>Ga0210389_10000003_pt1 | contig 374600 bp, 358 predicted proteins | sample IncBWH28OmetaG_FD_160127 | JGI IMG/M metagenome (GOLD analysis project Ga0210389, IMG submission 160127) | Forest soil microbial communities from Barre Woods Harvard Forest LTER site, Petersham, Massachusetts, United States - Inc-BW-H-28-O ...
CGTCGCTGAAGGTCGTCTCTTCCCAGCCTACGGTCCAGCAGCACTGAGCGGGGAACGTGTTTCTCCCGCCTTGCTGGCGGCCGTCGCGGCCGGCCGGACCGTTCTCGCGCCAAATGCGGAACTGGCCGCGGCGCTGTTCGACGCCGTCCAGCGTGTCCAGCGCGATGCGGGCAATGAGGTCTGGCCCACTCCTCGAGTCCATGACTATTCAAGCTGGTTGCGCGAGCAATACGGGCAGCGGCAACTCGCGGACGACATCGCGCCCCGCCTGTTGAGCGAGGTGGAAGAGCGCGAACTGTGGCGCACGGTCATCGACGCCGCAGAGAGCGGCGGAGACTTTCTTGATCCTGCCGGTGCGGCGCGCGGGGCACGACGGGCTCGTCGCACGCTATCCGAGTACGCCATTCCGATCGACGCTCTCGATGCTGCGCAATCCTCGGAATGTGCGGCGTTTCTGGAGTGGAATCGCGCATTCGAGCGGCGCTGCCGCGCCCTGGGGTGCGTCAGCGCGGATAGTTTGTTGGGCGGCTTAGGATCGCCCGGTGCTCCCGTCGACTGGATCGAGAGCCCTCAGTGGCGGCCCGCGGCGCGCCGCTGGCTGGAGCAACACGGGCGGCGCATTCTGCCGCTGGACCAGCCGGCGCCCAAGCTATCGCTCGTTGGCGCGCCGTCGCCGGCGGCGGAGCTGGCCGCCATGGCGGATTGGGCGCGAGGCAAATTGGCGGAGGAGGGATTTCGCGCCTGGATCTGCGTGCCGGATTTGAACCGGCGTCGCGCGGAGGTCGTCGATGCCTTCGATGCGGCATTGGCGCCGCAACGCTTTGCGTTGCGCGGCGATTTGCGGGGGGCCGCCTATGCCGTGGCGGGCGGCACGCCGCTCGCGGACTACGCGCCGGTGCGCGCGGCTTTGCAATTGCTGGCCGGAAGCGTTGGTAGGGTCGCGTTCGTAGAATTCAGCGCACTGCTGCGCGCGCCTGAACTGCAGGAATCGGACTCTGAGGCGGGCAGCGCAGCGCGGCTGGACGTCGCGCTGCGTCGCCGTGCCTCGAACGATGCGGACCTATCGGCCTGGCTGGATCTGGCGGATCGCGTGGCGCGAGGCGAGCAAATGGCGCCGGCGGCGGCGGTGCAGCGGCTGCGCGCGGCCCATCAGGTGCTGTCGGAAGTGCAAGGCGCGCGGCTCTTGAGCGAGTGGGTGGCCGTATGGCTCCGCGCGTTGCAGATCGGGCCTTGGGCGTTTCGCGCGCGATGGTCGAGCATCGAATATCAAGCAGCGGAAGCGTTCCGAGAGCTGCTCGCCAGCTTAGGCTTGGGCGATGTTGTCTTTGGAACGCATTCGCGCGAGTCAGCGCAGCGAATCCTCGCACGAGCCGCTCGCGAAACGGCGTTCCAAGAGCAGACCGGCGTTCCTGCCGTTTGGGTGAGCGGCCAACTCCTCGACCCCTGGCTGGATTATGGCGGCATTTGGGTGAGTGGCTGCAACGATGAACAGTGGCCGCCGCCCGTGGCGCCGGTGGCCTTGCTGCCCATCGGGGTGCAGCGGCGCTACGGGGTCATCCCGGCCAGTGCGGAATCGCAGCTGGCAATGGCAATCGATCTACAGAGCCGCTGGCAGAGGCGCACGAATCAGTGCGTGTTCAGCCTTGCCGATCCGGGCGAGGGCAGCTCAAGCATGCCCAGTCCGTTGCTGCCGAAGATCGCACCGCTCGACTTGCCGTTGACCGCCACGCCCCAGCCTCACTGGCGCAACATGTTGGAGAGGGCGCCTGGATTGGAATCAGTCTGGGATGAACAGGCTCCGCCGCATGCCGGGAACGAGCGCACGCGGGGCGTTGCCACCTTGAGGGCCCAGTCGCGTTGCGCCTTTCGAGGGTTTGCGGAAACCCGGCTGAACGCGCAACCACTGGAGCAGCCGGTCCCGGGCTTCAACGAACGGGAACGCGGCGAGCTGGTGCACCATGCCCTGCAGCAGGTGTGGACGGCGTTGGCCGACTCGAGCGCTCTTCAGGCGGTGCAGCCCGGCGCAGAGCAGCGGCTGATCGATGACGCTGCCGCCCGCGCGATCGAGTCCGTGTGCCAACGTCGCGATCCGGGGCGGCGCTGGCGTCAGCGCGAGGGAGTCCGGCTGCGAAATTTGCTCACGAAATGGCTGCGTCTTGAACGGTCGCGTGCACCCTTCAGCATCGAAGCCCTCGAGGGGAGCGATCAAATTGCCCAATTTGGCGGACTCGAATTCCGAGTGCGCATTGATCGCGTCGATCGATTGTCGGATGGCGCGCGCGTCTTGATTGACTACAAGACCGGCGCCGCCGAGCCCGACTGGCGCGGCGAGCGGCCCGACAATCCGCAGTTGCCGGTTTATGCGCTGCTGTCTCCGCGCGCGTTGGTAGCGGTCGCTTACGCCAAAGTGAACGCTGCGGAATCCGGCTTTGTGGCCGAATCCGAGCGGCGCGATATTTTCCCGCGGACACGCCGCAGCGAATTGGAAGGCATGGCGAGCCTCGCTGAGCTCATACCGGTCTGGTCGCGGCGCATCGAGCGGATTGCCGGCGAGTTCGCCGCCGGGCGCGCGGAGGTGGCACCGACCATCGAGGCCTGCAAGAGCTGCAAACTTCAGGGCCTGTGCCGCGTGCCTGCGGCGCTCGAAGAGGCGGATGAGTTCCATGAGTGAGGCCGCGCGACCCGCCGTCGACGCGTCCGCCCGCGAGCGTGCAATCACCGCGGATGGCTCGGTACTGGTCCAAGCGCCGGCCGGCTCGGGCAAGACGACCCTGTTGGCGCAGCGTTATTTGCGGCTGCTGGCATCCGTCGACTCGCCCGAGCGGATTTTGGCGTTGACCTTTACACGCCGTGCTGCCCAGGAAATGCGGCAACGAGTGCTGGGTGCATTGGAGGCCGCGCGGCTTGCCGAATGCCCACAGGGGATAAATCAGCTCACGTGGAGCCTGGCGGCGGCGGCGAAACAGCGCATGGACTCGTTGAATTGCGACCTGCAGTCACAGCCTTCGAGACTGCGCATTGAAACCATCGATGCATTCAATTCCTGGCTTGCGAATCAATTGCCGATTGCCGCGGGTGCGGGCGCGGGCTTGAGCATCCAGACCGATGCCGCGCCCGGCTACCAAGAGGCGGCGCGCCGCGCCCTGTCGCACCAAGGCGGCGATCAATTCGGGCTCGCCGTCGATCGGGTGCTCGAGCTCGACGATCAGCGCTGGCGCAAGCTGGTGAAGCTCATCGCCGAGATGCTGCCGAGCCGCGACCGCTGGCTGCCGTTGCTCGCGGGACGCCTGCGGGCGGCGAGCGCGATTGACGAGGTGCAACTGGCCAGCGTGCGCCGGCATTTCGACGAAGATTTGCGGCTGCTGGTCAACCGGGTCTTGTTGCGGGCATGCGAAGTCCTGGGAGGGGAGGATATTGCGGCGCTGTCCGCACTGGTGTACGGCGCGGCCCAGCGCCTCGAGGATCCCACGTCGATGGCCGCGTGGCTTCAAGATGCCAGCCCCTTGCGCGCCACACCTTCGGACGCGGCGCGTTGGCGCTGCATGGCGGTGCTGCTGCTCAAAGCAGACGGGCGCGGATTGCTCAAGGCGGTCAACAAGCGACAAGGCTTTCCGCCGGGCTGTGCCGACAAAGCACCGATGCAGAGCCTCCTGGAGAAATTCGGCGAAGATCCGCGAATTGTGGATGTCCTCGTCGAGGTGCGCACGTTGCCGGATCCTGGCTACAGCGATGCCGCGTGGGGGCGTGTCCGCGAAGTGGCGCAGGTGCTGGTGTTGGCGGCGGCCGAACTCGATGGCGTCTTTCGCGAGCAAGGCGCCGTCGATTTCGCCGCGGTGTCGATTGCGGCGTTGCGCGCGCTCGGCAACGTGGATGCGCCGACGGATTTGAGCCTGCGTCTTGATTACCGGCTGCAGCATATTCTCGTCGACGAATTTCAAGACACATCCGGTTCGCAGTTGGAACTGGTGCGCCTGCTGACCGGCGGGTGGCAACAAGGCGATGGCCGCAGCGTGTTTTGCGTCGGCGATCCGATGCAATCCATTTACGGATTTCGCCAAGCCGAGGTCAGAGCCTTCCTGGAACTCGCCGAGGAGGGCATCGGCGAGCTGCGCTTCGAAGTGCAGCGTCTGCGCAGCAATTTTCGTTCCGCGCCGCCGCTGGTGGACTGGACCAATCGTTGTTTCGCGCGTCTCATGCCGGAGGTCGATGATCGCGACCGCGGCGCCATTGCATATCGCGCCAGCGAGGCCGCGGTTTCGATGTCCGACGCTGCTCAATGCGGCGTGCAGTGTCGTGGATTCGCGAGCCGCAGCGCCGAATCGAATGCGATCGCCGAGATGATTGCCGGCGAAGTCGAGCGGCATCCCGATTGGCGTATCGCCGTCTTGGTGCGCGCCAGGACTCATGCCCGCGGGATTGCCGCCAGTTTGCGCGCATTGAACATCGCCTTCCGGGCGGTCGACATCGAACCGCTGCAAGATCGCGCGGCGGTTCGCGACATCGTGATGCTCACGCGCGCCTTGTTGCATTGGGGCGATCGCATCGCCTGGTTCGCGGTGTTGCGCGCTCCGTGGGCGGGATTGTCCCTGGCCGATTTGCTGACGATCTCCGGCACCGGTTCTTTGGTGTGGGACGCAATTCGCGATGATGCGCTGCTCGCCGCGCTCACCAAGGATGGCCGCGCGCGTTGTGCGCGCCTGCGGATGACGCTTGACGCCGCGTTCGAGGTCCGCAATGAGACCGGCGTGGCGCGCTGGATCGAAAGAACCTGGCTGGCTTTAGGCGGCCCCACCTGCATGACCAGCGCGCAAGATTTGCAACTGGCGAGCGCCGGGTTCGCCCGCATACGGATCCTCGAGGAGCGCGGCATGCCGGATCCCGCGGAGCTGCCGGAGATTTTTGCGGACCTGTTCGCCGATCACGGCGGGGCGAGCGCGGTTGAAATCATGACCATTCACAAGGCCAAGGGTCTGGAATTCGACCTGGTCGTGCTGCCGGCCCTTGATCGTCCGGTGCCCCCGGATCGCAACCAATTGTTGTTGTCGCACCAGTTCGCGCGCACGGGGCGCGACGGCATGGTGATGGCGGCCCGTCCGCCGGTGGGCACCGAAGCCGACCTGCTATTCGATTTCCTGCGTTATCAACGGCGCGACGCCGCCGCACTCGAAGCGCAGCGCCTGCTGTACGTAGCCTGCACCCGCGCAAAGTGCCAATTGCGTTTGACCGCTGTCATCGACGCTGAAAATGAGGACGATCTGGACGAAGCTGCGCCGCGGCGGCCCTTCCGGCCGCACGCCGGGAGCTTGCTGCGCACGCTCTGGCCCGTGCTCGCCGGCGAATTCGAGCTGCCGGCGGCGCCGCTCAAGCAACGGGACGCCGCAGACGACGCACCTCGCGGCGGCCCGCTCAAGCGCCTGCCGTTGGAATGGTCGCAGGACCGTCACTACGCGCCGCTGGCGGGCGCGGCGATTGTCAGCCCTGGCGCCAGGGACGAGACGCCGGTGTTCGATTGGGCCGGCGAAACGGCCCGGCGGGTCGGTAGCCTGGTGCACGCCGAGCTTCAATCACTGGACCTGAGCGGCCTGACTGAGTCCGCGATCCGTGCGCGCGAAGGCCATTTCCGCCGCTGGCTCGAGCGTAATGGGGTGCCCGAGGGCCGCTTGAATTCCGCCACCGCGCAAGTCGTGCAAGCGCTGCTGGGCGTGCTGCACGACCCTCGCGGCCGATGGATATTGAAATCCGACTATCGTGAGGACAGGCGCGAATATGCGCTGTCCGGGTATTGGCGGGGCGAGTTGGCACGGGTCGTCTTTGACCGAAGTTTCATCGACGAGGCTGGTGTGCGCTGGGTGATCGACTACAAGACCAGCCAGCACCTGGGCGGCGGTATTGATCTCTTTCTGGATCGCGAGCGCGAGCGCTATCGGAGTCAACTTGAACGCTACGCGGGCCTGGCACGTCGGCTGGGACCTGAGCCGGTTCGTTTGGGACTGTACTTTCCGTTGATGGCCGGTTGGCGGGAGTGGTCGCCCGAGGAGGGGGTTGACTAGAGGCATGGCTGGATATATAACCATATCTGGATATAAAAACAGTGACCACCAGAGAAGATCAGCCATGATTGGGTACGTAACGCTCGGCACCAACGACTTGAAGCGCGCCGCCGCCTTTTACGATGCACTGTTGGGAGAAATTGGCGCCAAACGCATGATGGAGAGCGACGAGTTCGTCGCGTGGTCGGTAAAGCCGGATCTGCCGGGACTGGGCGTCACCAAACCGTTTGACAAGAAGGCCGCCACCGTCGGCAATGGCGTCATGGTGGCGTTGGCCGTCGACAGCGAGGCGAAGGTGCAGGCGCTGCACCGAAAGGCCCTGCAATTAGGAGGCAAGGACGAGGGCGCGCCGGGCCGGCGATCGGAAAATTTCTACGCCGGCTATTTTCGAGATTTGGACGGCAACAAGCTAAACGTATTCGTTGGCGGGTAGTGATATTGACGGGCTGCTGCAGCCCTTGTCAGGGAGGGTTGGCAGCGTCGAGGCACGAAGGCAGCAGTGCCTCGACGCTGCTAACCCTTCCTCACGAGAACTCGACCGATCAACATCACATGCCGGCCATGAGACCGATGGTGCCCATTCGAGACTTATCCTCCAGCACTGCGAGATTGAACGTCCGGCGTGAAAGGCCTAGGGATATGGGAAAGCTTCGAGGCACTGGTTCCTCCGTGCCTCGAAGCTTCCCATACCCACTAGAACGTGAACTCGAGTTCGACCGGAAACCGTCCGGCAGCGTCCCGGGGACGAAGCTGCGATAGGTTGTTCAGTTGATCGCGAAGGGCCGGGGAGGCCTCGGGGCGCTCTTTGAGGGTGCCGGATAGCATGCCGGTGCGCGTGGTAGGAGAGAACCGGATCTGCGCCTGCGCCTCCACCGGTCCGCCCTCGTCGTTCAGTTGGGCGCTCAGGCTTCCGTCGGGGGAAATGCTGGCCGGCGCCAGTTGCAGTACATAGCTGCCCAGGTCCGATCCTGCCGCGATGTCCGCGGATGAGATATCGGCGACTTCGATCTTTCCGACCGCCGACTCGAGCTGCTGAAAGCTCGCCTTGATCTCGGTAAACGTCAAATTGGCCGTGCCTTTCCAACCGCGGGCAAACCCGAGGGTTTGAAGGTCGTCGACAGGGCCGCTGCCCTTGATGCCATGAGCGGCAACGCCCCGTGGGCCGATCTCCGCCGTACCGTCGAGCACGAAGCTGACTTTCACCCAATGAATGTCCGCAACGACCGCGAGCCGCAACAACGCGAGCGGATGAACCTGCCATTCAACCGCGCCGGCATCGCGGCCATTGATGAGCAGCTTTCCTGCGGCGCCGTGCAGCAGGCTTCCGGAAAAATCGTCGGCGTGCACTTGGGCCGGCAAGAAGCGCGCGACGAGGGAGGCGGGCAGCGCAAAGACCAGCGCGGCAGATACGACAATCAGACCGAGGAGAAATAGCGGCCAGCGTCTGGCCGGCCGCGGCCGCTCAATGTCGCGGCGGACTGAACGAGATGCTGGCATTGACCAGTCCGGGCGAGGGCGTGCGATCCACGGTGATCGATTCGATTGCAAGACCGTAGCGCCGGTCCAAGGTGTCGAGCCACGCGACCAAGGTGTCAAATGGCGCGGCCTCCAATTGGACGCGGACTCCCCCCGTCGCGTTGGGCTGGGTGCCGCGCAGGGCGCCGGCAAGGCCGACCTCACGCCCGATTCGATCGACCAGCACGACGGGGGCCTCGCCGGTTTCGGCGGGTATATCGCCGCCGCGCGCGCGGATCTCGGGCGCATTCAGGCGCATCCACGCCAGGTCCTCGCGTCGGGTTTCGCTTCCCTTGACGGCTCTCGAAACGGCCGACTGCAAGGGCATCAGAATACCGCCGACCAGAATGATGAGTCCCAACGCAACCGCACCCGCGGCCACCACTCGCTGTTCGCGCTGCTGCAGGCTCGCGTACCAGGCCTTGAGCTTGTTCATCGCGGCGCCCGCGAGGATTGATCGTGAACGTGAAGATGCGCCTCGACGCCGGCGGCCACCGGATTGGAGGACTGAATCTCGGCCGCAAGTCCCTCCTTGCCCACGGTTTGAGTCAATTGCGACAGCGCGGCGAGACTGGGTGCATTGACCGTCATGTCGAGCGCGTTCTCGCGGTAACTCAGCGCGCTGATCGTGGTCTTCGGCGCTGCTGCCAACGCACCGCTCAGTGTTTGCAAGGCGCGCAGAAAGTATTGCGGTCCGGCGCCGGATTTGTGAATTCGCTCCAGCCGGGTCTGCATTTGGCGGCGCGGATCCGACAACGTATCGCCCGGCATGGCGGATGAAAATACCTGTGAGATTTCGCTGTCGAGTGCCGCCGACTCATGTTTGGCCTGCCGGATCTGCAGCGCTTGCGCGGCCAGATGCACCAGAAGCAACGCGCCGGCGAGCACCGCCGCAAGGCGCCACCTCTGCCAGCGCTCGCTGTAGTCCGTCGTTCGCGAAAACTCGCCCTGCAGCAGGTTGACCGCATCAGCCGCGTTCATCCCGCGAGCCAACCACGGCAGGGGACCATCCGCCAGCAGTTGCACCTTGAGCGAGTCGAATTGTTCCAGCAGGTCTTCAAAATCTCCCTGAACCCGCGCCCAGTCATCCCGGGTGAGGTAGAGAATGGCGCTTTCCTTGGGCTTGGGTTCCTCCGTTGCCTGGAGCGGATCGGCAATCACGCCTGCGACGACGAGCGCCTCCTTGACGGGCGAAAGTTCCACGGCAAAGGGAATCGCCCCCGGCCGCCGCACCGCGAGCCGGTCGTGCTCGAGCCACAATACGGTCTGACCGGGATTCTCGGGCATCGCTGAGATATCCGGATAAATCGCCTGGGGCTCCAGTCCCGCGGCGGAGAGGTCGGCGATCCAGCCCTGCAGCACCGAGCGCGACACGACGGCCACGGGGGTGCGGCCGTTGCCGCGGCGGTGCCCGATCGCGAAGCTCAATGTATCCACGTCTTCCGTCAACTGTTCCTCGAGCGCGAACGGAACCGCGCGCGCGAGCTTGGCTCCTCCGCCGGGAGGCAGTTCCGGGTCCGCCAATAAAACCTGGGTTGCCGGGGCAAGCACCACGACTCGTCCGGTCCGCCACACCGCCGCCGCCAGGCTCAAGGATCCGCGCTGGCGGGTCGGCGTCGGCGCGCCGGCCTCATCCAAAATCAGCCACTCGGTGTCTTCCTGGCCGGGCGGGGGTAGGCGTAATAGCAATGATTGCGGCATGTAGTTCTAAGGCGTCCCAAATGAGCGCAGCAGCGGCGCGACCTTCTGGCCGCCGCGGAACAAAAGACTGTACAAGGTGAACTCCGTAGTGCCAAGCGTCACCCGTGTGGTGAGCTGGAAGTATTGACTCGTGGTGCCGATGGGATTGCCGATGCTCGCCATCGCTTTGGGTCCTGCAAAGCTCGTGGCCACATTCGTGAATGTCGTTATGTCGGGGAAGCAGCCGGTCTTGCGGCTGCTCGTGAGCACGGCCGGATTGTTCGACCACTCGCCGTTCAGGCCTTCCACCAGGCTCTCGAGCACGAGCGCCGGAGCGGTGCAGAGGTTGATCTTGGAATTGGCGCTCGGCAACGCGGTGACATAGGGGGCGATCTTTCGATAGCGATCCGCACCGAACCCCGGCAGGTTCATGAGCTCGCTGGGCGAGGTCATGGGCCAGTTTCCCGCGCGGTAGGGAGGCGTTTGCGAGGTATAGACCGCATCCTCGGCGCCGTCCGGATTGCCGACGACGTCGTCTTGATCCAGCCAATCGCGCGCCAATCCTGCCCATTTCGGTTCCACGCCGACTGAAACGAGCAAGCGCTGGAATTGCTGCCTCGGCAAGGGATCCTCGGTGACACCATCGGTGCCGATACGCGCCAGCGTGTTGAGGTTGAAGCGCCCCTGCATGTCCTCCAATGCGCCCTGCATGGTGCCGATGGGCTCGCCCTCCGGGTTGTTATCGGGCGTAATGGGCAAAGGCTGCGTCGCCTGTGCCCAGGGACCCGCCAACGTGGTGAATTGCGCGTTGGTTTGCGCATCCTGCATCAGAACGTCCGCGGCCAGTGCCTCGGCGCCCAGGCCGAAATGCAGTGCCTGTTCCGCGGCCATCATGCCGGTGGTCCGGCGCAGTTCGAGAAAGCCGTCGAAGCTCAATTTCGTCGCCAAGACGGTTGCCAGAGCGACCAAGACGAGTGCAATGATCAGCGCGACGCCGCGCTGGCGGTGCCGCCCTCCGCTGAAGGCCTTCAACCGGACACCTCGACGAGGCGGCGGATCGCTCCCCAATCCTTGAATTGCACGATGATCTCGACGGCCACGGGCCGCGATTGCAGATCGGTGGTCGAACCGTTTTGAATGGTCGTGGTTTCCGGCCATTGGTTCTGCCAGGCTTGATTGCTGTCCAGATAACGAAACTGCACCCCCGCCACGCCGGTGAGCAGGTCCTGCACGATGGGTTTGCTTCCCTGCACGGTGTCCAGGTTGATTTGATAGCTGCGCTTGAGCACGTCGCCGACCAGGGCATAGGAAACTCGCTGCAAGGTGCTGCGCTGCTGGCCGGCCGTGTTCGACCATCCGGCGCGCGTGAGGTCGACCATCGAAAGTGCGTTGGGATCCGTGGTCGTTCCGAAATTCGAGCCTGAGTTGAAACTCAATCCGGGGCCCGGGCTGGGGCTCGAATTGAAGCTCAGGCCGGAGCTGGAACCTGCGCCGGCGCTGGAACTGGCGCCCAAGCTCGCCGAAGTTGCGGTCACGCTGCCGGCGCCGGGCGTGCCGCGCAGTGCGGGGAGTCGGCCCTGCCCCAAAATATCGCGCACCGGCCGCGGCACCATTTGCGCAAAGTCAGCGACCATGATGCGCATGCCGAATTCAATTTCGCGCGAGCGTTTCAGCGACTCTTCGGTGCGCTCCGCCGATATTCGCGCCGCCCGGTAGGTCGAATAGCCGAGCCCCGCCATGATCGCCAAAATCAGCAATGCCACCAGGATCTCGACCAGCGTGAATCCCGCGGCGCCGTGGCGCGATTTCCTGGGTCGCGCGCTCATTGGTTGGGCGGGGTGTTGGACGGCGGAGTGGGCGAGGGTTGAATCGGCGTCGGCCTGATCGGTCCGCCGGGCAAAGGCGTGCCGGGGTTCGGTAGGCCGGGGTTGGGCGTACCGGCTGCCGCGGCGCCGACGATGCCTTGAGTCCAATCAGCCATGGTAGATCCCGGAGGCGCCAACGAGCCGCCGAGAAAACCGACGGCCTGTGCAATGGGGTTGCCCTTGGTCTTGGCATCGCCCAGATACACGCGGACCACCACGCGTTTCATGCTGGCGATGCTGGTGTCGAAGTAGCGCGTATCGTAGTGCCATTTGCGGCTGCCGAAATTGAGCTCGCCGGTGTCGGTGTTTTGACCAAATTTGACGACGTTGAGGCGCACCTCCGAAAGACGATTGAGCGCGATCCATTGCGCCAGAGTCTTGTCGCGCAGCAATCCGCTGGTGCGCGCCGTGCCGTTGACCGCAACCATGAGCGCGGTCAGGCCGAGCGCCACCACCACGAGCGCAACCAGCACCTCGACCAGCGTAAAGCCGCGTATTTGACGGGGCCGCATCAAGTGCGCTTTGCCACTTTGTTCGAACCCTCCCGCGAAATCTTTCCCAGCGCATCGCCATCGACCACGGCCTTGGCCTGCGTGGCATCGCGCAGCAAGATCAGACGGAATGGCGTGCCTTCTCCGCTGGCGGCGATCGCAACCTGTGGATTGGGCTGCTGGCCGCTGGAGAGGTTCCGGTCAATGGGTTTGATGACCACGGTCTGAGAGTCGAGCTGCAACTGAAAGCTGACGCCCTTCGGCAATTCGCGATGCCGAAATTCGCGCTCCTGGTCCATCATCATCCAGCGATCACGGCGCGGATCGTACACGACGAATTCGTATGCCGCAGGCTCGATTCGCAGACCGAAGTCGCGGCCTTCCAACAGGGCCCGCTCATGCAGCAGCCCGACCAATCCCTCGATGCGGCGACTCTCCTCGTCGAGCTGGCTATCACGCCCCGTTGAACTCACGGTCAGGACGGTAAGAGAAATGATCACGGCGATGATCAACAGCACCACCAGGATCTCGACGAGAGTAAAGCCCTTGCTGCGCATGGCCGGCCATCGCCTTAGATAGGACAGCCTCCTTGGCTTATTTCTGGTCGAGCGAATAACTGGCGATATCCGCGTCCGGTCCTTCGCCGCCGGGTTTACCGTCGCGCCCGTACGAAATGATGTCGTATTCGCGCCCATCGGCACCGGGGCTCGTGTACAAATAGGGATTGCCCCATGGATCCTTGGGAATGGTCTTCAGGTAACCGTTGGCCGGATAGTTGGTGATGGTCGGGTCCGCGGGCTGCTTGACCAGCGCCTGCAACCCTTGCTCGGTCGTCGGGTACTTGAAATTATCGAGGCGATAAAGATCCAAGGCGGTGCCGATCGAGCGGATATCCGTTTTCGCCGCGGTAATGCGTGCCGTATCGACCTTGCCCAAGATATTTGGCACCACGAGTGCGCCGAGCACTGCCAGAATGACCACGACGACCATGATCTCAATAAGGGTAAAACCGCTTTGGCGATAACGCATAGTGACCTCGATAACTCGTCGGATAATAGCAAAATAGAGAACATCGATGCCGCGTAAGGCCGCAAACCGCTTCGCGCCCATGCTTTCGGCACTACAGTGGGATCGCGGCCGATGGATTTGGTTGCTTTTGATTCTGGTGTTGCTGGGCGCCGTGTTGGGTCTTGGCGACAGTGTGAGCGAATTGTTGCGCTATGATCGCAGCGCTATTGCCGCGGGAGGCTGGTGGCGGTTGCTTACCGCCCACACCGTGCATCTCGATGCTCACCACCTGATTCTCAATGAATTGGGTCTGGTGCTGGTGTGGTCCTTGTTTGCCCAGGATTACGCGGCGGAGGAATGGTGCGCGATCGTCTTGAGCGGCGCATTGGCGATCAGTTCGGGTCTTTGGTGGCTGAGTCCGCACGTTGGCTGGTACGTGGGTGCCTCCGGCGTGCTGCACTCGGTCATGGGTGCCGGGACAGCCAGCCATCTGGTAACTCGCGCCTGGGATCGATGGATATTGCTGCTGGGGTTGTGCGCCAAATTGGCGTGGGAGCAATGGGGCGGACATCCTGCTCCGTTGGTCGTCGTCGACGCCCACTTGTATGGTGCTGCCTGCGGACTTACGGTAGGCGCCGCACTGTCCTGGCGGACCGCTATAATTCGCCGGCGCGCTTCTCGGGCTTAAGGATAAAAATTCATGTCGCTCGCCTTTGTGTTTCCCGGCCAAGCTTCTCAATCCGTCGGCATGATGAGTACACTGGCGCGGGTTTCTCCGGTTATCACGGCTACTTTTGCCGAGGCGAGCGGCGTACTGGGCTACGATCTTTGGCGGCGCTGTCAGGAAGGGCCGGCGGAACTGCTGAATTCCACGGAATGTACCCAACCTGCCATGTTGACCGCGGGCGTTGCCACCTATCGGCTCTGGCGCGAGCGCGGCGGCGCGGTGCCGAAGATGATGGCCGGGCACAGTCTTGGAGAATGGAGCGCGCTGGTGGCCGCCGGCTATTTGGAATTCAAGAACGCGGTGGACTTGGTGAAGTACCGGGGCGAGCTGATGCAAGAGGCCGTGCCGAGCGGCGAAGGGGGCATCGCCGCCATCCTGGGGCTCGAAGATGCCGATGTCGAAGCGGCTTGCCAGGAGGCCTCGCAAGGCGAGGTCGTCGAAGCGGTGAACTTCAATGCACCGGGACAGGTGGTGATTGCGGGACTTGCCACGGCGGTGGCACGCGCCATTGAGATCGCGACGGCGAAAGGCGCGCGCCGCGCGATGGCGCTGCCCATGAGCGTTCCCGCGCATAGCTCGCTCATGAGGCCGGCCGCCGAAAAGCTGCGAATTCGGCTGGAACGCACGCCCGTGGCAGAGCATTCCGAGGTGAAGGTTTACGGTGTGGACTGCAAGATCCATACGAGCGCGAAGGATGTTCGCGACGGTTTGGTGAAACAGCTGCCGACGCCGGTGTATTGGGCGGCGACGGTGCGCACCATGATATCGGCGGGCGCGACTCAAATTTTCGAGTGCGGTCCCGGCAAGGTGTTGACGGCGCTGAATCGGCGCGTGGACAAGAACCGGGATCTTAAAATGCTGGCGCTGGAAGATCCGCAGGCTTTCGATGACGCGCTGGCCGGGGTGAGTTGAGCCATGTTGAACGGAGAAATTGCCTTGGTAAGCGGTGCCTCGCGCGGTATCGGCGCGGCGATTGCGGATCGTTTGGCCGCGGATGGCGCGCGGGTCATCGGCACGGCCACCACGGCCGAAGGGGCCGCCCGGATCACGGAAAATCTCGAACGCCGCGGCGGCCGCGGCGCTGTGCTCAACGTGACCAGCCAGGAGTCGATCGATGCGCTGATTGCGGACATCGAGGGCAAGGAGGGGGCCGTCGGCATTCTCTGCAACAATGCCGGAATCACCCGCGACACCCTGTTGCTGCGTATGAAGCAGGATGATTGGGAGGCGGTCATGCAAACCAATCTAGCCTCGGTATTTCGGCTGTCCAAGGCGGTACTGCGCGGCATGATGAAGGCCCGTCGGGGCCGGATAGTCAACATTACTTCGGTTGTCGCCTTGACGGGCAATCCAGGCCAGGCCAACTATGCCGCCGCCAAGGCGGGCATCATCGGTTTCACCAAATCGCTGGCCCGTGAGGTGGGTTCGCGCGGCATCACAGCCAATGCAATTGCGCCGGGGTTCATCGATACGGACATGACCCGTGCGCTCAACGAGGCCCAGCATGCCGCGCTGAATGCCCAAATTCCCTTGGGAAGATTGGGCCAGCCGGCGGATATTGCCGCCGCGGTGGCGTTTTTATGCTCTGCCGACGGGGCCTATATCACGGGCGAGACGTTGCACGTGAACGGCGGCATGTACATGCCATGAGCGCTTTTGGGCCCTCACTTGCAGTGTTTTGTCAAGGCAGACGAGAAGGGGCTGCCATCAAATATGCGGCGAAGGTAGCCGCCGTCGCCGCGTTCACATAAAATACGCGCCCGGTCGATGCCACTGGTCGCGGGGGTTGAAAAATCCGCATGAATAGCAATTCCGAGAGGACACCATAACGATGAGTACTGTTGAGCAGCAGGTTAAAAAGATCGTGGCCGAACAGTTGGGTGTGAAAGAAGAAGAAGTGACAAATGACGCCTCGTTCGTCGATGACTTGGGGGCCGACTCGCTGGACACGGTGGAACTGGTGATGGCGCTCGAGGAAGAATTCGAGACGGAAATCCCGGACGAAGACGCCGAAAAGATCACCACGGTGCAGCAGGCAATCGACTATATCAATTCGCACAAGGGCAAGGCCTGAAGTCCTGTCGATCCCGCACACCGTTCCTTTGCTTAGATCCTAGGGGTTGGTATTGAGCAAACGGCGCGTCGTCATTACGGGTCTTGGAATCGTCTCGCCGGTCGGCAATGACGTCGCGGCTGCCTGGGCCAGTATCCTGGCCGGGCGCAGCGGCATCGCAACCATCGAGCGATTCGATACCACCAACTTTCCCACGCACTTCGGCGGCGAAATCAGAAAGCTGGATCTGGAACCGTACATATCGACGAAGGACGCGCGCCGCATGGACGCCTTCATGCAATACGGTGTGGTGGCGGGTATCCAGGCGATGCGCGACTCCGGTTTTCAAGTAACCGAAGCCAATACTCAACGAGTCGGGATCATGATGGGTTCCGGCATGGGCGGCCTGGAGTCCATCGAGGATACGTACGACAAGTACCTGGAGACGCACTCTCCGAAGAAAGTATTGCCGTTCTTCATCCCCGCGAGCATCATCAATCTGGTGGGCGGACACTTGTCGATCATTTTCAAGATCACCGGCCCCAATCTCGCGGTCGCCACCGCGTGCACGACCTCGACGCACGCGCTGGGACTGGCGATGCGCATGATCCAGTGGGGCGAGGTGGATGCGATGCTGGCGGGCGGTTCGGAGATGGCAACCTGCGTGACCGGCATGAGCGGCTTCGCGCAGGCGAGGGCGCTCTCGCAACGCAATGATGATCCGCAGGCAGCCAGCCGGCCATGGGACAAGGATCGCGACGGCTTCGTCATGGGCGACGGTGCCGGTGCGATGATGCTCGAGGAATACGAGCACGCCAAGGCGCGGGGCGCGAAAGTTTACGCGGAAATCGTCGGATTCGGCATGAGCGGCGATGCCTTCCATGTGACGGCACCGCCGGAAGACGGCGAAGGCGCGCGCAAGGCGATGTCGAACGCACTCGCCGATGCGCAATTGAATCCTGAGCAAGTACAGTACGTCAATGCGCACGCCACCTCGACGGGACTCGGAGACCGCGCCGAAACGCTGGCGATACGGCGGGCGTTTGGCCCGGCCGCGGACAAGCTTGCGGTCAGCTCGACAAAATCCATGACCGGACATTTGCTCGGCGCGGCGGGGGCGGTCGAGGCGATATTCTCGGTATTGGCGCTGCGCGATCAGGTGGCGCCGCCCACGATCAATCTGCATCAGCCGGGCGAGGGTTGCGACCTTGACTATGTGCCGAACACGGCGCGTCCGATGTCGCTCACTTACACCTTATCCAATTCATTTGGATTCGGTGGCACCAACGGTTCGCTCATTTTCCGCCGGGTTTGATCCGCTAGATCTCGTCGAACAGTTTCCGGAAGACTATCCGGGGCTTCTCGAGAGCGGCGCGGCAACGCCGGCGGCGGCCGGGCCCAAGTACGATATCTTGCCGTTTGCCGCGGGAGAGCACTTGCTGCTCGATGCCGAGGGCGCGCTCGCAGGGCCTCATGCGGGCAAGAAGGGCTTCCTGGACGCCCTCGAATCGTGGTGGCGCGCATTGCGGCGCGACGTCCCCGCCGATGCGGCGCCGGACCAGGCTCGATCGTTGCCGTTCCGCGGCGGTTGGCTCTTGTACCTCGGCTACGAGTTGGCCGCGGAGATCGAGTCTTGTTTGTCCCTGCCGCGCAGCCCCGATCCGCTCATTGCCTTGGCCGTGCGCGCACCGGCCGCTTGGCTCAAAGATCGCACCACGGGTGAAGCCTGGTTGATCGCCGAGGCCGGTAACGAGGCATTGCTGGATAAATTTGAGCGTCGCGTGGCCGGATTGCGCAACCGGGCTCCCGCACCACAAGTGCAATTTCGCGTCGAGCAGGAAGATCCTGCGAAATTCCTCGCCGCCGTGTCGGCTGCGCTCGAGCACACCGCGGCCGGCAACGTGTACCAGACCAATCTGTCGCGGCAATGGCGGGCGGTTGCGCCGCGCGCGGTCAATCCGGTCGCCGTCTACAAGCGCTTGCGCTCGACGAATCCCAGCCCGTTCGCGGCGATCTTGCGATGGGGAGATTTTGCCGTGTTGAGCTCCTCCCCTGAACGGCTGGTCCAGGTGCGCGGCGCGCACGTCGCGACGCGGCCCATTGCCGGCACCAGGCCGCGGGGCGCTACGGCAATCGAAGACGCGAAGCTGATCCGCACCTTGCTGGACAGTGAAAAGGAACGCGCGGAGCATGTCATGTTGATCGATTTGGAGCGCAATGACTTGGGCCGCATCTGCGTCGGCGGAACCGTGCAGGTCGATGAGTTCATGAGCGTGGAAACCTACGCCCACGTTCACCACATCGTCTCCAATGTAAGCGGCGCGCTGCGGCGGGATGTGTCGCCGGTCGATGTCATACGCGCATTGTTTCCCGGCGGCACCATCACCGGCTGTCCGAAGATTCGAACCATGCGGGTCATTGCCGAGTTGGAGGGCCGCGGCCGGGGCGCTTATACCGGATCGATCGGCTATCTGAATCGCGACGGCAGCTGCGATTTCAATATTCTCATTCGCACTCTCACGGCGCGGGGTGCGTCAATTGATTTTCGCGCCGGCGCGGGCATCGTCGCGGATTCCATCCCCGCCGAGGAATTGGCTGAGACTCGCGCCAAAGCCGAGGGGTTGCTGCGCGCCTTGGAGGCTTGAGGTGAGTGTATGGGTCAATGGCCGGCTCCGCTCGACGCTGGATTGCCGCGATCGAGGCCTCAACTATGGCGACGGTCTGTTCGAAACCATGAGGGTGCTGGGCCGGCGCATCCGTCTGCTGGATTATCATCTGGACAGGCTGTATGCGGGTTGCCGGCGCTTGGGGATGGCGGCCCCGCACGCCGTCCGTTTGCGCCGTGAACTCGAGCGCATCGCGTCCGCCCGAAACGACGCAATATTGAAGCTCATCGTGACCCGCGGCAGCGGGGCCCGGGGCTATCGGCCGAGCGGCCGCGAGCGCGCAACGCGAATTATCCGGTTGCACCCGTTGCCGGGCGGCGCATCGCAAGTAGCAGGGCCGGCACGCGTGCGGCTTTGCGCAACGCCGCTCAGCATCAATCCCCGGCTGGCCGGCCTTAAAACCTTGAACCGCCTGGATGCCGTGCTGGCGCGTGCGGAGTGGCGGGATGCTCGAATCTGGGAAGGATTGATGGGCGACGGCGAAGGGGGGTGGGTCTGCGGTACGATGTCCAATCTCTTCCTCGTGCACGGCCGCACGTTGGCGACGCCGTTGCTGGATCGATGCGGCGTGGCCGGGGTCATGCGTCGCTGGATTTTGGCGAGCGCCGCTCGCCTGCGTTTGAGGCCCGTGGAGCGCCGTATACGCTGGCAGGATTTGGCGTCCTCCGATGAGGTTTTTATGAGCAATGCGGTTGTCGGGATACGCTCGGTGCGGACGATTGAACGTTCGGCGGGCGAAGCATTGCGCTTCTCCTGCACCCGGACGGCCGACGGCTTGCGAGCGCTCCTGGAGCTGCAGTGAGCCGTGCGGCGCGAATAGCCCTTGCCTCGGGGCTGCTGCTGTTGATCGGAGCCGCGGCGGCGGCGTTGTGGGTCGCCATTCGCAGCTTGGATGCGCCGCTGCGAGTCACGGCGCCCGTGCGCTTCAAGGTGCCGTCCGGGACGAGCTTTGCTCATGTTGCCGGCGAGCTGGCCGCGCGGGGCATTGTCGCGCAGCCCAAAGTCTGGATTTTGTATGCCCGCTGGACGGGCCTTGCCCCGGCGGTCAAGGCCGGCGAATACGAAATCCAGCCGGGCACAACGCCGCGTGCGCTGCTCACCAAGATGGTGAACGGCCAGGTGTTGCTGCATTCGCTGACGATCGTGGACGGCTGGCGGACCGAGGAGCTGTTCGAGGCGTTGCGGCGCAATCCGGACATCGTTTCGACGTTGCCGGAGCAGGAGAGTTTTTCGGCGCAGGCCGCCGATATCATGGCTAAACTGGGCAGCGCGGGCACCGACGCCGAAGGGCAGTTTCTGCCCGAGACGTATCGTTTTATCGCCGGGACCACCGATGTCGAGCTGCTGCGCCAGGCCCATGCCGCGCTGTTGCATGAATTGGATGCTGCGTGGATGGATCGCGACCCCGATTTACCGCTGCACTCGCCGGGCGAACTGTTGATCATGGCCTCCATCGTCGAGAAGGAAAGCGGCTTGCCGCAGGAGCTGGGGAAGATTGCCGGCTTGTATCTGCACCGGCTGGGCATCGGCATGCGTCTGCAAGCCGATCCCACGGTCATCTATGGCTTGGGGCATAACTATGATGGCGACATTCACACGGTGGATTTGCGCACCGACGGACCTTACAACACCTATACGCGCGCCGGCCTGCCGCCGACTCCCATCGCCTTGCCGAGCGCCGCGGTGATTCGTGCGACAGCCCGTCCCGAGAAAACCGACGCCATCTATTTCGTGGCTTCGACCAAGGGCGACGGCAGCCACGTATTCTCGGCCACGCTCGAACAGCACAACGCCGCCGTGGCGGCTTACGTCGCGCACCAACGAAAAGCCGCGCAGGAATCGGCGCGATGAACGCGGCAGCGCGATTTCTCACCTTGGAAGGGATCGAGGGTGTGGGCAAGAGCACGCAGGTCGAGCGCCTGTCGGCGGCGCTGAAAACGCGCGGCATCGCTCATGTGGTCACGCGGGAACCCGGCGGCACGCCGCTCGCCGAGAGCATCCGCCAAGTGGTGCTGACCGCTCGCGAAGAGCCATTGCCGCCCGCCGCGGAACTGCTGTTGATGTTCGCCGCGCGCGCCGTGCATCTTGCCAATCATATCGAACCCAATCTCGCCGCCGGCCGGTGGGTGATCTGCGATCGATTCACGGATGCGACCTACGCGTACCAGGGCGGCGGACGCCGCTTGAGCGTGGCGCCGATCCGTGAGTTGGAAATCATGGTGCAGGGAGCGCGCCGCCCGGATATCACCATCCTGCTGGATGCGCCGGTGGAGCGCGCTTTGGCACGCGCGGCGGCGCGCAATGCCGGATCGGTTGCCGATCGCTTCGAGCGGGAAAGGGGCGAATTCTTCGAAAGAGTCAGGCGAGTGTACCTGGCGCGCGCCGCGGCGGAGCCGGATAGAATCATCATCATCGATGCGGCTCTTGCGGTGGAAGAGGTCGGTGCGCAAATTCTCGAGCAGCTCAAGGCGCGATCATGGATTTCCTGAGTGCCGATACATTGCCGTGGCTCGAGGAGCCGCGGCGACGCATGCGGGCGGCTTTCGACGCCGGCCGGCCGCCGCATTCGCTGTTGTTGCTCAGCGTGCCGGGGTTGGGCGCTTCGCAGCTGGCGAATTGGGTTACCGCGTTGGCGTTGTGCGAGTCGCCGCATGAGCGTCCCTGCGATCTCTGCGCGTCGTGCCGACTGCTCCGTTCCGACACCCATCCTGACGTGCACGCCGTGCGCCTCGAGGAGGATGCGCAGCAGATCAAGATCGACCAGGTACGCGAACTCATCGAATCCTTGACACTCAAGAGCTACCGCGGCGGCTACAAGATTGGCATTATCGAAGGTGCCGAAGCCTTGAACGCCAACGGTGCCAACGCCTTCTTGAAGACCTTGGAAGAACCTTCCTCGGACACCATGCTCATCATGATCGCGCGCCCCAACCATCGCTTGCCCGCAACGATTGCCAGCCGCTGTTTGCGCCTGAGTCTGCGGCCGCCATCGGCCGCGACGGCAATCGAATGGCTCGCGGCGCACGCCAAGGCATCTCACCCATGGGATGCGGCGCTGGCGCTCGCCGGCGGCGCACCGCTCCTGGCGATGCAATTGGACGCCGAAGGGTTGTCGGCCCTCGACGCAGACATGCGCCAGAGCATGGCCGAGTTGGCGGAAGGTTCGGTGGATATCACGCTGCTTAGCGACAGGTGGCTTCGATCCAACCCGGGCGTGCGTATAACCTGGCTTGAGAACTGGATCACACAGCGAGTACAAGCGTCGCTCGGAACCGGGAGTTCGCATCAAACTGCGGAACCGGTACGCTTGCCTGCCGCTTTACTTAAGGCCAAGATAAGAGCCTTATTTGGGCTGCTGGACGCTGCGCGCGATGTCAGGCGTCTGGCATCGACCGGCATGAACCTGCAATTGGCGCTCGAGGCCCTGTTGGTCAGCGGCCGAACCGCGCTGGGGAAGTGAGAGTTATCGTGGGAATCGTAGGAATTGAGAAGTCCAAGTAATAAACCGGGTCTCCTGACGCTTACCATCAAGGACAAGAGCGCGCTGTACCTCGCCTACATGCCCTTCGTCAAGAATGGCGGCTTGTTCATTCCGACGAACAGCAATTACCGCTTGGGCGATGAAGTTTTCATGCTGCTGAATCTCATGGGAGAGGAGGAGAAGCTGCCGGTTGCCGGGCGCGTGATATGGATGACTCCCAAGGGCGCGCAGGGCAAAAGAACCGCCGGCATCGGCGTTCAATTCAGCGATCAGGACCGCGGCAACACGCAAAAGAAAATCGAAAACTATCTTGCCGGCGCACTCGGCGGAGACAAGCCCACGCACACCATGTGAGGCTTGCGCCACGCGGATATTCAGACACGCTGCTAATGATTTGGAACGGGCGGCTCCGGAACGGCCGGCCGTTCCGGAATTGGTTCCACGTAGACGGGCGGGGCGGACAATCCCCGGTACTGCCGGTGCGGCACGCGGAACAGCAACACGGTCGCGACGATGATCACGAGCACAAAAATCAGGGCGAGGTAGCGGTACTCCCACAGAAACGACGGCGGGCGGTATTCGAGCCGGGGCTTCACCGGGTGGTGGTTCGGCCCTCTTTCATCGCCCGGACCGGGCGTCGGATCAGCCACTGCGCGAGCGCGCGGCTTCGCTTGCGGCGAGTCCGCCTTTCAAGACGTAGGCTTCGAATCCGCGTTCACTCAAAATATACGCCGCCGCGGAACTGCGCCGACCGGTGTCGCAGCACACGACGTACTGCGTGTTCTTGTCCAGGGCATTGAGCTTCAATCGAATGAAATACAGCGGGATATTGACCGCGTCGTCGATGCGAAAATTCTGAAATTCACTCGGCAGACGCACATCCAGCCATTTGCCGCCGCGCGCGACGATCTCCCGCGCCTTCTGTTGGTCGACCCATTGCAGCAAGGGCTCATTGAGCAGCGTCTGAAAATCGTGTTTGCCCAGGCGCATCAGCGTGCCGTCAGTGGACATGGTTACCGTGGCGTTGCGCTTGGCCTCGGCAATCAAGGCTTCCTCGCCAAAGCTGTCGCCAGGTCCGAGTTCCGCCAACTTGATGCCTTCCTTGTTGAGGGGTGTCTCGCGAGTCACGATGCATTTGCCGGCAACGACGACGTAGAAGAAGTCGCCCTCGGTGCCTTGCTTGATGACGATATCGCTCGCGCGGTAGTTGATGCGCTGCATGCGCATGAAGATCGCTTGAATGTTGGCCGGCGGGATGCGATGAAACGCCTTGGTTTGCAGCAGCGTGGTCATCCAGTCCCCGGTGACATCCAGGCCGTCGCCGCGCAGCTCCGCCACCTCGTATTGACCGGTCTGATCCCAGGTCAGTAGCACATCGAGCAGATCGCTGTCGATCATGATGTATTCAATGTCCATCGCGGCGCGCGCGGTAAATTTTCGGGGCAAGCCCGGCGCAAGCGCCGCGCGCGCCTCCGCGGTCCCGGACTTGATCACGCCCATGATTCGGTCGTCGGCTCGCAGCTCGACCTGGCCATTCACCAGGTAGTAGGTACGCTTGTCGGTGTCGCCTTCCTTGAACAGCAAGCGGCCGGCGTCCAATTCGCGGATCACGGTTTTCCGGGCAAGCGCGTGCAGATTTTCGGCCTTCAGGCCATCGAGCGGCGAGAAGGTCTTCAAAACTCCGAGGTCAACTGGTCGCTCGTCCATCGAAATATTCTTTCGCCCCTAGGCTTTCAACCCTATGATTTTGCCTGCGAATGCTACCATACGCGGAGGTCGCTCCGGCCACGTGGTTCACATCGGTTGGATATCAGGTGATTGCGGGCCACCCGGCGTCCGGGCGGAATCGCTCGCCGTAACTACGGCTCAGCTCGTTCAGACGCGCTACAACATCGGCGATGCCGCGGTCCTTGGCGTACTTGAGCGGGCCGCCGCGAAAAGGGGCGAAACCGGTCGCAAATACCGCGCCGGCATCCAGCAGATCGCCGTCTTGCACCGTCGCCTCACGAATCACGGCAACCGCCTCGTTGAGCATCGGCAAAATCAGCCGATCCTGCAGATCGGCAGGCGTGGCGGCGTTCCGAGTTTCATGCTTCTGCGCCTTGCCGTCCTGCCAACGGTAGAAGCCTTCACCGCTTTTGCGGCCGAGTTTTTTCTGCTCCACAAGGTTGATCAAGATCTGCGGAATATCACGCTGAAAGGCCGCACTCAGCACCCGACCCACGCCCAGGGAAACATCCAGTCCGACCACGTCGGTCAATTCGATCGGCCCCAGGGGCATGCCGAATTGAACGGCGGCACGATCAATGACCTCTGCGGGTATGCCGGCTTCGAGCGCGAACAGGGCCTCGTTGATGTACGGCGTGAGAATGCGGTTCACCACAAATCCCGGCGCACTCTTGCAGGGCAACGGCAGTTTGTCGAGCTTGCGGGTGAACTTGAGCGCATCGTTCACCACCTGCGCACGGGTGTTTGCCCCCTGCACCACTTCCACCAGCTGCATCTGGGCCACGGGATTGAAGAAATGAATGCCGACCAAGCGGCCGGGATCGGCGAGTTTTTCGCTCAAGGTCTCGATTTTGATGCTCGAGGTGTTGGTCGCCAGTATCGCGGAGGCTTTGAGCCTGGGCTCGAGCTCCGCGTACAGCGCTTGCTTCGCTGCGACGCTTTCGAAAATTGCTTCGATGACGACGTCGGCATGCGCAGCACCATCGCCCTTGACGTCCATCTGCAGGCGTGCGGCCGCTGCTGCGGCGGCGGCCGGATCCTTGAGGCGCTTCTCGAACAAAGACTTGGCGCGGCCCAAGGCAGGTTGAATCAATTCCTCGCTGCGATCCTGCAATGTGACCGTCATGCCGCGAAACGCCGACCATGCTGCGATGTCGCCGCCCATGACCCCGGCACCGACGACATGCACGTGCTTGAAAGCGGCGCTTGAACCGGCGCCCAATCCTTTGAGCCGATGCTGCAGCAGAAACACCCGCACCAGGTTGCGCGATGCGGGACCGCACATCAATTCGCTGATGGAGCGCGCCTCGGCCTCGTACGCGGCGGCACCCGCCGCGCCGTGGTGTTGCCAGAGATCCACAATGGCATACGGGGCCGGATAGTGATCGCGCCGAACGCTGTGCCGCAATGCCGCGACTGTCTGCCGGGCGACCATGGGACGCGCCGCCCCCAAGTTCATGAGTTTGTCGACGAATGGCGGCCTCCGCTTCGGCGGGCGCCGCAGCAGCAGGGATTTGGCGCGCGCCGCGAGTTCTTCGGGCGGCGCGAGCTCATCCAACAGTCCGGCGCTCAAAGCGCGGGCGCCCCGAAACGGGCGGCCCTTGAGCATGAGTTCCAAAGCGGGCCGTACGCCGATGAGCTGCACGCTCCTGACCGTCCCGCCGAATCCCGGGTGAATGCCGAGCAGCACCTCGGGCAGTCCCAACGACAGCGCAGCGTCGTCGGCGCCGATGCGATAGGTGCACGCCAAAGCCAGCTCCAGTCCGCCGCCCAAGGCGAAGCCGCGGATCGCCGCCACGGTCGGGCAGGGCAAGTCCTCCAGCTGCTGCATCACGGATTGGCCGGCGCGCACCAGTTCGTAGCCTTCCGCGGGCGTGCGGATCTTCACGAATTCCTTGATGTCGGCTCCGGCGATGAATCCGCTTGCCTTGCCCGATTGCACGATCAGTCCTCGCGGCTGCAGCGCCGCGAGTTCGGTCAACCTGGCCGACAATTCGCGCACCATGTCGCCCGACAAGACATTGGCCGAGCCTTCGGCCATGTCGCAGGTGAGCCAGGCAACCTGATCAGCGTCGATCCGCAATGTCCAATTGCTCATGCGGCCTGCTGGGCTCGGTCGAGAATGGTGAAGTCGCAGACCAGCGGCAGATGATCCGAGAACTGGACGTCCGGTATTTCGAAGCTGTTCACGCGGATTTGCGCGCTGTGCAATATGAAATCCAGCTCCTTGCGGGGACTGCGGCTGGGATAGGAAAACAGCCCTTCGGTATTGGCGCTGCGAAGGCCTGCGGCCTGTGTGAACAAATACAGTTCGTGGTCGCCCCAATAGGTATTGAAGTCTCCTGCCACGATGACGGGTTTAGCGGTCTTTCGCACCAGATCATAGAGATAGCGCAGCTGATATTGCCGGTGCCTGAACTTCAAGGATAAATGCACCAGGAAGATGGCGATATCGTCGAGTTCCAACTCGATGATGAGGCGTTTGATGCCGGTGTCGAAATAATGGAATCGCTCGCCGCGGACCCGGGGCGCCGCCAGGAAGGCGTTGGCCTGCTTGCGCACGATGGGCACCATGTGATTGACGGATGAAACGCCGTACTTGCACTCGTAGGTCGAGTAATGGCCCAAGGAGCGCGCGATGAAGTCCGCCTGATTGATCATTCCGGTGCGAATGGAGCCGGTATCGACCTCGATGAGACCGACGACATCGGGGTCCTGTTCCTTGATGAAGTCGGTGATGCGCGACAGCACCTGCCGGCTGGAGCGTAGATAGCCGGCGCCGGGCACCGGGAGGTGGAAGGCGGGCCCGGTCCCGGTGGCATAACGTATATTGTAAATCAGCAATCGCACCAGGCATTGTATCCGGCGAGGGACGCTTCGCGCATGCCCATCGTCACGTTACACTATCCGCATGTCGGCCAATCCTATCCGCCTGTTCGTGACCCACGCATGGCTGGAAAATGACGACTACACGCGAGTCTTCGAGTACCTCGAAGCATCCGGTACTTTTTACTATTTCAACACCAGCCAGCCTCAAGCCAAGCAGCCCATCGACAAGGAATCGCAGCGTGAGGATCTGCGCCGGCAAATCGCGCCCTGCGAAGTGGTCGTCGTGCTGCCGGCCGTCTATCGGCTGGCCCCCGAGTTGGTGGGATTTCAAATGACCTTCGCCAAGGCGGCCGACAAGCCGATCGTGGCCATGGAAAATTTCGGTTCCACCGAGCCGCTCCACAAGGCCATCAAGGAGCTTGCGGATGAAGTGAGCGCTTGGAATGAACGGAATCTGATTGACGCGCTGCGCCGGCAGGCGCGGCATCAGGAAACGACGCGCTGGGACACGATCGATTTCAAGCTCGATTGACCGGCTCAATCACTCGAGGCACTGCGGCCTTCGCGCTTTGAGTCTTCTTACTCTCCCTGGCGCTAGTTGCTGGCGATCAAGGCGGGCGCGGTGAATTCATCGGTTGCGCAGTCTACGGGATGCAATTGCACCACGGTGCCGGCGCGCGTTGCGCTGTGCTGCGTCTTGCACATGAGACCGAAGATCTCGACGATCTGCGCCGCACACTCGTCCGCTTCTTGATTCGACATCTTGCGCACCGAAGCGGCCACGGCGTCCTCGCCGCGCAAAGGCTGCACGCCGCAAAGGCTGCGCGTGAGTTGAGCATAGGATTCGCGCGCTTCAATCGGAATTTCATCGGCGCGCAGCGCGGCAAGGTATCGGCGATAGGCACAGATCAAACGCTGCTTGATCGGTGTCGAACGCACCAGTTCGAGGGTGGCAAAATGGAAAGATTCCCAAGCAGTGATCATAAAACCCCACGCTGAGCAAAGACGTCAAACCTCAAGTGGTTTCGAGGCTGCTACCTCCGAGGTAGTCTTGTTAAATCAAGAGTCTGCGCCAGGAATATACAAGACAATCGCGGAAACGCAACGCGGATTTTGTCAAACATTTGAATTGCATCTACTTCGGGGTTGAGAAGGCAGTGGGCTTGAGGTTTCTAGAAACCTTCTCACGTATCGTTGCTATCTTATTGAATTAAGATGTTTTATGGCTGAGTTGCGGTTAAATCGGCGACTTCCGCGGTGTGCGCTGAATGATCGGCGCCGATCAACATATAAACACCCGGCACCACGAACAGGGTGAACAGCGTGCCGATGGCAAGGCCGGTCGAGATGACCAGGCCGATGGCGAAACGCGACGCCGCGCCGGCGCCGCTCGCGAATACCAGCGGCAGAACGCCGAGCACCATGGCTGCCGTGGTCATGAGGATGGGGCGCAGCCTGATGCTGGCGGCGGCCACGATCGCCGCCGCCTTGGTTTTACCGTTGTGTTGCTCTTCATTCGCAACTTCGACGATCAGGATGCCGTGCTTGCTGATCAAGCCGATGAGCGTCACCAGGCCCACCTGCGTATAGATGTTCAACGTGGCGATGAGGGCGATGAAAATCAGCGCGCCTGCGATCGAGAGCGGCACGGAGATAAGTATCACCAACGGATCGCGAAAGCTTTCGAATAGCGCGGCGAGTGCCAGGAAGACAATGATAATGGCGAAGCCAAAGGTGGCGATCGCGCCGCTGGATTCGGCCAGGTATTGGCGCAGCTGACCGCCGTAGTCGACCGAGTATCCCTGCGGCAGCGTGCGTACGGCCAAGTCCTGCAGGTACTTCAGTGCCTCCGCCTGCGATACACCGGGAGCCGGCACGCCGGCCAGCGTGGCTGCGTTGAGCTGCTGAAAGTGATTCAGAGTCTCGGGCACCGTTTCGCGGCGGATGCTCGCAATCGTCGACAAAGGCACGGGAATGCCGTTGATGGTCGCGATCGGATAATCGAGCAGCTGATCGGGATTGAGACGCGAGATTCGTTCAACCTGCGGAATCACCTTGTAGGATCGGGTTTGCATGCTGAAGTAGTTGACGTAGCCGCCGCCCAAAAGGCTGCCAAGCGAAGCGCCGACCTGGCTCATCGTGAGGCCCAATTGCGCCGTCTTGTCGCGGTCGATTTCGATCACGGACTGCGGCGCGTCGATCTTCAGGTCGGTGTCGATGAACATGAACATGCCGCTCTTTACAACCGTGTCCAGGAAGGCGCGCGACACCTCGTCCAGCCGCGCTGCGGGTTCGGTGGTCTTGATGGCAAACTGCACCGGCAATCCGAATGCGCCGGGCAGGGAGGGTTGTTGAAATACCGCAAATCTCTGCGCGGGTAGTTTGTTGAGGTTTTGCTGCAATATATTTTGGATCGCGGTCGATCCCAGCTTGCGCTCGCCGCGCGGCACCAGCGGCACGCCGATGATGGACTGGCCGGGCGCATCGATTTGAAACACCGACCGCACACCCTCCATCGCCTTGACCACCCCGTAGACCTGGTCGCCGTAAAGAACCTTGCGCTGCAGGGTCGCATCGGGGGCATAGGTGGGCTGTGCCAGCACGAAGCCCTGATCCTCCTGCGGCGCGAGTTCGCTGCGGGCACTGCGGTACAAGAGAAAAATGCTCACCATGATGACCACGACGAACAGCGCGGTGACCGGCGTATAGCGCAGGCTGCGCTCGAGGCGGCGCTGGTAACCGCTGCGGATCCGTTCGAACCGCGCATCGATGAACTTGATGATGCGGGATTCCCAATTTTCCCGATCCGCGCGCTGCGCGTGCAACAATCGGGAACACATCATCGGCGAAAGCGTCAAGGCGACTATCGCCGAAACGGTCACCGCGCCCGCCAAGGTAAAGGCGAATTCGGTAAACAGCGCGCCGGTCAGGCCGCCCTGGAAGCCGATGGGAATGTAGACGGCCAACAGCACCACCGTCATGGCCACAATGGGGCTGGCCAGCTCGCGTGCGGCCTGCATCGCCGCGGCCACGGGCGGTGTGCCATCCTCCAAGTGCCGATTCACATTCTCGACCACGATGATGGCATCGTCGACCACCAAGCCGATTGCCAGTACCAGCGCCAGCAGCGTGAGCAAATTGATGGAAAATCCAAGTGCCAGCATGATGGCGAGCGTGCCAACCAGGGAAAGCGGAATGGCGACCACGGGAATGAGCACCGAGCGCGGCGATCCCAAGAACGCGAAAATGACGCACATTACGATGATCAGGGCCTCGATCAGCGTCACCGCCACTTCGTGAATCGAGGCATTCACGAAGGTGGTCGAATCGTAGGCGACGTTGACTTCCAAGCCTTGAGGCAGCTGCGATTTGATGTCGGGAAGCACGGCCCGGACGCCCTGGATGACGGTCAGAAGATTTGCGGTCGGGGCGATTTGGATGCCGATGAACACGCCGTTCTTGCCGTCAAAACGCACCTTCGCTTCGTAGCTGTCCGCGCCAAGGGTCACTTCGGCCACATCGCTCAAGCGGATGTTGCTGCCGTTGATCTGCTTGACGATCAGATTCCGGAAATCGCTCAGTGAATGCAGATTGCTGGTGGAGGTCAGCGTCACCTGCACCATTTCGCCCTTCGTATTGCCCACCGCCGATATGTAGTCGTTGTTGCCCAGCGCGGTGAACACATCGGTGGCGGTCAGACTGTAGGACGCCAGTTTCTTCGGATCCAACCAGGCGCGCAGCGAGAAGGTCTGGCTGCCCAGCAGTTCAGCCGTCTGCACGCCGGCAACCGCCTGCAATTGCGGCACGACCACACGGGTCAAGTAATCGGTAATTTCATTCGAAGCGAGGGTCTCGCTGCGAAAGCCGATGTACATGGCATCGGTCGTCTGTCCGACCTTGACGGTGATCGTCGGCTGCAGCGCGCCGATCGGCAACTGGTTCAGAATCGAATTGACCTTGATGTTGATCTCGCCCGCTGCTTTGGAGGTGTCGTAGTTCTGGCGAAGATTGACCGTGATCGTGCTGACGCTGCTTTGACTCACGGAAGTCATGTAGTCGATGCCGTTCGCCTGCGCGACCGCAGTCTCGATCGGGGTCGTGATGAAGCCGGCGATGGATTCCGGATCCGCGCCCGGATACGAGGTGGAGATGGTGACGATGCCGTTTTCAGTCTTCGGGTAAGCGAGTACCTGCAAGGCGGTAAAAGACCGCAGGCCCAGCACCAGAATGGCGAGACTCACGACGGACGCCAACACGGGTCGCCGAATGAATATGTCGGTAAAGTTCACGAGACGCCCCGGATGCTATTCGTTCGGCGGATTGGGGTTCGGACTGTTGGCGGGCACCACGTCGTTGTTGATGGCCACCGTGGTGCCGTTGCGCAGCTTCATCTGGCCCGCGCTCACCACCGTCTCGCCCACCTTGACGCCGCTCAAGACCGCAACCTGGTTGCCGCGCGTGGCGCCCAACTTGACGAAGCGCTGCTGGACCGTCAGGCGCGGATTGCCCTTGTCGTCGACGCCGCTTTTCTCCACCACAAAAACCGTGTCGCCGAAGGGGTTGTAGGTCACGACCGTCTGCGGCAGGGTAATCTGGTCGTTCTTCTCGCCGTATTGGATGCGCACGTTGGCAAACATTCCCGGGACCAGGCGCCGATCCGGATTGCGCACTGTGGCGCGCACCTGGACATTGCGGCTGTTCTGATCCACCTTGGAGTTGATTGCCTCGATCGCACCGGTAAATGTCTGCTGCGCGTAGGTGTCGACGGTCGCCGATACCGGCTGCCCGATTTTCATTTGCGCCAGCGCCTGCTGCGGCACATAGAAGTCAACGTATATCGGATCGAGGGACTGCAAGGTGACGACGGTTGTGCCGGCGGTGAGATATTGACCGATATCAACCTGCCGAATGCCCAAACGACCGGCAAAGGGTGCTTTGACGATTTTCTCGTCGATCAGCGCTTGTTGCGCGGCCACTTGCGCGCGCGCCGACTTCAGCGTCGATACGTCGGTATCGATATTGGCCTGGCTGATGGCCTGCGCCGCAAATTGCTCCTGATCGCGCTTGTACGTCTGATCCGCGAGTTCGGCGGCCGCTTGCAGCTGCTGCAATTTGGCGTAGTCATCGTTTGGCTTGAGCCGCAGCAGGACCTTGCCGGAGGCCACGTCATTGCCGGAATCGAAGGCAATTTCGTCAACCACGCCCGCGGCCTGCGCGGACAGGTCGGCCCCGCGGACCGCACGCAGCGTCCCGGTCGATTGAATGAACGGCTGCCACTCAGAGGTGGCGGCCGCAATGGTGGAGACGGACTGCGGCGCCGAAGCCGCCGCGGCCATGTTTTTTTTGAACATGCCGCCGAAGTAACGCTGAATGCCGAATATTCCGCTGAGCAGCAGCGCGACGGCGATCAGCATGATCAGGATCGGCCTGATCATCGCCTTGGGTTGCGCGGTGTCCGTTGAACTCACAGGGGCTCCTTGCGCGAGTCGGTTGAATTGGCGGCGACGTCATTGCGATTCCACCAGCCGCCGCCCAGCGCTTGAAAAAGTGCGGCCGTGTCGGCATAGCGCTGTGCCCGTGCCTTGATCAGGGCCACGGTGGCGGTTTGATAGGATTGCTCCGAACTCAAGACCTGCAAGTAGTTCGCGGCGCCGCTCTTGAACTGTGCCTGGACCAACTTGAGGCTCTCCGCCGCAGTGTTCTGTGCCAGGGCTTCGGCCGCCAGGGCGTCGGCGTCGCCTTGCAGCGCATGCAGCGTGTCGGACACATTTTGAAAGGCGGTGATGACCGTCGCCCGATAATTTGCGGCGGCCTCTTGTGCGGCGGCAACGGCGGCACGGCGCTGATGCGTCAATTGGCCGCCCTTGAAAATGGGTTGGGTAACCGATGCCGCCAGGCTCCATATGACGGAGGCGGGAGAAAAAACATCCGAAAAACTCGTTGCCTCGCCGCCGTAGCTGCCGCTGAGCGTGATTTGCGGCAGCATGTTTGCCGTGGCGACGCCGATCTGCGCCGTGGCGGCATGCAGCAACGCGGAAAACTCGCGCACGTCCGGCCGCTGTTCGACGAATTTCGAGGGCAGACTCACCGGCAGTTCGACCGGCAAGGCGAGCGACTCGAGCTTGAATTCCGGGCCGGCGTAGTCCGCGGGCAGCGACCCCACGTACGCCGCCATCAGATTTCGTTCCTGAGCGAGCTGGGTGTGCAGCCCGGGCAGGGTGGCCAGCGTGCTCTGCAGAATCGACTGCTGCTGCAGAAGATCCACGCGCGAGACGCCGCCGGCGGAGAGACGGCGCTGAGTGATGTCGAGCTGCATTTGCTGGGACTGCGCAATCTCTTCCGTTGCCGCGATCTGGGCGCGCAGAGAAGCTTCGCTGATGGCGGTGGTCACGATATTCGCGGTAAGGGTCAGGTATGCGGCTTCGAGCAGGAATTTCTGGTACTCGGCCTGCGCCCCCAACGCCTCGACCTGGCGGCGGATGCCGCCGAACGCGTCCAAGGTGTACGAGACGTTCACGTCGGCTTGGTTCAGCGTATAGATGATCGAGCCGGCCTGCGGCGCGCCGAATGCCACGCCGGGAACCTTCTGCCGCTGCGCGCCGAGCGTACCGGAGATGCTGGGGAAGAAGGCGCCGCGTTGCGCGGCGAAGGTTTCATTCGCTTGACGCAATGCCGCTGTCGCGGCCTCGAGCGTAGGACTGTTGGCAAGACCGCGCTCGATCAACGCATTGAGTTCGGCGGACCGGAACAATGTCCACCACTGGCCTTGTATGTCGAGGCCCTCGACAAAACGCTGCGCTTGATCGTCCGGCGCGGGTGCAGCCCTGGTTTGCGCGGGCAGCTCGCCCGGAGCCACGAACCCCGGGGTTTGCGGTGCCTGCGGCGTTTTGAAGTTGGGACCGACCGCGCAGGCGGCGAGCAGGCACGCCAGAGCGGTGGCACATCCCATGTAGGTCCGGCGAATCATTTGCGTGGGGCTGCGCCGAGCAGAAATAGATCGATCACAAGATCAACATGTGATTTGAAGTCGAGCCTGGCCAGCTCAGCCTCGCCGCCGAACAGAAGCCGGTCGTGCAGCTCGGAGCAAATCATTTGCAGGAAAAGCGTTGCCGCCCGGTCAGGATCGGCGAGGTTGAGCAAGCCGCGGCCGGCCTGCGCCCGAAGATAATTGGCGACCACATTGTCGACGCACAGCTTGTTGTTCTCGCGCATTTTTGCGGCGAGTTCCGGAAAGCGGTGGGCTTCCGTCGCGACAATGCGAAACAGCGCGACGGCGTCCGGGTCGCGCGCACGATCCGTGATGATTTCAGCGATGATCGCGAGAGCGGCTTTGGGCTCGAGGCGGTTCAAGTCCAAGGTCGAGAGCACCGTTGACATGCGATCCACGAGCCTGCCGATCACCGCGCCCAGAAGGTCGGCCTTGTTCTTATAGCGCTCGTAAATCGTTCGCGTCGAGACGCCCGCTTCGGCGGCCACCTTATCGATGCTCGCCAGACCGTAGCCTTCACGCAGGAATACCCGCGTCGCAGCATTTATCAACGCGGCCGTACGCGCGATCTCGGTTCCGCGGCGAGGCCTGCCGCGCTTGGGCGGGGACGTTCGGGGCTGCTGCGCATCAATCATAGTTAGAAAATGACATGCATCGTTTTCAATTACAAGTAGATGTTTGCGGATTATATATTCACTTGATAAAATATATTGTATTAAATTGTTAGTATACAAATGAATAGCGCCCCGTCCCAATTCGAATTGATGGAGGAGAACCTCCAGAACCTCAAACAGCGGATGCCCGACCTACCGGTTCCCGGCATTCTGTTGTGCCGGTTGGTGCTGCATATCGGCCGTGAAATGGCAGCAGGGTTTGAGCAGCAGATCAGGCCGTACGGCTTGGCCGAGGCGGAGTTTCGAGTACTGACCACGCTGTTCTCGCAGCCGGATGGCGCCGCCCACCCCAGCGATTTGTGCGTGCGCGCCTCACAGAGTCCGGCCAACATGTCGCGCATCAGCGATGCGTTGGTGGAGCGCGGTCTGATCACCCGCGTCTCGAGTGTTCACGATCGACGGCGCATGGTGTTGCGTATCACGGAAGAGGGCGAGAAATTCGTCCGGGACTTGCTCCCCAAGATGCACGTGTCGCTGCGCAGGATGCTGGAGGATTTTCCGGAATCGGAGCAGTGTCAAATGGCGGCGCAGCTCAAGAGGCTGGGCGCCGCATTGGATCAATTGCGCGCAACGGCGGACGAGACCGCTCTGTGAGAGGCCATCGAGACGCGCGAAGCCATCGAGCGGCGCGAATCCATGGAGCGGCGCGAATCTCTCGAGCCGCGGTCGCGGTCGCGGTGGCGGTGGCGTTGCTCGTCGCCTGCGCGGGATTGCCGCCGAAGCAGAAGGCCGTTCAATTGTCCGACGCCGCGCCGCTCGATGGCTTGAGCGCCGAAGGCGGCGGAAATTGGCCTGCGCAGGAGTGGTGGAAACGCTATCAGGATTCCACGTTGGATCAATTGATTGAACTCGGCGGTGCCAACTCGCCGAGCTTGGCGAGTGCGCACGCGCGCTACGATTCCGCGCGCCAATCGGTGCGCCTCGCCGCGGCGGAATCCGGGGCGCATCTGCAAGCCAATGCCGATGCGGATCGGCAGCGTCTCAGCGACAACGGCGTGTTTCCGCCGCAACTGCTGGGATTCACCTGGTATGACCAGTATGACTTGGGTTTGCAAGCCAGCTATACCTTCGATTGGTGGGGCAAACAACGCAACGCAGTGGAGGCGGCGATGGACCAGGCGCACGCCGCGCAAGCGGATCGCAGCGCCGCCGCATTGATCCTCGCCAGCTCCATCGCCGATGCCTACTTTGGCTGGCAATCCGACCAAAATCGTCTGTTGCTTGCCCGGGAGAAGGAAGGCGCCGTCGAGTTGCAGGCCAGGGTGAGCGGCGCGCGCGTGCGCGCGGATTTGGACTCGGAGGATGAACTGAACAGCATGGACCTCGCGGTGGCGGCGGCGCGCGAGCAGATTGCGATGTTGGAAGGATCCGCGAAACTGCGCGTGGTGGAATTGGCGGCGCTGGTCGGACGCCCCGTGAGCGATCTGCCGCGCCTGTCGGTGAAGCCCTTGCCGGAATTCCCCGGCGCTTTGCCGGACAATGTGAAAATCGACCTGATTTCCCGGCGTGCCGATATCATCGCCAGCCGCTGGCGCGTGGAGGCGGCGGAACGGAGCTTGGCTTCGGCGCGCGCCGATTTCTTTCCGGACGTCAGCGTCAATGCGCTGCTGGGTGTTTCCAGTATTGATGTGGGCAAGTTGCTCGAGTACGGCAGCCGGGTCCCTCAGGTCAGTGCAGCCATTCACCTGCCGATTTTCGACGCAGGCAGGCTCAAGGCCCGCTACGGGGGAGCACAGGCGGCGATCGATGCGGCCGTCTCCAGCTATCAGGATACGGTCATCAGCGCCGCGCGCGAGGTTGCCACCCAGGCCACGACGCGTTCCCAAATCGAAGCGCAGCGCGCGCAGCGCGCAAAACAAGTCGAGGCGGCGCTCCGCATGAAAAATACCGCTGCCGCCCGGGTTCGTCAGGGCTTGAGTGACTCTCGCAGCGAATTGATGGCGACCGAATCCTGGATCGACCAGCGCGACGGCTTGATGCAGCTCGATTCTGCGGCGCTCTCCGCAGACATCGCGCTGCAGCGGGCCCTGGGCGGCGGCTATGAAAGTCCGCGGCAGCTCGCGCGCTCCTCCTCAACCACAGCGACACCATGAACGCAAACATCGACGCATCGGCAACCACTCCTTCCAACGGCAAACGGCGCAGGATTTTGCTGCTCATCGCGCTGATCTTCATCGTGATCGGTGCGTTGTGTGCCGCCTACTGGGTGTTGGTGCTTGCGAAGCGCGAGAAGACCGACGATGCCTACGTCAACGGCAACCGGGTTGTGATTTCAGCGCAGGTGTCCGGTACGGTCATTGCCGTATTGGCGGACGACACTCAGCTCGTCAACGCAGGTCAGGTATTGGTGAAACTCGATCCCATCGACGCCCAGACCGCCCTGAGCCGCGCCGCCAGCGCTTTGGCGCAGACCGTGCGGCAAGTACGCCAGCAAAAAGCAACGGCGACGCAATACGACTCGGAAATCGAAACGCGCAAGCTGGAACTGGCTCGCGCCCAAATTGACCTGGCAAAACGCGAACCGCTCGTGGCCGACCATGCCATTGCGGGTGAAGAAGTGCGGCACGCGCAGGAAAGCGTGCAATTGGCGCGTGCGGCGCTGACGCAAGCCGAGCGCCAATCGCTGTCGGCGCATGCACTGGTCGATGGCACGCCGGTGGAAGGCAATCCGGCGGTTCTGCAGGCCAAGGATGTCTATCGCGACGCGTGGATTGCCGCCCAGCGAAACGCCGTGGTGGCGCCGGTGACCGGCTACGTCGCCGAGCGCAGCGTGCAGTTGGGGCAACATATACAGGCGGGCGAAGCGCTCATGACGGTGATACCGCTTCACGCGCTCTGGGTCGACGCGAACTTCAAAGAGGTACAGCTGCGCAATCTGCGCATCGGCCAAAAGGCCGAGGTGCGCAGCGACTTGTACGGCGGGACCTTTATTTTTCACGGGCGCGTGGAGGGCATGTCGGCGGGAACCGGCGCTGCATTTTCGTTGCTGCCGCCGCAAAACGCCTCCGGTAATTGGATCAAGGTGGTGCAGCGGGTGCCGGTGCGCATTCTCATTGACGACAACGATCTGATCAAGTCGCCGCTGCGGGTCGGGCTGTCCGCCACGGTGACGGTTGACACCACCTCTCGGGACGGGCCGGTGCTGGCCACGCAGGCAAGCGATCGGCCGGTCGGCGATACACAGGTCTACACGCAGGATCTGGAGAAGGCCAATGCCGAAGCCGACGCGGTTGTGCGCAGAAACCTTGGCATCGATCGATGACATTGACTCCATGCGATAACCCGGCATAAGGCCATGGCCGATTCTGCAGCGCCGGCCGCCTATGAGTACCCGCCGCTTCACGGCGCGAAACTATTCTTCCTGACCGTCGCCATTGCCGCGGCTACGTTCATGGAGATCCTGGACATGACCATCGTCAATGTCTCGGTGCCCGCAATTTCCGGCAGCCTCGGCGTGACGACATCCGAAGGCACCTGGGCCATCAGTTCGTACATGCTCGCTGCGGCGATCATGCAGCCGCTGTCTGGATGGATCGCGCGGCGCTTCGGCGAAGTCAAAACCTTCGTCACCTCCATCGTATTGTTCATGGTGCTGTCCGCGGTATGCGGCCAAGCGAGCACGCTTCCGATGCTGGTCGGCGCACGCCTTGTCCAAGGACTTGTCTCCGGACCCATGCAGTCGGTTGCCCAGGCCGTGTTGCTCCGCAACTATCCGATCGAGCGTCGCGGCATGGCGCTGGCATTGTGGTCCATGGTGATCATGATCGCGCCGATCTGCGGACCCATCTTGGGCGGCTGGATCACCGACAACCTGACGTGGCCATGGCTGTTCTACATCAACTTGCCGGTGGGCGCGTTCTCCGCGGTGGCGACCTGGTCGATCATGCGCCGCCGCGAGTCGAAGACCGTCAAACTACCGATCGACGTGGTCGGCCTCGCGCTGCTGGTCATCGGGGTCGGTAGCCTGCAATTCATGCTGGACAATGGCAACGAGAAAGATTGGTTCAACTCGCCGATGATTCTGGCGGCGGCGGCCAGCGCGCTCGTCGCCCTCACTTTTCTGATCCCGTGGGAGTTGACCGACAAGCATCCGGTGGTCGATCTGCACCTGTTCGGCCGTCGCAATTTTCGCATTGGCTGTATCTCTCTGGGGCTGGCCTACTTCGCATTCATGGGCGTCAACATCGTTTTTCCGTTGTGGCTGCAGACCACGGTGGGCTACACCGCCACTTGGGCGGGGTTGGCCGTGGCTCCGGTCGGATTGCTGGGGCTCGTGATGGCGCCGATCGTCGGACGCAACATGATGCGCATGAACTTGCGTCTGGCTGCCAGTTTCGCTTTCTCGATCTTCGCATTCGCGGTATTTTGGACTGCGACGCTGAATGACACCGCGAGCTTCATCCAGTTTGCGACGCCGCGATTTATACAGGGCATCGGCATAGTATTTTTTTTCCTACCGCTGAATCAGATAATTTTGTCGGGCGTTGCTTCGAATGATTTGGCCTCTGCCGCGGGCCTGAGCAATTTCGTGCGCACCATGTCGGGTAGTTTTTCGACGGCAATCACGGTATGGATATGGAACCGGCGCACCGACTATCATCACGCGGTGCTAACCGAGCACATCAGTAATTCCGCGCAGGCGTGGACGCAGTATCAGGGTCAGCTTGCCGCGCACGGCATACACGGTATCGGCGCCTCCGCGTTCGCGGACCAGGTCATCAACGGCCAAGCACTGACCTTGGGAGTCAACGACGTGTACTACATGGTGGGAACGCTGTTCGTGTTGCTCATCCCATTTGTTTGGCTCGCGAAGCCGCCGTTCGGCGCGCGCGCGGCGAACCCGGCACGCTGAATCGTGTAGGATCATTGCCGTGACCTCCCCGTACATCGTTGCCATCGGCGGAACGCTGCGACCGAATTCCTCGACGGAGTGGGCGATGCGCCACGCGTTGAACGCGGCACAGCGAATCGGCGCTCGGATCAAGCTCATCAGCGGTCCTTTTCTGCAGTTGCCGTTGTATCAGCCGGAAAATCCGGAGCGCGGCGAGGGCGCGCGCTTCCTGGTGGCGGAACTTGCGCTCGCCGACGGCATCATCATCGGTTCGCCCGGATACCACGGCAGCATCTCGGGGCTGGTCAAGAATGCCCTCGACTATGCCGAGGACCTGCGCACGGATCCGCGCCCCTATTTCAGCGGACGGGCAGTCGGATGCATCGCCACGGCGGGCGGCTGGCCCGGCGCCATCAACACCTTGAGCGCACTGCGCGACATCGTGCATGCGCTGCGGGGCTGGCCGACGCCGTTGGGCGCTGCGATCAATTCCGCAGAGAGTGTGTTTGATGAACAGGGCAGGTGCTTGGTACCGAGAGTCGGCCAAGTGCTCGATCTAATGGCGGAGGAAGTGATGAGCTTCGCACGCTAGGGCAACGGCGCGTTGCCGCGCCGCCGCCCGTGACGGGGCCGCTACCCTGTGATGGCTAGACTCGCGATCTGCCGTTGAGCAAGAACGTTACGACCGCGCCGATTAGAAATACGACGAACAGAATCTTTGCGATTCCGGCAGCGCCGGCGGCGATTCCGCCAAACCCGAACACCGCTGCAATCAAGGCAATGATCAAGAACACGACGGCATAATGAAGCATGGAAGTTCCTTGTCTTCGAAATATAGTTGGATGAATGATGCCTGGGCCTTACGCCAATGTGACGCCTGCAACCATACGATCGGCGTTGCGATAAATATAGGGTCGCGGTCCGTTAGCGGAGGTGGGATTGCGCCTACTGCGGGGAATGCACGCGCAGCGGCGCGCCCGCGATTGCGGCCGCGGCGCGGCGGTGCTTGCACAACATCAACACTTCGCCTACGATAAAAATATGGATGTCGAACATTTGGACGCGCAGATATCCGGGATTGCCGCGTCGATAGGCGAGCCTGCACGCGCTCGGATGCTCTATTGCCTGCTGGACGGCCACGCTCGAACCAGCACCGAGTTGGGGATCATCGCTGAAGTGAGTGCCTCGACGGCCAGCGTGCACCTGGCGCGCCTCAAGGACTATCAATTGGTGAAGGTTTTCGCCCAAGGCAAGCATCGGTACTACAGCTTGAGGGACGCGGACGTCGCGCAGGCGCTGGAGGCATTGAGCGTGGTGGCCGGCGGCAGTGCGGGCGGATTTGTGCCGAATACGCCGAGCCGATTGCGCTCGGCGCGAACTTGTTACGATCACATGGCGGGAGAGATTGCCGTTGCGCTTCACGACCGAATGCAGGAGCTCGGTTGGCTGCAGCGCGCCGCGGCAAGCGACACGCTCTATGAGTTGAGCGAGGAAGGCATCGATGGACTGAGCCGCCTCGGGGTCGACATCGAATCAATGCGCCTCATGCGCCGCCGATTCGCCTTTGCCTGCTTGGATTGGAGCGAGCGTCGGCCTCACATCGGAGGAGCCTTGGGCGCAGGGCTGTTGAAGCTCGCGCTGAGAAGAAAATGGGTGACGCAAGACGCACACGGACGCGGGCTCCGATTGACGGAGCTGGGCCGGCGCGAAATGACCCTGGCGCACGCGGCACAGCGACCGCACGCAAAATGAGTGCTCAACAATTCGCGGCGGCGCCGCGCAATCTGACGCGGCGGCGCGATCTGACGTAGGAAAACTGCGCGCGATTTCCCGCGAAGTGTCTCGCGAGAAATGGAAAATGAATAAATGATCGCCTAACGTTATGTAAATTAAGCGTTAATTGATCGTTGCGAGATCGCCGCGATCGGCGTCGCTCGTTAACCGACGAACGTCACACTCTCAACTTGAACTGCGTCGCAGATTACAAAGGCAGACGCGGAGTCCTACACGCCGTCGGCGTTCCACCATAGTCTCGCGCATGGTGACCTGCTAAAAGCCATTCGCTATGACGCTCAAAAGCGCACAGGAGAATGACAGGCTCAGTGGTAGCGCGGCGGAAGCTGCGCAAATGGCCATTGAAGCGGGTCTCGTCTACGTGTCGGATACCGAGCCCGGTATCCGCCGCTTGCGCGCGGGCAGAGGCTTTCGCTATGTGACGCCCGAAAATCGCCGCCTGGCCGCCGAAAAGGATCTGAAGCGCATCGCAAGTCTCGCGATCCCACCCGCCTATCGCGATGTCTGGATCACGATGAAGCCGCGCGGGCACTTGCAGGCAACCGGCCGAGATGCGCGTGGGCGCAAGCAATATCGATACCATACGGAGTGGCGTGAACTTCGCGACAGCGTGAAATTCGAGAGGATGGTTGCATTCGGCGAGCAACTTTCGAAGCTGCGCCAGGTTCTCAAGCGCGACATGGCATTGCCGGGATTGCCGCGTGAGAAAGTGCTGGCAGTGGTCGTGAGTCTGCTCGATGCCACCCGCATCCGGGTTGGCAATACCGAGTACGCACGCGACAACAAGAGCTTCGGTCTCACGACCCTCCGCAACCGACACGTTACCTTCATTCGCGACGGACGGGCGGTGCTGAACTTCCGCGGCAAGGGCGGAGTACCGCATGAAATTCTCATCGACGATAAGCGCATCGCGAAGATCGTGCGCCGCTGTCAGGAGATTCCGGGGCAGCACTTGTTCCAATACATCAACGACGACGGACAGCGCTGCCCCATCGATTCAGGTCAGGTCAACGACTATCTGCGGGAAGCCATGGGGAACGATTTCACCGCCAAGGATTTTCGTACCTGGGGCGCAACCCTGCACGCGATCACATTGCTCGCGCGCACGCCGCTTCCCGAGGTTCCAAGCGAAAGGGCGTTCAACAAGAAGATTGCCGAAGTCGTCAAGCAAGTCGCCGCCGCATTGCGCAACACTCCCGCGGTCTGCCGCAAGTCCTATATCAACCCGGCTGTGTTCGACAGCTGGCGATCCGGCAGCATCCACGAGAAAATAGACGGGAAGTTAACGGCGGCTTCCGCGCGAAAAGCTGAAACGCTGGTGCTTGCGTTTCTTCGTCAAGAAGGCGGTGCGGCCGGCTCCGCGCGCCGTCAAACTTTCCTACAGCGAAATAGCGGCATGGACGACAGACTCGCGTGAGAGCTGATGGCTATATCTTGCTCATGCTCAAGCAGTTAGCCGCCCGCGGTAGCCTTTTCTTGTTTGTTCGTACGCATCATCATCTCGAATATTATTTCAATCTCAATGACACGCGCGGCGCGGCCAATCAGAACGGCCTCGTAACCTCCTCGCGCTCGGCCCAGCCGGGCAAGGTGGTCGAGATTCATCCGATTTCCAGGGCGGTACGAGCGCAGCGCCCCTAGGAATACAGACGGGCTTTCCAGGAGCGGCGATGGACATGGCACGGCTTCTGAAGAACAGCGCGAATTTCGTCATGGGGATCAGCCTGGCGAAGCTGGTGGCCGGCGATCTGGCCGCCGAGCTTCGAAATTCGCCGTATCGCGCGGCGGGCGCGGCCGCGGTCCTGGGCGTTTTGACCGGTATTGCAGTGGCACATCGGCATTCCCGTAGGACTATTCCTACACGGAATTAGGAATTCAGGCACTATTGCCGGCAAAGCGTTAACGTAGTCTCCCGCGAAATAGTCAAATGGGGCAGCACAGTGGATCTGCACCTCAATCTTGGCGGCGGCCTGACCGGTGACATGTTCATTGCGGCGGTGCTCGACGCCTTCCCGCAGTTCGAAGCGCGCGTCATGGCAGCTATCGATGCCCTGGACGCGCCGTATCCGGTGGTCTGTTCACTGCTTGCGCATGCCGATTACGAAGTCAGCGGGCATCGATTCGAGATCGAACCCTTTGACAAATACTTCGGCTATATACCGTTCGCGTTTTCACAAGAACGGGCTTCGTGGGAATCGGTGCGCGAGCGGCTCGCCGCGGCCGACATCAAACCCGGGGTTCGCGCGCACGCCACGCGGATATTTGAATTGCTGGCGAAGGCGGGGTCGGCCGGGTGGGGAATCGCGTCCGACGAAATGCCCTTTGAGGTCGGCTGCTGGAGTGCGATCGCCCAGGTGATGGGCGCGGCTGCGTTGATCACAGCTCTTGAACCGGCGAGATGGACGGCCTCGGCGTTTGCGCCGGACGAGGCCGTGACGCTGATCGGCGCCGCCATTGTCGACTATCTTTGCCCGAGCAGTTCGCCCCGTTCGCGTGCTCAGTTGCCGCGGATGCGCAACCTCGTGCGCAGTGGAATCGGGTTTGGCCCCCAAAACGCCAGTCTGCGCCTGTTGTGCTTTGAAGAAGGCGACGAGGCCCTCGCGGGCCGGGACAATTTGGCGCAGGCACCGCCGCGGGCTGCCGGCCGGCCGGGCGAGCACCCGAATCAATAGGCCGCCGCCGATTCGCCTTGCGATCGGCGCGTAGGTCATTGCCGACACATCGCGAGGGTTTTCGTCCGCTGTCGCGGCGGACCGTCGCGTTACAACGTCAATTCCATGTCGACGCAATCGTTCTGGCTGCGGAATGCCCGGCCCATGCGCGTCCTATGGCGCGTCGCGCGCGATACAGTGTCCGAGTGGGTGAAGCACAACGCATCGAGCCTGGGCGCGGCCCTGTCGTTCTACACGTTGTTTTCGATCGCCCCGATTCTGGTCATCGCGATGGCGGTGGCCGGTTCAATTTTTGGCCCGCAAGTTGCGGAATCCCACGTGCTGGACCAAATGCGGGGGCTGTTGGGGGAGGCGGGCGCCGCGGCCGTGCAAGGGCTGCTTTCGAGTGCGCACAAAAGCGGCCTGAGAGGTTTCGCCGCGGCCGTCGGCGTCGTTACGTTGTTGATCGGAGCGACGAGCGTGTTCGGCGAATTGCAAAGCACGCTCGACTATATCTGGAAATCGCCGGAGAAAGACAGCGTCGCGTGGTGGCGGATCTTGCGCTCTCGGATTTTGTCGATCGGTCTGATACTTGGAGTCGGTTTTCTGTTGATGGTATCGCTGCTCATCAGTGCCGCGCTCGCGGCGCTGGGCGCATGGTTGGGAACGTTCATGGTGCGGTGGAGCATCGTCCTGCCCGCGGTGGATTTGGTCTTGAGCCTGGGCTTGACCACGATTCTATTTGCGATGATTTATAAATTTGTCCCGCGTGAGAGCATCGCATGGGGAGATGTATGGATCGGCGGGCTGGTGACCGCGTGCCTGTTCTCTGTCGGTAAACTGCTGATTGGACTGTACTTGGGCCGCAGCTCGTTGAGCTCAGCATATGGGGCGGCGGGTTCCGTCATGGTGCTCCTGCTTTGGATATATTATTCCGCACAGATTTTTCTCCTCGGCGCGGAGTTTACTCACGTTTTTACCTATACCGTGGGGTCGCGATCGCGTTAGCGCTATACTGAGCACCGACCAACGCGTGTCCTGCTACGGATATATGAAGAGAGACGAAATCAGGGAAGCGCTCCGACGGCAGGCGCTCGACTATCATGAGTTCCCCACACCGGGGAAATTATCGATCACCGCCACCAAACAATTGCTGAATCAAAGCGATTTGGCACTTGCGTATTCGCCGGGAGTGGCCGCCGCCAGCGAGGCGATTGTCGAAGACCCGCTCAACGTGTTTCGCTTTACGGCGCGCGGCAATCTGGTAGGGGTGATCAGCAACGGCACCGCCGTATTGGGGCTCGGAGCCATTGGACCACTGGCGGCCAAGCCGGTGATGGAAGGCAAGGCCGTGTTGTTCAAGAAGTTTGCCGGCATTGATGTTTTTGATATTGAGATCGAGCAGCGCGATCCGCAGAAGTTGATTGAGACCATTGCGGCGCTGGAGCCGACCTTCGGTGCCATCAATTTGGAGGACATCAAAGCCCCCGAATGCTTCATCGTCGAGCGCGAACTGCGCCGCCGCATGAAGATCCCGGTTTTCCATGACGATCAGCATGGAACGGCCATTATCGTCGGCGCGGCCTGCCTCAACGGCTTGCAAGTTGTGCGCAAGAACATTGCGCAGGTAAAGATGGTCGTGAGCGGCGCGGGCGCAGCGGCTCTGGCATGCGTCGACTTGCTCCTGGATTTGGGGCTTCCGCGCGAGAATGTGTGGCTGACCGATCTGGCCGGGGTCGTCTATCAGGGGCGGCAGGAACTCATGGACCCGGAAAAGGCGCGCTTCGCGCAGCCTACTCCGGCGCGCACTTTGGCGGAAATCATCGGCGGTACGGACGTCTTTTTGGGATTGAGCGCGGGCGGCGTCTTGACGCAGGACATGGTGAAGCTGATGGCCGCAAGGCCTCTGATCCTTGCGCTTGCAAATCCGACGCCGGAGATTCTGCCGGAAGAGGTCCGCGCCGTGCGCGATGATGCGGTGATTGCCACCGGCCGCAGCGACTATCCGAATCAAGTCAATAATGTGCTGTGTTTCCCCTTCATCTTTCGCGGTGCGCTCGATGTGGGCGCGACAACCATCACGCGGCAAATGGAAATCGCGACGGTGCACGCAATCGCGGAATTGGCGCGGCGGGAACAAAGCGATGTTGTAGCCGCCGCCTATGGCGGCATCAAGGATCTGGCGTTCGGCCCGGAATACTTGATCCCCAAGCCCTTTGATCCGCGCCTGATCGTCAAAATCGCCCCCGCGGTAGCCAAGGCGGCGATGGAATCCGGGGTGGCGACGCGGCCGATAAGCGACCTGGAAGCATACGGTCAGCGCCTGCTGCAATTCGTCTATCACAGCGGAACGCTGATGCAGCCGATTTTCGCTGCCGCTCGACAGGTCGCCGTGGAGCGCAGCCGCGTGGTTTACGCGGAAGGCGAGGATGAACGCGTGCTTCGGGCCGCACAAATCGTGGTGGACGAAAGGCTGGCCACGCCCATTCTGGTCGGCCGTCCCGCGGTCATTGAGCGCGCATTGAAACGGCATGGTCTGCGGCTGCGGGTCGGCGAAGATGTCACCATCGTGAACCCCGAGCAAGACGAACGCTTTCGGGAATATTGGCAGGCGTACCACGAGCTGACGGCGCGCAATGGCGTTACCGCGCAATATGCTCGGCTGGAAATGCGCCGCCGCACGACTCTGATTGCCGCCATGCTCCTCAAAAAGCATGAAGCGGACGGAATGATCTGCGGAACCATCAGCACCACGGCGCGACACTTGCATTACATTGATCAGGTGATCGGCCATCGCGCGGGCGCTACCGTGTACGGCGCGATGACAGGACTGATTCTCCCCGGGCGCCAGGTTTTTCTGATCGATACCCATGTAAATCTCGACCCAACGGCTGAACAGCTTGCCGAACTGACCCAACTCGCGGCGGATCAGCTGGCTGCGTTCGGTCTTGTGCCGAAGGTGGCTTTACTTTCGCATTCGAATTTTGGATCCAGCAATGCCGCCTCGGCAATCAAGATGCGCGCGACGCTGGCGCTGCTGCGGACCAGAATGCCGGATCTCGAGGTGGATGGAGAAATGCATGGCGACGCCGCGCTCGACGAGGCAAACCGGCGGGCCATCCTCGAGCACAGCACCTTGCATGGCACCGCAAATTTGCTGGTGTGCCCTAATCTCGACAGTGCCAGCATCGCCTATAACTTGCTCAAGTCCGCCGCCGGCCAGAACGTCTCAATAGGTCCGATTTTGCTCGGCTGCGCGGCGGCGGCGCACATTCTCACTCCGGCTGCCACGGTGCGGCGGCTGGTCAACATGAGCGCGATCACCGTCGTCGACGCGAACAAGGCGCTCAAGGTCGCCCAACCGCTCCACGGCCGGTGATGAGCCGGCCATCGAGCGGTGAACCGATGATCCGGCCCGAGGTCTATCCAAGTAGCGCCGGCAAGTCGGTACGCCTAGACTCTCGGATGTGGTTGGTTATCGTGAGGACCGTGCCATGCAACGCAGCAAACGAATATTGACCTTCGCCGCGATCGCCATGCTTTCCGCCTCGATCGCAGGGACTGCCGTCACGGTGGCGGCCGATTCATCGGCCAGTGAACCGCCTGTCAGCGGCACCTGGGAACATCACCATGTCAGCTTCAACTACTACGGGATAACGGCCCTCTACAGCTGCGACGGCTTGGAAAACAATATTCGGGCGCTGCTGCGGCACTTTGGCGCACGCAAGGATGCAACCGTCAGCGCGCGAGGATGTCCACACGGGACCAGCGTTCCAGGCCATTACGCCATAGTGGATCTCGACTTCTACTCTCTCTCGCCGAGCACCGACGCCACGGGCGACAATGTCGTGCAAGCTCGTTGGGTCCCGGTCCTCGTGAGCCCGACGCACCCGTATTTTATGAGCCATGGGGATTGCGAACTCGTTGACGAGCTGAAAGATATCCTTTCGAAGAATTTCAGCCTGCGTCAGCTCAGTTATCGAACCGACTGCGTACCGCATCAGCTGAACATCGACGACTTTGGGATCAAGGCCGACGCGCTGCAGGCGTTGCCGGCCGCGGCGGCGAGCGCGGCGCGAGGCTAAGCACTGCGCGGTTAAGCACTGCGAGGCTAAAGCGGGTAGGCGCGATTCTTCCAGCTCGCACCTCTGCCTCGCCAGTAATTCACGGCCGAGGCGATCGTCGCGGCCATGTAGAACAGCGCAATCGGGGGCAGCGCGAATACCCACAGCACACTGCGTTGATATCGCATCAGGGTGGGGATGTAGCTGAGCGCGGCAAGCAGGCACGCAGCCAAGCCGCAACCAAACACCCAACCGCGGCCGAAAAGTGCCGCCCACGGCGGTACCAGCCATACCACGCTGAGCGCGGCAATCGTCAGCAGCAGCAGCGACGCCGAATAGCGCAGCTGGGTGAACGCGGTCCGCGAAATCATATGCCACATATCGGACAGCTGCGCGTAAGGCCGAATCGAGGCAGCGAGTTGAGAATGTCCCAGAAATATCGGACCGCTTCGCTTAACCGCGGTCGCCAGGGCCACATCGTCGATCAGGGCCTCCTTGATCGCCTCGATGCCGCCCATGCGTGCCAGCGCCTCGCGGCGCACGAGCACCGTGCCGCCGGCAGCCGCGGCGACGGCGGAGCGCGGGTTGTTGACCCTGGCGAAGGGGTACAGCATCTGGAAGAAATACACAAACGCGGGGACAAGCATGCGCTCCGCCGGGCTGCTGCAATTGAGCCGTACCATTTCGCTGACCATATCGAGCCGCGACTCCACCAGCTTCGCCACCAACGAGGCCAGATGTGCGGGCTGATGCACGATATCGGCATCGGTCAGCAGCACGATAGGGGAATGACTCGCGGCAATGCCTTCGTGCAGGGCCCAAAGCTTCCCGGACCAGCCCGATGGCTTCGAGTTCAAGCGAATGATCTGCAGGTTCGGCGCCTCTCCGGCCAGCGAGGCCGTATTGTCCGTCGAATTATCGTCGACCAAAATGACGCGGAACTCACCCGCGTAGTCCTGCGCCAGCAGCGAACCGATGGCGGCTTGAATTGTCTCGGCCTCGTCGCGGGCAGGCACGATGATGTCGACGTGCGGCTTTTCTTGCGGAATCGCAGGCGACAGTTGCGGGCGCGAGCGCCAAAATTCGCCGTGCGCGAAGAATAGATAAAGCCAGGCGCACAACGACAACAGCGCGATCATCGCTTGGTTAGGCTCCTGGCCTAAGTCAGATCGGTTGTTCCAAGGATTTCGCCAAGGGAGTAAACAGTTTGGGCCCGGAAGCGGTCATGTACCAGCAGTCCTCCAGACGGATGCCGAACTCGCCGGGTATATAGATGCCCGGTTCGTCCGAAAAGCACATACCCGCCTGCAGCGGTGTGGTGTCCCCATGCACGAGGTAGGGAGGTTCATGACCATCCACGCCGATGCCGTGGCCCGTGCGGTGCGAAAGGCCGGGCAATTTGTAGCCCGGACCCCAGCCTTCGCTTTCATAGTACTTGCGGACCGCGTCGTCGACGGCGCCGACAGGAATATCGATTTTTGCCGTTTCCAAGGCGAGCTCCTGGCCGCGTTTGACGGTATTCCACACCTTGCGCTGCCGCGCATTGGCCTGGCCAACCACCCACGTCCGCGAGATATCGGAAACGTAGCCCTGCACTGCGCAGCCGCAGTCCATGAGAACCACCGAGCCCTCCCGTATTTTTTGCGGTTTCACCGAGCCATGAGGATAGGCCGAGGCTTCATTGAGGAGCACCAGCGAAAAATCCGGTGCACCGCCGAGCGCGACGGTCGCCTTGTCCATAAGCGCCCCGATTTCGGGCCCGCTCATCCCCAGGGTGACCTGCGCATGCACCTGCCGAAGCGCTTCAATGGTCACATTGTTTGCCATTTGCAGCAAAGCCAATTCAGCCGGAGATTTGATCAGCCTGCACGCCCGTACGATCGGATCCGCTGGAACGATTTCGTAGGCACTCGACGCCTGACGGATGCCGGCGACGATGAAGAATCGAATGGTCGACTCGGCGGCCAGCACTCCGGAATTGATTCCGCGATCCTTGAGCCCCTGAACGACCTTTTCAAAGGGATTCTCATGCTCGTCCCAGGGTCTGACATCACCGCCGACCTGCAAGGTCTCCCGGACCGAAGGTTCCTCGAAGGCGGGGGTCACGACGAGCACCTCTCCGGAGGCTGGGATGACCGCCAGAGTCGTGCGCTCGGATCGGCGCCAGCGGATGCCGGTGAAGTATTCGAGGCTCGAGCCCGATTCGACCAATAGCGCCGCAACTTTGCGCTGCGCCATGAGGGCTTGAGCCTTTTCGATGCGCGCGCGCCGCTCTTCCGCGGAGATCGGCTTCGCGCCGCCGGTCAGTGACTTTAGCTTCGGCGCAGCCGCATCGAGGGCGAACGCGCTGCCGGCGGCCAGAGGCGAGGCAGCAGCGCCCTGCAAAAAGATTCGTCGAGATAGCATGGGTATCCTCAGAAGCGGCGATCCGTCTAGGATACTGCAAATCGGCGGGTCAGCCGGCGCTTTGGGCCATATTTCCTTTTCGAGCGCTAGTGCCTCTTGAAATACTGAATCTCGCGTTCATGCCGTTCCGCGGCGGCGCGCGTTTTGAAGGTGCCCAGGTTGCGGCGGCGCTTGGTTTTAGGATTCACGTTGCGTGAGTACAGACGATATTCACCGGTGCTGATTTTGCGGATCATCGCCGCCTCCTTCTCAAGGAGCAATTTCTGAATACTTCATTTCTTTCCGGGTGCCGAAACTCGACCAATCGCAGCGAAGGACGTAGCCGTCATTTGCGTACGCTTCGGACCATCCTTGCACACCGCCCGCCGAGTCGCCCTTGCGCGCGGCGCGAGTTCCGCGGCCGCCGTGACGAGCGAAGAAATCGTTGAGCCTTTCGTCGTGGTCGGGGGAGGCATCTTCCATGTGAGACACGCTAGGCGTGCGTCTGTCGCGCGGCAAGTCGGCGGTACCACCGTCCGCGGTCAGAATTGTCCTGCATACGAATCGGCGTGCGGCCATATACCAGCGACCCTGCTGCGCGCAATCTCTCCGCACGCAACCAACCAAAGGAGGCGCATATGCACGCTTCACTTGCTTTCGTGAACGGTGCGGGAGACAAACGGCGCTCTTCGGGCTCCCGGACCGAAGGCGAGGAACTTCGCTTGCTCAATACGCTCCTGTCAACGGCCACTTCGGAGTCACGACGACGCCCTGCTGCTGACAAGGGCAAATCAATTGACAAGAGCAAGTCAAAGGATGAGCGCCAGGCGGAGGAAGAGAGCAGAGCCGAGACCGTTTCGCGGCCGGGCGGCTTCAAAAACCACCCGGACGATCCGACCAATCCGAATGAAGTGCGCGAGAGGCATCTCAACAAAATCAAGCGGTGAAAAAACACCGCACGCGTGGGCGGAGGGGGCTGTCGATCGAGGACTACGCGTTGATCGGCGATTGCCATACGGCTGCGTTGGCTGGCAGCGACGGCTCGATCGATTGGCTTTGTTTTCCCCGCTTTGACTCCGGTGCGTGCTTTGCGGCGCTGCTGGGGGGCGCCGAGCACGGACGATGGCTGCTCGCGCCCGCGGCAGCGGTAAAGAGCGTACGGCGCCGCTATCTGGATGACTCATTGGTGCTCGAGAGCGAATTCCGTACTCGGGGCGGCTGTGTTCGCATCATCGATTTCATGCCGATCTCAAACCAGCGCTGGGACGTTGTGCGCATCGTTGAAGGTCTGAGCGGCAGCGTACGGATGCGCATGGAATTGATCGTGAGATTCGATTACGGATCAATCGTGCCGTGGGTACGGCGCTCCGGGGATATTTTGTTGATGACCGCAGGGCCGGACACGCTCGAATTTGCCGCTTCGGTTAAATTTGCAGGGCAGAACATGAAAACCGTGGCGGAATTCGGCGTCCGCAAAGGCCAACGCGAATCCTTCGTGCTGAACTACCGGCCATCTCATTTCCCCACGCGCCCGATGCTCGATGCCGGGACGGCGTTGAAGCGCACGGCCTCTCACTGGCGTCGCTGGTCGTCCCGCTGCCGCTACAAGGGGCCGTGGCGACAGCCGGTTTTGCGCTCTTTGATCACCTTGAAGGCACTGACCTACAAGCCGACCGGTGGATTGGTCGCCGCGCCCACTGCGTCGTTGCCCGAGCAGCTCGGCGGCGTGCGCAATTGGGATTATCGGTATTGTTGGCTGCGCGACGCTACATTTACCCTGAATGCCTTGCTGTTGGCCGGCTACCAGGAGGATGCCGCAGCCTGGCGAGAGTGGCTGTTGCGCGCCATCGCAGGCTCGCCCGGCGATTTGCAAATCGTCTACAGCGTAACGGGCGCGCGGCGTCTCGATGAGATTGAATTGCCCTGGCTGCCGGGCCACAAACAATCCAAGCCGGTTCGCGTCGGCAATGCGGCATCGGGACAATTTCAGCTGGATGTGTATGGCGAGGTAATGGACTCCTTGCATCTGGCACGGGCCGCGGACCTGGAACCCCACCCTGAAGCTTGGAATGTGCAGATTGCGCTGCTGGAGTTTCTCGAAGCGCACTGGGAACTGCCGGATGACGGTATATGGGAGATTCGCGGTCCGCGCAGACACTTTACGCATTCAAAAATCATGGCCTGGGTCGCGTTCGATCGAGCCATCAAGGATGCACAGAAAGAAGGCCTTACAGCTCCGATAGAACGCTGGCGCCGGGTGCGCGAGCGCATTCATGTTCAAGTTTGCAAACTCGGATTTGATCGACGCAACAATACCTTTGTCCAGTCCTACGGATCGAAATTACTCGACGCAAGTCTGCTCCTGATACCGCAAGTTGGATTTTTGCCCGCGAATGATCGGCGCGTACTCGGTACGATCGCTGCTGTCGAAAGGCATCTGCTCGTCGGCGGCCTGGTGCGGCGCTACTCGACGCTGACCCGCGTGGATGCCCTGCCGGCGGGCGAGGGCACTTTTTTGGCGTGTTCCTTCTGGCTCGCGGATTGCTATTTGTTCACCGGGCGCCGCCGCGAGGCCGAAACACTTTTCGAGCGCCTGCTCACATTGAGCAACGATGTGGGTCTGTTCGCCGAGGAATACGATCCTCGTGCGAAGCGCATGCTCGGCAACTTTCCGCAGGCGCTGACTCATATGGCACTGGTGAATACCGCGTGGCTGCTGAGTACGCCTGCGGAAACGGCAAAGCGCGCCGCAGCGCGTGGCGAGCGGCCTGCCGCTCACGCTTGAACGTGCCGCTCACGCTTGACGAGGAGCGCATTGCGCCCTGTGGGATATGACCGTCACCGGGTGCCTTTCGCCGCCTACAGATATGCCGCAGCGCGACGCGCAGGATACGGTTGGAGAATTAGTAAAAGCCGCGAGGCCAGATAAAACTGCAGGAGGAACGAATGAAGAAGCACTTAATTTTATGCAGCATGATCGCGCTTGGCGTGGCATGCGCACCGCTGGCGATGGCCGACGAAGGTGCCACGGAATCGCATCATTTCGTCAAAGATTCGGCAATCACCACGAAAGTGAAGGCGAAATTGGCGGCGAAGCATCTCTCGACGTTGACCAGAATCAAAGTCGATACCGATGCGGATGGCGTGGTCTGGCTCAGCGGCCGGGCGCCAACCAAGGACGCCAGTGACTTGGCAGCGATGATTGCCAAGAACACGGAGGGCGTCAATTCGGTTCACAACGACATTGTAGTCGAACCCTAGTCCTCGGTAGATTGCAGTCTGCAAGCGGGCGCTTTCCAGTCGAAGCGCCCGCGTTTTCAGATTTCCCCGGCCAGCCGATCCGCCAATAGCGCGATACAGGCGCCGAGCGCCGCGGCAACTTCAGCGTAACTGTGCGGCTGTTGCTGGCTGATAAAAACATCGCGGCCGACACTTTCTTTGCCCGTGCGCACATCGGTCACCCGCCAGTGAGTCTCGATGCTGAGGTGATCGCCAAGGCGGGCGGTCAGCCTGTCTATCTCGACTGTCACGTTCACGATGGGTATGCCTGAATGGTTGGCGCTCTTCGGCAATACCACCACATCGCTGCGCCGCCGCTCAAGGTCCTGGCTCAGGGCGGCGGCCACCAAGTCGGCGAGCGGCGCAGCCCAGCGTTCGTGATCCATGACCACCACGCCGCCGTTCACGGCAATAACCATTTCGCCGCGGTCAACCAGCGAGGGGATCGTAACGCGCAATGTGACCTGCCGGTCAAACTGCGATCGCGACTCTGCCACCGCAGCAGGCTGGGGATCCAAGACGTAAAAGCGATCTGGCTGCCGCGTGACGCAACCTGCGAGTAGGAATAGGGCGCAAAGACCCAACTGGAGGCGCTTCATGGCGTGGCTGCCGGTTTGCCGCGTAACAAGGATTCGGGATGACGTTCGAGATAGTCGGCCAGCGCACTGATTGATTTCGCGGCGCGGGATACCTGCAGCAGGGTCGAACCCAGATCATTCTCGAGGGGTGCATCCTGTCCCAGCAACTCCTTGGCGTTCCTCAACGCCGCTTGCGCCTCGGCCAGAGTAGTCTGCACTTGGGGTGCGAGATTCGTGTCGACGTTGTGCAAAAGCTGATCCGCGCTCTTCAGCGTCTGATCGAGCGAGTTCATTGCGCTCATCAGCCGCACCGACAGCTGATCGAAGGGCACTTTGCTGAGTTTCTTTGCAATCACGCCGACGGAGTCTTGAATATCTTCAAGGCTGCCGGAGATGGTCGGAAAAATGGCCGGCTCCTGGCCCCAACCGACTTTCTCCTTGGAGACATCGTGATGCATATCCAGAGACACGAACTTCTGACCGGTCAATAGATTGCCGGTTTTCAGTTCCGCGCGCAGGCCATGCGCCACCAAGCTGTCGATCAGCGCGCGGCTGTTGATTTCACGGTTCCCGGCCCGCGCCGTGTGCTGCGTTCGCCCCCGCAGCCTTTGTGGATACAGGTCGACCACGACGGGAAACGCCAGCGACCCTAAGCGTTGGTCGTATTCCACATCGACGCTCTTTACCTCACCCACCGTGATTCCTTGCAGATCCACCGGCGCGCCGGCGGACAGACCGCGCAGCGTGCCGCCGAAATACATGACGAAGGGTCGAACTTCGGTTTCTGCGGGCCGCATCGCCCGGTCTTGATCATTGAAGAGCATGAACGACGTATCCGCCGCGACCTTCACGGGCTCCTCGCCCGGTAGAGTTCCAAACGCGACGCCACCTTCAAGAATTGATGCAAGCGACTCGGTGCGCAGTTTGACGCCGTCCGCGTTGACGGACATGTCGATTCCGCTGGCTTGCCAAAAGCGTGTCTGGTCGGTCACATACATATCAAAGGGCGAGTTGATGAACACCTTGATGGTGACTCCGGTGCCGCCCGGGTCGAGCGTATACCCGACCACTTGGCCTGCGGTGATGTGCCGATAGAATACCGATGAGCCGATATCCAATGATCCCAGGTCATCGGCATGCAATATGAATTCGCGTCCCGGCAGATCCGCCGTCACGATGGGGGGGACCTCCACTCCGACGAAAGTATCACGCTTCGCGCTCGAGTGACCCACATCCACGCTGATGTAAGCGCCCGATACCAGGGTGGCCAACCCGGAGACGCCGGCACCGGACACCCGCGGGCGCACCACCCAAAAGCGGGTATCGTCGACGAGATACGACCGCGCGTTGCGATGGATTTCGGCCGTTACAATCACGGCCTTGCGATCATCGCCGACGCGAATGTCGCGAACTTCGCCGATTTCGACGTCCTTGTAGCGTACCTTGGTTTTGTTCGCCTCCAACCCCTCGGCATTCTCGAAACTTATTTCGATCGACGTGCCCTGCGCCAGCTTTTCTCGAATGACCACGAAGCCGCCGGCAAGAACCACCACAGCCGGAAGAATCCAGACCAACGGCAGTCGTCCCCAGACGGATCGCGCCGGCACAGCCGCGGGTAGTTCCTCCAGGTCGGCATGCGGTCCTTCGCTCACGGCGGGGTTTCCCACAACAATCGCTCATCGAATGTGCGCGCCGCGAACATGGTCAAGATCACCACGGCGCCGAATGCCAAAGCGCCCCAGCCGACGGCGACAAACGCGAGCGATTGAATTTGTACCAGCGCGACCAGCAGCGAGATTGCGTAAACATCGAGCATCGACCAGCGACCTATATATTCGACCATCCTAAACAGCTCGCTGCGTTGTGTTCGATAGCGTGGCGAGCGGCGCCAGGCGGAAAAGAGTACCACGCTCAGTGCAATGATCTTCAAAAGCGGTACGACGATGCTGGCAATGAACACCAAAACCGCAATGGGCCATGATCCGGAGTGCAACAACACCAGCACGCCGCTCATGATCGTGTCCTGCTCCTCATCGAAAATCGTGCGGGTATACATCACCGGCAAGAGATTCGCGGGTATGTACAAAACGGCGGCACATAGGAGCAATGCCGCGGTCAGCGCCAAACTGTGTGGCTTGCGTTCATAAAGATGGGCGTAGCATCGGGGGCAGCGCGGATATGCCACGTGCGAGGCACGCACCGTGGCTCGGCACTGCAGGCACACAAGCAGGCCGAGGCTCCTTCCCGTGGCGGGTGCCCTCACTTGCGGCACCGGTCGACCCAGTGCCAGAACTGTCCCGGAGTCGTTCGGCTGGTCAGGGCGGCCAGCGTGAACATGAGCAATCCACAGGACCACAGCGCCACGCCGGGAATGACGCGGGCGTAAGCCGACAGCCTCACCAGAGCGACCAGGGCCCCCAACATGAATACTTCCACGAAAATCCACGGGCGCACCTGCGCGAGCAGCCTGAATACCGTGTCCTGCCCCGGCGCCCGGCGCCCACGGCGCAACGGAATGAGCAGATACAAAAGTCCGGTGATTTGCAATATCGGACCGAGCACGGTGGTGGTGAATACCAACAACCCCAGTCCGATATGATCTTGGGAGTAAAACGCACCGGCGGCGCCGATAAGCGTCGTCGCGCGGGTCGCGCCATTTGCCTGAATGACTACCAGGGGATACGCGTTGCTCAAGAAGAAAAGTACCAGTGCACACAGCGCCAGGGCGATCGCGGCGTCAATGCTGCCGTTTTCCGGGCGTTGCAACGGCGCCCGGCAACGGGCGCAGCGTGTGCTCTGGGACGCCGGCGCCATAGCACCCTGGTGTGCCAAATCACACGACGGACAAACGATAACCGACGACATTTAGTGTTCTCGGATGGACTTCCGAGCATCTTGCCTTACGGCCATCAAGGCGTCGCGTAATTCATCGATCCGATAGGGTTTGGGAATGATTTTAATTGTCTGGGCTCCCGCCTTGCGCTGAGCTGCCTCGGCGTAGCCGCTGGTCAAGAGCACGGGCAGATTCGGGCGCCGCCGGCGGATCTCCTGCGCAAGTTCAACGCCATTCATGCGCCCGGGCATCATCACGTCGGAAAATACGATATCGACCGAACGGCGGTCGGCGAGGGCGCCAAGAGCCGCTTCGGCACTCGCGACACGGGTCGTGTCGTAGCCCAGCTGACTGATCATCTCAACGGTCAAGGCAGCGACTTCGTCATCGTCCTCCACTACCAGCACCTGCGCAGCATTGACCGGGGTGTTGTCGGCGGCATGCGGCAGGCGCTCCGGAGCATACGCAGGCGTTTTCAGAGTACGCGGCAGGAACAAGGATACCGAGGTCCCGCGCCCCGGTGCGCTGGCGATGCGTACGAGCCCACCCGACGCCTTGGCAAACCCATGGGCCTGGGCGAGTCCCAAGCCCGAACCACTGCCGACTTCCTTGGTGGTGAAGAAGGGCTCGAAGGCGTGAGCCAGAATGTCCGGCGACATGCCAACGCCTGAGTCTGCAATATCGAGTCTGACAAAATCGCCGGCAAGGTCATGATCCGCCAATGCGGGACTATTGCTGGCCGTGATCTCGATGGTTCCGCCGCTCGGCATGGCATCGCGCGCATTCAACGCCAAATTTAGAATGACCAGTTCGAGTTCACCCGGATCGACTTCCACACACCACAGGCGATTTGCAAAAGTGGTTTTGACCTGAATATCGCCTCGCAGGCTGCGACTCAGCAGTTCCTGCATATCGCCGACGAGCCGCTTGAGATTCACTGCCTCCGGCTTCAGCGCCTGGCGTCGGGAAAACGCCAGCAGCTGTCGACACAGGCTGGCGCCGCGGTCGACTGCTTGCTTCATCGAAGCGAATAGTTGTTCGCGCCGTGCCGGGTCGGTCTGCCGGCCGACCAATTGCAGGCCACCCGAGATGACCTGCAGCAAGTTATTGAAATCGTGAGCGACCCCTCCGGTTAACTGGCCCAGCGCTTCAATCTTTTGCGCCTGGCGCAGACGATCTTCCACCGCGCGCCGATGGGTCACATCGGCGATCACACCGACGATCCGGGTCGGCATCCGGTCGGCGTAGAAGGTTCGCCCGGTCAAGTGTACCCATCGTGTCTCACCGCCGGCGCTGCGGCGTTGGCGTGCTTCCACATCGATTGCTCCTGTGAGCTTCGCTTCCGCGAACGCCTGCCGTACGGCCGCCCGATCTTCGTCCACAATGTGTGCGAAGGTCATTTCGAGGTCCCAGAAGGGTTGCATTTCGGAATAGCCGAAAATCTGGTCATGCCGGACGGTGCGATGTACGCTGCCGGTCGACAGGTAAAGCTCCCAACTGCCCATGCCGGCCGAATCCAAGGCCACTTGCAAGAGTTCTGCGGTGTCTATCGCCTCGGAAGCCATAAGAAACTATAGCCAACAAACATCGGAGCCCGCTGTCGCTGGTCGACCACGCCTCTTGTCAGAAATCGCCGATGCTATATGTCGAATTCACACCCTGGATTATGGCGCCTGCCCGCGTTATCCGGCCAGGGCGCCGTTCAAATTGCGCAGATTCTCGATGATGGCGGTCAAAATTTCTGCATGTTCTTCCTCGACAGCCAGGGCAACTCTTACAAGGCGTAGCGTTGCTTTGTCGTAGTTCTCGCCCTGCGCGGCGATCTTCCGATACGCATCGATCGCGAAGCGTTCGGCGATGAGATTTCGTGACAGCGCCCGTCCGAAAACTGATTGCTCAGGCGCTGCAAACGGTATTTGCATGTCCGGCGTGGTGGAATCACGCGCCGCGCTCCATGCACCTGCTTCCGATCGGTCAAGGTCGAATCCCATGGCAAGACCTCCGTTTAGGGCTCATTGGACGCATTAGAGCCGCACTACTTCCGATGTCACAGCGGCACCAGGCGCGTCTGCACGTAGGGATTTGACCGACAGACACAGTAAGGCTGGGCGCTCTGGCTGATGACTACTCATGGGGAAGACCCTTGCCTTGCTCCGCCTGACTCATCAGCGCGGCGCAATTGGCATCTTTGGCCAGGCCGCCGTCAACAAAGGCCAGCAGCGCCGCCACCGGAGTCAGCAATGTGCCTAAGGCGACGGCACCACCGGTTTGCGCGGCCAGCTTGCCGGGCTGCACGCCGATTTTTGGTTGCAACAATGAACCACGGACGGTGATCGGCGTGCGTAACCGCAGAATCCGCGCTTTCTTCGGCTGACCCCGTAGTGATAGATCAAGCGCCTCGTTCTTCAGATCAAGTTGCCCCTCACCGGTGACCAGCACATTGGTGGTGTCAATCAAAAAAGTGGTGGCCTTCAGATCGCCATCACCGGCTTTGAAGTTCGCGACGCCACAGCGCACCTCGGTCTTCCGGTCATTTTTCGTCAGTATGAGTCCCAGCCCACGCGACACGTCGATCCCGGTCAATTCGGCCAGGGCTTCGCGCATTTCGCCGTTGGGAACAACCAAGGTGATGTCGCCGTCGGCGTTGGCCGCTGTCTTGTGAACCGAAGACCCCGTTCCACGCAACTTAATGCGACCCAGCAATTGACCCTCCAGTGGCGCCTGCTTGGCCGACTTCGGTTTGAATTGGGCCAGGTCCACATTGCTCACTTTCATATCGATGCTTGTTTGGGGTGTCGAGCCTTGCGCGTCGATTGTCACCGTGCCGGCGAATTCGCCCTGCGGCAGCGAAAACGCCAGCGGATCAAGCGCAATCCTTCCATTGTTCAAACTCAAATGGAAACGCACTTTCTTCATGGGCATTTTCGAAGTACTGACGGATGCCGCGTCGAACTGGACGTCGGCATCCATTCCGCGCACCCGCTGCACCTGCAGATCCGCATCCGGCAACAGCAACGCGCTGACCTGTGGCGGGGAGGGCGCGGGCGCCAGTGTGTTCGATGTGCGGGCGGCCTGCGTTCCCAGCGGAGCGGCAAGATCGCCAAGATTCAATTGCTTCGAGACGAGGGTCGCCGCAAGTTTGGGGCGCGCGTGGTTTGTATCAATCACCAGGTTTCCGGAAACGTCACTGCTGCCCAATCTGCCGTGCAAGTCATCGACCTTGAAGCGCAGGTTATCGCGTACCAAAGTGCCGGAGACATCGTAGGGCGGCGTATTGGGCAGTGCCAAACCCGTTAGGTAATACACATCGGCCAGATCGCTTCCGGACACCTGAAATGTCGCCTGCAGCGCGGCCAGATCGAAAGGATGCGCAATGCTCGCATGAGCGCGCAGTCGTATGTCTGCTGCCGAAATGTTGGTTTCGAAGCCATAGGGCTTCGATGGCTGCACGCCGATAAGCGGCTCGCCGTCGAGACTGAGTTGAAACGGCTTGCCGTTGAGCTTTCCCGAGCCGCGCAGCTTCAGTGCGTGATTGTCGGCGCCGTTTTGGCTCTCGGCCACTGATACCTGGCCGTTGAAGGTCAATTTGCGGATGCGATCAACAGCCGTCAACGTGCCGTTGGTCAGGCTCAGCTGCTGGATCACCGGTATGTGCAGCGGAGCGGAAGCTGCCGTATTCCGAGCGCGGCTGCTGGGACGTGAGAAGTCCCAGTTGGCGCGGCCGGACGCTTCTCTTTCCACATCGATTACGGGTGTGTCGATGGTTACTTGCGGAAAGACAAGATGAAATCCAAGCAGCGATTTGAGGCTCAAAGTCGCATCGAATTTCTTCACGCTCATCATGCTCTTCGAATCCGCCCATGGCGGATTGGCGATGGCGAGGCCTTCGACGATCAGTTGTGGGTTGAGAGTAAAGAGATGAACGGCGACCGTGCCGTCGATGCTTACAGGGCGGCCGGTTGCTTGAGAAATTTCATGCACGATCAACCAGCGCCAAAAGCTCGCGGGCAGCAGTACCGTGCCTCCAACCAACAGTGCCAGAAGCAATCCGAAGGTCAGAGCGATTCGCTTGAGAACCCGATGGCGCGCTCGCACCGGCGGCTTCTTCACCGCGGGCGGCACGGTTTCGGTTCTTTCCGCAGTCTCGATTGTCACGCAACTGCTCGCTCACCGAGGGGTTGGCCCGGTCTTACAAAATCGTAAAGCTACGCTGTTTCTGCTGCGAGAGCTGTCTCCTGTTCGCCGGCTTCCGGAGTAAGACTAGGCCGAAGGCGCAGGATCTCAGTGCGGCTTTGCACCGATTTCCATGAGCAGTCGAGTGAACAGATACAGCCTCGGCGTGACGCTGTTGAGGTCAATCCATTCATGGTCCGTATGGAAATCGCCGCCGACATACCCCAGGCCGTCGAGAGCCGGCGTTCCTTCCGACATGGCGAGCGCCGACTCCGATGCGCCCCCGTTGCCGGACAACTCAACCGTTTTGCCAATCTCCGCGTAAATGGCGCGCGCGCGCGCCGCCAGCGCGTCGATCTGCGCATTCTCCGTCAGGGGCGGGAATGCGGGGTCGTGTGCAATGCTCACCGTCGTATCCGGAACCTGCGTGTTATGCGTTCCCGCTTCGACTTTGGCAAGAATCGTGTCGAACTCTTCCGCCTTGCGGTAGCGAACATTGAGCGTCGCCTCCGCCTCGTCCGGAATGATATTGGTGCGTTCCCCGGCCCGCAGAACCGTGAGATTAACCGTGATGCCGCTGCCGGAGGCGGGGAATGCCCCCTGCAGTGCGTCGAGCTGATGCATCAGCTCGACTGCAGCATTGCGGCCGTCCTGCGGCGCCATGCCGGCATGCGCGGCCCGGCCCTTCACGTGAATGCGGATGCTCGCCGAGCCTTTGCGCCACACTGTAAGCGCATCGGGGGGATCACCGGGTTCCATGTTGAACTCCACATCATGCTCGCGGGCCAGACGCCTGATCAATTTAGTCGAGCCGGACGAGCCGCGCTCTTCGCTGTCATCCAGCAGGAAGGTAATGGTTGCGAAATTCTTGAACCCCATCTCGTGCAGAATCTTCAGTGCCGTAAAGGCATTCACCACACCCGCCTTCTCGTCGCCGACACCGGGGCCATACGCGCGGCCTTTGTCCATGCTGAACGGCCTTGAAGCTGCCGTGCCAGGGCCGAATACGGTGTCAATGTGGGCAACGATGAGGATCCTTCCCTTGCCGGTGCCATGGAAGACGGCAACCAGGTTGTCGGGCAACCCCGGCGCCTCGGCCGGCTCAGTTCGCACCTCGGCACCCAGCTGGGTCAGTCGCGTTCGCAGTACTGTCTCGACCTTGGCGCCTCCCGCCACGTCCCCGGTTCCGGAATCGATATTGACGATCTCTTTTAGCAGTTCAAGTGCACCGGCACGGTTCGCCTCCGCAGCCTGATACACCTTTTCGTTGCGGGGCGGGGCGGCGTTGGCGCTGCCGACCAGCAACCCGATCAATGCAGGCACGATGCGCGTCACGATTATTCTTCTATTCACGGTCTTCTCCGGAGGTGGCCTGAATCGAACTTAGCACGCGCCGAGGCAGCGATCCCGCAATTTCGACGCTGAGCCGTGCATTCCTGTTTACAATCCGCAGCAACCGCAATGTCAGGGGAAATGGGATGCAAGCATCGATTGGGCGTCGGCAACTGTTGGCCGGAGCCGGCGCCGCGCTTTTACTCGGCGGCCTCGAAGGGTGTGCCACGACATTTGGCGATAGCCGCCTGGCCAAGGCTCGCCTGCAACTCGCGCCGGTGCGCGCGAGCACCGACCGGATCACGCGAATCACTGTCTGCACCCGGCCCTTCAGAGCGCAGGGGCCGCGACTCGATACCGAGCAGATCGGCTCGAAACTGGTGGTTCACAACTACGGTCACGGCGGCAGCGGCTGGTCCCTGTCCTGGGGTTCCAGCAGTATCGCCACCGCCAAGGCTCTGGCGAGCGGCGAGCGGGATATCGCCGTCATCGGCTGCGGAGCATTGGGACTCGCCTCCGCCTTGCTGCTGCAGCGAGGCGGCGCGCGGGTTACGATCTATGCCAAGGAGTTGCCGCCGAACGTGAGATCCTCATTGGCGACGGGCCTGTGGACTCCCGATTCGAGGATATGCCTCGAAGACAATGCGACGCCTGAATTCAAGCGGGTCTGGGAGCAGATGGCCCGGGAGTCATTTAAGACCTATCAGAATTTTCTCGGTCTGAGCGGCACGCCGGTTGAATTCATCGATAACTACTTTGTATCGGACGAGTCGGCCGCGGCACGGCGCCGCGACGTGGCGGATGGCCGGCCACGATTCGCGGCCCTGCAGCGCGAACTGTTGCCCGATCTTCTGACGCAAGGCATGGAGTTCGCGCCCGGCAGCCATTCTCTGGGACAGAGGTATCTGCGTCGAAGCTCACTGATGATGTTCAATTTGACCTTGTATACGCGCCTGCTGCTGGGCGACTTCGCCGCCAACGGCGGCAAAATCGAAATCGCGGAATTTCATACGCCGGGTGATTTCGCCAAACTGCGTGAGAAAACCCTGATCAATGCCACCGGCTACGGAGCGCGCGCATTGTTCGGCGATCAATCGCTGACGCCGGTCCGCGGACAATTGGCGCGGGTGATCCCACAACCCGAGGTCAACTATGGAATCTTCTACAAGGACGTCTCGTTCGTGCCACGGCGTGACGGATTGGTCTTTCAGGTCGTCGGCGAGGATGACTACTTCGGTTTCAATGACGACACGGCCGTTCCGGACCGCAGCGAAGCGGATCGAGCCGTAAATACCATCGCCGGACTGTTCGGCGGTTCTGCCTTTTCCGCCTCATAACTTAATGACCGATATCACCGAATTATGAGGCGCGGTTTTTAAACCTTTGGGGCAGCCAGTTCCTCTAAATCGGCATGATTCACACGCTGCAGCGAGTTTTAGCCATGGATTTGAGCAGTGAGCCGTCGGATACGATCGCCGCGGCCGCCGCCGGCGATATGGCCGCCTTTGAACGCCTCTATCGGCAATTTTCCCCGCGTATTTACGGCCTGTGCCTGCGGCTCACGGGACAGCGGGAAGCAGCCGAAGACTGCACGCAAGAATCGTTCGTCGCAGCCTGGCGCGCCTTGGGCCGATTTGAACGGCGCAGCCGTTTCTCGACGTGGCTGCATAAGATAGCAGTCAATTGCGTGCTGTCGCGCCGTAAGGGTTTGCGTTTTGAATACGAGGTTGGCGAACCCTCCGCGGGCCTGCCCGAGCGGGCGGATCCAGCCGGCGGTGCGCCTCCGCTCGATATTGAGCGGGCCATTGCGGCGCTGCCCGACGGCGCGCGGCATGTGCTGGTGCTGGTCGGAATTTATGGATTCAGCCATGCGGAAGCCGCCAGTGCGCTGGGCGTCGCCGAAGGCACCTGCAAGGCTCAACTGCATCGTGCACGTCAATTGCTGACTGCAACTCTTGGACTGGAGGAATCATGAACGATCGCCGACAAGAATCTCTTGATAGGCTGATCGCGAGTCTGCCGAGAGACGTGGTACCGCCCGGTAATTTGTGGCCCGGTGTCGCAGCCCGTCTATCGAGCAAACCGCGGCGCATGCAGCCGATGGCTTTGGCGGCCGCCGTTGCGATCGCTGCCGCAGGTTTGGCCAGCTTCTTCACCTGGGCAGTACTCAAGAGCCCATCGGTGCCGCGCGTCATACAGAGCGTGACGGCTACCGCCTCGTTCGAAGAGCCGCGCGATCCGAAATACGTACTGGCACGCGACTCGATGGAAAAAACTTTTCACGAGCGGCTCGCGTTGCTCGAGCCCGCGACTCGAGCAAAAATTGAAGCCAGTTTGGCGGTCATTCAAAAGGCGCACGAAGACATTCGCAAAGCGCTGGCCGCCGATCCGCAAAGCCCGGTGCTCGAACGGCTTTGGGAAAGCACCTGGCACGAAGAGTTTGACCTTTACGACCGCGTCGTTCAGGCCACCCAACCCCCCATGACAAGGATTTGACAATGGCATACGTTCAACTAGCCGACCGGCTCACAAACCCCATCCTCGTCTGTGCGCTGGCGATGCTGGCCTCTCCCTGGTCGCCTGCATCCGCTGCGACTTCCGTTGAAGAGCATCGTCCGGCAAGCCCTCAGGGTGCCGTGGAGATCGACAATGTCGCCGGAGCGATCGATGTGCAAGGCTGGGATAAATCCGAAGTCGCCGTCACCGGAACGATCGGCAAGGACGTCGAGCGCGTCGATGTGACGAGCGATGGCAACCGCACCTCCATCCGGGTGGTACTGCCCAACGGCCGTCACTGGGGAATGAGAGACGGGGAGGCGCATTTGAGCATTCACGTTCCCACCAACAGCTCGGTTTCTGCCTCGATGGTGAGTTCTGACGTGAAAATTTCGGCTGTTCGCGGCGCTCTGGAGCTGCGGACGGTCAGCGGCAATATCACGGGCGAAGGCGGCGGGGACCTGCGCGCCAATGCCGTCAGCGGCGATATTCACTTCACTGCAAACGCTGCCAAGAGAATCGAAGCAAGGGCAATCAGCGGTGACATCGTTTTAAGCGGCGGCAATGCCGAGGCTGAGGTCACCACCGTGAGCGGCGACGCGCGTCTGACGCTGGGAACGGTGTCCCGCGCCCGATTCAAGACCGTATCCGGCACCATTTCCGCGACGCTCGCGGCTGCCGCCGATTCGCAACTCGACGGTGAATCGGTGAGCGGGGACATCAGATTGGACTTCGCAAGCGAGCCCGCGGCGGACTACGATGTGCAAACCCTGAGCGGCGATATCGACAATTGCTTCGGCCCAAAGCCGGTCGAACCCCGACACGGTCCCGGCAAGCGCTTGACATTCAAGACCGGCGAGACCTCTGCCCGCATACATCTCACGAGCAACAGCGGCGATGTGCGGCTGTGCACGAAAAAGTGAACGGTCGCGCGAATCGAGGCACGACGAATTCTCCTTGCAGCCCGTAAGTGCCTGCCTACGCGGCGTACTGGCGGATGCCGGTAGCCCGCGAATGGAGCGTTCGATAGCGTGAATGCTCCATTCCCCAGACGCCGGCCAGGCCATAGGAGCGTTCATGAACACCGCAGCAGTTGTATCTCAAGCGATTCCGCTCCCACCGCTTCCATTCGATCAGGGAGCGCTGGCGCCGGTCATTTCGGCCAACACCCTGAACTTTCACTATGGCAAACACCACAAGACCTACGTTGATACCTTGAACAAATTGATCGTCGGCACGGAATTCGCCGACATGCCGCTCGAGAAGATCATGAAAGCCACTTCGCGGCAGCCGGAGCACAGCGCCATTTTCAACGACGCAGCGCAGGCCTGGAATCACACGTTTTATTGGAACAGCCTGAAGCCGAAGGGCGGCGGGGAACCGCCTGCGGCGCTCAAACGCCACATGGAGGAATCGTTCGGCGGCGTGGATCAATGCAAGAAGGAATTGTCGAAGGCGGCCGTCGCACAATTCGGCAGCGGCTGGGCATGGCTGGTGCAAGACGGTGACAAGCTCAAGGTCGTCAAGACCCCGGATGCCCGTACGCCGCTGATCGATGGGCCGAGGCCGCTGCTGACAATCGACGTCTGGGAACACGCGTACTACCTGGACTATCAGAACCGGCGCGTGGACTACGTGAATGCCGTGATCGATAAACTGGCTAACTGGGGATTCGCCGCGGAAAATCTCGAGCGGTAATAATGCCGGCGTCGTCGCCGATGCATCAGCGCGCCGTGGCCTCGCTGCCGCGGCGCGCGCCGATATCGGCCGACGGCATGCCGGTATCGCGCCAACCGCCGCCGAGCGCCTTGACGAGCAGTACACTCGCGCTCATGCGCCTGAGTTGAATCGTCACATTCGCGAGTTGCGCCTGAAGCGAAGTATTTTCCGCGGTTGCAACCTCAAGGTACGTCACCAAGCCCGCCTTGTAGCGATATTGCGCCTGCTCCAGGGCCGTCGCAGTGGCTTGCACCGCGGCAGCTTCGCTCACACTTTCTTGCTGCAGTTGTCTCAAGGCCGCTAGATTGTCTTCGACCTCCCGGTAAGCGTTGAGTACGGTGTTCCGATAGTCGGCGACCTGTTCATCGTAGAACGCTCGCGCCTGAGCCGTTTGGGCACGATGGCGTCCCGCGTCGAATACGGTCAAAACGCTGGCGGCCGGACCCGCCGACCACAATCGACTGGGCGCAGTGAGCCAGTTCGAAGCGCTGGTGCTGTCGAAGCCCGCCGCTGCCGCCAAGCTGAAAACCGGAAAGTAGGCCGCGCGGGCGACGCCGATCTGCGCATTCGCAGCCGCAGTGCGGCGCTCCGCCGCCGCCACATCCGGGCGCCGTTCGAGGAGCGAGGAGGGTAACCCCGGATCGATGGGCGGCGGAACCGCCGAAATGAACAGGGGGTTTGCGTCCAGGTGGAACGCGGAGGGATTCCGACCCAGCAAGACCGCAATCGCGTGTTCCATCTGCGCGCGCTGCAAGCGGATATCCGCCGCCTGCGTGCGCGCCGTTTCGAGCTGCGCCTGTGCCTGCGCGACATCCGTGAGCGCGGCGGCCCCCCCGTTATAGAGATTCAGCGTAAGCGCCAGCGCTTTCACATAGTCCTCGACGGTCTGGTCGAGAAGTTGCTGCTGGGTGTCCTGCGAGCGCAGCGAGAAGTAGTCATTCGCCAGTTCGGCGTGAATCGCCAGGTTCAACGTCGCGAGATCCGCTGCGCTTGCCTGCTGGCTTGCCTTCGCCGAGGCGACGGCATTGCGCACCCGTCCCCAGACATCGATTTCGTAGGATAGATCCGCCTCGAGATCGAAATTATTCGAAACCGGTTCCGCGCCCGGCGGAAATTTCGGGGAATTCACCGAGGTGCGTGAGCGAGTCGCCGCGGCGCCGATGTTGAGTGTCGGGAAAAGATCGGCCCGTGCAATGCGCGTGGCCGCGCGTGCCTGCAGCAATCTGGCGTAGGCGGCCTTCAAGTCCTGATTGGCATCGGCGAGCTGCGCTTCAAGAACATCGAGCCCGGGATCCTGGAAGATCGTCCACCAGGCCCCTCGATCCTGCGAATCCGCGGGCTGCGCAGGCTTCCAGTCCCCCAACTCCTTGTAAGAGGTTGCAGGCGGCGCACTGTCCGGAATCTTGTATGCGGGCGCGAACGAACAGGCGCCCAGCGCCAGAATTGTGCAGAGCGCGGCGGCAAGCCGGGTTCTCATCAGGTCTTGCCGCCGGCCCTGGATTGCGCGTCAGGAACCGCGATGCGCACCTGCACCCCATCGGTGATGGAGTCGGGCGGATTGACGACCACCGTTTCATGCGGCGCCAGTCCTGACAGCACTTCGATCGAGCTGCCGAAATCGCGGCCCTGCACGATGCTTTTGAGCTTCACGCGCTGCTGGCCGTCCAACGTCGCCACCTGCAGTCCCGCGGAGCGGAACAGGACTGTATTCGCGGGCAGACGCAGCGTGGCCGCGCTGGCGGGAAGCTTGAAATGCACTTCGGCATAGGCGCCGGGGAATATGTCGCCCGTCGCATTATCGAGTTCGAGCTCAACTTGCAGGGTGCGCAGCGCCGGATCGAGGGCGTTCGATGTGCGCACCGTCTTGGCGGAGAACATGCGGTTGGGTTGCTCAGTAAAGCGCAACTCAGCTTCCAATCCAGGTTTGGTGGCGGCCGCAAATGCTTCCGGCACGCGCACATAGATGCGCAGTCGCGTCGTGTCTGCGATGCGAAACAGTTCGGTTCCGGTGCTCTGCCCGGCGTTGATCAGGGCGCCGATGTCGGTGTTGCGGGCGGTAATGACGCCCGTGAAGGGAGCCACGACCCGCTTGAATGATTCCAAGTCACGCAATCGCGCGACATTGGCCGCAGCGGAATCGGCTGCCGCTTTCTTGGCGGCGGCGTCGCCGGATTTTTCATCCGCGTCCTGCTTGGAGACCGATTGCGTGGCGAGGAGCCCCTGCCAGCGCACGTTGGTGCTGTTGGAAAGCGATTCATTCGCACGCGCCGTTGCCAGATCGGCCAGCGCCTGCGTCAACTGTTGATCGACCTCCGGTGTTTCTATTTGCGCCAATAGCTGGCCTTTGGTGACCGGCGTGCCGATATCCGTATTCCAGGATTTAAGATATCCGTTGGTACGGGCATAAATCGGTGCCTCGATGAACGCCTGCACGGCACCGGGCAGGACCAACTCTTCGCCCGTCGAGCTCGGTTCGGCCGTTATGGTCGCGACCGTGGGTATGGCCGCCTCGGCGTTCTCCTTCGCCAATTCGGCGCGCGCGAGGACTCGACTCACTTCTCCCCACACACCGAGTCCGATCGCGACGATGAGCGCAATCAAGGCGTAGCGGCGGATCTTATTGGTCGGCATCGGCAGTCTCCGCGGGCTGCGCTGGATGCACCGCGCTTCGCCCGTGAATCAGGGAAAATACAGTCGGCACGAAAAACAGCGTTGCAACTGTAGCAAATATCAGGCCGCCGATGACCGCGCGGCCGAGAGGCGCGTTCTGCTCGCCGCCATCGCCCAGGCCCAAGGCCATCGGGATCATGCCGATGATCATGGCCAATGCGGTCATGAGCACGGGGCGCAAGCGCGTGAAGCCCGCCTGCAGCGCCGCTTCGAACGCCGTATCGCCGGCATTCATGCGCTCGCGCGCAAAACTGACCACCAGCACGCTGTTCGCCGTCGCCACACCCATGCACATGATGGCGCCGGTGAGGGCCGGCACGCTCACGGTGGTGTGCGTGAGAAACAGCATCCAAACGATGCCTGCGAGCGCGGCAGGCAGGGCGGTGATGATGATGAATGGGTCGAGCAGCGACTGAAAATTAACCACGATCAGCATGTAAACCAGAATGATGGCACCCACCAGCCCAAGGAGCAGGCCGTTGAACGATGCCTTCATGGTCTGCACTTGACCGCGCACCACGATGCTTGAGCCTTTGGGCAGATCCTTTTTCGCGCCGGCAATGATCTTGTCGATCTGCGAGGACACGTAGCCGAGGTCGGTGCCGTCGACCGAGCCGAAAATATCGATGGCCGTGGTGGCGTTATAGTGGCTCACGACAGCGGGAGCCACGCTGCGGTAAATTTTGGAGACGTTGGAAAGCAGCTGCGAGTCTCCGCTTGGGCCGTTGGTCAATGGCGTGTTGCCGAGATCATTGAGGGTCTCGAGACGGTATTGCGGGGTTTGGGTCGCAACCTGGTACTGCGTACCCGACGCCGGGTCGACCCAGAAACTGGGCGCGGTCTGGAAACTGCCCGAGAGGGACACCAGCATATTGTTGGCCACGTTCTGTTCGGTGAGGCCGACCAACTGTGCCTTGGTCCGATCGACATCGACATTGAACTGCGGATAGTCGCCGGATTGGTGGACGTGCAGGTCAACGGCGCCGGCGACCGTGCGCAACTTTTGCAGCAAGTCATTGGCGAATGCCCGGTTGGCCTGAACATTGAATCCGACGATTTGCACATCGATGGGCGAGGGAAGACCGAAATTCAGAATCTGACCGATCATGTCGGCAGGCAAAAAGGCGAACTGCGTCGAGGGGTAGGTGGCCGTCAATTTCTTGCGCAATGACCGCACGAACTGCACCGTCGGCGTGTGATGTTCGTTGAGATTGACATAGACATCGGCGTCTCCGGGACCGACGGGCGCCGAGGTGCTGTAGGCGAGATTGATGCCGCTGTAGGGCAATCCGATATTGTCGACGATGCTGCTGATCTGTTTGGCGGGAATGACTTCCCGGATCGTCGCCTCGATGTGATCGCAGAGCGCCGCAGTCTCCTCGATGCGGGTGCCGGTGCGCGCGCGCACATGCAGTTTGATCTGTCCGCCGTCGACCGACGGGAAGAAGTCCTGGCCCAATCCGGGCAGCGGTCCCAGGGGAAAGGCGAGTACGGCCGTCGCAATCATGGCGCCGAGAAACAGCGCCGCGAAGCGCGCACCGCCGTGCAGCGCATTCGCCAGCAGCGCGTGGTAGCCCTCGCGAAATCGTTCGAAGCCGCGCTCAAAGCGCATCTGAAATCGTGCCAGCAGACCCGGCTGGCGGCGCTTGGAATCATGTTTCTTGAGCCAAAACTTGGCGAGCGTCGGCACCAGAGTTCGCGACAGCAGATAAGAGGCCAGCATCGCAAATACCACGGCTTCCGCCAGCGGTATGAACAGAAATTTGGCGATGCCTGCCAGCAAGAACATCGGTACGAACACGATGCATATGGACAGGGTCGAGACCAGGGCGGGCAGCGCAATCTGATGCGCGCCGTCGAGGATGGCCGACTCCACATCCTTGCCTTGTTCGAGGTGATAATTGATGTTCTCGATGGTCACGGTCGCGTCGTCGACGAGGATTCCGACCGCCAGCGCCAGGCCGCCCAGTGTCATGATATTGATCGTTTCGCCCAGTGCCGACAGGCAGCAGATCGAAGCGAGGATCGACAACGGAATGGAAATCGTGATGATCAGCGTGCTGCGCCAGCTGCCGAGAAACAGCAGGATCAACAATCCGGTCAGCGCTCCGGCAATCACCGCTTCGCGGATGACGCCTGAAATCGCGGCGCGCACGAATATGGATTGATCACTGAGCGCCTCGACCTTCAGTTCCGCGGGCAGGCTGGCGCGGACCTGCGGGAGCTTTTCGTTGATGCTGTTGATGATATCGATGGTCGATGCCTTGCCGGTCTTCAGCACGTTCATCAAGATCGCCCGGTGACCTCCCAGGCGGACGATGTTTGTCTGCGGTGAATAGCCATCGCGCACATGCGCGACGTCCTTGACGTAGGTCACCGTGCCGTTGCGCGCGCGAATGGGCAGATTGTTGAGGTCATCCAAGGCCAGCGGGCTGGAATTGACCTTGATGAAGTACTCAAGCGCGCCGATTTTTTGCGTGCCGGCGGGCAAGATCAAATTTTGCGCGCCGATGGCCGCCACGACGTCGCCGCCGCTCAAGCCGTTGGCGCTCAGCGCCTGCGGGTCGAGGTCCACCTGCACTTGGCGCTGCTTGCCGCCGAACGGAAAGGGGATGGACGCGCCTTGCACGGTTGACAGCTGGGTTCGCAAAAGCGTGTGGGCGAGATTGAAGATATGCGCTTCGGGCAGCGTCGGACTGCTCAGCGCCAGCTGCAAAATCGGCACTGTCGAGGCGTTGTAGGAGAGCACGAACGGCGGCGTGGTGCCCGGCGGTGAGAAGGAGAGCTGCGTTTGCGAGACCGCGGTGATCTGCGACATCGACAGGTCCGGATCGGCACCCGGTTGGAAAAAATACTTCACGACCGAGGTGCCGACGACCGATTGCGATTCGGTGTGTTCGACGTCGTTCACGACGGTTTGCGCGGTGCGCTCCGAGAACAGGATGATGCGATTCGCAATCTCTTCCGGCAGGATGCCGTTGTAGCGCCAAATCACCGCCGCAATTGGGATCTTGATGTTCGGAAAAATATCCGTGGCGGTGTTCAGGATCGAATAGCCACCGAGCAACACGATCAGCACCGCGAGCATGATGAAGGTGTACGGTCGCTGTAACGCTACTCTAACGATCCACACGCCGCGCTCCGACGGGACTGATTTACTTGCCGACCGTGACGTTGCGGATTCGCGAAAGCAGTCGCGAGCAACAGCCTAGGTACCATTGACTAGATAGGGGCATATGCCCCTAAAGACCATCGAATGTATGTGATATATCTATGCAAGTCAATTAACGACAAAGCCATCAACAATCAACGCAGGGGCAGAGAATTTAGATCATCGTTCGCCGCAATATAGAGCAGCACGGCGCGCAGATCCGCTGCGTGCCGTTTGCCGAAGATTTTCTCGAATCGTCCTTCAGCCGTGCGCCAAAGCCGGCGCGCACGCCGCAATGTCGCCTTGCCCTTCCTGGTGAGCGCGACATGACGCTTGCGCCGATCGGCGACTGCGAGCCGCAGGCTGAGCAACTCGTCGCGCTGTAACGGGCGCAGGTTGTGACCGAGCGTGGATCGGTCCATGACCATCGCGGTCGCGAGCTCGCACATGGTGATCGGCCCGTCGCTGCTGCCGCGCTCCACTTCCGCGAGAATGGAGAATTGCGTGGATTTGATGCCGACCGGTGCCAGGGCCGAATCGTAAAACTGCGAGATGCGCCGCGAGGCCTTGCGCAAGCTGCCGCAGGTGCAAGCTGAGCGGTGCGCGGGACCGACTTCGCGCCGGGGTATTTTGTGGGCACCATTCAGGGGCATATGCCCGCATTCTAGACTTCCGGACCGGTCAGTGGAATGGCTGCCGGCGGAGTTGGGATCAGGCCGCCTGCTGCAGGGACTGATCGGCGGCTGGCTGCCGGCGCTCCAGCGTCTTGAGAGATATGTCCCAGAGACGGCCGGCAAGTGAGGTGTCATCGAGCAGGGCGTTGCCCTTCGAGATTCCGCAATCGCGCCAGTACTCGCCGGTCGTTCCCGCCACGTGCGGACTGACCGCCAGCAGCGCCTGGGTCGCGGCCGCCTGCGGCGCAGTCTTCGCAAACAGCCGCGCGGCAAATCCTTGGGTGAGCCGGGTGCGTGCGGTGCCGGGGTCCACCGAATTGACGGCAATGCCCCGGCCGCGGAGACGTCGCGAGAGTTCCTTGGCGTACAGCGCGTTTGCCAGCTTGGACTGCGCATAGAATGCCGCCGGTTGATAGAAACGCCGGCCATCGAGATTGTCGAACATGATGCCTTCGCTGGGCGCGCGGCTGACGCTGGCGCTGCTGCTCACGATCACGACGCGTCCGGTGCCATCGCGCACCAGATCCGTGAGGCCGTTTACCAGCATGAAGTGACCAATGTGATTGGTCAGGAACTGCAATTCTACGCCGTAGCGAGTGTGTAACGACGGCAGGTTCGCGACACCGGCATTGGCCACGATTGCATCAAGCGGAACCGACAGCGCACGAATCGCATCGAGGGCGGCCGCAATCGAATTTAGATCCGTCAGGTCGCAGGCCACCGGAAAACACGCCGGACTCGCTTGAGCGCAGGCGCGAGATGCCGATTCCAGCGTTCTGGCCAAACCGATCACCGCGGCGCCGTTGGCGGCGAATGCATTCATGGTTTCAAGCCCCAGCCCGGAATTGCATCCGGTGACGATGATGCGTTTGCCTGTGAGGTCAATTCCGGCCAGTACCTGATCCGCAGTGGATCGTCGGCCGAAGGGAATGGATGTGGTCATGATGAAAAACCTCTCTTAGGGCCGCGGATTCAACGGCTGCATGTCATTCGAACCGCAGCGGTCATACCCTTCACGAAATCTTCTTTGGTCTTGCAGGCCTGCTTGAGTCCGCGCGCGGTGGCGTGCAGCGCGCGAGCAACGTCGGCGATGTCCAACCCGGCTGCGGCACACTTTTCGGCCAGTGGCGAGCGGGCGATCGCTGCCGCGAGGGCTTCCTCGAATTGCCATTCATATTCCCTGAGCGTGGCGCCCGCCAATGATGTGCTCGCACACATGAGGTCGGCGGCATCCGTGCCAAGTGATCCGACGAAACGGCCCGACCACTCCGTGCAGGCGCTGATCAGGCGGGTCTCCAGGACATCGTTGAAGCGCGACAGCGCCGCGATGGCCGAAGCCAATTGGCTGTTGAGCGAATGCTCCACGGCACGTCGAAACAACTCTTCTTTATTCGCGAACGATAGATATAAGCCTTGACGGGACACGCCTGCCGAACGCGCCACGTCATCCATGGAGGTCTTGCGATAACCGAAGCGGGCGAAAACGCTCACGGCCGCCTCGAGCAGCACCTTGAGGCGCGTTTCGTGGTCGGTGGGGGAGGGCGACGTTATGTTCACTAAGACACTCTAGACAAATAGTGCCTAATGTGTCAATGGCGTCAAGTACGGTAGCCACATGAAATATTTATATTTCAAGTGGATGCACAAGATTACTACGAAATAGCTTCAGGTGTAAATTGCCTTCAAGGCGGAATACATCAGCAACTGGCGGCTGCGTTGGCATAATGAGATTTCATGCCCACGCTTCCCCAGCCGCACGTACCCACCCTTGCCATCACCGGGTCGACGCAGCGATTCCCGGTGCGGCGCATCTACTGTGTGGGGCGCAACTACGCCGATCACGCGCGCGAGATGGGCGGCGATCCGGGTCGCGAGCAGCCATTTTTCTTCGGCAAACCGGCCGACGCGGTTGTCGGCAGCGGACGGCTCCCATTTCCCAGCCGCACCGCGGAGCTGCATCACGAGGTTGAACTGGTGGTTGCACTGCACGCAGGCGGCGCCAATATTCCGGTTACCGGTGCGGCAGCAATGATTTTTGCTCATGCCGTGGGACTCGATCTCACGCGGCGCGATCTGCAGGCTGAAGCCAAAAAAAGTGGACGCCCCTGGGACATGGCCAAGGGCTTTGATCGTTCCGCGCCCATTGGATCCTTGAAGCTCGGATTGCCACCCGTGGCGGGTTCGATTTCTTTGCGCATCAATGGGCAGTTGCGCCAGAACGGCGACCTTAAGGACATGATTTGGAGCGTCGCGGAAATCATCGCGGCGCTTTCCAGCTATGTGGAACTCGCGCCCGGCGACTTGATTTTCACCGGTACACCAGCAGGCGTCGGGCCGATCAAGCGCGGTGAGACAGCCCGCGGGATGATTGCGGGAATCGAACCCATTGAAATAACTTTTGAAGAGTGACCATCTCATGCCCATGCCCATGCCCATGCCCATGCCCATGCTCCGTGCTCTGTGTCTCCTGCTGTGTTTTCCGCTGACCACCTGGGCAGCTGAGGACTATCAACATCGCGTCGAGCACGTTTTGTCGCAGACGCCGCTGATCGACGGTCATAACGATTTGCCCTGGGAAATCAGGGAGCGCTACAAAAGCGATGTCGCAGCAATCGATCTGGCTGCCGATACGCGGCATCTGCCGGTGGCAGCCGGGCAAGCCGCATTCATGACGGACATTCCTCGATTGCGCGCGGGGCATGTCGGCGCGCAATTCTGGTCGGTGTGGATTCCGGTGAACGTGCCCGGTTTCGAGGCGGTGCAAATGACCTTGGAACAGATTGATCTCGTCAAGCGCATGTCGGCGCAATATCCCGCGGATTTCGCGATGGCCTACACGGCAGCGGATATTCGACGCATCCACAAGGGCCATAAGATCGCCTCGCTGATCGGCATTGAGGGGGGCCATCAGATCAACAATTCCCTGGCGGTACTGCGCCAGATGTACGATGCCGGCGCCCGCTACATGACACTGACGCACTCGACCAACACCGCATGGGCCGATTCGGCGACAGACACACCCGCGCATCATGGTTTGACGCCCTTTGGCATCGAGGTCGTCAAGGAAATGAACCGAGTGGGAATGCTGGTGGACTTGAGCCACGTTTCAGCGGAGACCATGAAAGCGGCGCTGGCCGTGAGCCAGGCCCCCATCATCTTTTCGCACTCCTCGGCGCGCGCCCTGGACGATCATCCGCGCAACGTTCCTGACGAAGTGTTGCGTGCCGTGGCTGCGAATGGCGGGATCGTGATGGTCAATTTTGCGCCCCCCTATGTCTCCACGGCTCGCAATCGCTGGGAGGCGGATGACGCCGCGGAGAGAACACGCTACAACAGTCCTCCCTTTGCGGGGCTGTATATCGGACAACCCGAGCGCGCCAAGGCGGCGCTGGCGGAATGGGAAGCGCAGCATCCAAGGCCGGCGACGACCCTTGCGCAAGTTGCCGATCACATCGAGCACATTCGGCAGGTTGCAGGCGTAGATCATGTTGGTTTGGGGTCCGATTTCGACGGCATACCGGACGCGCCTGTCGGGCTCGAAGGTGTTGATCGCTACCCGGCACTGCTCGAGGAGTTGATGCGCCGAGGCTGGAGCGATGCGGACATCGCCAAGCTGGCGGGAGAAAATCTGTTGCGCACCATGGCGGCCGCCGAGCAGGTCAGCCTGCGACTGCAGGGCGGGTCAAAGGCGCACTGACGCGGGAAAATGAAAACCACCGCATTGCTTGCCGGTCTTTCCCTGATCGCCGCGTCCGATGCTTGGCCGCAAAGCCCGCCTGCTGAGTTCGGGCCAAACCCGGAGCTGGCGGCGCCAGAAGAGAAGTGGTTGCCCACCTTGCACATTGCGACGGCCAAAGGCTGGGGCCCAAACGGTGCGCCGCAGGGCGCGCCCGGCACGAACGTCACCGCGCTGGCGCGGGGCTTGCAACACCCGCGCTGGCTGTACGTGCTGCCCAATGGGGATGTTTTGGTCGCGGAGTCTGACGCGCCTGCCCGGCCGGATGATGGCAAAGGCATCGTTGGAAAGATCGGCGAATATGTCATGAAGCGCGCCGGCTCAGGCACGAAGCCCAGCGCCAACCAAATTACTTTGCTGCGCGATTTGGCGGGCGACGGCACCCATGTCGAGCGTCATGTCTTGCTGCAAGGATTGAATTCACCCATCGGCATGGCGCTCGTCGGCGGCAATCTCTATGTGGCCGACAGCGATGCCCTGCTGCGATTTCCGTATAAGGCGGGCGATACTGAAATTCGCGCCCAATCCATGCAGCTCGCCGTGTTGCCGGGCGGGACCATCAATCATCATTGGACCAAGAGCTTGATCGCCAGTCCCGACGGCAAGAAGCTTTACGTGGGCGTCGGCTCCAACAGCAATGCGGCGGAGAACGGCTTGAGTGCGGAGTCGGAACGCGCCGCCGTCTGGGAAATCAGTTCCGACACGGGCGCGCATCGGATTTACGCTTCAGGCCTCCGAAATCCGGTGGGTTTGGCCTGGGAGCCGCAGACCGGTGTGCTCTGGGTCGCGGTGAACGAGCGCGACGAGTTGGGAGATCATCTGCCCCCCGATTACATGACGGGCCTCAAGGACGGAGCCTTTTACGGCTGGCCTTTCAGCTACTACGGTTCGCACATAGACACTCGAGTAAAACCAGGCAATCCGGAATTGGTCGCCAAGGCGATCGTGCCTGACTATGCGCTGGGCGCGCACACCGCTTCGCTGGGTTTGTGCTGGTCGGCCGGCGCCAAATTGCCGGAGCCTTTTCGCGAGGGAATGTTCGTCGGCCAGCACGGATCGTGGAATCGCAAGCAGCGCAGCGGCTACAAGGTGATTTTCGTACCCTTTGCCGACGGCAAACCTTCCGGCGCGCCGATCGACGTCGTCACGGGTTTTCTCAACACGAAAGATGAGGCAATGGGCAGGCCCGTTGGGGTCGCAATCGACAAGCGCGGTGCGCTGCTCGTCGCCGACGATGTGGGGGATGCGGTATGGCGCATCAGCGCGGCGAATACGCCCTTACATTGAGGATTGAGCACGCAACGTTGACGTGATATATCAATCCCCGCCAGCACCGCGAGACGGTCGCGCCGCGCCAGGTCGCACCTTGAATCGATGGGTCACGCGAGGCTAAGGTGAGATATGGAAAACGCGACTGTGCATCGTCGTGGTGTTTTCGCTACGCATGGAGAGCATTTCTTCACACGCTATTGACATTACGATATCAACTAGTCGAATAATGCGTGCGGCGGTGCGACTTTGAAAATATTTAAGCGCACCGAAATGAGGCGGGGACTAGCATCTGAAAAGGCTGTGGCGATGGGGTTGCACGCTCCAGCCTCGTGACAGGGGAGACACCGCGTTCACGAATCGGATGGGATGGTTTCTAATGGACAAACGGTCTACTAACCGTTTCAGGGGGATTAAAAAATGACGACAAGAACTGTGGCACTGTTGCTTTCTAGCGCAGTGTCCGTGGCATTCTCATTGGCAGCTTTTGCAGAACCCGCTCCGGCGCCGGCGCCGGCGCCGGCCGCCGCGGCCGCGGCATCACCCGCCGAGGACAACGCGATTGCGGAGATCGTGGTGACCGCGGAAAAGCGCAACGAAAGCCTGGAGACGGTACCCGTCGCCATTTCCGCCTACACCGCCAAAACCCGCGACCTGCTCGGTATCGAAACCATTCAGGACATGACGAATTTCACCCCAGGCCTGGCCTACTCGACGTCCCTGGACCGCGCCTTCATCCGCGGCGTCGGGCGAGAGACCAATAATTTGTCCACGAACCCCGGTGTCGCCACTTACTCGGACGGCGTCTACAACTCCAGCGTCGTCGCGGCGTCGGGCGATGCGATGTTCGAAGACCGGATCGAAGTACTGCGCGGACCGCAAGGTACCCTGTACGGGCGCAATGCCATCGCCGGTACGATCAATTCCATTTCGAAGCGCCCGACGCCGGATTGGACGGCCGAGGTGCGACTCAAGCTGGGCAATTACCAAACCCGCGATGCCGAAGGCTACGTGTCCGGTCCCATCAGCGACACCATGCGGTTCAAATTCGGCGGGTATCGCAACTATCAGGGCGACGGCTACTTCCGCAACCTCTTGAACGGGACATCCGAGGGCAGCAACCTAAGCAGCGGAAATTTCTTTTACTGGGAAGGTCAAATCGAGTGGGACATCACCCCCGATGTCGAATTCTGGATGAGATTCGACCAATTGGGCTACACGGATGCCTATCGCGTGCCCACAAACACGATCGGCTCGTATGACTATTCCGCCTATCCCTCCTCAGCTCTTTCCCCGGGTGCGGCATTCGGCGCTGCCTCCACGGTGTTCGGCCCGAGCCCGTTCTTACCCGGCTCGTACACGCCGAAAGTCCCGGCCTGCGCTACGAATCCAGCGAACAACAATGTCTATACATACTGCGCCGACGACGGCAACACGGCCAAGCTGAGCAGGACTTATCAGGTCACGCCGCAATTGACTTGGCACACGCCCTGGGCTGCTGACCTCAAATACTTGGGCGCGTACACGACGTACTATTACAGTCTGTACAATGACTATGACAACAACGGCCTGAACACGGCCTTTGGGTCCTATGTCTATCCGGTGCTTCCCGGCACGACAATGTGCGGAGGGTTTCAGTGCCCGCCGCTGACGGTATTTCCACGAACCTTTTCTCACTACGTGGAGACGAAGAAATATTTCAGCAACGAAATCAACGTCACCTCGCATAGCGATTCGCCGCTGCAATGGATCTTTGGTCTGTTCCAGTACAACGAGAGGAATTATCAAACTCCCGGGACTCTGTACGAACCCGGTCAAGCGCAACTCGCGACACCATTCAATATAAACGTAACTGCGCTCGCGGCGCCGAATCCGAACCGCGAAATCTATTTCCAGCAACAGGCAATGCACGACAATTCTTACGCGGCATTCGCACAGACCGACTGGAACTTTCTGCCGACCTGGAAGCTCACGACCGGGTTGCGCTACACCTACGACATACTCAAAGGCGGCGAGCAATTCCGTGAGCTGTGCTTCGGATTGCCGGCCTGCCTGGGTCTGCCCCCGAGTCAAATCGTCACGGGCCCAGCGCTGTTCGGTGCCTTTACGCCCGTCAATGACATCACGGCATCCAACGCCGCCATCGGCAGTTGCTTTGCAACGGGAGCCTACTCACCTGCCTCCTGCGCCAAGTATCCGGGCGTCAGAGGAGTTCCTTATCTCGAGGCGAACGGTAATTGGGCGCGAGACTTGGGCGCCAATTGGCACGCACCCACCGGGACTCTCGGGCTTGAATGGGATCCTGATGCCAATACCTTGGTTTACTTGAAGTACAGCCGCGGCTATAAATCCGGCGGCTTCAATGCCAGCACGATCTCGGTCAATCCGGAGTCCCAGGCGGAGCATCTCGATGCCATCGAATTGGGCGGCAAGGAAGTGTTCAACCGATCGTTCCAAATCAACGGCGCCTTGTTCTACTACAACTACAAGGACAAGCAGATTCCGTTGACCCTGCCGGCGACCACCGTCGGCGGCCCGAACATTTCATCCATCGTGAACATACCGAAGGTGACCTCGTACGGCGCCGAATTCGAGACGATCTGGCAGCCGTGGGCGAATATGCAATTTCTCCTGGACTATTCATATTTGAGCGCCACAATCAAGGGGCAAGCAGGTTCGTGTGCGATTCCGCCGCCCAATACTCCCTCATCGTGCTATGCAAACACGGTCAGCGGGGTATTCGAGAATACCAACGGCAACACGGTGCCCGAATCGCCGCGAAGCAAGATTGCGGCCAATGCCAATTACACCTGGCGCTTCACACCCGGTTCGTTGAACTATTCGGTCAGCTATATCTGGAAGGACAAGACGCACGACAGTATTTTCAGCGAGCAGTACTTCACTGCGCCGGAGTACACCCAAGTCGACATGCGCCTGTCGTGGAACGACACGGCCGATCGGTTCACGATCTTCGGCTACATCAAGAACCTGCAGAATAAATTGGGCTACGACGGTGTCGGTGCGTTTGCCAATCTGACCCCGGCGCCTGGCACGAAGGCGTGCGGATTCAATGGGCCGTCGCCGTACTATTGCGATCAAGATCTCGGGCTCACGCCGCCTCGCACTTATGGCGTGGAAGTGCAGTACCGGCTGAAATAAACCTAGGGGATCCAAGGGATCGTAAGAATCCCGGATAGTCGATGTTGCAAAGGCCCTCTCAATGAGAGGGCCTTTTTTATGGACGCGTTTTAAGGTGCGCTCTGCAGGGCGCGCTGACCGGAGAGTGGATCAACGCCGCGACACGCAGCCGGCGCGGCGCGAATCAGGTCCTAAAGGAGGGATCGATTCGGTCCAGGCGGCGCAGCAAGCCCGGCCAAACCAACGCATCCGGACCTTGGTTGTTCGTCGCAGCGCGTGCCTGTTCCATCGCCGTATCGATGATGCCTTGTTGAATCGCAACGAGTTCGCCGCCGCCGGCCTGTGCCCGCACCTGGATGGCGCAGGTGGCCTCGAAGATGTACATCTGTTGGAAGGCTTCAGCGACGGTTCTGCCCACGGTGAGCAGGCCATGATTGCGCAGCATGAGGTAGCTCTTCTGGCCCATGTCCGCGACCAGTCGCGGCTTTTCATCATCGCGCAGCGCGAGGCCTTCATAGTCGTGGTACGCCAGGCTCTGTAGAACGAAAATGGATTGCTGCGACAGGGGCAGAACGCCCTGCTTTTGCGCGGAGACGGCGACGCCGTTCAACGTATGGGTATGCAGCACGCAGGCGATGTCATGACGCGCGCCGTGGACCGCGCTGTGAATGGTGAAGCCCGCGGGGTTGATCGGCCAGGGACTCTCGGAGACCTTGTTTCCCTGCATGTCGATCTTGACCAGGCTGGAGGCGGTGATCTCGTCGAACATCATGCCGTAGGGATTGATCAGGAAGTGATGTTCCGGCCCCGGCACCCGCGCGGTGATGTGGGTGAACACCAGGTCATCCCAGTGGAAATGCGCGACCAGCCTATAGGCGGCCGCCAGGTCGACACGAATTGCCCATTCTTCGGCAGAATAACGCGCGAGATTCTCGCCTGCGGCAGGGACGGATTTCAACATGGCGGTCTCCGATGATGAAGCGCCAAGGATTCTACCGGAGTAGGGCGTAGCTGGCATAATGTTGAGAGCCCTCCGGGCGCTGGAGTATCCCGTTTGAGTTCCGCAGAGACCCGAGCGCCCGTCGCCGACGACTGGGTGCAGCGCATGATTGACACACCCGGGCGCTCCGGGCGCCTGAACAGCGGCGGCCACGTGACGCATTACCTGGAGTGGGGAGACCCGTCGAACGCGCGGGTCATGCTGTTGCTGCACGGCTTTCGCGGCCACGCGCACTGGTGGGACTTTGTCGCGCCGTGGTTTGCGCATGACTACCGCGTCATCGCGATCGACTTTGGCGGGATGGGCGACAGCAGCTCCAGACCAAAATACAGCCGCGGCGATTTCGTCGGCGAAGTGCACGCGACCTTGAAGATGATCGGCCCCAAGGAAGTAACGCTGGTGGGGCACAGTTTCGGGGGCCGCATCGCCGTTTTCGTCGCTCACGAGTATCCGCGCCTTCTAAAGAGGGCGCTCGTCATCGACACCAACATCGGATTTGCCGATCAACCCCTCCGTACCCGCTTCATGCAGCGTCCCAAAAAGATCTACCCGGATCTCGCGACCGCCTGCGCGCGCTTTCGCTTCGTGCCCGACGAGCCGCCCATCCTGCCGCGCATCATGCAGCACCTCGCCTTGCACTCGATAAAGCAAGAAGACGGGGGCTTCGTGTGGAAATTCGACGAAAAGCCGGTGGGGAGCGTCGGATGGGAGCAGGTCGCGGAGGGCGAATTGCTCAAGGACATCGAGGTGCCGATGGATTTTATCGCCGGCGAGTTCAGCGAAGTCGTGCCGCCGGCGCTGGCGGAACGCGTCGGCAGGGCACTGCGCAACGGGCGCGGACCCATCGTCATACCCTCGGCCTATCATCACGTCCCGGTGGACCAGCCGTTGGCGCTGGTCGCGGCGATGCGAGCGCTCTTTTCTTAAATCAGCCTGCGCGCAATGCCTCGGCAACGGGCAATCGGGCCGCGCGCAGCGCGGGAAAAAAGCCGCCGAGCAGGCCGATGATGCAAGCCCAAACAATGCCGGTAATGATCAACGCGGGCGTGACGGTAAGTTGAAAAACAACTTGTGCGAATGCGGCGCCGAGCGTGCTGACGGTATGTCCGTTGAAGAACAACCAGGCGAGTGAAGCACCGATCGCCCCGCCAAGCAGGGACAGAAGCAAGGACTCGATAATCACGCCGAATAGCACCGGGAATGCGCCGAAACCAATGGCCCGCAACGTGGCGATTTCCAAACCACGCGCCGCGACCGCCGAGTACATGGTATTGAGCGCGCCGAACATGGCGCCGATCGCCATGATGACGGCAACCGTGGTACCGACAATGTTGATGGTCTTGGTCAGTCCCGCGGATTGCTTGGCGTAGTACTCCCGCTCGCGCTGCACATCGACTTTGAGCTGGGGGTCGCTGGTCAGCGAATCCTTGAAAGCCGTGAAGGCGGCGGCGCTCGACAGCAGTCCCACGGCCGAGCTGTACCCGTTACGTTCTATGGAAGAACCTACTGTGTCGACATCGGCCAGGAGTTCGGATTCGTGCACGTCGCCGTCGCTCGAAAATATTCCGGTGACGGTCCAGTCCGCATTGCGAAGACGCAGCACGCTGCCGACGGTAAGGCCGCGGAACTGTTTGGTGGCACCGACCCCGGCGATCAACTCGCGCACCGCCGGACGAAACATCTTGCCGCTCACGATCTTCAGTTCCGGGCGAACCTCGGCGAATTTCAGTCCGACGCCGCGCATGGTTACATTGGCGTCGGTCCCGGTATCCAGTTTCGGTACGTTCACGACGGTAACCAACTCGCTCGACAGCAGCGCCTTGCCTTCTGCGTCCTTTGCCAGGCCCGGCGCATTGCTGATGGTGGCGACATCGGTACGGGTCAGATTGCTGCTCAACTCCGCATCCGAGCCGCCGCGTAAAATGATCACGCGATCGTCGCGGCCGGTGTCCGCCAATGTGTGCTGAAAACCCGCTCCCATCGCCAACACCGACACCAGTACCGCCACCACGCCGGCGATGCCGATGACAATCACGCTGGAGGCGCCCAGGCGTTGCGGCACGGTTTGCAGGCTCATCGAAATGACGGCGATCAGCTGTTTCAGCACGTGGATTCCTTGACGTTTCCGCTCAATGCATGCCCGCCAGCGCATCGACGATGTTCAGCCGCATCGCGCGCAATGCCGGCGGCAAGCCGACGATCAGCGCCAGCAGCACTGCGGCACCGATTCCGGGAATGAGTGCCACCGGGTCAAGCTGCACGCCCTGCAGCGCCTGGCCAATGATCGGCAGCGTTGCGTAACTCAATCCCAGTCCGATAACAGCTGCAAACAGACACAGCAGCAGGGATTCGGCAATCACCATGGCAAGTACTTTGCCGTTGGTGAAGCCCATCGTCTTCAGTACCGCCAGCTCCGGGATGCGTTCCCGCACCGACTGCATCATCGTGTTGCCCGTCAAGAACAGCAAAGTGAAAAATACTGCGCCCAAAATGGCCCGCAGCACGAAACCGATGTCGCCGACTTGCTTGATGAAGGTCATGGCGAAATCGTTTGCAGGCTGCGTCTTGGTCTCGTTCGGGGAATTCGCGAACAGAGCGTCAATTTTGCCGGCAATCGCCGGGCCGTTCGCGGGGTTGTCGATGCGCTCCTCGACCCAACCCACGGTGCCCTTGCCGAAGCTGCGGCCTTCGTCGAACAGATCGTAGTGAAAGAACACGGTGAATTGCTGAGCGTTGGCCTGCGTGGAATCCTTCACATCGAAAGTGCCGACGATGTCAAAGGTCCAGTCGAGCGAACCGTTCTTTTGCGTCCAGATGGTCGAGTGAATGGGCAGCTTTTCCCCGACCTTCCAACCGAATTTCTTCATCAGCGCCACATTCACCAGTGCGCCGCTGCGGGTGCCGCGGTAGGCCTTCATTTGCTCGTCGCTGACGATGAATTCGTCCTTGTGCACGTTGAAGTAGCTGTCCGTGTCGATGGGAATCGCGAACACGAAATTTTTGGGATCCTGATAGTACCCGCCAATCCAGGTCAGCCAGGTGGCGTCCGTGACTCCGGGCACCGAGCGGATTTCCTGCAGGTCCGCAAAGGGCAGCGACAGAGTGATGGAGTACTTGTTGGTCGAAATCAGCTTGTCCGCGCCGCTGGCGCCGGCGCTCGGATGGGAAAACGCGTAGTCCACCGTCTCGAGCATTCCGAACAGCAGGAACGCGATCACGATGGACAGCAGCGTGAACAGCGTCCGTGTCTTCTTGCGCCAGAGCGTGGCCCAAATCAGGGGAAAGTACTTCATGGCAATTTCCGCAGCTACACCAGCGTCCCGGCTTCCAATAGAGTTCCCTTGTCCATATGCAGTTGACGGCTCGCAAACTCGGCCGCCTTGGGATCGTGGGTCACCATGACGATGCTCTTGCCATGCTGTCGATTCAGGATCTGCAGCAGATGCAAGACTTCGTCCGCCGACTTGCGGTCGAGATCCCCGGTCGGTTCGTCGCATACCAAGAGCGTCGGATCGGCCACCAGGGCGCGCGCGATCGCCACGCGTTGCGCCTGGCCGCCTGATAGTTCGTTGGGTTTGTGCTTGGCGCGGTCGGCAATGCCCACCAAGGTCAAGGCCGCCACGGCGTTTGCCTTGCGCTTCTCGGCGGAAAGGTTCGTCAACAGCAGGGGCAGTTCCACATTGCGCTGCGCCGTGAGCATCGGCATCAAGTTGTAGAACTGGAACACGAAACCCACGTGATTGGCGCGCCAGTGCGCCAATGCCCCGCTGGAGAGTTTATCGAGACGTTGACCGGCCACCGTGATCTCACCGGATGTCGGCGAATCCAGGCCGCCGATGAGATTTAGCAGGGTCGTTTTTCCGGAACCGCTGGGTCCCATGAGCGCGACGAACTCTCCCTTCGGAATGTCCAAGTCAAGTCCCTGCAACACATCGATGCTCTGCTTGCCGCGGACATAGCGTTTGTCGATATTGCGCAACGATACGATGACTTCGCTCATGACTTGGATCCCATTATTGTTCGACGCGAACCTTCGCGCCATCCTTCAGTTGTGTGAAATCACCTACCGCCACGCGATCGCCGGCGGCTAATCCGGACAGAACGGTGGCATTGTCGCCGCTGCTCGCGCCAAGCCGCACCGCACGCCGCTCCACTATATCGCCGCGCAGGACGAAAACCACCCCTGTCTCACCGGTTGCCTGCACTGCATTGGCGGGCACGGTTACGCCGACGGCCGGTTTGCTATCCGCGCCTTCAGCGGGCTCGGCGAGAAATGACACACGTACACCCATTTCGGGCAGCACGCGGGAGTCCTTCTGATCCAAGGCAATGCGTACGGTCACAGTACCCTTGCTGCGGTCGGCCGTGGGAATAACTGCGATCACATGGCCCGGAATCTGCCAATCGGGATAGGCATTGAGTTTGGCGCTGACCTTTTGATCGGCGCGCACCTTGTTGATGAAATTTTCATTCACGTCGACCTGAAATTCCAGGGAGTCCATGTCCACGATGGTGCCGATGCCGGTCCGTGTGAAGCCTCCGCCGGCGGAAATCGGCGAGACCATTTCGCCGGGCTGCGCGGCCTTGACCGTGACAATGCCCGAAAACGGGGCCCGAACGATCGTGTCGTCGAGATTGCGTTGTGCGACCTTCAGCCCCTCCGCCACGACATCGACATTGCTGCGCTGAGTGGCGAGCTGCGCGCGCAGGCCGTCGTACGCGGTCTGTGAATTGTCCACGGCCGACTGACTGACGAAGTGCCCTTGAAGCAGGGTCTTTTGGCGCTCATAGTCGCGCTGCGCGTTTGCCAGGTTCACCTGTGTCTCGGCGAGCGCGGCTCTGGCGAAGTCCAGCTGAGCACTAGATTGGTTCAAAGCGGCGCGAATATTGGTGTCGTCGAGTTTGGCGATGATTTGACCTGCTTTGACATGGTCGCCTTCCTCGATGTCGAGTTCGACCATCTTCGCGGTGATCTTGGACGCCACCGTGGCCTGACGGCGCGCGACCACATAGCCGGAAGCATCCAGGATGGAGCCGGCTGACGCGCCACCGGTGATGGATTGCGCCGAGGCGGTATGGACCCGAATTGCACCCGGTCGGGACCAAAGCCAAGCGGCAACGGCCGCAACCACCAAGAACGTGGCAATGCCCGCCAGCCAAAATTTGCCGGTGCGCGAAGGCGGCGATTGGGCCCCGCGATCGATGCGAAGTTGATTCAGCAGGGCTGACTTGTCATCCATTATTATCGAGTCCGTCGTGCCCTCGAACGGCGGGCCCTTGCCTCCATTCTAGACGAATAGACCCCGGCTGGCGAAGCTGTTCGGATCCAGAAAAGCGGACCCGCAGCCTGATATATCCTGTCCCTGAGAGAAGCGCCATGGCATCATCGTCACCGCATCCGGCATTCGATGCCGCGGTCGCCAACAAAGACGGGGAGAAATTCATATGCTAATTCGACAGGTCCTGGGGCTGGTATCGCTGATGCTTCTGACCGCCCAGCTGAGCGCGCAGGCGGCAAAGCAAACGCATCAAGCCGCCGCCACCGGCGAAATCGCCGAAACCAAGCCCGAAGTGGTGGGCTTCTCCTCGGAGCGGCTCGGCAAACTCGACAGCTCCATGAAATCGCTGGTCGACGCCAAGAAACTCGCCGGCATGGTCACGGTTCTTGCGCGCCACGGGAAGATCGTGGAGGAAAAAACTTATGGCTATGCGGATGTCGCGAGCCAGAAAGCCATGCAGAAGGACACGATCGTGCGCATCTATTCGATGACGAAGCCGATCACCGGCATCGCCATGATGATGTTGTACGAGGAGGGCAAATGGAAACCGAGCGACCCGATTGCGCGTTACATTCCGGAATTTCGCGATCTCAAGGTGTTTTCGGGCGTCGATAAGGACGGCAAGCCCACGCTCGACAAGCCCGGACACGCACCGACCATGGGCGAACTGATGTCGCATAGCGCCGGGTTCACTTATGGGGTGTTTGGATCGACGCCGGTCGATAAAATGTATCAAGAGGCGCAACTTCTGGGTGCACCGACCCTGCAGGAATTCATCGAGCGCGTCTCCAAACTGCCCCTGCTCTATCAGCCCGGGGAAGGCTGGGTGTACAGCGTGTCGGTCGACATTCAGGGCTATCTGGTCGAAAAACTGTCGGGCAAGCCGTTCGCGGATTTTCTGCGTGAGCGGATCTTCTTGCCCCTCGGCATGAAGGACACGGGTTTCTACGTCCCCGCCGACAAGCTCGATCGGGTCGCGACCATCTATCAAGGCGACGCCGCGGCCGCGACCGCCATGCCGCGGGATCCGGGCATCAGCCAACCGCCGGGAATGCCCTCGGGCGGCGGCGGCCTGTATTCCACCGCCCGCGACTACTTGCGTTTTGCGCAGATGGTTTTGAACGGCGGAGAGTTGAACGGCGTGCGACTCGTGGCGCCCAGTTCGATCGAGCTCATGCGCACCAATCACGTATCCGATGAGGTCAAGAACGCGAGAAAATTCGGCATCGGTCTATATCAAATGCAGCCGGGCTTGGGCTTTGGCTATGATTTTGCGATTCTGGAAGACCCTCTGCGACTTGGCAGTACGGCCGGCAAGGGCTCGTTCCTGTGGGACGGCGTCGCCGGCACCTGGTTCTGGATCGACCCGACCAATGACGTCGTTTTTGTCGGCATCGTCCAGCGTTGGCTGCTCGCACCCGGCACACCGGATGTGGAAAATTTGTCGCGCGCCTTGACGTATCAGGCGCTGGTCAATCCGGCGAAGTAAGGACAGACCCAGGGAATCATTATGAAAAAGCTATTACTTTCTGCATTGGCGGCCGGAATAATGTTCGCGGGCACGGGCTCCGCTGCAAGCGGGCTGAGCGCGCAGGACTATTTTGAAATTCAACAACTCTACGCGCGCTACAACATCGCGATCGACAGCGGCGACGCCGAGGGTTGGGCCGCAACCTTCACGCCGGACGGAGTCTTCAATACCTTCAGCGGACACGATGCGTTGGTCGGGTTCGTCAAGACCTGGCGTGAGAAGCTCAATGGTGCCACGCGCAAGCATTGGAACAACAATCTGCAGATTACCGGAACTTCGAAGGAAGCCACGGCGTCAGTCTACTTGATACTGGTGGATTTCAGCACCAAGCCGCCGAGCATTCTCACCACGGCAACCTACACCGATAGCCTCGTCAAGACAATGGATGGCTGGCGATTCACCAAGCGCACGACCAAGGGCGATAGCGCGCCGTCCGCGCCCAGCGCGCCTGCGGCGAGCACGCCGCCAAAATAATTTGGCAGGCTCCTGCGCGCGCGCGGCCATGCACGTGGTGTTCGGCATCGCGATTTTCACGCTGGCTGCCTGTGCAACTTCGTCGCAAGAGCTGACCGGCGCGCCTCGTGCACCGCTATTGCCGGCGGAGGTCAGGGTTTATACGCAGGCGCCGCAAGACTTTGAGGAGATCGCCGCGTTGGGCGCCAGCAGAAAAAGCGTCTCAACTGCCGGCGGGGAGCGTGCCATTTCAAAAATGATTGAAACGATGCGGCTGCAAGCGGCGCAGCTTGGCGCAAACGGACTTCTCCTGGAAGACATCTCCGATTCGGACCCGGTTTCGGTTGGCTCGGGCGTGGGATCCGAAACCTATACGCACAACGCATCCATCAGCCTCGGCATTGGCGGCAGCCTCGGCGTTACAAAAAAAATCGTGAAAGCCAGAGCGATATTCGTGCGGCCGCGCGCGGGAACTTAGTTTCGAATAACGCAGGGCGGGGGAGTGCCGTCATGACACAAGGGCGCCCCCTCGTTATGGGGGGTGGCGCCTTCGCTGTCCTCGTGAGGAATATTGCCGCCGTTGCCCAGGCATCCGCTTACACACGCTGCGAGCAGAACCGACATGAGTAACTTCATGGATATTCCTTTGCGCCGGCGCGCCCCTTTGGCCAAAAGCATGCGCGTGAGCCGCCCTTCGGTATAGTGGGCCGCGCCTACAGCGGGCGTCGGGCAGAGTCCTACATGATGAATCCAGGCATCGAAGATCAGGTCAAGGTATCGGTCACGCGCGCCGAACCGTCGCAGGCGCCAATCATCCAAAACCTTGTGCAGCTCTATACTCATGATTTCTCGGAGTTCTGGGGCGGCACCTCGCGGGGCGATCTGAATGCGCGGGGCTTGTTCGATGCATACCCGCTGGACGAGTACTGGTCGCGAGCCAACTGGTCGGCGATGTTCATCTGGTGCGATCAGGTACTGGCCGGATTTGCCCTGGTCAACGATCAGACTCACTCCGGGCTGCCTGCCAACCGAAACATGGCGGAATTCTTCATCCTAAGAAAGCACCGGGGCCGGGGCGGGAGCCAAATTGCGGCGGAAGCTATTTTTTCATTGCATCCCGGCTCCTGGGAGGTCGCGGTGACGCGTAAAAATGCGCGCGCCCAGCAATTCTGGCGCAAGATCATTCGGCAAGCCGCGAAGACCTCGAATCTTCAGCAGCTGGATCTGCAAAACGAGTATTGGAACGGGCCCATCTTGCGGTTTGAATGGGGCAGGTAAATTCGACTGGCCGAGTTGGTTGTTGCTTAGGCGCGGCCGTTGCGCAGGCTCGGTCGTTGCTCAGGGCGCGAGCGCCGCTCGCACCGCCGGCTCGATGTCGGCGGAACTGAACACCGGCATGGAGCAGGCGTTTGCAGTGCAGGCAAAGGCCGCCGCCCGATCCAGAGTCGGGTATTGAATCTCGGGATTGGGCAGCGGACCCTCGGCGCGATCCCACCAATCAACTTGCAAATAGTCCGATGGATAGCGCAGCGCAGCCGAGTGCAGATCGCGTGCACCTGGATCAGATTTGGCGCCGACGATGGTTATGTGAATCGGTGCGGCGCCGAGCTCGCGATCGGCCAACAGAATATCGGCGCGAAATTGCGCCGGCGCCGCCTTGGCGTGGCCAACGAGGTATTTCATGGCATGCGCTGCCATTCTCCGATAACGATTATCCCCCGTGTAGTGATGCACGAGGCTGGCCAACCGCACCATCGCGGCATTTTGTTCCGGCTGGCGCACTGCCTCGCGGAATACGCCCAGCTTGCCCGAGGATGGCGCTGTACGATAGCCGCCCCTGGGATCGCGCAATTGGCCGTTCATCGCCGCCAATACTGCGGTGGCCCGGTTCAGCCATTCGCGATCGCCGGTCGAGCGATATAGCGCGACAAATGCCTGACTCATCGCCAGCGCATCGTCCAAGAAGGGACCGCCTCGATCCACGGCGTCGTGCCGATACGCGCCGCTTGACGATGAGCGATTGGCGATTGCCCAGCGCGCCGCCCGCTGCGCCTGGTTCAGCGCGCCTGCTTCGCCGGTGACGTCGTAATACTTGCACAGAGCTCGAATCGCCCAACCGGTTTCGCGCGCGTATTCGTGGGTATCGATTCGCGGCATGCCGAGCGCTCGGCGACCTGCGTCATCCTGCGGGTAGAACTCATGCCCGCTGATTTGCGCGGAAACATCGGCATCCTGACTCACGTAGAAGCCCCCATCCGGCGCGGCCAGGAAATGCGAGATGTAGTCGTACAGAGATTTGGCCGCTGCAAGATACCGGGGATCGTTCCAGCGGGAATAAGCCTCGCTGTAGAGCCTGAGATCATCGGCTTGAAATGCCATCAGCTTTTCGTAGTGCGGCGACATCCAATTCACTTCGTCCGAATACTGATATACGCCGCCCCACACCGGGTCGATCAAGCGTAGGTTCGCGTCCAAGGTTTGGCGGGCACGGCGCAGGGCCACTGCGTCGCCGGCGTCGATCCGGGAGTAGGTCAGTTCCATCGCGGCGGCATCGACGAATTTATGAATATCGCCCCAGCCGCCATTCTCGGGATCGTAAATATCGTCGTAAGTTCGGACCAATGCAGCGCGCTCTTGGGACGCGAGTCGTGAGCCGGCGCCTGGCGCGATCGCAACGGCCGGCCTCACCGAAGGTCCCGGACTCGGATCATCAACAATCGCTTGCAGCAGCGCTGCCATTTGATCGGGTGGTATGAAACCCCGCCGCTTCACGATCTCGCTGCCATCCGCGGCCAACACGATCGTGGCCGGCCAGCCCCAATCACCGTAGCGGCTGTTCAGATCCGGGTCGCTGTCCGCGTCCACGCTCACAGCGACGTAATGTTTCGAGATCAAGGTCTGGACCTGCGGATCGCCGTAGGTCTTTTCATCCATGACGTGACACCAATGGCACCATACCGCATGCAAATCGAGGATGACGAAGCGGTGCTCCTTGGCAGCCTGCGCAAACAGGGCCTCGCCCCAGTGGTCCTGCCACGAAATGGGCGGCGCTGCCCAGCCGGGTGCGCCAAGTATCAGGGCGGCGCAGAGGCCGACGAGTGATTTCATTCGAGCAAGACCCATGCTTATAAATGCTCCTGTTGCCGTAGTATTCGCTTGCGGAGCAAGGGCGGATGCAAATTAAGGCAAACAATATTTGCTCAGGGCTGTCCGAGGGTCAGCAGGAACTGCGCATACCCCTATGAGAACCGCGACAGCCCCCATGCCCCAGATACCGCAACTCGCAGATGATCGGGTCTTGAACTCCGCCGAAACGGCGCTGGCGCTCAAGCTCATCAGCCGCATGGATTTCCTCCGCCTGAAGGCAATCGCGCGTTGGCACGCACGGGGACTACCGCCGGATGTGACCTGGGATGACCTGCTGCAGGAAGCCTTTACGCGCGTGATCGTGGGCTCCCGTCGCAAGCCGGAGGGCGTGTGCATGGTCGCGTTCCTGGCGGGCATCATGCGAAGTCTGAGAGCCGAACATTGGCGCCGGGTGCGCGGAGGGCCTGGCTCCCGCGAGACCCTGCGGCTCGATCACCAAGATCTGTCGCGAGCGGTTGCATTGCCCGATCCGGCTGCCGATCTGGAGCACGCTTTGATTGCCCGCGAGCAACTCGTTGCCATCCAGCAGCTTTTCGCGGATGACGCCGTGGCGCTGCGGATTCTTGCCGGATTGGCTGAAGGGCTTACAGCGGCGCAGATGCGTGCGGCCCTGAGAATATCTAAAACCGAGTATGACTCGGCGCGAAAGCGCATGCGTCGTGCCCTGTTGCGCGAGGGACTGACATGCGGACAAAATTAAGCGTGATCGAGCCTGAAATAGCGCTCAACCGAATCCTCGACGCCATGGAGTGCGAACTCATCGATGCGTCGGACCAAGAAATCCTGGAAGCGGCCAGGGATCTGGGCATGAATCCCCTGATGAAAGGATCCGCGGCATTTTTGGGTCTGCACACCTTGAGCTTCGCCGAATTCTTTGAGTCCGAGGCGTTGAGAGATGTACTGGCGAGAACCATGCAGATTGCCGCGGACACTCAAATGGAACCTGATGGCAATGCACCGCAGCGCAAACTAAGGCGGGCTATCGAGCGAAAAGGCGCAGCGGATAAATGAAGCGGGGCGGGCGTGCCAGCCTGGCTTAAGCGTACGTGTCGATGATGGCGCTTCGTGCGCTGCCGCCGGCAAGTTCTTGCGTGCGAGCGTAGGCATCCGCAGCGCTATAAGACCTGGCGCACTCGACCGGCGCGACCAGATCGCGGGAGGGTGACGTCAATTCCAGAAGCAGGGGATCATCGACCGGGGTCGCGATGACCGTCATCGGTCGCAGCGCATCGATGTGCGCGAATCTGCGCGCGCTCGGGACCATACCCCGCTGCGGGGCCGGCTCGCCGGCCAGAATCAACGTCTGCTTTTCAGAGTTCACTCTCACAGCGTTTTCCAAAGCACTCATTGCTTCAGCCAAAGCGAACCTTACCAGACCTCGTCACGCGACACTGGTCTACATCGCACAGCAAGTGAAAGGTAAGGTTGAACCGATCAGAGAATTAACATTAGATAACTGAAATAAGCATTTAATTATACAATATTTTATTGCACGTCCTTGTCAAGAAGTGGTGCGAGTGGATGGCAGGTGCACGGCGGTATGGATAATTTGGCCCGGACGCTTGTCACCTTTACCCGCGACCGCCACGTAGAACACGGCGTCTTGGTTTCTCATCGATTTCGGCAAGAGCTTCACAAAGACGCTCATCGAGTCTTTTCCCTTTGGAAATGGCTGCGCCACCTTCGCCTGGCTGACGTAGTCAATGCCAGGCTTGGCAGATGCAGCCTCCGTCCACCAAACCAGCGGTGCGTCGTCGCGCGCATTGGCGGGCCGATGTACACGAATCTCGGCGAAATGTTGGCCGGGCTGCACTCGATAGTCGCCCGGAGAAATCGCGAGGGCGCCGTTCCGGGACAGCAGGTTCGCTGCCTTGGCACCATCGCTCACCGCGCCATCGGGTGGCGACGGTGGCGCCAAAGCTGCCGATGGCGCAAAGGCGGCGGGCAAACTTGAGTCTTGGGTTGCAGGTGGGTCCTGGATTGAGCGACTTGCACTCGATGTCCTTGCATCGGCCGGCGGCAGCGCCTCGCCGCTCACTTTGCCGTCCGGCGACATGCGCACAAACAACATACAAATGGCGGCGGCGGAGATCAGAACGCTGAAGACCGCCGAGGCTCTGAGGGGCGCGAGCGGAGGGCTCGATTTGACCGGTGTCGGCTGCATCTCGCCGATGCTTGCCACGCGCGGCGCGGCATTCTCTCTGGGTTTTAACCCCTTGAACCAAGCGCCCACCGGGATCGATCTGCCGGCGCGGTGCCAGGATAGACCCTTCGCCAGCGTGTTCCACTGGCGTCGCGTCAGCCCGGATGGGCGCGTGGGCACGATTGCAAAATCGCGAGCCTCGTTCGCGCGTCGCCGCTGGAAGGGGTGTGCTCCTGCAAGCAACTCGTACGATATGCAGGCGAGCGCATACAAATCATCGCGCGGATCCGGACTGCGACCGTCCAACAGCTCGCAGCAGGCATAGGCGGGAGTTCCGGACGATGCGCCGCGGCCGGCGGGCATGGCGCTCCTTGGTCCCGCGAATGTGCGCGACGCGCCAAAATCGAGTATTCGCACTTCTCCCGAATTCGTAACCATGATGTTTTGCGGTTTCAAGTCCGCGTGCACCAGATTGCGCGCGTGTGCGTGCTCGAGGCCGGCGGCGATTTGCCGAATGATCGACCAGGCGTGCGGACGAGACATCGGCGAAGGCTGGAATCTCTGCATGAGACTGCTCAGCAGTTCGCCTTCGAGGTATTCCATCGTAAAGAAATCGATGTCGCCGTCTCTGTCGAAGTCATAAACCCTGAGGATGTTTGCATGCGACAGTGTTTGCGCGGATTGCAACTCATGTCGCAATGCCTCCAGCGATTCGTCGCGCGTGCCCGGGGTTTCATGCAGAACCTTGATCGCCACATATCGCTGCGACGCCTGCAAACTGGCGCGATACCGATCCAAAGCCTTGAACACCGTGCCCCTGCCGCCGTTTCCCAAACGCTGCTCGATCACGTAGCGATCGCGAAGTACGCGTCCGACCTCAAGACGGGAGGGCGGAGGATCGGCGAAGACGGGATTTCGCGGCATGCCGCCGAGATCGACAGTGACGCCGTCGTTGGCATGGCGCGACTCGCCGCGTGCGATTTTTGATTCCAGCAGCCGAACCAGATCGCCGGGGATCTCGCCGCGCTGGTTCAACCGATTGACCAACGCCATGACACGCGGCGTCGACTCCGGGACTGCCTGCAGCTGCATCGACACCGCGTCGATGAATTCAGCCCTGGTGTAGCTTCCATGAATCGCGGCCACAAACTGATCGTCGTTGAATTCGCCGGTCACACGAGCATTGAGCAATCGCTGCAGCAATTCAGCGCCCAATTCATTGCCGGAGCAGCTGATATCCGCACACTCGTTCATAGACGACTTTCGCAAACTACCTGGGTTGGTCCTCAGCACAATAAGAGACTAGGGGCTGGCGGGCTGGGTGTATGTCAGAAAACGCCATGTAGTGGCGTGATCCTTCCCTTGCACGCAGCCGCGAAAGCAGTTTGCGATGTCGCTTAGTCGCGACGCTGCCGAGGAACAATTTTGAAATGCGGCGCAGCCAAGGCGATCAACCTTGGCTGCGTCTGCAGATGAGCGTTGTGGCGCTACTCCTCCACGGTGCAGTCTTTTGATTGGTGTTCCCAGGGTCCGCCGCACCTGAGTACCACGCCGTGAATCGGCTGGGTTCCGAAATGGCCGCTGGCCTTGGCCCCCGACGCGAACGCCATCGTGAAGTTCGAATACTTGACGAGACCCGCTCCCAAAATGCACAGCGTCAGCTTCGAGGGATTTCCGAACGGCGGGGTGTTGCCATTGCCCGTGACGGTTGCCGTGCCGGTAATCACAAAGCCGCCGGTGACCGCCGGGTTGAACGCGGGGCAGCTCGTCATCCAGTCGGTGGGACTGCCGATCACGCCGTCCGTCATGAGGATGTGGTGCGTGTGCGCTCCGCGTGTGGTGGGATCGTCCTTGTTGACGGTGCCCTGCGTAATACCGTAGTCGGAGGTCTCCATATTCATCGCTGCTTCAAAGCGGGTGGTGCCGTGCCGCTCGTCCACTTCCAGCGACCATTTGCCGCGCATTTCATAGGGCCCGCCCTTGGTCACCGCAGCAGAAGCCGTGTAATCATTGATCAAGCCGCTGAAGTGCGAAGGCGAGCGCGGCTGCTCATCCGCCAGTGCCGCGTTGAGTCCGCCGAGTCCCATGGTCGCCGTCAAAACAACGCTGCCGCGCGCGATGCATCTCATTGCTTGGTTCATCATCGGAAAACCTCCCGTTCGTGTGTTCTTGAATTGATGCCGTCCGGGCGAATTCGCCCCGGGCGCTCAGGCACCATCCGACGCCCCTTCGGAAGGGTCAACCGGCAATGCACGGAATCCGCCCGTTGCCGTCAAATGCCGTCCTTTGCCGCCTGTTTTGCCGGCGTGGCGCTCCGCCACTAGAATGGTTCACCAAGAGTGGGGAACCGCTTCGCGATGGAAAAGCCGCCTGCCGACGAGTATTTGCGCCTGAACGAAGGCCGCCTCGACTCGTGGAAGAAGATCGCGGTCTACCTCAAACGTGATGTGACCACCGTGCAGCGCTGGGAGAAGCGCGAAGGCATGCCGGTCCACCGGCAGCTGCACGACAAGATGGGCTCGGTGTACGCGTTCCGCTCGGAGCTGGACCGCTGGATGCAGAGCCGCAGCGAGCACAATCCCGTCAGCGCCGCCGCCGCCGCCGCCGCGCCCAGCGACTCCCCCGGCGCGGCGCCGGTCCGCGCAATAGCGCAATCTCGCGTTCAATGGGCCTGGATGGCGGCAGCGGGTGCGCTGGCTGCAATCACAGTCGTCGCAATCGTCTGGTTCGAGCGCAGCGACCACTTCTGGCGCAACCCGATCGCAGGCGCGGTTTACCAGTCTGTCACGGGCTTCGATGGACAAAACGAAGCGGCGGCCGTGTCACGCGACGGCCAGTTCGTCGCCTTTCTGTCGGATCGCGGCGGCCGCACCGACGTGTGGGTCACACAGATCGGTTCGGGACAGTTCCACAATCTCACAAAAGGCATCGACGGTGAACTCGTCAATCCGTCGATCCGCACGCTGGGATTCTCACCCGACGGTGCGCTGGTGACGTTTTGGCTTCGCAGCCGGTCGCACTCCTCGGGCGAGGACATCAGCATCTGGGCCGTCCCCACGCTCGGCGGTGAGCCGATGCCATTTTTGGAGGGAGTCGCCGAGGCGGCGTGGTCGCCGGAGGGCAAGCAACTCGCCTACCACACGCCGGGAGCCGGAGATCCGCTCTTCGTCAGTGAGGGCAAGAGTCTTTCCCGTAGTCCGCCGATTCTGATTGCGCCGCCCGGCCTGCACAGCCATTTCCCGCTCTGGGCACCTGGCAACCTGATCTACTTTATCAAGGGGACCCTCCCAGATCAGTTGGATGTCTGGCGGGTGGGGGTGCGCGGAGAGGCTCTCGAGCGCATCACTGCGCAAACCGCTCGGCTCACCTATCCAGTCTTGGTTGATCAAAACACGCTGCTATATCTTGCGAGCGCCCCTGACGGCTCGGGTCCGTGGCTCTATGGAATGGATGTGGCGCGCCGAGTGCCGCATCGGCTGACCTCGGGTGTCGAGCAATACACCTCGCTCGCCGCAAGCGCGGATGGTCACCGTGTGATCGCGACCGTGTCCGAACCGGCGCGCACACTCTGGCGTGTCGCCATTACCGAGACGGCGCCTGTCGATTCGCCGCCCGTACGCGTCACCCTCGCGACCGGGGCCGGGTTCACGCCGCGCTTTGGGCCAGACTATTTGCTCTACGTCGCCACGGCTGGCTCGGGCGAGAGTATCTGGAAGGTTTCGGGTGCGGCGGCGATGCAGTTGTGGGCTGGGAGTGACGCACGCATTATCGGCGGCCCTGCGATCTCCCCCGATGGACGCCTCGTTGCCTTCACCGTCAGGCAGCGCGGTCAGTCGCTTCTGTACACCATGCGATCCGATGGGTCGCGGCTGCGCATACTGTCCGACGCTTTGCAGTTGCGAGGCGCGCCTGCCTGGGAACCCAACGGCAAATACATCACTTCGGCAGCGGAAGAAAACGGCGTCCCGCATCTGTTTCGCATTGCGATCGAGGGAAATGCGCCTGCGCCCCTCGTGAGTGACTACTCTGTGGATCCGGCCTGGTCGCCGAACGGACGGTTCGTCATCTATTCAGGCCCCGACGTCGGCACCAAGTTCACCGTCAAGGCCGCGACCGCCGACAATGCGGCGTACTCGCTGCCGCCGCTTGAACTGACCCGCGGCGCGCGGCATCTCGTCGTGCTCCCTGGGGGCCGCAAGCTGGTGTTCCTGCAGGGCGAGATGCAGCATAAGGATTTGTGGATGGTCGACCTCGAGACAGGTGCAATGCAACAGCTGACCCACATGCCCGCGGATTTCGACGTTCGCGATTTTGACATCTCAGCCGATGGTCGCGAGGTCATCGTTGAGCGCGCGCAAGCGCGTTCGCATGTCGTCGCCATCGATCGGAGCAGTTTGTGAACGCTTTCGCCAGTTCAGTGGTGAGCCTGCCACGTGGTTATTTCAGCATCAAGAACATCCAGAATATTGCCCTGGACCAGCGAGATGTCGAGCGGATGAACACCCCAACCGGGCGCGACTTCCGCGGCTTTCAGTGTGGCGGTGTTCTTGGCGGCGAATTGTCCCGCTAGGACGGTAACCACGAAGGTATTGTCCCCACTCGAATCCATCTGGCATTCGCCGGTGACCTGCCCGATTGCCTCGACCCAGGCTGGGGGATTGGCGCCCGCAAAGTAGAACTTGAGCATTGCAGAACCGCCGGGCGGGGCGGCCGGACTGACGCACGCGCTCGCAAACCCGTCGCCTCTCGCACCGCCAAAAAGGGGCGGCGCAGAAACATCGCCCGCGAGGTAGCTGCCCCACACGTAAACGCAACCGGTCTGGGCTGCGGCGGTACAAGTCGGAATGTGAGCGAAGGTACCGCCGACCACGCCGCCGGGTGGTACGGCCAGCGACGGATCACCGGCGAGGAACGCCGACACCAACAACGCTTGGGTAGCCGTTCCATCGATGCTTTCCGCGATCAGCCGTTGCAGCAAGATCGTCCCCTGGCTGTGCCCGATGATGACGACTCCTCGGCCCTGGTTGTCATGTTGCAAGTAATAAGTCCACGCAGCCTGCACATCATCCCAGGGAGGGTCGCCCGGCCCAGTCGACTCCGATCCACCGTGGCTCAGACCGTAGTTGGTGACCTGGCGATAGATGGGTGCGAATACGCGGCAGCGCGAGGACAATCTGCCCACTTGTTGTCTCGTGACTGCCTGGATAATCGGGCTGTCGGTGAGATCGGCATATTGCATCTGTTCCGCGGAAACCGTCGGATAGACATAGAAGCAGTCGATGGGTGGATTCGCGGCGGGCGTAAACGGTTGCGCTGCGGTGCTGCCGTCCGCGTTTTGCACCAACGCATCCAGCCCCGTCGTGCAAGGGGCATTGGATTCAGGGCGACAGACCCAGTGCGCCACGACGGAGTAATCAGTCGCATCGCCCGTCGGCATGCCGCCTCCGCCGCTGGAACCCGTCGAACCCATGGGACCGCTCTGGCCGCCGCCGCCGCCGCCGCAGGCGTTCAGCACGAGGGCGCCGCAAGCGTTCAGCATGAGCGCGAAACACAGGGCAGTCGAGCGAAGGCGCAATCGCGGCATGATCCTCGCATTGTCAGCCTCGCGGGAGATTCGACGAGCCCCTGGACTCCCCTACATAATGAAGGACTTCGCTGACACGAATGCCGCGCTATCCTGTCGAGTTATGTCAAGCACCGCCCAGTTGTTGCTGCAATTGATTGTCATTTTGGCAACCGCCCGGATTTGCGGATGGGCACTGCGCTTCGTTGGGCAACCGGGCGTGATCGGCGAAATGATTGCCGGGCTGCTGCTGGGACCTGTCGTCCTCGGTGCGCTCTTTCCACAGCTGCACGCCGAGCTTTTTCCGAAGGCGTCGCTCGAGGGCCTGTCGTCACTGTCGACGCTGGGTCTGGTGATGTTCATGTTCGTCGTGGGTCTGGAAACCAAGACCCAGCAGGGCTTGCGCGCTCAGCTTGAGGCCGCCGGCTACGTCGGGGTGCTAAGCGTCATCACGCCTCTGCTACTGGGCATCGCGATCTCTCCAATGCTCTATCCGGAGTTGGCGCCGGCCGATATCGGCTTCTGGCCGTTTGCGTTGTTCATGGCGGCGGCGATGTCGGTGACGGCATTTCCGGTGATGGCGCGAATCTTGAAAGACCGGCAATTGACGCGGTCGCGCATCGGGCAGTTGAGCTTGAGCGCGGCCGCGGTGGTGGACGTGTTTGCCTGGATTTTACTGGCGCTCGTAATCGAATTGGCACACTTGGGCGGCAGCTACTGGAGCCTGCTGACTACGGTACTCGGGGTTCTCGCCTTGATAGCCTGCCTGATGTTGGTGGTCAGACCGGTGTTCAGTTGGCTGCTGCGTACGCAGGCGCCTGACGGCGAGCCGACCGCGGTGATGCTGGCGGCGCTGGTGATCGGGCTGCTGAGCTGTGCCATGCTGACCGACTGGCTGCATTTGCATGCGGTGTTTGGCGCGTTTTTGTTTGGCGTGTCGCTGCCGCGTGACGAGAAGTTCGTGCGCGCGCTCGAACGGCGCTTTGAGCCTTTTTCAACCGTGGTCTTGATGCCGCTATTCTTTGCGCTGGCGGGTCTTGGAACCACGCCTTCGGCCTTCAGCGGCGGCCGACTCGGGCCGATGTTGATGATTGTGGCCGCAGCCACCCTCGGGAAAATCCTTGGTGCAGCCGCCGGCGCGCGTTTGGCGCGCTACAGCTGGCGCGAAAGCTGGGCGACGGGTTCGCTGATGAATGCCCGCGGTCTCATGGAACTGGTTATCATAAAAATTGGCATCGACGCCGGCGTCATTGGCCCGAGTATTTTCACCATGTTGCTGGTGATGGCGCTCGTGACCACCGCGATGACGGGTCCGCTGCTCTCGTTGATTTTGCGCAACGGTGCTGTCGCAAAAAAATCCGTCGCGGAAGTCATTCATTAGTTATTCTAAGAATCGGAGATCATATGAAACCGACAGTACTTGAGTAACGATTCCGAGAGAGCCGCCATCCTGTCCCCGGACAGTGGCGTCGTCCCCGTGGCCGCCGACACCGTGGGGCGCAACCGACTCGTGATCAACCTGCTCCTGGTCGCCACTTTCGTTGTAATTCTCAACGAGACACTCATGGCCGTAGCCATCCCGCGGCTCATGCGCGACCTCAACGTCACGGCCGGGGCCGTGCAATGGTTGACCACGGCATTCCTCCTGACCGTGTCGGTGGTCATTCCAATCACTGGTTTTTTGCTGCAGAGGATGAACACGCGACCGGTCTTTGTCTGTGCGATGTCGTTGTTCACTTTGGGCACGTTGATTGCCACCGTCGCTTCGAATCTGCAGCTGCTGATCCTCGCTCGCATCGTTCAGGCATCTGGGACTGCGATCATGGTGCCGCTGCTGATGACCACCGTCATGACGCTGGCACCCCCGGAAACTCGCGGCAAGACCATGGGCTTCATTTCCACGGTCATATCGGTGGCACCCGCCATCGGCCCAACCATTTCGGGAGTGATTCTCAACTATCTCAACTGGCGGTGGCTGTTCATTCTGATACTGCCGATCTCGCTCGGCGCACTGGCGCTCGGTGCCCGGCGCATCCAGAACGTGACGACACCGCACCATGCTCCGATTGATGGCGCCTCGGTAGTCCTGTCGGGCTTCGCCTTCGGCGGCATCGTCTACGGACTGAGCAATATTGGTGTCGCCGCGGCCCCGGGATCGGTTCCGCCCGGAATCTTCAGTGCGGTCGGCGCCGTGTTCTTGGCCGTGTTCATCTTTCGGCAGATGTCGCTGCAGAAAACGGGCTACCCGCTGCTCGACTTGCGTACCTTCGAGTCGCGCAACTTCACCGTGTGCGTGCTGCTCATGGCGAGCATGATGATGGCGCTATTCGGCACCATCATCCTGCTTCCGATCTACCTGCAGAACGTGCTCAGGCTCAGCACGCTGCAAACCGGACTATTGCTGCTACCGGGCGGTTTGCTGATGGGCCTGCTCGGTCCTACCGTCGGGCGCTTGTACGACAAAGGGGGGCCGATCAGACTGATGGTTCCGGGCGCCGTCGTCGTGAGTGCCGTGCTGTGGGCGATGACGCTGCTGGGTCCGCACACATGGGTAGGCAATATCCTCGCAGGTCATGTGGTGATGAGTGCGGGTTTTGCTTTCCTGTTTACGCCGCTTTTTACTGTCAGCTTGTCATCGGTGAAGCCAAGCCTCTACTCGCACGGTAGCGCAGTCATCGGCACCATTCAGCAGGTTGCCGGCGCGGCTGGAGTTGCACTGTTCGTGGCATTGATGTCGGCGCGGGCTGCGACTTTAGCCGCACAGGGGCTCGCCCCAGTCGACGCGCTGTCGGGCGGCATCCGGGGAGGGTTTCTCTGCGGCGCCATTATCTCGATCTTTGCCGTTGCCTGCGTTTTTTTCGTGCAAAAGCCCGCCGCACAGCCGAAGGCAGGCCATTGACGACGGTGCAATAGTTGGGCCCAAGACCCTCAAGAGTATGGTCACCGAGTGCATTTTTTGCGAGATCATGGCGGGTCGCGCGCCTGGAGATATCGTTTACGAGGATGAACTGACAGTCGCCTTTATCGATCCGCGTCAACACAATCCCGGACATGTATTGGTCGTGCCGCGTACACACATAAACGACATACGGCACCTTGATCCACGAACTGGTGCCGGATTGATGAATACTTTGATTAAGATCGCCAGAGCGGTTGACCAGGCCTTCCCCAATGAGGGCATGAGTTTGTGGCATTCCATTGGTCCCGCGGCCTTCCAGGAGGTGCCGCATATGCACATGCATGTGCATCCGCGGCGGCTCAACGACGGATTATTACGTGTGTACCCCGCGGCACCCGTTGATGCGGATCCGATCGTTCGTGCATCGTACGCGGAGCGGCTGCGCGCTGCGCTTGCCTGACACGCGCCGGGATCCGATGGAGGGCACTGAGATTGTGACTAAGATGAACATCGAACGCTCCGTGCGGCGTGCAGCGTTGGGCGACGAGCCGATTCTGCGCGGACTTCGGCTTCAGGCGTTGTCCGATGCGCCCGATGCATTTGGGTCGACCTACGAAAGAGAGGTGGCGCGAACGACAGCGGACTGGCAGCGATGGATGTCGCCGGGCGTGGCCTTTGTTCTGGAAGACGCGGCTGGCGGGCGGGGCATGGTCGCAGGCCTGCGCGATGAAACTGATCCTGCCGTCGTTCATCTAATGGCGATGTGGGTGCATCCCGCGATTCGTGGATCGGGAGGTGCGGATGAACTCGTGGCAGCGGTTGTCGCGTGGGCGCAATCGGAGGGCGCAAAATTGGTGCGACTGAAAGTCATCGATGGAAATGGTCGTGCCCGGCATTTTTACGAGCGAATGGGCTTTCGTTCCACGGGCCAAGAGACAATTCGTGAGCGCGACGGGCTGATTGAGGTCGAAATGGAGCGCCTCGTTTCAGCTTAACCTTTCTTTTCCGCCTATGCGCGCAGTTTCGCCGCGAGCGCCTGGCGCTCGTGTTCTTTGAGATCCCAGTGCCAATCGTGACACTCCGCGTAGGCGCGGATCGGTGTGCCCTTGTCGAGTGATTCCTTGATCTGGGTGACGCTCAGGGCGCAGGTCCACTCGGTGCCGCAAATCGGGCACTTGACGGGAAATTTGAGTAGGCGTTCAGTCATGGATCAGCCCATTTGAATTCAAACCATGATACTTGGTTTGTCGGCGGCGCTGCATATGTAACGTCGGAACGAGGGAATTCATGCAAGTGGCGTGCAAGCGGCGCACAAATAAGTAAAACGGCTAATTCGCCGTTGTAGCGAGACACAGACATCTCGCCCAACTGGCAACACTTGCGCGAATATCGTAAGCGTTGCCACCGCCGGAGTACCGCTCAATGCCGCATTTTAGTCATCTCATCGACGGTCTCTTTGGTCTTACCGCTGCATCTTCGTTCGCCGGATTTGTGTTTCATCTACTGACGGGAAATCCGGACTTGGCCCTCATGTGTCTTGCGGGCATTGGCGGAAGCGCAGCAATGGTCTGGATGTTCACTGCCTTGCGGCGCGCCTAGAGCGGTCGACCCAATCGCTTCTCGATCTGCTTCTTCTCCCAATTCGGTCCGAAGAAATTGATGACTTCGAACACGTTAAGGCCGTGCACGACTAGACCTACGCCCCAGCCGATCGAGCCCCAGAGAATCAAGGGGTGTTTGAATCCGAAAAAGAAGCCGAAGACAGCTACAAAGATCAAGTACATAAACACGTGGCTGTAAAATTCCTTGACGCCCTTTACATACTGAATCGCGCTTTCCTCATCGGCCGTGATTGGCGAGGTATCCGGCATGGCATTGTCTCCAGGTTTGAATTGGGAACGGTCAACCTCAAAGACTGCTGCCAATGCATTCATGGTTTCGAGACTGCCGGTTTGGCCTCGTTCCAAGCGTTGAATGCTGCGAACGCTCAAGGCGGTTAGTTCCGCGAGGTGCTCTTGGGTCCAGCCCCGCTGCAGTGTCAATTTACGAACGATCATGGTGCTCGCCTCGGTTGAGTGGCCTGATGGTGCAGTCGGCGGCCCGGATTCGTACACGCCAAAGACCCGACAATCGCCTGACAACCTGGCGACTGAGCGGATTTTACGTCGCTTGAGGCCGGCTTACGATTCTCGCGATCCCGGCGCAGGCAGAGTCGTTCAAGCCGCCTTTTCCACCTCATGCTGAAACACCGGTATTGCACGATCCGACAAAATTGCCTGCAGTTCCTGCCGCGATCTGGCTGTTGGCGTGAGCCATGCCTCGACGTATTCGGGTTTTAGATTGATGATGCAGCGATCGTGGCCCGCGGCGGCGATATCGGCCGGGGGCTCGTCGGTAATGGCGGCAAAGCCGCGAATTTCGGGCTCTTTCGGATCCGTCCAGTGTGACCAGAGGCAGGCGATGTACATGGTTTGTGCCGGTTCCGGTTTGAACTGCAGGACGACATTTTCTTCCTTCTCTCCTAAGAGAAGATTTCGATGCTCCATCGTATGGCGCTTGACGTTCTCGTAAAAACTCTCGACCACCAGAACGGCGTGATGGCTCCCGAACTGCTCGTCCCAGAATCTCTCCAAGTTGTCCCGCCGGGCGTTGTAGAGACCTGGGAATTTGCGATCGTAAAAGGCGGGACTCCCGGCCGGCCGGCAATGGTAGCGCATTGGGGTTAGCAGGTTCTGGCCATCCTTTTTGATGATGACTCCGGCATAGACAAGAGGAAAAATTCGGTTGTCCTCCTCGTTGGGTTCGGAGCTTCTAAGCTGAGATAGTTTGCTTGCGAGGGTTTCAATCTTGCTGGTCGAAATCCGTACATCCTCGCGCGCTTTCTTGATTTCCTTCTCTTTTAGCTGACGCTGTGCATTCGCGAGACGCGTCTTTTGAGTGAAGAGGTCCTTTTCCATCTTCGAAGCCACCCTGGAGCGGTGCGCGTCAATCGCTCCCTTGATGCGTCGTTCCTGATCCGTCGCCGGGTCGTCGAAATTGGCTTCAAAACCGCGGGAGATCAGAAGGTTCGGCTCATCGAGCCGGCGAAAGAACAGCTTCTCGATCTCGGTGTAGTCCAGCCGAATGCCTAACTGACGATGCAGTTTGCGGGCCATTTGGATAACTTGGGCGGAGTAGCACATGCGCAGAATTGTAACCTCGCATGGATCGATGAAAAGAGCGAGTTTGCGACGGGAGGGCCTTCGGATCTCGGCGCACTGCGATGCAGGATGTTGCGACACGAGGTGATACGTCGTCAAACTGAAGCCCCGGCAGTGTCAGCGCTGCCGGTGAAACAGATGGACAAACTTCGGCGAGACGTATTCGCGTTTGGTAGCCTGTAGCGGCGTAATCGTGCAGTCCAAAGGGAGATTACACCGATGCTTAACGATCGATTCGGGCGAGGAGTGTATCGGTGGTTGATTGCGCTCGGTGGTCTGCTGTCTTGCGCGCTGAGCGTCGCGGCGGACCCCAACGGCTATGCCTCCCTGGTGAGACGGGTTTCGCCGAGTGTGGTCACTGTTCTCGTGGAAGAAGCCCCCGTTGGTGCAGGTCAACTGGCGGCTTCAAGGGCAAGAGCGCGTTATTCTGACTCGATGCAGTCCGCGATTCAGCGGCTCTTGTCCGGGGTCAACGGTGATCAATCGCGCGAGGATGGGGCGACCGCCTCATTGGGATCAGGATTTATTGTGCGCGCGGATGGATTGATCGTCACGAATCGGCACGTGATTGTCGGGGCCCGCAAGGTTCATGTGCATCTGCCAGACGGCCGGGACGTCACCGCGGACATCGTCGGCGCTGATGCGTTGACCGATATCGCACTGCTGCGAGTCCACGCGGGGAGCCTGCCCGCGCTGCGCCTGGGGTCTTCCGAGGATGTCTCGGTCGGCGATGCGGTGATCGCGATTGGTAATCCCTTCGGGTTGGGTCAATCGGTGAGCGCAGGCATCGTGTCGGCACGCGCGCGCGCATTGGAAGACGACCCCTACATAAATTTTCTGCAGACGGATGCCGCAATTAATCGCGGTAACTCTGGCGGTCCGCTGCTATCGACTACCGGTACGGTGGTCGGGGTGACTTCCGTCATTTTCTCCCCCAGCGGCGGCTCTGTTGGTTTGGGTTTTGCGATACCCGCGGAAACCGTTTCTGCAGTGATCCGGCAACTCGAAGCCCACGGTCGCGTTGAGCGTGGCTATCTGGGAATCTCTGCACAAGAGTTGACGCCCGAGGTCGCTACGGCCTTGCACGTCAAGGCTTTTGGGCACGCCTTGATCACGGGGCTTGATCCGCAGGGTCCGTCGACGCAATCACTCGCCATCGGGGATGTATTGCTGAGCATCAACTTGGCCCCTGCCACATTTAAGACATTGAGCACCATTACGGCGCGATTGACGCCCGATTCACTGGCAACGATTCGGATCGCACGAGATGGCAAAGAACAGTCACTGGCCATCAAGGTTGCCCGTCTGCCTGATCCGCCCGCTGATTCGACCGTCTCCGGAGGCCAAGATAGTTGGGTGCCCGCGCTAGGATTGGGCGTCGCGGATACGACAACCGACATACGCAAAGCCATCAAAGCCGACAATGAGCCCACCGGCTTGATCGTGACGCAGCTTAGGCCCGCGGGCGCGGGCGCGCTGGCGGGATTGAGGGTCGGAGACCTGGTCACTCACGTCGGAACCAAGCAATTGATCGCCATCGCGGACTTGGCGACGGTTCACGCCCCGACTCGCCAGGCTCCGCTGCTTCTGCGTCTCGTGCGCGACGGATCCCCCGCATTTGTCGCAATCACTGGAGAGACTGAGATCTCGCTACTCCCGCACTAGTAGCGACGCCGCGGTCAGTCATCTGCGAAGCGTTACTTCAGCCCGAGCGCCTGACTCAGCTGCGGCGCGGTCATAAGGCGCGTATAGACTGGCGTACCGACGTCGAATTCGCGCGCGCGCGACAGGGGACCGACTACCACGGGCTCAAAGCCGGCCTCCCGGACCAGACGCTGCGCGACGTCCAGCGCCTCCGGGTCGTCCCCGGCCAGCGGAATCGCTATGGGCAGTCCGGCACGGTGCGCCTCGCTTGCCAGATCGCTGGAATTGATCGCGTTGAACGCGCGTACCAGCCGCACGCCGGGCAGGTAACGTGGGGAGGCCACGCCGGTGCCGACGCGGCGCGCCTCGAGCGCCATGTCGCCGTCGCGCTGCGGATAAGGGTTGCCGGTGTCGAGAACGATTTTACCGGCGAGTTCGGCTTTGAGGTCCCGGCCGATCTGCGGCAGCGCGCCGTACGGTATCGACACCAAGACCACCTCGCCAAACATCGCCGCCTCGCGCGGCGTGCCGACACTGGCCTTCGGTCCCAGCGCTTGCGCCAGTGGGCGCAACTCCTCCGGATGGCGGGAGGAGATCAGGACCTCGTGTCCCGCCGCGACCCACAGTCTGGCGAGCGTACCGCCGATGTGACCTGCACCGATGATGCCGATCTTCTGCGGCGCACTGGCAGTCGGCGCTGCAGCAGCCGCGTGGGCCGCCAGCCCCAGGGCCGCTACGGTGGCGAGGCCTTTCAGCAACAATTCTCGTAACATTTCTGCGCCAACTCCACCGCCAGTGCGGCATGCGAATGTCGGTATCGATGATGAGAGTGCCGTTCGATTTTGACAGCTACTTGCGGCGCTTACCACCGCCGCCGTCGGTATCGGTAACAGGCCCACACCAGCCGGGCAGGTAGTCGGCAACATCGGTCTTCGCGAGGTTGAGGGCCTCCTTGAGAGCACGCCGGAAATTCTTTTGGACGAATTTTCGCTTCATTCGGCGGCGCAGAAAATCGGCCCACAAAAATTCGGTAAAAGGGATGGTTTCCTTGGCGAATCCCCCGGCGCGCCTGAGTTCGCCGGCAAGGGTTCGAAACGGATCGTCGCGCAGATCCTTGACGGAGCTGGGCAGATCCGTGTGAGAGCAGCGGCGACCGCGCTCGTCGTACGGGTGCAACCAGCCTCGATTGTCCATGACGAACCAGAAGGCCGCGGTTTCGAGCTTGCGCAGGTCGGCGATGACAAGCGTCAGAACGCTCTTCACGCCCTCATCGTAGAGGGCTCGAGCAAGATGATGGTTGTCGATGAGGTAGTGGTGGCCGTCGGGCCCCAATATGACGGGAATCATATGTTTGCCAAGAAATCTCGCAGCCTTCTTACCCCGTTGTTGACGCCAGTGACTTCGACGGTGTTCCACTTCTCCTAAGCCCACGGTCATCTGCGTGGGCCGGAGGTTGGAAATCAGTACGGGTCTCACCGAGGGGTGAAGCTTGGTGTCCATTTACTTTCTCACTTGTTATGTTCGGATGGGTCCGAAGTCGGGAGAGTGGTGGTGAAGGAGGGAGTTGAACCCTCGACCCCGGCGTTATGAATGCCGTGCTCTAACCAACTGAGCTACTTCACCACAGAGAGGCGCGAATTCTTGGGGAGGGAAGCTCCGCTGTCAACCAAATAAGACGTAAGGATACAGTAAATCAAAGACTTACGCGCAATGGCCGCGCACAGGAGAACCCCAAGGCGTGGTGCGAATAAGGACATTGACGTTTCTTGACGTCGACGTGAATCGGTCTGATCGCGACGGTGCTACTCTCAACCGGTTCGTGCTCTGGGGGAATTGCGTGGGGATCATGTCTCTCTACAAGAAGCTTGTTGCGCCGATGCATTTCGCTTTGCTGATATTCATCAGTGCGGGCGCCTTCGCGGCGCCTCCGGCGAACGCGCCTATCGACATGGCGGCGGCGAAAGCGGCGTTCGCGGAGGCAGAGGCGGTATCCAACAAAGAGGGTGGGCATCTGTGGGGTAAGAAGCTCTACGGCGGCCTGTTCTTTGTTGATCCCGAAACACGCGCCGTCGTCGCGAACGAGCCGGACTCGGAAGGGGTCCTGCACGCGACGAATGGCGTCTACGTCGGCACGCTGCCCAAAGAGATCATCGTCTCAAACGCACCAATCGAATGGCAAGGTAAGCGCTGGACGATGCTCATGTGGCCCACCATTCCCACGGATAGGATCGACCGACGGATCACTTTCGCCCACGAGTTATTCCACCGCATTCAGCCGGGGCTTGGTCTCATGGCGCCGGACTCCCCCAACCTCCAGCTCGATACACCGGAAGGCCGCCTGTGGCTCCAACTCGAATGGCGTGCGCTCGCGGCGGCCCTGGTCCAACAGGGGCCGGCGCAAACCCAGGCCATCCGCGACGCGCTTACCTTCCGCAGCCATCGCCACGAGCTATTTGCCGGATCCGCCCAGACGGAAGCGAGCCTTGAGATCGCCGAAGGCGTTCCCGAATATACCGGCTCGATTGCGGGTGAACCTGACCGCGATTCCGCGCGGTGGCGCGCGATCGGGAAGCTCGCCGATCCCGACCAAAGCATCACCTTCGTGCGCTCGTTCGCGTACACGTCCGGACCGCCTTACGGGCTTCTGCTCGACCAGCGCCTACCGGAGTGGCGCAAGAAGCTCTCCGCGCAATCCGATCTCAGCGTCCTTCTTGCCGCGACGCTGCCGCCTCACGCGCCTGCGTCAGCCGAATCGCGCGCCCCCCTTTACGGCGCGGCCGCCATCCGCGTCGCCGAAGCTGAGCGCGCCCAGAAGGCGGAGGCTGCCAAAGCGCGCTACCGCGCACGCCTCGTCGACGGACCCACGCTGCTCCTGCCGGGTGGGCGAAAATTCGCCTTCAGCTTCAATCCGAGCACGCTGGTTTCATTGGGTGACGCGAATACCGTCTATCCCACCTTCCACGCCACCGCCGAATGGGGCACGCTCGACGTGACGGACGGTGTGCTCATACCCACCGATTTCAGCCACGCGACGGTAGTGGCACCCGAAGATACAAAAGGTTCACATCTCGAAGGTCCGGGTTGGACGCTCGAGCTCGCGGAGGGCTGGAGCGTGGCACCGGGAGCGAGAGACGGAAGTTACACGGTCACGAAGAAATGACGACGCGTGGAGCCTGGCGGCTAGAGCGAGCGTAAGAAATTGATGATGTCTTGCTGCCGCGTAACGCTCAACCTATTGAAACGCCCGATGATCGCGTTTGCCTCGCTACCACGGCTATTGTGCGCCTCAATCGCCTTGATCAGATCCGTCGTTCGTCCGTCGTGCAAGAAGAAGACGCGCTGCCCAACGCCCCAAAGTGGAGCGGTTCGAAACTCATCCGGGCCGGCGCCACCCTGCGTGATGCCGTCCGCCAATCCCTCTCCCATGTGGTGGACGAGAAGGTCGGACCAGAGGTTCACCGGTTGGTTGGATAGCGCGAGGCTCGGGCGGGTCGACGATCCGCTTGCGAGCGCCTTGCCCGTGGTGAACGACGGCGTGTGACAGAAAACGCAGCCTGTCGTTGCGAATGCAGCCCGTCCATTCACGATGGACGGCGTATCCGGAGCCGGCGTCGGCGGCGCCAACAACCGCATGAAATCCGCGAACGCCTCAATGTCTGATACCACGGCAGTATTTTGATTTGCGGTGGAGGTCGAGGGCGTAGTGAAGTTAAGCGTGTCCTCGGGAGTGGGGTTCAGGACGCAGCCTGCAGTCTCATCGCGCTCCTGCGGGAACAACTGATTCGTGACCCCCATCTCAACGTTGTATGCCTCGCCGGCAAACATCAGGAGGGATTTGTTCTGTGCCTTCCACCCAAACCGAGTGATGGTCCCATCGTTGGCACTGTGGTTTGCATTGCCGCTCAGGTGCGCATTGGGGTGTCCGGAAATGCCCAGTGGCTTCTTAACATTCGAATGCGCGTTCATATTGGCGAGGATTGCCGAATCAGGTATCGCCTCGATGAGGCCGGCACCAAACACAGGCGTGGGGATACGAAAAATGATATTCGGATTTCCATTCTGGCCGGTCAATGGGTTTCCTGCAGGTAGGAAGTTCGGTTGAGCGATGGTGCAACCCGCAGCGTCGCTGCGGCCGGTGATGACGAATAGGTTGTGTACGCCGCCGTCGTTGGTGCCGTCAGGACTTTTCTTAAAGCGTGCCTCGCGTATGGGACCATTTTGTGTAATGAACCATGGCACGACGTTTTTTGCCCCGTTTAGCGTGGCGATCGCAATCGAAGGGTTGGCTGCGGGACTGGATCCGCCGACACTTGGCTGCGCGTGGCATGACTGGCAGCTATTGGAGTTGAAGCGGGCCCCGAGTCCATTATTCTGGCCTCCGGTCACGGACTCTATTTCGACAAACCTGGTGCGCCCATCTTGGAAGAACGCCGTTTCGTCTGCGCTCAGGTCTTCAAGGGCAGTTCCAGCACCTGGCGCGCCACTACGTACCCCTGGATCCACTGGCGCGGTCGCCGCTTGACTGGGCATGTTGGCACACGTCAATGCTGCGCCAACGACTCCGGCGACAATTTGGCAAATCACTGGTTGTCTTTTTGTCATTGCCGTTCCTTACCGATTGCAAAGAAGGACGACTTGGCGGGACGATCGAAGTGCGGCGCCGCAGAAGTTAATACCGATCGCGACTTATTCGCGTCGAGACCACGGGATTACCGCGCGCATCGGACCTTACGCATGATGCAGGATCTGTGTCAACTGTCTCTCCGCCGCGGCATACCAGAAGGTGTTGGTGGAGCGTTGCGACCTCGACTCGAGGTGGGTTCCCGCAGCCACGACGGCCCCCATCGCCAAGCCCTCACCGCCGCGGTGACGTCTGAGACGAACCCTGATACTGTGTGGCGCGCGCTCGACATGTATTCCGAGCCATCCCGAGCGCGCCGTGAATTCTGATTCCTTTAATCGACGATCAAGATGAGGTTCGCCATGAAACGCAAAGCTCTAGGTTTCCTATCGCTCGTGCTGGGGGTGACGTCTAGTTTCGCCGCACTGAAGCAAGGCGACACCGCGCCCGACTTCAAAACTCAGGCTTCGCTAGCCGGCAAGGAATTTACGTTCTCGCTGCGCGATGCATTGAAGAAGGGTCCGGTGGTGGTGTATTTCTATCCGGCCGCCTTTACCGGCGGCTGTAATCTGCAGGCCCACACGTTTGCGGAGAATCATGACAAGTTCGCCGCAGCTGGCGCCTCGGTCATCGGCGTGTCGCTCGATAGCATTTCGCGCTTGAACGAGTTCTCAGCCGATCCCAAATATTGCGCCGGCAAACTGCCGGTGGCCTCGGATGAGAAGGGTGAAATCGCGAAATCCTACGATATCAAAATTGCGGACACCTATAACGGACAGGCCGTCGCCAAAATGAAGGACTCCCGGGGCAACGAGGTCGGTCACAGCATGGCGGAACGCACGACCTTCGTCGTCGCGCCCGACAACAAAGTCGTTGCGACCATCGGTGGCGTTGCGGGCGACGCCAACGCCGAGCAGGCGCTTGCCGTTGTTCAACAGCTGGCGGCAAAACGTACCGCGAGCAATTAGAGCGCGGGCGATTAACGCGCCAGCGGGCGTCAGCGCATGAAGTATTCACGGCTAAGATATGTACGGGGCGCCGTGGCGCTAGTCGCGCTCGCGACCGGAATCGCGACTGCGCACGATGCGTTGTCGAGTGCAAACGAGGCCGCCGCCGTACCTGATGCGGCCAACGTCGATTTTCGCTGGGATCAGAAGATTCCGCTGCGAGACGGCGTACGATTGAGTGCGAGCGTGTACACGCCGCGCAATCAGAAGGCGCCGGCACCCTGCCTTTTCACTCTCACCCCCTACATAGGGCAGAGCTATCATGATCGCGGCATTTATTTTGCAGCTCATGGCTATCCGTTCCTGACCGTGGATGTGCGCGGCCGCGGCAATTCCGAAGGGCAGTTCGATCCGTTGCTGCAGGAAGCGCATGACGGTTACGACGTGGTTGAGTGGTTAGCGAAGCAGCCGTATTGCAACGGCAAAATCTCCATGTGGGGCGGCTCCTATGCGGGCTACGATCAGTGGGTCACGGCGAAGGAGTTTCCGCCCCATCTTGCGACCATTGTGCCGGTCGCGGCGCCTTACGCAGGTGTTGATTTTCCGATGCACAACAACATTTTCTACCCATATGACGTGCAATGGCTGACATTCACGAGCGGGCACACCTCGCAGGACAAAATCTTCGGGGACACCGCGTTTTGGAATGACAGGAACCGCCGGTGGTTCGAATCGGGCTCGCCCTTCAAGGACTTCGATACGCAGATCGGCGCCCCGTCGGCCATCTTTCAGCGCTGGGTACGGCATCCGCACCCCGATGCGTTTTGGGATGGCTACAATCCCACCGCCGAGCAATACGCACGCCTGAGCATCCCGATTCTGACCATCACCGGCTCTTACGACGGCGATCAGGCCGGCGCATTGACACACTACCGCGAGTACATGAAGAATTCGTCGGCCGAGGCCCGTGCACGACACTACCTCGTCATCGGACCGTGGGATCACGCCGCGACACGCACACCGCGGGCGGAGATCGGCGGCCTCAAATTCGGGCCGGCCAGTCTGGTGGATCTGCCGCAGCTGCATTTGGAATGGTATGCGTGGACCATGCAAGGCGGTCCGAAGCCGGCATTCTTGCAAAAAGCCGTCGCCTACTACGTCATGGGCGCAGAACGATGGCGCTATGCCGACAGCCTGGAGGGGGTCACCGGTCGATCGCAGCCGTACTTTCTGGATTCGAGCAGCAACGCTGCCGATGTGCTTGCGGCCGGTGCGTTGGGACCGCAGGGCGGCACTGGAAAACCGGATCACTATGTGTATGACCCGCATGACTTGAGCTTCGCCGCCGACGAAGTAAACGCGGATTCCGCGGACTTGACCGATCAACGCGCTGACTATGCGCGGCGCGGCAAGCTGCTCGTCTATCACAGCGCCCCGTTCGAGAAAGACACCGAGATCAGCGGCTTCTTCAAGCTATCCGCTTGGATAGGCATCGACCAGCCGGATACCGACTTTGCCGTGAGCATTTCCGAGATCCGCCCCGATGGGCGCAGCATCGCGTTGACGAGCGATTCAATGAGAGCACGTTATCGGGAAAGCCAGCGCGAGCCGAAGATGGTCGCGACCCGCGCACCGCAGCGCTATGACTTCGAGCACTTCACCTTTGTCTCGCGCCAGGTCGGCCAGGGCAGCCGACTGCGGCTGACGATCGCACCGATCAATTCGATCTTTGCCGAGAAAAACTACAACGCCGCAAAGCCCGTGGCCGAGCAAGCGATGAGCGACGCGCAACCGGTGACGGTGACGCTGTTTCACGACCGCGCGCACCCGAGCGCACTGTACGTACCCTTAGGGCAGCCTTGACATCGAGCCCAAGCGCGACGGAGTTAGGCAACTGCTTTCGAGCTAAGATACAGTTGCGATGTCCGCTGCCAGGCCTGCAGAAGCGCTTTCAGCTGAAGGAACTGATTCCTTGAATACTCAGCGCATTCTCCGCTTGGAGGGTGGCTGCAATTTCCGGGATCTTGGCGGCTATCGCACACGCGACGGTCGAGAACTTAAGTGGGGCCGCGTGTTCCGTACCGGTGTCCTAAGCTACTTGACGCCCGGCGACAATGAGCAATTAAGTCCGCTAAGCGTGCGGGTTATCTGCGACTTGCGTCGAGCGGAGGAGCGTGAGCTTGAACCGACGCGGTGGCCGGACGCGAACACGCAGCACCTAAGTTGGGAGGACGGCAGCGCGCCGCCCACCATACGTTCGGTCGCGGCCAATCGTTCTCATCCTTATACAGCGCCAGGCATGCATGCGGCCATGATTGATCTGTACCGATTGTTGCCTGCGTGGATGACGCCGCGACTGCGCGACATCTACTCGCGGATCGCGCAAGGCGACGCAGCGGTACTGGTGCATTGCGCAGCGGGAAAAGATCGGACCGGCATTGCCATCGCGCTGCTGTTGGCAGTGCTGGATGTACCGCACGAAACCATTATCGAAGATTACCTATTGACGAATCGGTGCGACATCTTGGCATTTACGCTCAGGCAACACCAAGCGCAACACGATATATCCTCCGGCGATCATCCGCTGCTAACCATGCCAAACGATATACGCGAGGTGTTGTTCGCCGCGCATACGGACTACCTGCAGGCGGCGTTCGATCAAATGGCACACGATCATGGCAACGTGCTTGAATATCTTCACAAGGAGGTCGGCGTCGATGAGGCCATGCGCACCAGGATGCGAGAGGCGCTACTGAGAGTGAATTAAATCTCGTGCCCTCTGATGCCGATAACATCATCGATCTCTACGAGCGCAACGCGCAATACTACGTCGCCGATCGGCGCGGCGTGGGCTGGGACGAAAGGCCATGGCTCGATCGATTCATCGCGCTGTTACCGCAGGGTGCGTCGGTACTCGACATCGGCTGTGGGTCCGGTGAGCCGATCGCTCGATACTTGATCGACCTGAATTACCCGCTCGACGGGGTGGATACCTCACCGACCCTCATTGCCGTTTGTCGTGAACGCTTTCCGAAGCATCGTTGGCACGTGGCTGATATGCGCAACCTAACGTTAGGGAAGACGTTTGGCGGGATACTTGCGTGGGACAGTCTTTTCCACCTATCCCACGATGATCAGCGCCGCATGTTTGCCATTTTTAAGCGACATGCCGCCAGCAGCGCGGCCCTGATGTTCACGAGTGGCACCTCTCACGGTGTGGCCATTGGCTCATATCACGGCGAGCCGCTTTATCACGCCAGCCTGGCACCCGAGGAGTACCGCGCACTGCTTGCAGCCAACGGGTTTCGTGTCGAGGCGCATGTCAGCGAAGATCCGAACTGCGGGCGCCATACGATCTGGCTTGCGCAAGCAGTCCGCTGAGTAGCAATGCGCACGCATCCGTGCGTACGACTTTTCTGCATCATCGACACCCTGACGATTGCATCAATGCTGCCGGGCGTCGACCGCAATGCTGAAGAATTACCGCAAAAAAGTCGTCTGAGCCGGTCACGGCCGCGAATACGATATGTCAAAGGGCAAATCGGCTCGTCTTTAAATTCCACATCCCGGACCGGCAGAGGCATTTCTCTGCCGAGGCCCGCCAGGGAGCTACGATTTGAGAGGAGCCAAGCGTTTCGCATAGACCGTCGGTGTGACGCCAATCCATCGCTTGAAAGCACGAGCGAAACTGCGAAGATCAGAAAATCCCAGCTCTTCCGCCACGTCACTCGGATGATGCCGTTGCTCCAGGAGGGAGCGCGCCGCGCGCTTGAGTGCACGCTCGTTCAGCACGCGAAATGAAGGCGAACCTTCCATTTCCAGTCGCCGCCGGAGCGTGGCCACACTCAAACCGAGCCTCTTGGCCACTGCCCGCTGGGTGAAGAGGTTATCCTCAAAAGCATCGATCACACGCTCACGCGCGCTGCGTCGCCGAACACCCACGCTCTGATTGTGTTCAATCAGATCAATGATCTTTCGATAGATTGCTTGGGAGGAGGGGACAGGACCGCCGCGCGCAATCGGCGCCGAAGCTGCGTCAAGGTCATAGTCGAGCGCGTACGCATTGGATTTCCACCGAATCGGCGCGGCCCAAAACTCCAGGTATCCTTGCGCGCCGGCGAGGCGGGTGCCTTTGATGTGCACTTTCCGAAGTCTTCGGTGCAATCCATTGTCCGATATGAGCACAAGCAAGGCGTGCAAAAAAATCAGCACGCTCACCATTGCAAATCTCATCTGCGAGGGGTCCATGCGCGCGGCGTAGGGGAAGCCACGGTCATCGATGATGTAGGCTAGCCGGTCCTCACGCAGTTCCACGCGGTTGTATGCGCCACCGTGCAGCAGATTGTAAGCGTGCGCCACCGCTTTCATCGCTTCGAGCAGCGTGGCGCAGCTTGACAGATTCGATAGCACCAGGGCGGTGGCGCCCGGCAGCAGCGGACGAGCCGAAAGACCCCAGGTTTCATCATGGGCGCTGATCGCCAGGCGCTCGAGGATACGAAAATAATCCGCGAGACTGACCGAAGCAGTGCGTGATCCATCGAGGATGTTTGCGGGAAGGTCGAGTCCGCGCAAGATATTCGGGAGCGACATCCCGGACTTCGCGGCGAGGCGCACGAGCGGGCGAATGACCTTCATGGGTACTGCCAGCCTGGATGCGGCGGAGTGCAGATCGCGGCGGATTGGTCGAAGCACAGTCGTGAGCGAATTTGTCCTGTGAGCGTGATCGCCCCGGTCATCGACGACCGGCCGAGAACCTGTCTAGGATACCTGATTAGAGCCGCGACCTAAATGGATCGCAGGCCGCTGTCCGTGCTCGGAAAACTTACAGGGGGAGTGAACCATGTGTACCAAGGACATTCCAAGGACTGCCGCGCGTGCAACAGGAGGAATCGCTCGGTGGCCGGTGCGCTCGCTGGGAGGATTCGTTCTGGCCGCCGGAATACTCTGGGCCGCCCCGATCCCTTCTTACGCTAACGCGCCGGTGCTTGAGGCCACCTACACGACGTCGATTTCAAACGGCTGGGTGCAGGTGGAGCGCTGGCGCGATCCCGGAACTGCTTTCACGCAGGAAAGCTTCCCTCCGGACGGCCGTGGCAATCAGACTGGACAACGCGTCACCTTCTTCAACGGCATTGCGACGCCGAACTCGGCGCGCTTTCTGCTGTACTACGCGCCCAGTTGGAATACCAATCCGAAAACGACCCCCGTCTTGCTCGTACACGGTGCCAATCAGGATGCGGATCTGGCTTGGGCCAATCCGAATGATGAGGGCGCTTACGGTTGCGGGCAGGCAAGCTGCCCGACAACCGGTCTCATGCAATCGCTCGTCGCAGGGGGCTTTAAGGTCTTCGCGATCGGGTTTGCGCACAAGAACGGCGATGGCTACTTTTGGGCCGAACAGATCGAGGATGCCATCCAGGTCATCAAGTCACGTACTGGCGCGCTGAACGTCGATGTCGTTTCCTGGTCCAAAGGCGCGTTCAATGCCCGCATGTACGTCTCGTCGGTCAAGCAATCCTGGGGTACGGCCTATCAAAGTGACATCCGCCACCTGATCATGGCGGGTGGACCGAACAACGGCATCGATCTGTCGTTTCGCCATGGCTGGTATTTCAGCCTGCCTGTCTACCCCGCCTGCGGCGGAACCATTGACGGACCCACACCTCACGACAAGTTGGTGTGTTATGGCGTTTGGCAAAACGGTCCGCAATGGACGTACTCCTCGGCCTACTTTCCGGGCTCCGCACAGATGCTCAAGCGCTGGGACTCGGTGTATTCCTTACCCACCACTGAGCAGGACTGGTACACGACCTATTACGGTGGACAGGGGTTCTACACGCACGGCAACGGCATCGTTGCGTACATGGGTCCATCTTTGGTCGACACAGTACGCTCGGCCGGCACCTCCAGCAGCGTCAAGGTCTACAACCTCTGCGGCAACATGAATAACATTGCGCTGTTGCATAACGAGCATACGGGACCCTCGGATGGGGTCCTCTTCATCGCCAGCTGCAACGATTCGACGGGCATCACCAATTTCGGGGGCTCGGCGGTCATCGCGGTCAATCATCTCGGTCTGGGCTGGAACACGCCTGCCGTCAATCAAATCACGGCCTGGCTCAACGCGCCGTGAAAACCTTGTTCGCCACGAATGTCTGGTTCACGGGAGTTGCAATGCCTTCACGCGTCACGTCTGCGATGCTATGCGGATTCGTCTTGTTAGTTTGGAGTGCGGCCGGCGTGGGACAAACCGTCACTCAGAGTGCAGTCGCAGCCGATACGGGGCTCGCGGAAATCATCGTTACAGCGACCCGCCGGTCGGAATCCCTTCAGAACGTCGCCGGCCAGGTTACTGCCTTGACCGGCAGTGCCCTGGATCAGATGAACGCGAAGGACTTTGACGACTTCGCCGGCTTCGTACCGGGCTTGAGCTACGCATCCACGGGAGCCTCCACGAATCTCATTGTGATCCGCGGCATCACCACCGGATCGCAGCTCAGCAGCGCAATTGGATTGTATCTGGACGACGTGCCGCTCGGCGCCAGCACTTCTTTTGGCATCGGGTATCAGAGCCTGAACATCAATACTTTCGACTTGAGCCGGGTGGAAGTGCTGAACGGCCCGCAGGGCACCTTGTACGGCGCAACGTCGTTGGGCGGCACGGTGAAATACATCACGGCCGCGCCGGATCTCAAGGGATTCAGCGCGGAAGCGGGTGTGGGGGTTTCCTCGACCGAACACGGCGGCATCAACCATACCTACACAGGCATGGTGAATCTGCCGTTTGGAAACGGCATCGGCGCGGTGCGAATCGACGGCTATCAGGATTATGACTCCGGGTACACAAAGGATCCGATTTACCACCGCGACAATCAGGGTTGGAGCCGGTCAGAAGGCGGGCGCTTCTCGCTGCTGATGCAACCGACGGAGGCACTCGATGTTCGACTCAGCGCATCCACGCAGCACATCCCGAGCGAAAGCGCCGATGTGGCCTTTCGCGATCCGGTCACCCACCAGCCGACCTATGGCACTTACGATCAGGCGTATCCGACCTACCAGCCTTCGAACTACAGTTTGACGCTGTATTCCGGCGTCGTGAGCTATGACTTTGGGTTTGCCAAACTGACCTCGATCAGCGGCTACCAGACCAACAATGGAACGAGTGACACCGATCAAAGCCTCGTCTACCAAGCGGCGCTCGCAGGATTTGGCGGGGGAGCTGATCCCTGGAGTCTGTACGTCAACACGACGACGAAGAAATTCACCCAGGAGCTGCGCCTCGCGTCGCATGACAACACCTACTTTCAATGGTTGGTGGGCGGCTACTTTGACACGGAGAAAACCTCCGAAATTGTGGACTTGCTTGACCTCGCGAACCCGGGCGGCACCTTTTTTGGGCTCTCACCCTTCACCAGTTTTCTGCCGAGCACCTACCGTGAATACGCCGCTTACGCCGATGGCACGGTTTTCATCACCAAACAGTTGGAACTGGGCCTAGGGGTCCGTTACAGCAAGCAGCGACAAGCGTACGAGGAAACCATTTCGGGGCTGCTCGCAACCGGTTCGGCTGCGGTATTCACGCCGCCGGTCGCCACCTCAGACCAAAGTGTCATGACCTATTTGATCAATCCGAAATTCCATATTACGGATGACTTGATGGTCTATGCGCGGGCCGCCAGCGGCTTTCGGCCCGGCGGTCCCAATTTCGTGTTAGCGCCCGGGCTGGGAAACCCGACCTTTGCCGCCGATAGCCTTTGGAACTACGAAATCGGCGAGAAGGCGACCTTCTTGGACAAGAGAGTGACCCTGGACTTCGATGTCTACGACATCTTGTGGAAGAACATTCAGGTGACCGTAAACAATGGCGGCGTCAATCAACTGGAAAACGCCGGCACGGCGCGGGTTAAAGGAGCCGAACTGGCGTTGAGCTATCGCATTCTCGCGCCTCTCACGCTGAGCGCATCGGCGGCTTACACCGATGCGCGCTTGACCAGCCCCGCGCCGGTGCTGGGTCTTGCGGATGCGGGGGCACGCCTGCCACTGTCGCCGCGATTCAACTTTGCCCTGATGAGTACCTACAATTTCGACATTGTCGAGAACTATACGGGCGCCGTGACGCTCACCGATCGCTATGTCGGCGGCCGCAACGCGGGTTTTGGTACGCCAGTGAGCCCACTTTATGCGCTGGGTTCGTACAACACGACAGACCTGAACTTGTCGATCTATGCGCCGCATGGGTTGGAGGCGAGCTTGTTTCTGAAGAATGTCTTCGACAAGGCGGGCGAGGTCTCCGCCGCGACGCTTGCGAACCAATACAATCCCGCCGCACCTGTTCCTGTTTATATTTCTCAGCCACGAACGGTCGGCGTCGCCCTGAAAGTGAAGTTCAACTGATACTGCGCAGCAGTCTCCAAAATCGCCGCCGCTCGAAGCATGAACGCACGCCACACGATGGACTCGGTCGTTGACTTGAACTTTTGTACGGCGGAGACCACGAACGGAAGGGTGCGCGGTTTGATCAATTCCGCCATTCGCCAATTCAAAGGCGTGCCTTATGGTGCCCCTACCGCGGGGGCCAATCGTTTCAAGCGACCACAGCCTGCCAAGCCATGGAGCGGTGTGCGCGATTGCTTCGGCTACGGCCCTGCCTCTCCTCAACTCCCGTCCGATATCGGCAATGACTACGCACGACTCGTGCAATTCGACCTCAATGTTGCCCTTGGAGGTACGAGCGAGGACTGTCTCCGATTAAACATCTGGACACCGGGTACCGGCACCGGCGAGAAACGCGCGGTCCTCTTTTCCATTCACGGCGGCGGTTTTGCCTTGGGTTCCGGCAATAACCCCCTGTATGACGGCGCCAGGCTCGCCTATTTCGGAGATGTGGTTGTCGTGACCGTCACCCATCGATTGGCCAGCTTCGGATACCTGAATCTCGCCGCCATGGATTCATCGGGTGACTGGGTCGACTCCGGGGCGTGCGGCATCTTGGACTTGGTCGCGGCCCTGGAGTGGGTGCGCGACAACATTGAAAATTTCGGCGGTGATCCAGGGCGCGTCATGATTTTCGGACAATCCGGCGGCGGCTGGAAGGTGAGCGCACTGCTCGCCATGAACGCGGCTTGCGGTTTGTTTCACCGAGCCGCGATTCAAAGTGGATCATTGCTCAAACACGTATCGTGGGATGAGAGCGCGCGCGTGAGTGAGGCGTTCTGCAAGAAACTGGGCTTGACAAAGTCACGCCTGCACGAAATCTCGGGCATTCCTTGGACGACATTGCTGGCAGTGCAGGCAGAAATTGGCGCCCATGCGTTCGCGCCGGTACTCGACGGCGTCAACCTTGCGGCCGATCCATTCACTCCCGCCGCGCCTCCGCAGTCCGCAGACGTTCCGCTCATCGTGTCGACCGCACTCGATGATGCCGGCCTATTTTTCGATAATTTTGGGTTGACCGAAACAGAGCTCGCGGTCCTGCTGCGACAGCGCTATGGCATCCAGGCAGATCGAATGCTCGGCTTGTACCGCGAGCATTTTCCCAATAAGTCGCCTTACTTGCTGCACACTCAGATGATTACCGACGCGAGCTTCAGGCGTTTCGCCAATTGGCAGGCCGAGCGCAAAGCAGAACAGGCGCGCGGGGCGGTGTACGCTTATTTGTGGCAGTGGAGCAGCCCTGCCTTTGATGCGAAATTTGGCGCAGCCCATGCGATGGACGTGGCAGCCTCACTCTTCAATGACCGGGAAGCGATCCTGGGGGCTGGTTCTAAAGATGCGCAGACGATGTGCAGCACCCTCGCCTCAGCATGGGTGAATTTTGCCAAGACCGGGAATCCCAACAACACGAACATACCCAATTGGCCGAATTATGATGCAAAGCGCCGTTCCACAATGATTTTTGGACCCGATACGCAGGTCGCGAATGATCCGTATGCCGAGATTCGCGCCTTCTGGGCTAACATGCCCGAACCTGACAGTGTATTGGGATAGGAATCACAACAGCTGAGTCACATGAGACTTCGAGGCCGGACCGCTCTCATTACCGGTGCCGCGGACGGAATAGGCAAGGAAATCGCGCTTGCCTTTGCGCGAGAAGGCGCGAGCGTGGCCATCGCGGATATCGCGCCCGAGAGTGCCGCGGCCACGGCTGGCCACATCAATGAGCAAGGCGGTCAAGCCGTCGGCGTGGCCATGGACGTGACCCTCGAGCAGAGCGTTTCTCAGGGCGTCGCAGCGATCATCGGTATGTTTGGAGGCATCGACATTTTGGTGAGCAATGCCGGCGTCCAAATCGTGCGTCCCATTGAAGAGCTTTCCTTTGCGGAGTGGAGGCGCGTCCTAGCGGTACATCTTGACGGGGCATTCCTGACCACGAAAGCCTGTCTGCCCGCGATGAAGGCGTCCGGGCGCGGGGGCACCATCATCTACATGGGCTCAGTCCATTCGAAGGTTGCCTCACCCCTCAAGGCACCCTATGTCACCGCCAAGCATGGACTGCTGGGACTCGCCAAAGTCGTGGCCAAGGAGGGTGCGCCATTCGGTGTGCGCACAAACGTCATTTGTCCTGGATTCGTTCGCACGGCACTCGTCGATAAGCAAATCCCCGAGCAGGCGATCGCGCTGGGGATCTCCCAAGAGGAAGTCGTCAGAGATGTCATGCTGAGAGAGACCGTGGACGGCGAATTCACATCGCGACAAGACGTCGCCGAAGTTGCTTTGTGGCTGGCCTCGTTTCCTTCGAATGCCCTGACCGGCCAATCAATCGTCGTAAGCCACGGCTGGCATATGCAGTAAAGCTCGTGCGCTGACGATGCGGCAGTTTGTCGGAGCGCGTGCGCCTGGAGGCAAGTTTCTGAGCCGCGCGATCAGGGGCCGTCCCAAGGCGGTGCCGCACGCAGCGGCACGGACTCTCAATCGTAGAATGCAGGGACTAGCCTGAGCTGATCTGTTTGGTGTTTGTCGTGATTTATGAACAATGTCGCCTTGTACGCTGCGATCAACTGTCTGACTCTTGTCATTGAGGCGATTGATTGCGCCCTGTCGGTATTGAGGGACGGAACGATGTTCTTCTCGAAATTCTCCTGCAAATGAACAACGTCGCCCGACAGGATGATGAAGCCGGAAGCCTTTAGATGGACCAGCAGTGACTGGTGGCCGGGAGTGTGTCCGGGCGTGGACAGCAACATGACGCTTCCGTCGCCGAACACATCGGTGTCACCGTCGATGAGCTGAAGGTTTTTCGGCTTTCCTAACAGCTTACGCGCCAGTGCCATCAATTGATTCACATTGTCGTTCGGCCCGTTGGGAGAATGTATCCAGCTATATTCAGCTTGTTGCACCAGTATCGTGGCGTTGGGGAACAGCGCCATGTTACCGATGTGATCTCCATGCGTGTGCGATACGGCCACACGACCGATGTCGCCGGGCCTTAAGGCGATTTTGGCGAGCTGATCAGTGAGCGACTTGTCGAGGTGATAGACAATCAATTTGGGCAAGGTGGACCAACCTTTGGGATCATTGAGCGAGGATTCCGGCACACCGGTATCCCAAAGAAGCCACTCGCTTCGGTGCTTTATCAGCCAACAAGTAGACGAAAATTCGATATCGCGCCCGACGTTTTCGCCCGGCGTCCACACCGACTCATCGTTTGCGAGGGAATGACCACAGTCCAATCGATAGAGTTGTTCGGCAAAGCCCGCACGACCTGGATCGGGTAGTTTGGAGTGTGCATTCGCATCTCTCGTGCCTCCGAACACCAGCATGAGCGCCAGCACGGCAAGTGATCCCGCTACGCTTGTCTGTCTCAACATGACGACCTCTCCTTCTATTCGACCTTGATGCGAGTGTCCCAAATCAAGTCGAAACCGTCCAAAGGGCAGGGCACTACGGCTCCAAGCCCCAAACCACTTCCTTACCGCCTTCGTTATACTTCTTCCTAACCCCATCATGAAGCGTCACGTTCTCATCTTCGGTCTCGTCGGCGGCATCCTCATCGCCACCCTCCAATACACCGAATACCGTTTCGTCATCATCGAGCACTCCGTCGAGATCTACATCGCGATTGTCGCCATTCTCTTCGCGATTTTTGGTATCTGGCTCGGCCTGCGCATCGCGCGCCGGCGCGAACCAACCCGCGAAGCGGGCGGGGTGAGGGAAGCGCTTGTTGCCGCACAAGCCACCGCGCTCGAACCGTTTACTCCCAATACGGCCAACCAGCAAACTCTCGGTATCACTGCGCGCGAGCTCGAAATTCTTGCCCTGATCGCCCGTGGCTTCAGCAATCGCGAGATTGCTGCGCGGCTTTTCGTTTCCGAGAACACCGTCAAGACCCACTGTGCCCGCGCGTTCGGGAAGCTCGGAGCCGCCCGTCGCACCCAGGCCGTCCAGCGCGGCCAAGAGCTGGGGCTACTGCCGTGACCCAAGTCACCCGAAAGCATGATATCCGCTTCGTTCCCGGCAAAATCATCCTAAAGGATGACGACACTAAGCCCGGTTACCGCGCATCGTGACTCCATCCTCACTCTGAACGGGAGCGTCACATGAAGAAAATCGTCCTCACCTTCGGCCTCATCGCCGGGCTCATCATTTCCGTCCTGATGGGCGGCTCGCTGCTCCTGGCCGACAAGATCGGCTCCGGCCACAGCATGGCGCTCGGCTACACCATCATGGTGGCGTCATTCCTGCTCATTTACTTCGGCATCCGCAGCTACCGAGACAACGACCTCGCCGGCCAAATCTCCTTCGGCCGCGCCTTCACCTGCGGCATCCTGATCACCCTCGTTACCACAGTCTGCTACGTTGCGATGTGGGAGGTCCTCTACTACAACTTCATGCCCCATTTCATGGACGGCTACTTCGCCGCACAGATTCACAAGGTCCAATCCTCCGGGCTTGACCCGTCCACCGCCGCCGCGCAGGTTGCCGCCATACAGCATTCACAGCAGCTCTACCAAAACCCGTTCGTAAACATGGCCTATACCTTCATCGAACCCTTTCCCGTCGGCCTTATCATTACTCTCATCTCCGCTGCCGTCCTCCGCCGCAAGGGCCCTCTGAAGCCTACCGCCGCTCACGCAGGCATGAGCGCATAACAAAAGGCCGGAGGGTAAGCCACGTCCTTTCGAAGGGCGTATGTAGTACGTTTCCCTAACCGCCTCGCCGGGCAGGTCTACGGGGTCCTTCTCACAGTTCTTCATTCAGGGGGATATAGTAGCGACAGGCTCGTTACCTGAGGATTTAGCATGAGCAAGATTACTTATGAAATCGTTCGACATGACGGAGGCTGGGCATACAAAGTCGACGAAACATTCTCGGAAGCTTTTAGGACCCATGACGAGGCGCGCAAAGCCGCGGAGCTGGCGGCGAGAGAGCAGGCGGAGCCGGGGGAGGCGACGGTCATCTCATACGAAGACAAAGCGGGCCATTGGCATAAGGAAAAGTCTGCGGGAGATGATCGGCCTGAGGCGGACGTCGAGGGTTGACGACGCACCGCTGCCGCAACCCCCGGCGCGCGCGCAATTGATATACAGAAACCGCGTGGGATGCATGCCGGCGCGTTAGCCAGTGCTGCCATCCCAATACGCTACGTGCTTATTGCTTCTTGGTCGAAGTACCGGCGGCAGGAGGTGTCGCCGTAGCTGTCCTCTTGGCTGCTGCGGCCGATTCATCGGCGCGGGCACCGGCGAGCATATCTGCAAGTGCGTAGTTGCCCTCGTGACAGGCGTACTCGAATATTCGACCCTTGGAAGCGCTGAATTCATATTCGCCGCCCCACGAGGCATCCCATACGGTCGGATCCTGAACTCTAAATTGATAGAGAATGCGATGCGATCCGACGCGTGTGAATCTTTCGGTGACTTTCAACTCTTTCCAAGCGCCGTGTAGCGCCGTCGCCGGAGGGAAGTTGGTGGTCTCGACCACAAGCGTTGGACCCTCGTACCAACCTATCGAGTCGCCCATCCACGGCCGCAGTCCGTCAGTGCGATGCTTGCCGCCGATATGAATCATGCGCACGTCGTGCACCATTTCTACGACAATGGCCACAGTGTCCTTGGTCTGTGCGATCTCGTAGTTATTGTTATAAAGCAAAGGCAGCATCACCGGTCCGGCGCTGTAGCCGAACGAGCTCAAGCAGCGTTCAGACACGGCCATATTCTCAGGGTTTTCGCCCCGGTGCGCGTACTGTTCCAGCCCGGGAGCCCTGACGCCCGTCTTGTAGGGCGGCAGACGCCCATCGACAGGATCAGTAATAAAGGAGCTTCGCGGTTCGCCGTTTACGCGCATCACCGTAGTCCCCGGGTCGATCCACGCGGCGTTGTAACCGCATCCTGCGCCACTGAACCCGAGGCCGCACTCGTGCGGTAGGTCGGTGGTTTTCACCTTCGGATCCCTAGGTGCGTTGTCCGCGGCGAGCAATTGAGCGCTGCTGCCCTCGATCTTTGCGACCTCTTCGGCGGTCATAACCTTGCGTGTGCCGTACTCTTTGGGCCGCTCGAGTGCTGTTAACGTTGCGTTCGTCCAGGTACCCTCGAGATCGGGCTGACCATAAGCGTTCATTGGCGCCTTGTAAGCGCCGGACGCCGGCGCGGCTTCGGCTGCGAATACGGTAGGCGGCGTCAGTGCCGAAATGGCCGCACCGGCCAGTAATGCGGCAATTCTCTTCGCGCTCATTTCACAGGCTCCTTAAGTCGCCAAACAGTCATTCTCTGCCTAAACAGTCACCGGCGGGAGTTTGCGATAAGTCTGGGCTGATCACCATGCCAAAGCAATGCCGGTTCGTGTTGCTGTGCGGTGCTGGAGGCCAGCCATGACGGTGTGACTCTCACCCGGACTCGACTCGACGAGAAGACGTCCGCCAAATCCGGGTCCACCTTTGGAACTTCCAAACCTGTGAGGATCTAAACCAACAAGCAGCAGTCGCCTCGTCATGCATCGACAACCATCACTCTTTGTGACTCTTGCGGGTCTGATTGTCATGGGACTCTCGGGCTCTGGGTTCGCTGTGCCTCACGGTGCGGGTAACGGCAATAACAGCGCCGGTCATGCCATAGGCTCCCACAACAGCGGCAAGGGACACGGCCACCGAGGCGGTTGGCACGGCGAGCGTGGCGTCGGTGGCGGCGGGCATCGCGGCGGCGATTTTAGGAGCTGGATCATCCCGGGTCATGGGGTGTACTTCGCCACTATCCCGTCGTACTGCAAACTCGTCTACTGGAACGGCGCTGCATATTATTACGCTGACGATCTCTTCTATGAATGGAGCGGAACTGATGGGGGTTACCAGCAAGTTCAGCCGCCGGCCGGCCTTAAAGAGCAGATCAATTCCCAAGCATCGGATACCGAGCTCTTCGTATTTCCCAATGGGGACCAAACTGGTGAGCAATTGGAGCGTGATCGCGCTGTGTGTCACCGCTGGGCGGTCGAGCAAGTCGGCTTCGATCCGAATGCGGCGGTAGGGCACACCGCGGCTTTAAAGTCTTTGGCGTTGAAGCGTGCCGGCTACCTTCACGCCGATGCGGCATGCTTAGAGTCCCGCGACTACAGCGTGGAATAGCGGCCTCTGACCGTCGTCGGCGCAGTGCGGAGCGCCGCGGACGAGCAGCCGGCAGACCAAGGAGACTATATGAAAACCATCAAGACCTATTCGACGAGAGTCGAAGCGGATGTGGCGAGGATTGCGTTGGACGCTGCCGGCGTACCCTCCGTCGTTGTCGGAGTGGGTGCCGGTATGGAAGGTGGAATCGGGGGCGTGCAATTACTCGTGGAGGATGAATCCGTCGAGCGGGCTCTGAAAGTGCTTGGAGGGGCGTGAGCGAGAAGGACACCAAGGATCCGTGGGTTAACGGCCCTCGCTGGATCGACGCGAGAAGCGCGTGGCCAGAACTGTCCAGTCCTGGATCTTGGCTTGGGCTATCGCCTCAAGACGGCGCTCAATTGCTGGCCGTGCTTGAGGCGCCGTGGTGGGTCGCAGGGGGCTGGGCGCTCGATCTCCATTTGGGGAGAGTCACGCGAGCGCACACGGATCTCGATATCGGCATCTTTAGAAGGGATGCTGCAAAGGTTCTCGCAGCGTTGCCGGGTTGGGAGATCTTCGAGGCCAGGAATGGTTCCCTTACTCAACTGCCTGAAGGCAGGGCCCCCCGCGCGGAGGTCAATTCGCTGTGGTGCAGACGAGCGAACGCGGAGCAGTGGGCACTTGAGTTAATGCTGGACGAGTGCGATGGGGAATCCTGGGTATTCCGTCGGGATGTGCGAATCACTCGTCCGCTTGCAAGCCTGACCCAGCGAAATCCAGATGCGATTGCATATCTCGCGCCGGAGATTCAACTGCTCTACAAGGCGCGGGCGACCCGCACCCAGGATCAAGCGGATTTCGAACGCATCGTTCCGCATTTAGCGCACGATGCGCGAACATGGCTTCGGGAATCGCTCTCGCTCATAGCTCCTGAACACGCTTGGATTCTCATGCTCAGGGGACTCCCGTAACTTGAGTTCGAATCGCATGGCCTTTCTATAGATTTTCAGATAAACCATTGATGCGTCGCGACTGCCCTGGCGAATGAGATCACCGACATATGGGGGTGTGACTGGATTTCGAACAGAAATCCGACTGCGCCCATGATCAGACTATTCATGACTAAGGCGGCGGCGAGCGCTGTGAGTTTGGAAGAGAGGGTGTTCATTTGCGTCTCCAAGCGTAAGTGGGTCTCATCGTTCCTTACCTCCACAACACAGCAAGGGCCGTGCCAGTTGCAGGGAAGTGGACAAAAGGGGTTATCTTGAAAGCAACTGTCATCAAAGGGGCCGACACGGGTGACCGCGGACAGTGTCCGCGGACAAGACGGACACATTCGTAAGCATCGCAGCGGGAATCAGTATCAGTTGCGCGAGCACCGTGCCGGGCATGACTTCCACGCGAGCCACATCACGGCGCGCCTGAAATGAGGTTCTGACGTCCAATGGGGTATTCTGGCGTCGTGCGCAGCGTGATCCTCTCGATTCTGAGCAACCTATTATTGGCGACTTCCCCGACCTATGCCGCGGAGCCTCCAGGTCACTCGCTGCACCTCAAGCCCTGGATCAACGGTGTCTCGGCCGCCGAACCCCAGATGCAAGTGCAACGCTACGACGACGACACCTACATCATTCGCCAGTCGATTCGTACCAACTTCGAAGGGCCCTTTCTGTACTTGCTGTTTGGTAGAGACCACGCCTTCCTGATCGACACCGGAGCCGGAGGTTTGAAGGTTCGCCCAACCATCGATCGGGTGATCGACGAATGGGCGACCCGGCACCACCGGACCTCCGTCGCCCTGATAGTCGCCCATTCCCACAGCCACGGCGACCACCACCAGGGTGACGCGGAATTCCAAGATCGACCGGACACCACCGTCGTGGGCCTCTATCCCACTGATGTCGCTGACTTCTTTAAGATCGCCGACTGGCCGAACCAGATCGTGCCGTATGACCTTGGCGGCCGCGTGCTCGATATTGTTCCGACGCCGGGCCACCAGTCGGCGCACGTCATGATATTTGACCGCAAGACGCGGCTCCTATTCTCGGGCGACTCGCTGGGTCCTTACCGTCTCTACATCCCGATGAACCAGGCGAAGACCTATCGCGACAGCATCGACCGCGTGGCGGCTTTCACCAAGCAAAAGCACGTCACGTGGATTCTTGGCGCCCATATCGAGATGACAACAAAGCCGTTCGAGCTGATTCCCGACGAGGCCTCCAGCCACCCCGACGAACGCGTACTCGAGATCGCCTATTCAAATTTGCCCGAGCTACAGGCGGCGTTGCACGCCATGGGTGATGATTTGGCGCAGCAGGCCCACCGCGACTTCGTGATCTTTCCCACGCCAGCCCGGGAGCAGCAGCCATTCGCGCCGCCGGCCGCGACCTCGGCGCCAACACCGCCGAAATAGCAAAGACCGCGGGCGATGTGCTGGAAGCAGCGACGCGCGACCCTGAACATGGACCGCACTCCGGGAGAAACGTATGAGCATTTCGCGACGTGACCTGATGTTGGGTACAACCGCGGTTCTTTCAACCGCGTCCCTTTCACGGCTTTGGCGAAGTAGCAGTGCGCACGCGGCGGCGGCGAAGGGCTGGCAACTGCCCACAAAGGTTGCAGTAAGAATCATCGAGCACACTTGGATTGCCATGACAGACGGCATTCAACTCAGCGCGCGCTTGTGGTTGCCGGACTCCTCGCCCGCGGGAAGATTTCCGGTTGTGCTTGAATATATCCCGTATCGAAAGCGCGACCTGTATCGAAGTCATGACAACGCCTGGGGACAGGAACTTGCACAGTACGGTGTCGCGTACGCGCGGGTGGACGCGCGAGGCTCCGGCGAATCGCAGGGCACCATCGTTGATGAATATCTCGAGCAAGAACTCAACGATGGGGTGGAAGTGATCGCGTGGTTGGCGAATCAGCCGTGGTCCAATGGAGCCGTCGGCATGCGTGGTATTTCCTGGGGAGGCATCAACACGTTGCAGATTGCAGCAAAAGCTCCGCCGGCGCTTAAGGCCATCATGCCGATTTGCTGCACGGATACCCGATACACCGATGATGCGCACTACATCGGCGGGTCGCTTGGTCTGACTGACTTGCAGTGGGGAGTTCAATTCAAGGTTGTCATGGCCCTTCCGCCGGATCCGGCGATCGTCGGAGCGAGCTGGAAGGAACTATGGCAGGAGCGCCTCGATGCAGCACCCGCCATCATGGAGAAGTGGTTGCAGCATCAGCGCAATGACGCATTCTGGAAAAGGGGTTCGGTGTCCACCAATTACGCCGCGATCAAGTGTCCCGTATATATCGTGGATGGATGGGTCGACACCTACGTGAATACGGTAACCCGCATCCTTGAGGAGGTCAGCGCTCCACGAAAGGCGCTATTCGGGCCTTGGGCCCATAATTACCCAGAGTCGGGCAGTCCCGGCCCCAGTCTGGAATGGGCCTTCGAAGAAGTGCGCTGGTGGAAGCAATGGCTCGAGGGCGTCGACACCGGCATCATGAAAGAACCGATGCTTCGCGCTTACATGCCGTATTCCACGGCATCAGAGGTCTACCCGCAAAATACCCCCGGTCGTTGGGTGGCCGACAGCACCTGGCCGCCCAAGTCAATCGTGCCGCGCACTTGGTACCTCGATGCTGGCGTGCTCAGCGAGCGAAGGGGACCGACGAAACACATCCGAATTCGCGGCGACAAGATAGTCGGTCTTCAGAAGCCCGAGTGGTTGCCATTTCCGCCCGAAGGTATGCCGGGTGAGCAAACGCCCGATGATTTGAAATCACTGGTCTTTGACTCTGCGTCTTTACCAGCAGACTTTGAAATCCTCGGCCATCCGGTCGCAAGGATCCGGGTGGCCGCAGACCAGCCGGTCGCAAAATTGGCGCTTCGCCTATGCGAGGTGACTAAAGAAGGCAAGTCGTGGTTGGTGACATATGGACTCTTGAATCTAACTCATCGCGACGGTGATGAGTCGCCGGAGCCACTGAAGCCGGGCACATCCTACGATGTCGTTGTTGAATTGTCGCTCATCGCGCATCGCTTTAAACGCGGCAGCCGGCTTCGCTTGTCGATCTCAGAGAGTCTATGGCCCTTGGTGTGGCCCTCGCCAAAGGTGGCAACGCTCACCATCACACAAGGCTTGTCGTCGCTCAGTTTGCCGATTCGAAGCGCTTCGCCCGACCCGTCCTTTCCAATTCCCATCAGGGCCGCCGGTGAACCATCTTCTACCCGCGCGACACCGCAGGAATCCGGACCGGACGCGCAAGGCTGGTATACGATTGAACAGAAGGCGCCCGAAGTCTCCTATGACATTGCCGAAACAGGTACGGCGATTACGGGTATCTTAGGGCAACGCGAGACGTTGAGGATTCGGGAGGGCGACAACACCAGTTGCATATGGCGGGGAGAAGTTTCGCGGGGATTTAGGCGGAACGATTGGAATGTGGAAGTCGCAGCCGGCTACAAACTAAGTTGTACGCACGAGACTTTCATCGTGGAAGAGTCTCTGCGAGCATATCAAGATGGAACCGAAATTTTTGCTAGAACCAACAAGGCGATCGTTCACCGTGATCTGCTCTAAACGAACGAGCCTCGAGCACGCCATCGGGCTTCAACGCGGAGAGCGGTGAAAGGAAATTTGCCCAGACCAAGGAGACCGGTGAAATGTGCGACATCGCATCTTCAGGGAGGACATCACGGTGTTCGGAACGGCTAACTTCCATTTTGTTTCTCGTGATCGTGGCTGGCGCCATGGGGGACCCCGCTCTCGCGGACACAGGATCTAGCAGCGCGGCCGATCCGGCCCCTGATGAAATCTCTTACTTTGGTGAGCGCGTGTATAGCCTCAGGCAGTGGCCACCGGATTCAGGCTATGGAATTTCCTACCGTAAGACATTCGCGCCCTATTTCGCGGCAAGTCTTGCCTACCTTAATGATGCCCACTTTCCGGGTCATCATCGGGATGGAGTTACCGCGGAGGCCTGGCTGCCGATAGTTCCGCTCTCGAACCGATTCACCTTAAGCGTCGGTGGCGGCCCGTTCTATTACTACGACACGGTGTTTGCCCAAAATAACGGCGGGTACGCGGACGCCCACGGCTGGGCCTGGCTGGCCAGCCTCGATGCGACCATTCAGCCTTGGAAGTCGGGCCCGTGGTCTCATCTGTTCTTTGAAGGGCGAATCGATTACACGTCTCCGTCGAAGAGCATCGAAACCACATCCTTCGGCATTGGGATTGGCTACCGAGGACTTTCCGATATCCACGACACTGACGTGGAAGTTGCGAAGGGCTTTGCGGAAAATGAAATCGTCGCATCCTATTGGAAGACGGTAACCAACAGCTTCAACTCGTCTTCGCACACCGCGAGAGCGGAGGCCGTCGACTATCGTCGACAGATTTGGAAAGAGCTGCGTTTTTCGGTCGGCTTTCTCAACGAGGGCGATACTCAGCTGATTCGCCGCAACGGCATTACTACAGAAGGTTGGTTGGAACCGAGTTTTGACTCCGGTCTTTGGTCAATCGGTGCAGGATTCGGCTTCTATACCGCGATCGATAAGTACAGGCCGGCTCCCGGACGGCACGTCTCGGACGTTGTATCTCTTACCTTAAGTCTTCGGCCGATCAGAAATTTCGATGTCCGATTGCTCTGGCACCGTATCGTGACGGACTACAACCGTGACGCCGATATCCTCCTATGGGGCCTGGGTTATCGGTTTTGATTGTGACTAGGGGCCGTCGCAAGGCTTCCACTAGAATCGCGTGGCCACGGTGGCGATGATTCCGTCGGCCCGTTCGAGGACGTACAGCGTACGTTCCCACAGAATCGAGACCCGCGTATCTTGTGCCGTCTCATGCACGACATTTACTAACTGATCGAAGGTCGGCGCGACTTTTCGCCCGTAAGCGTCGATCGCCGGATGGGCTTCGACCAGCAGCGTGCCGGCGCTCCACGCAACCTTCACGGGCACATTGATGAAACGAACCGGCGTGCCGACGGAAATCAGGTTGTACAACGCCGCCAGATCCTCCGGGTACATGCCGATGCAGCCATAAGTTGCAGCCATTCCCACCGAGATCGGTTTGTTGGTGCCGTGGATTTCATACGTACCGTCGCCAAAGCCGAGGCGCATTTTGAAGTCACCTAAGGGATTGTCCGGGCCGGGACCAATCACCCTCGGCAGCGGATCGCCGCGTGCGGCATGTTCATTGCGGATGGATTGAGTGGGTACCCAGGAAGGATGTTCGAGTTTCGCGATGACATGAGTTTGCCCGAGGGGCGTGGCGTCTCCGTCCTTGCCGATGCTCACGGGGTAAGTGATGACCAGCGGAGCTTCGTTCTTGGCGGGTTTCGGAAAATAGTAGAGCCGGCGTTCTGGCAAGTTCACGACAATGCCCTCGCGCGAGCCGGGCGGCAGGATGCGGCGCTTGGGTAGAAAAACGCGCGTTCCCTCGCCGGGCATCCAAATGTCGACACCGGGGTTGGCGAGCACGATTTCCTCGTAACCGAGATCGTAGCGGCGGGCAATATCGAAGAGCGTGTCGTGGTAGCGGGACAAAATCGTCGTGTCGCTGCCGATCACCGGGGAGCCATCAGCAGGCAATTCGAGCGGTGCGCGCACCGCGGCGGGCTCACCCGACAAATCCGGAGGCGTACGCGGGCGTTGCGTTGCCTTAACAGATGATGTGTCGACTCGCGCCGGCACGATCCCCAGTGCCTGGTCGTGCTGTGCTTGCAACAGTGGGATCCTGGGGCGCCCCGGTACATGCCAACCGAAGTCCGCGCACGCTTGGGACCAAACGATGGCATCGCGGTAGTCCTGTTCACTCCAGCCGGCGAAGAAGGCTTGGTAGTTGCTGGACAGGGCACTGTCTAATTGGGTGATGGAACTGCAATTTCGAGCCGAGCCGTGGACCACAAACAGTGGAGCGGGCGGCGCGACTTGGCCGTGGATCATTGGCGAGTTGCAGCTGAGCGCCAGAGATGCGATCAGCGCCGGACTGACATTCGCGCTTGGATGGCGAACGCGCATGAATCCTCCCCATCGCAATCCGGATGGGTCTGTTTGCGAACCAAGCGATGAGTCTGATCCAGCGCGCGTTGCGGGACAAGTAGTTGATCGACCAACAGGTGGCGCGAATCGGGTCACTTCGATCGCACCTCAACCACAAGCAAATCGTTGATTTTTCTAATGCGGTAGCGACGCAGTTCCGACACGCCCAAGTCAAAAGTTCGAAACGCGACGCATACGTTTAAGCACTTTTCACCCATTCCGCGTACTTCTCAATCAATCCTTTGTATTCTTCCAGTGCCGGGAACTTCTCAAATTTGTGCGGCGCGGGCGTATTGGCCCACGGTAGCTTCTCGCTCATGTACGTTTCGATGAAAGGGGAGAAGCCGTTTGGATCATCCAGCATCGTGGCGCGAACGTTGACGAAATCGAACCCCTCGGGCCGTGTGAACATCCAACTCATGCAATGGGGGCAGAAAAAGTGACGGGTGGTGCCGTGGAGACCGCCGATGACGGGTTCTCCTTTTGTAACTGCGAATCCGTTGCTTGGGAACGCAGCGCTTAGGGAGAAGCCGCTGCCGGTCATGCGCTGACAGCCGGTGCAGTGACAGGCCATGGTGAGGAACGGTGGCACAGTCATTTTGATCCGCACTTGTCCGCAGCGGCAGCCGCCTTCTTGAGATACATTCGCCTGGTTCATGACAGAGCCATTCCGTGCAAGCATTGCAAGCGGCAGATCTTACCGAATAGACCAGTGCAGCGTTTGCATCACGGATGCAAAGTTGCCGCAGTCGCACATTGGAAATGCCGACGGGAGCCGGCTTGAAAAAGGGCGCGTCGGTGCGTTTACAGCCGTAAACAGGCGATTTCACACGCAATTGGAATAAACCGGTCTCTCCCGGCGTCTATCTGGGTGAATGGCCATGTTCATCGTGATCAAGGCAGGCGGCGTCGTGACGTGGACGAACACGGACGATAAGCCTCGCGTCGTGCGGAGTGATTGCGGGCCGCCCTGGTCCGAGGTCGACACGGACGAGAGCATCACACTCACGTTCGACAAACCCGGCACCTACCATTGCACGTGCTCCGTTCATCCGCGAATGATCGTGACGGTTGTAGTTGAGTAGCGAACGGTGACCAGCAAGGCCCCGTAACACTGCATCCTTCGGGCCGGTCCCTCACGCCCCAAGTCGATGCAGGATCGCCGGACCCCAGTAGAGTTTGGTGAAGTAGTACGTCCCCAGCAGCAAAAAGCCCGTTGCCCCCGTAAATAAACCCGCCGCTGCCAGTCTGATTTTGGGTGACGCGGTGGACTGGGCGCGAATGAATGCCTCGACGACGAGCAGATTCGGCAGGTAGAAAAAGAATGCCATCACATGATCGAAAGGCCCATGGAAATCGTGGGTGTGCCCGCGGCCGCCGCCGAGCAGCAGCCAAAATCCATAGTCCATGCGATAGAGCCACGATCCGATCGCGAGCGCAAACAGACGCAGGGCCCATGCCCGATGCAGCTTCAGCGAGCGCGCTCTGGCATGCCGGTAGGTTTGCACGGCAGCCAGCACCATCAGCGCACCATAGAGTCCGAAACCGACGTCCATGATGCGTCCACCGATCGTGCCCACGACCAGAATGAAAGCCAGTCCGCCGACACCCGCCAGCAGCGCTGCGCTGACGTAGATCCGCCCCAGCCAGCGATGCAATGCCGGCCAGCGCGTACGAATCCTGCCGATCAGTTGGATGCAGCCGAGGATGAGGATCATCCCGCCGGCAAGGAAATGCAGTCCCAGCGCGGACGTGGCGGACGGTGAGTGCGGCTCATATAGCCCCGGCAGGTTCTGGTTCCACTTGGTCATCTGCCCGTCGGCCAGCGCACCGACGTAGAACGCCACGATATACAAACCAAATAGAGTCGCACTGATCCACACCGTGCAGACCAAAGCCCGCCCGCTCCAGCGAAACGCGGTTTCAGTCATCGCAGCACCTCGGAGCTGCGATGACGCGTAGTCAGAAAGCGGCGTTGCATTCGACATTTGTCGAATCTTGCGTTAGTTCGCGCACCGCGCGCAAGAGCTCATTCGCGGCGGACCGCGGCGGATCGTTGCGGCTTGCCGCGATTTACGTTGGGTCGCACTTTCATGAGCATGCTGGAGCGGCCCCGGAGGGCCGCTCGTGGAATCCTAGAATTTTGCGGTGAAGGCCAGGAAGAGCTGCCGCCCCAGCTGATCGTAGGTTGGGAACGAGTTTGCCGCACCAGCGGCTGCGATATTCGACGACACGATCGGCGGATCCTTGTCGAAGACGTTGTTGACTCCGGCGCGAACTTGCACGTTGCCCAGGACTTTCCAGCTCGCGAACAGATCCAAGTAGTTCATGCCCGGCATGCGTGCGTCAAACGTGTCATAACTACCGTTGGAAATGACGGGTTGGTTCGAGTTGGTGTCCAAGGTGACCGGGCCGATGAAGCGCCAGAGCGCAGAGAACTCCACATTCCACGGGGTCTCCCACGTGGCGCGCAGATTGTGTCGCCAGCGAGGGTCGACCGTCTGGCAGGCCGTTCCGTACAGACCTGTGCAGTCGTAGGTAGGTGCCCCGGGGTACTGGATCGTCGTGGCGGAAAGCAAAGCCGAGCCCGCGAACACATAGGACATTGATCCCAGATTCACAGGAAGAGGGTGCTTATACGCAGCCTGCACATCGATGCCCTTGACGGTAACCGCACCAATATTGAGATTGGTCTGCACGATGTATCCGCCGGTCGCCACGCTCGACCCCGAGATTGAGCCGGTCGAGGTGCGCACGATCAAGTTGCAAAACGTGGGATCCCCCGTCGCAAGACAGCTGTTCAGAATCACCGGCGCGGAAAGCACGTTGATTTCATCCTTGACGGTAATGCGGTAGAAATCCACGCTACCCGTGAGGTTCGGTATGAAACTCGGTGCAAAGTTCAGGCCGATGGTGATCGATTCCGCCTGCTCGGGCTTGAGGTTTACATTGCCCCCCTGCAGCTGACCGCACTGCAGTGCCACGCACTGCTTGATGGTGCCCGTATACACGCCACCGACGCCACCATTGCCGTACTCAGCTGCCGTTACGCCGCTGTGCGCACAATTGGCGAACGAGGCGGTCGCCGGAATCAACGCGCCCGTGGTCGAGTCAACAGTGGGTGCGCAAGGGTCGATGCCGGGGGAACCGATGCCGCCAAACGATTGCGGGCTGTACAGCTCGAGCACGCTCGCTGCGCGAATCGCCTTCTGATAGCCGGCGCGGAAGCGTAGGTCGGAAACGGGTGCGTATTGCACCTCGAACTTGTAGGTGTTCACGCCGCCAGAAAGATTGTAGTTGGAATGGCGGAAGCCCGTATCGAAAATCAAGTCCTCGACGAACGGCTGCTTCTGCACGAGCGGTGCACGCAATTCGATGAATTCCTCCTTCACCGCGGTGCTGTTGTCAACCGCCACCGACGCGCCGCCGAAGCCCGACAGCAAACCGCCGAGTTCCGTGCCATCCGGTTGAAAGTTCAGATTGTCGTTGCGATGCTCGGCGCCAATGTTGACGCCGACTCCATCATTCGCCAGCGGCGACTTGATGCCGTACTTGCCCAAATCGCCGGTGATGTCACCGTGCAAGATCCGCTCCGTCACGGATCCATTCGATGTTCCCGTCGCGCTAAGGTAGTTGAGCGCCGCCTGCGTCACGCCACCCTGTTGGAAGATGTTCCACGGAACGCAAGGCGAACCGCTGATGCAGACGGGGCCATTGGGTCCGTTGGTCACCTGCAGTGCATTGTCGATTGAAGTGTAGTTCAGATACTTCTGGTTCGCGTTGTACAGCGTGGTGTAGTAATACGATGCGTAGGCATCGTAGTTCCATGCACCACCGAAACTTCCGGTTGCTCCGCCCACGCCCCGATAGTTGGTGTGGTCCCAGTAAGACTGGCGACCTCCACCCTCGATGTTGCGCCGGCCAATATTGAGATTGGCGCTCGCCGAGCCGGGGTGGGCCGTATCCGCAGCAATTTGCGCAGGCGTGCAAATGATGCTGGCTTCCTGCGCGCTCAGCAAAGGATTGCTGCAATTGATGTTGAAGTTGCCATTCCCTGTCGGGTCGGTCGGGTTTTGTTGAAACAACCCGGAGGGCGCGATAACTTCGGTCGTCTTGTCGTCCATGAACATGAACTCTGCGTAGGGTTTGACGTAGTCGTTCAAGTCGATGTGCCCCATGAAGCCCGCGTTGTAGCGATCATCCTCGCGCGACATATAGATGTATTGCTGCGAGTTGAAGAACGCCGGCGGCACCGATCCCGGCTGAGGGAAGGGCAGGAACTGGTTGCCCACCACGGAGTAGTTGGTACTGCCTACCCCAAAAAGGTTCGAGTTGGACGAGCCGAAGCAATGGACTCCGGGTCCGACCGTGTTCAGGTTCAGCTGACAGCCGCCAAAATCGCGCTCGCTGCTGACGATGGGATCCATATGCTGGTAGCTGAGATATGCGGCGATATTGCCGTTTCCATCGGCGAAGTTCGTTCCCATCAGGACGTTGAAGTTCTTGCTGCGCCCGTCACGCTCGGATCCGGTCACGGGCGTGTCGCCCGCGGCGGATTGTAACGCGTTGAGCCAACCCTCATGGTTGTTGTGCGTGTACATGCTGATCTGGCCATCGAGTTGGATGCCCTCGAAGTTTCTCTTCATGATGAAGTTGACGACGCCCGCGATCGCATCGGAGCCGTATACGGCCGACGCACCACCGGTCACGACATCCACGCGCTCGATCAGCGCGAGTGGAATTTGATCCAAATCCGGCGACGGGTTGGGATTGGCGGTGTTGGGGTCGCCGGTGCCGAGACGTCGGCCGTTCACCAGCACCAACGTACGCTGTGGACCCAGGCCGCGAAGATCGGCCGTGGTGACACCGCCCGGCGTATTGAGGCCGGACGAGGAGTTGCTGAAATCCACAACGGAGTTCTGAAAGTTCTGAGGCAACTGATTCAACAGGTCGATCGCGTCTATTTTGCCGCCTTGCTGAATCTCCTTGGCCGTCACCACTTGGATCGGACTGGTGCTGACTTCATTCGGTGCCGCAATGCGCGATCCCGTCACGATGATTTCCGTGAGACCGGCATCGGATTCCGCCGCCGCAACGGGAGTCTGTTGTGCGAAGGCGGGCGTTTCGACTGCGGCCACCCACAAACACACGAAAAAGATAGTTGTGAATCGCTTCACAACCGTTCGAATGCCAATTAATTTCCCCATTCTCATTATGGTTCCCCTTGACAGTGACGCATATGCGCCAGCGTACTTGCAGGTGCGAAGGCTCTCGTTGTGTTGTCGCGACAAGCAAAACGCAATGAACGCTGCGCGGATAGCGCGCAAGATAGTCGCCTGCCATCTGATGCAAATGAAAATGGTATGAACGATGCCGCCATCGTGATGAAGGCGGCTTCTTGTTAAACGAGAATCAGCAGCAGCGTTTTCGCGGTGCCTCAACGTCGCGAGCGATTGTTGACGGGGCGCTAATTCGATGTGTGCCCGAAGCTAAGACGCATAAGTGCAACGAACCTGAATGCGGATTTGGACGCGGAAACGGCAATGCATGGGCACCCATCATGAGGCCAGTTGACTTATTGAACCGAGCGCCACGCAACTAAGTGCGACGAACGGGACTGAAACCGCGACGAAGCGGCGCCATGCAAGATTCGTAGAGCTTGCCCTGTACACGGCGCGATACACTATATTCGTACGACACGTAAGGCGACTTTCATGACCCCCAGACGCTCTGATGCCGCTGAACTTCCCGTTTCGATTCCTCCATCGATTACCTTGGGGTCGGGCAGAGAGGTCTCGAAAGCCACCCTGTTCTGGGTGCTTCAGGTGGGCGGATGGACAGCCGCCTACGCGATCTGCGCACTTGCAGCGAAGGAGAAAGTCGGCCTCTGGCCGACGCTGCTCAACACGTTGATTTGGGCAATTTGGGGATTTCTGATCACACTCGGCGTACACCACGTGTACCGACGATCGCGTCGGCTACATCACTCATACGTTGTCTTCGCTGCCATCGCGCTCACCGCAAGCGTGCTGCTCGCGCCGCCGTGGTATTTCATGGAGGTAGTCTCGTTACGCGCAACGCTGGATGCAGTACTACAGTGGGATTCGTTGAGACCGATATTTTCCGAGGACGCAGCAGCAATAGCGCGTCTTCCATTGTTTTGGCCCTACCAGTGGCCGTTTTACTCCATCATCCTCTTTACCTGGGCATCCCTGTATTTTGGGGTCAATGCAGTGCTTGAGCTCGAATCAGAACGCGCCAATGTCGTCAATGCACTCAAATTGGCCGACACGGCTCGCCTTCGTGCCCTGCAGTCGAATTTGAACCCCCATTTTCTGTTCAATGCGCTCAATGGTATTGCGACCCTTGTCCGGGAGCGGGACTCCGTGACCGCCGCGGCGATGGTTGATGCCTTGAGCAACTTTCTTAGGTCAACGCTACAACGTTTGGATACTCCGGAACTTCGCGTGACAGAGGAAATCGAACTGATTGAGCAGTACTTGCGCATTCAGCGCTATCGCTTCGGTGCTCGTCTGCACGCGGAGGTCGAGGTCAAGCGGGAGGCGCTCGATGCCCTCATCCCGACTCTCATTCTTCAGCCACTCGTCGAAAATGCGGTCCGCTACGGTGTGCTGCCGCGCGACGCCGGCGGCTCCCTCTGGGTGTCGGTGCGCAGGGAACTCGCTTTCTTAGTGGTGTCGGTGGAGGACGATGGCCCTGGACTCAACGGGGGCGCGTTAAATGCCTTCGGCATAGGCCTACAAAACTCTTCCGAACGCCTGAATGCCTTGTATGGTGCGGCCGCAAGTCTGACGATAGGCAGCAGAACCGACGGCACGGGGTGCGCGGTCGTTATCAGACTCCCCTTTCGGCCGGCGCCTGTCGAACAGCCCTGCGAGGGCGCGATGGAGGTTGCGCGAGCGTGACGATTCGCACGGTCATCGCGGATGATGAGGAGCTTGCGCGACGCGGCTTAAGGGCGCTTGCGCAGCGATCCGAGGACGTGGAACTTATCTGCGAGTGCCGGAACGGGCGAGAAACCGTCGAGGCGATTCACCGGCATCGCCCGGACTTGGTGTTCCTGGACGTACAGATGCCGGGAAAGACGGGGTTCGATGTCATCAGTGCCATTGCCGATGCCCAACGTCCGCATGTGGTCTTTGTCACTGCTTACGACAACTTTGCGCTGCGGGCTTTTGAAGTGCACGCGTTGGATTATCTTCTCAAGCCTGTGAACGAAGAGCGGTTCAATGCCTCATTGGCACGGGTACGTGAAGCGATGTTGCACGCCACGGACAACGCCATTGCGCAGCGCGTGCGACAGGTTGCCGCCGATCTTCGGGCAGGCACATCGGCTTCAATGGTGTCGGCGGTAGATCGCCTGCCGATCAAAGCAAACGGGCGAATCGTCCTGGTTCGATGCGCTGAAATAGAGTGGATCGAGGCCGACGGAGACTATGTGTCGGTACATGTGGGGGACAAGTCTTGGTTGATGCGGGAAACCATCGCGGCCGTGGAACTGCGACTGGCGCTATCCGGATTTGTGAGAATTCACCGCTCGATCCTGGTGAATGCCGAACGGGTCAAGGAACTTCGGCCACGGGACAAGGGCGAATATACCGTGGTGCTCATTGACGGCACGGAACTGAAACTGACGCGAAACTACCATGCGTCTGTTGAACGGCTGGTCGGCACTAAACTCTGAGGATTGCCACGCAAAGCAATGTCGCGAAGTTCACACCAGAGTCCAGAACGGCTGAAATTGGACGGCCCGCGATACCCGCTTTGTCGTGTTTCTCGTCCGCAATGCCGCAAAGCGATGCATGCCCCTGATTCTTGGTCGTACACTCAGCTGACGAGAATGAGGAGCATCGGGTTTCACGTCACGTGCGACCGGATCCTGATTCATCAATCGGAAGGTCGAGCGGTTAAAAGGAGAAACACCTCGTGAGTATAACAACCCTGTCGCGTCGGACGTTGCTTGGAGCAGGTGCTTGCGCAATGACTGCAGCTATGAGCATCCGGCAAAGTGCGGGTGCGCACGCGGATGCCGCACTCAGCCCACAGAGCGACGCGACCATCCGCAAATGGTATGCGGCATGGGAGAAAAGGGACTGGCACCCGGTCGACATGCTGCTGGCGGACAACTTCACGTTCACGAGTGCCGCCGGCGACGATCACATTGACAAGAGCACCTTCAAATCCAAGTGCTGGGAGACACAGATAGACTTCATCGAGCGGTTCGACTTGCAGCGGGTGTTCGGAGACGGCAACGAGGCGATTGTGATGTACGTTTGTCGGACAAAAAACGCCAAAGCACTCCGTAACGTGGAGTACTTGCGGCTCAAAGACGGCAAGGTGGAGGCCATTGAGTGCTACTTCGGTGCGCAATCCAGTTTTCCATCTGCAGTGAGCGCGGCGGGCCCAGGTTGACAGCGCGGTAATTGGGAATGCGCGTGGTCCTTCCCTAAGCACGTTTGAGAACAACAGCAATGAAAATATTGGTAGTGGAGACCTCGGCGCAGTCGCGACATGACCTCATCCGGCTCTGTCGGCGCGACGAGGATCTGCAGGTGGTCGGCGATCTCGACTGCGGTAGGGCCGTGATAGATGCCGCGGGCTCATTGAACCCGGACATATTGCTCTTGGATGTGGAGTTGCCGGATATGTCCGGCTTCGATCTCTTGCGCGCGGCGGCGGCGGGCCCCCGTCCGTTGGTCATCGTGGTTTCGAGTTGCGCCGATCACGCGACCCGGGCGTTTGAAGAAGGCGCATTTGATTATTTTGTGATGCCCGTAGCTGCAGAGCGGTTCGACCGCGTCATTAATCGCGCCCGTTATCGACTCGAACGCGCGGAACCCGGCTGCGATCGCTTCAATTCAGATTCGTCTGAGTTCGGTCGAACGGTGCCGGTTCGACCGAGGTTTTTGGTGGGTGAGCGTCAGCGGAAACTATTTCCGCTCGATCCAAAGTGCATCGACTACATCGAGGCTGACGGCAACTACGTCACCCTGCGCGCGGGCAAGGTGGAATATCTCAGCCGCGACTCGATTAAACATCTGTCGACGCAGCTTGCGGAACTGGGCTTTGTGCGCATCAACCGGTCGTTGTTGGTGAACACCGCCGCGGTGTTGTATGCCGAACGGGCCGGTCATGGAATCTTCGCACTAACCCTGATTTCCGGTGTTTGCCTGCATTCGAGCGCGGCTTTCCGCGAATCGATCCTGCGCATTATTCCGCTGCCAGCCCTGTCGAAGCGCTTAGGTGCTGCGTCTTAGGGCGCTCATACACCGACCTCGGAAAGGGCCGGGTTCGTCACGATGGCGGCTCTAGTCATCCCAAAGTGATCTCGCCAGTTTGCGGTCCTGCTAATTTTGGGGAATGAGACTGGCTGATCGAATCGCGCAATGTCGAACTCCTTTCATCGTTGCGAACACGAAAGACGGATCCATAGCGCATTTGAATAATGCGGCCGCATTTGCCGGCGAAGTCAACCGTTGTGCGGCACGATATGTCCTGAGCGATGAGCTGGCGCGATTGTGTACCGCGCTCGCCTATTCCAAGGGCGCAAGGACACTCGCTTGCGCAGATCTTTTGCACGTACCGGCAGAGCGTGTATGGGTCGAATGGGCCGAAGCACCCTGGCGCCACGAGCTGGCGCGCTACGGTTTCAAGAGCCCTGTTCACCCGCCGGGCTCGGGCCGGCGGGGTGTCTTTATTCAATCGACTCCCCAAGGGCGCCGCGGCCTGTTGAGAACGTTTTGGGCGGACGGCGAGTCTGAATTGGAGGTGCTTTCCAGCAGCATGGAGGCTTACTTCGACTTTGATGCTCAAGAAGGCGAGGATCCGGAAATCTTCGGCGGGCAGCAACGGGCTTCCGTGCGCGTATCGGACAATGCCGTCGGGGATGCGGATATCCTCCGGCGCTGCTTTCGATTCCGTTTCGAGCGCTCCTGGCAGGAATATTACGAGAAGGCGCAGTTGAGCTCCGCACAGGCCGCGGCCCTCTCGCATCACGCGCTGGGTACGATAGCGATCGACATACCGGTTTTGCTGGCGTTCTTTTTGCTCCTCGTGACCCGTCCAGGTTTGCCGCGTCGACCTCTGATGCTCGAGCGTCTCAACAGTGCGCGGGCCAGGGCCGGAAAAGCGGCGCTGCTGGAACAAATCGAAGTCTTTGCCCCTCTTCTGCCGGAGTACAAATCCGCCGGTGGCATCGCTTCGGAGACATCGCGTCGACTACGCAGGCTGCACCATGTGCGAGGCCATCTTGTGCGCCACGGCAGCAGGCTTTTCTGGCGAGTACCGCATCTGCGCGGCAACGCCCGGGCCGGATGCGTTCGGACCCGCACGGTCACCTGGCAGTTCGAACCCTCGTTTTCCCCATCGCGCATCAGCGTCAACCCGGAGCCAGCAGGGGCTCATGTGTCTTGAACGCCGCCTGACACCCATGAAATCGCGATGACAAGGCCGTTTTCAATTGCGCTCAAGCGGCAGATGGTTGCCCGACTGACGGGCGTGAATGCTCCGAGCGCCGCGCAGCTCGCACGAGAAACAGGTATCAGGCCGCAGAATCTGTCGCGATGGCTGAGTGTGGCGCGGGAGAGAGAGGCGCTAAAACGTTCGCTTTCGGGCGTGGCTTCGATGGACACTGCGACGCCACCCTCATCAGTCGCGGTTCACTTGCGGCGAAAACCTAAGGGATTACCAATCGTAGGTATATGAAGACGACCGCGATCGCTCTGTTATCCGGTTTGATGGCTGCGTGCGCGACACAGTCGCACGTACCGGCTGGGGCCGACGCCCTCGTGGACGTCAAGGGCAATGGGGTCGCGCGTGCGGCCGGCGGCCCCGTCATTGCGGCCGCAGCCGTTGGAGTGCAGACGGCCCAGGGCTCGGATGTTGTTAGTCAGAAATATCTGAAGAGCGGCTATCGAGTTGTACATGAAAATGGGCAGCTGCTGTATTGCCGGTCGGAAGCGATCACCGGCACACTTCTTCGGAGCACAGTATGCAAAACCGACGCCCAATTGAAGGCGGCAGAACAAATGCGGCAGAATGTGGTCGATGAACTCGGCAAACCTCATGGGGGAGAGTGTCAGATCTTGAAATGCAACTGATGCGCCAATTGACCGGCACTCGATCCGATCAAACGGTCATCGGTCAGGGCCAACACATGAACGTGTGAACAGCCCGGCCGACGAAGGACAATCACCGTGAGATTGATTTTGCCGCCTCGTGTACTGCATTGACGAATGCAGTTCTGGCAGCGCTGTACTCCTTGCTGGTGGCGGCCGGCCATGCCGAATTGATGACAATGACCAAGCGGTCGTCTTTGAACGTAGTGATCGATTGGCCAAAGATGCCCACGGCCTCGTAGCTGCCATTTTCTCGGATCCACCAGAAATAGCCGTAGCCACCGGCGCCGTTGTCGATCTCCTTGGTGGTGGCCTGGGCCACCCACGAGGAAGGCACGACCTGTCGACCTTGAGCCTTGCCGCCGTCTAAGATGAATTGCCCGACGCGCGCGTAGTCGCGCAGGGTCATCGAAATGCAGCAGCCGCCACGTTCCTGCTTGCCCGATGCATCCACCATCCACACCGCATCCTGTTCCATGCCGTAGGTAGTCCAAACTTTCTCGGAGAGATATTGCGAGAGCGGTTCGCCGACGGCATTGGAGACCAAGATGCCTACCATGTCCGTCTCGCCCGTGTCGTAATGCCACTTCGTGCCAGGCGCGGCATCACGCGGCAAATGACGCATGTAACTCACCAAAGGATCCACGCCGGGCTCGCTGCCGGTAAAGCCTGCCTGAGCTACGTCCGACTTAGGATCCGTGTAATCCTCATTCCACTTTACCCCCGAGCTCATCATGAGCAACTGCCTCACCGTGACACCGTCGTAGGCCGAGCCTTTAAGCTCAGGCACGTAGTTGGTGACCAGGTCATCCGGCCCCTTGATCTTGCCATCCTGAATGGCCGCGCCGACCAGTGTCGAGGTCAGGGATTTAGCGACCGAGAACGATGTCCAGCGATCTTTTGGCGTGCGATTAAGACCATAGCGCTCCAGCACGATCTTGCCGTCCTTCAAGACCAGGACGCCGGAGGTTCGATTCGCGCTCATATAGTCGGCGACTGTCCATTGGCGGCCGCCGTAGTCCCAAGTCGGCGACAGTTGCTTGGCGGCCCTGGGCAAGGGGTGAACCGCAGAGCCGTGCTTTACGGTGACGACCTTGTAGATCTTCTCGATGCTGCGATATCCCGTGCTCTGCTGTTCCGGCGTCCAGAACAAGATACTGGGTGTATCGGATTTTAGTGCCACCTGCGCGAAGCCAGGATGAGCGAATAGTAGGGAACAAAACGCGAGTGCGACTTTTGAGTTTTTCATGGAGCGTTCCGCCAGGCAAAGAATGCAATTGTAGACCGTAGCATCGCCCGCCGGGCGGGATCAGCGTCCAGAGCAGATGGAGAAGCTCTAGAGTCCCGGTTCCCGCCTGCTTCGAAAGTAGGTCTGCGGTGTGGTTCCCAGCATCGCCCGGAACATTTCGTTGAAGGCGCTTACGCTATCGTAACCGACTGCGATTGCAACCTGCGTGACCGATTTCCCTTGTGCGAGCATCTCAAGGGCGGCAAACAATCGTGCCTGCTGTCGCCAGCGGCCAAACGACATTCCCACCTGAGCGGAAAACGCACGCATGAAAGTTCGGCGAGCCATTCCGGCAATGTGTGCCCAGTCTTCCAACGTGCGATCGTCCGCAACATTATCGAGCACCTCGCAAGCGATTCTGGCCAGCCGCTTTTCTCTTGGCAGGGTCAATCTCAAGGGCTGCTGGTCAGGCCGTCGAATCTCTTCACGAAGCACGGCGATCAAATGCTTCTTCGACGGGTTGAGCGGCTGGCGGACGTTCCACGTGAGAATACGCCTGACTATGGCGAACAACAGCTCCGATGAGTTGAACATGCAGGGCAGCTTGGGCAACCCGCGGCACATCTGCGCCGACAAATGAACCATCGAGCCGGCGACGCCCCCCACAGAACGCGCCGCGTGCCTGCAATCTGGTGGAATCCACGCGCAACGCTGCGAAGGAAACATCCATCGTTGGCTTCCGGCTTCTACGATGAGCAGGCCCCGCGTCAACGCGAACAGTTGTCCGCGCGCGTGGCTATGCTCTGGCGCCCAATCCTCGGCCGCACGCCTCTCGAAGGCAAAAGCCAATATTGGCGTATCGCTCTCGTAGAGACGGCGCAATTCTTCCGCATTCTTTGGGACCAAGACCATGAATCTACGAGATTGACCCTTTCCCGATAGAGATTGCCACTTTCGCGTTAGTCCGCCAACGGGCACATGGCTAGGGTAGGGGGCGGAAGAACGAAAGACAACAAATGCGATTAATCACGCGAAACGAAGAGGGTGTGGATTGAAAAAGCCAGTCACGAAAGGAGATCAGTAATGAAGGCCGCTGTGCTACATGCGTTTAATGAGTCGCCGCGCTTCGAGCGGTTCCCGGATCCCGTTGCTGAAGGCAGCGAGGTGATTGTGCAGGTCCGTGCTGCCGCGCTCAAGCCAGTCGATAAGCAGATGGCCAGCGGTTCGCATTACGCGGCGTTCCGCGAACTACCCGTCGTTTGCGGCACGGATGGAGTTGGGAGCCTTGACGACGGCACACGTGTGTTTTTCGCTGTGCCGCGGTCCCCTTACGGAAGCATGGCTCAACGGGCGATCGTATCTTCATCGCACTGTTTCCCGATCCCCGATGACATTGACGACGATGTCGCAGCAGCCGTTGTCAACCCCGGTCTGTCGGCCTGGGGGGCACTTGCTTGGCGTGCTCAACTCACTGCGGGTGAGACGGTGCTCATCCTGGGTGCCACCGGAGTCACCGGAAAGCTGGCCGTTCAAACAGCCAAGCTGCTCGGCGCTGGTCGGGTGATCGCTGCCGGAAGAAACGCACAGATACTCGACACGCTTCGCGACCTCGGAGCCGACGCAACTATCCGTCTCGATGCACCCGCGCAGGATCTCACCGAAACCTTCGCTCGCGAGGCTGGTGATGCCGGCTTCAACGTCATCATCGATTACCTTTGGGGCGCTCCTACTGAAGCGCTGCTTGCTGCAATCACGCGACGAGAGTGGACCTCGGCGTCGTCCAGAATCCGCCTCATCGAAGTGGGCGAGAGCGCGGCGCCCACGCTATCGCTGGCTGCCGCCGCACTACGCAGTTCGAGGCTGGAAATCCTCGGGGCCGGATCTGGCAACGCGCCAGCCTCGCCTGAAGCTTGGCTGGAGGCCGTCCGCCAACTTCTGTCCAGTGTGGCCAGCGGGAAGCTGCGCATCGATACTGAGCGAGTTCCACTACGCGAAGTCGAGGACGCTTGGCAGCGAGATCAACACGGTTGGAGAACGGTCATCATCCCGTAGTCACATTCAAATATCGGCATGTCACAACCCGGATGACGGCGCCCGGCGACTGTTGGTGAATGGCTGGCAAATGGGAAATTCGGGCCCCAAATGTGTTCCAAACGCAGAGCTTGCCAATGAAAGTTTCTGGGGTTATATTTAACCATATGGTTGTCAACCGATTAGTTATATGACTTCAGATCGCCTCAGTGCAACGTTGTTTGCGCTCGCCGACCCCACGCGACGTGGAATCCTGGCACGGCTGGCCAGCGGCGATGCCACTGTGCAGGATTTGGCGAAGCCCTATGAAATGAGCCTCGCAGCCGTGTCTAAGCACCTAAAAGTGCTTGAAGCCGCGGGCCTGGTTTCCTGCGGCCGAGAGGCTCAATGGCGACCGCGGCATCTCGAGGCCGGACCCCTGCGGGACGTCTTCGAATGGCTCGAAAGCTATCGCCAGTTCTGGGACAGGAGCCTCGATAGCTTGGCCGATCATCTCAAGGTCATGCAGATGCAGAAACGCAAAGCCAGGGGCCGGGCGAAATGAGCGCAGTGAGCAACACCGGAGAATTCCCGTGACTGCAACGATAGATATCAGTTCGGTGGACAGGCCTGAAATCATCATCACCCGTCTCTTTGACGCGCCACGACCACTTGTTTGGAAGGCCATCACTGATCCGAAACATGTTGCGCAATGGTACGGCGGACCAGGGTTCACTAACCCCGTGTGCGAGATGGATCTGCGCACGGGAGGGTCGTGGCACCATGTGATGCAGGCCCCCAACGGAATGCGCTACACGATCGACAGCATCTTTGAGGAGGTCGTCCCGCCGGAACGGCTTGTGTGGAGAACGATCAAAGATCCCAATCGGAATCCCGCGCCGCCGACGTCCGTCAATACGATCACTCTTGAGGAGTGTGGCCTTCAGACAAAGTGGACGCTGGTGGCGCGCTTCGATTCCATCACTGAGCGCGACCTGACCGCGAAAATGGGCTTCGGTCATATGATCAGCATGGGTCTGGAGCGCATGGCGGAACACTTAAAGACGCTGTGAGGCGTTCGCTCTACAGCGAGTCTGACGCGATCGAACACATGTTGGAAACCAAACCGGATAAGGAGACGATCCATGATTAGTGAAGCGAAATCCGTCGACCGGACATCCAAAAGCGAATTTGGTGAATCAAACAAGGTCTGGGTTTGGACCGGTCGCGTGTTAAGCGGAATTACCGTCTTATTCATGCTCTTCGATGCCATCAGCAAACTCGCCCTCGAATCGCACGTAGTTGATGCAACCACCAAGATTGGATACCCGGTGGCAGCGATTCGACCAATTGGGCTCATTGCTCTGCTGTGCACGATCCTGTACACCGTTCCGCGAACGGCCGTCCTGGGCGCGATCCTGCTGACCGGCTTTTACGGCGGCGCGGTGGCGAGCAAAATACGAATTGAGGACCCGTTGCTCGGCTCAATCCTTTTTGCTGTCTATCTTGGGCTCATGGCCTGGGGTGGCCTATATCTTCGAGATCAACGTCTCCGCAATCTTTTTCCGTTCCGGCGATAGTTGGATCCATCACCCATCAATTCCGGCGAAATTGGAGCGCGACATGAGGATTTGCCCGGAGGGATTAAATCTGAGATTGTCGGACCTGTGTTGTTACAGCGGAATTTACATCCATGAAGAAACTCCTCAGTTTGGGATTGATCATGTGGGGCAGCGCGGCGAATGCTCAAAATGCCGTCGCGACGCAAGATCAAGGACAAGCCCGGCAATTGGGCATCTTGGTGGGCGGGACGGCTACCCAGTACGATCTATGCGTCAAGAAGGGGTTTCTTGCCAAAACTGATCAAAGTGCTGAGGAAACTGCGAGGTCGTTTTTCGAGAAGATGCGCGCCAATGGTGGTCCCGACCAATCCGCATATGTACAGGAGGGGTGGGACATGATGAAAAAGGAAATCTCCGCACACGAATCGTTCTACACCCAGGAAAAGTGCGTTGGGGTGGGCAAGGAGTGGGCCAGAATCGTTGCGACGATGCGCAAGAAGTAGCGGTCGATTCCGTCAAGCGCAAGTGCGTCAAGGGGCGCTTGACAAGCGGCAGATGCGGCAGTAGCTTGTCAAGTATCTCTTGACATACTTGAGGACTGCGATGCGGCTGTTTTTGAGGCGTTCGGGATTAAGCTGTTCGTTCTGCCGAAGAAAGGCCTCGCAGGTATCGAAGCTGCTCGGGGGCCCGAAGGTTTACATTTGCGATGAGTGTGTTGGGGTCTGCAATAAGATTCTAGATGCTACGCCCGCGGCCTTTGCCGGCTGGGACGCAATGAGTGACCAGCAGCTGCTCGAGTCGCTTCAACCCGCTGTGGCAACGGTGGAGGCGACGCGCACTGTTCTGCAAATGCAAATCGATGCGTTGCGAAGGCGAGACGTGAGCTGGAGCGCCATTGGTGATGCTCTCGGCATCTCCAGGCAGGCAGCGTGGGAAAGATTCTCGTAAACAGAGAATAATCGCTGGGAGTAGGGCGCAGTGGCATCATATAGCGGCGGTGACACAGATTCTGAGCTCTGTCGACGAGTCCGGATTGGGGGTAAGACGCCGCAGTAGGCTTTCTTATGTGGCCTGAACGGGGGAGGTGGTAATGGCGATCAAACGTTCATCAAAAGGTAAGGGTGCACCATCACACAAACCGGTCGCCACAGCCCCGTTGCGCCACGTCGATGTCAGGGCGCCGCAGCAGATGGTGCCAGGCGAGGTCTACGTCGGATGGCTTTGCAAAAATCGGTCGTGCGGGCTCGTGATCGCGACTGCTGCCACAGCTCTCGCGGGCAAGGCGTCGACGGAATTCGATGATCAATTAACCGCGATCAAATGTCCTCACTGTCAAGATGAGAATCTATACCGCTGGAGTGCTCGGAGCGAACATAATTACACTCCCAAGAGTGTCTCCACTCAAGGATAGACTTGTCCGAGCCTCCCTTGAGGGCCAGCAGGTACTCGTGAATCTGCTCCAACTCCAGTTCGGTAGCCGTCCAAATCACGTCATGGCAGGTAGCTACCAGACTAATGTCTGAGCCCCTGTCGAGGGCATGCGCCACCTCATTTATGGGAAGTTCAGCCAACCTCTCCCTCCCGCATTTCGGACAGACAACGGGAAATCTGATGCCTGGTTCGATCATCACTCACCTCGCGTCATGCTCGATATAGAACATACGTCTGGGACCACCGAAATGATCCGAGACGGTTGACACAAGATGTTGTTGATTCCCCCGCGCCCTTCGGGAATGGCGGACACTGTATGAGGCGGATTCGGTCTTTTCCCCGCCGAGGGGGAGGGAGGATGTCTTTTCTAGTACGGAGGCGCCTTGCGGGCGCGTTGACATTTGGCTGCCTCGGTCCACCAGGCCAAATCGTCCGCGAAGCGGGGGAAGGCCATTTGAAGTCGCTGTCCGGCTTCACCGATGGGCTCACCCGTCGCGTTCAAGGTCTGAGAAATGGGTCCGACGGTAAGCGTGCTGGAGATCACAAGCATTCCCATCTCGGAAAGGGTTCCGTGCCATAAGAAATTTGAACGGGCGCCCGATAGACGTCCGCCGGAATAGCTGACAATCGCAGCCGGTCGCCAAAACCATTCCTCAAGAAAATGGTCGGTGAGGTTCTTCAAACCTGGTTGAATCCCCCAGTTGTACTCACCGACTACGAAGATAAAGGCATCAGCCGCGCGAATCTTTGTAGCCACCGCTTCCATCGCAACAGGCGCCTCGCCCTTCGGATACTCCTTGTACATTCGATCCAACATCGGTAATCCGACGAATTTCGCATCGAGAAGTTCGGGGGACTCGCCGCGTGAGCGGAGACTTGCAACGACGAAATCGGCTAGTCGGATACCCTTTCGATCTGATCGATAGGAACCATAGACCACGAGAATTCGGTCCTTCAATGCACACCCCTGGTTCGCAATCCATCAACGCGGAACTTAGAGCTGACCGTGTCGTCGCCGGCCGTGATGACGGGGTTTAGCACCGGCCAATTGGTCCTCTCACAGGAAAGCCGTCGGTCGATAGCTTGAGGCACCGTACGCGGCAAAGTAAAGTGAGATCACGGACAACGCCGTAGTGGACCCGTTCTTGCCGTCGGTTATCGGCGGCTTCCAGCCTTTTGTCCCGCTGTTGGTCAATCAATTGAGTACTGGGTAGTCACAGCTCGTGAAATGATAGATTTCACTAGTCGGGTGTACCCTAAAAGTTTGTATGGGGGCATGACTATGACTTTTCTTAGAGCCTTGAAAGTTAGCTGTGCTCTGGTTATTTGTGGATTCAGCATGGCTGCGCTCTCTGCTGAGCCATCGGCCGCCGATCCAGAGCAGGGCGTCTGGCAAAAACACGTATACGGTTTTCAATTCTTAGGCTTCACGTCGACTTATTCGTGCGACGGTCTTGCAAGCAAGCTAAAAGTGCTTTTGATCGCGGCCGGTGCACGTGCAGATGCGAAGTCGACTTCCGGCGCCTGCGCGCGTGGATTTGGGATTCCGGACAAATTCGCGCACGCGGATCTTACCTTCTATACGTTGGCACCGGTTGGGAATGCCGAGCCTGCGAGCCCTCCGATCATGGGAGTATGGCGCTCGGTGGTGATTGCCGATCGTTCGCCTCGCGAGGTGGCTCTCGGCGACTGCGAACTCATAGAGCAATTTCGCGATAAGGTGTTGCCGATGTTTACGACGCGCAATATCGACAATCGGCTAACCTGCGTTCCGAATCAGTTGTCAGGTTCGGTGATCAATCTGAAGTTTGACGTTTTCGCAGGATTGCCGGCGGCTAAGAAGAGGTGATCGGTGTGGTTAGCCCGAGGCATGTCGCAGCCATGGTCGGCGCTGTCTGGCTCGTGCTCGGGGCTTTCGCGTCGCCACAGCCGATGGCGGCCGCGGAGAATCCCGTCGCGGTGCCCCAGTATCGCCAGGGGCGTGGTAGTCCTGACGGCATCGGAAAGTTTTATGAGGGGCGTGAAATTGCCGCGGTCATGGGTTTCCAGGGCACGCCGTGGCTCGAGCGCCAGAGCCGCGCGAGTGAAGAACGCCCGGATCTGCTGGTGGACGAACTGCGCCTTCAATCGGGCATGAGCGTCGCGGACATCGGCGCGGGCTCGGGTTATCTCTCGCGGCTTATGGCGCCCCTGGTCGGACCCGGCCGCGTTTTTGCGGTCGACGTGCAGCCGCAAATGGTGGCGCTACTCAGGAAGTTGTCGCAGAGACCAGAGTTTCAGAACATCGTGCCGATTCAGGGAGACGCCGACGACGTCAAGCTGCCGCCAGCTTCGATCGACCTAGCGATCTTGGTCGATGTGTATCACGAGCTCGCCTATCCCTACGAAGTCATGCGCACCCTGATCCGCTCGCTCAAGCCGGGCGGGCGGGTAGTGCTGGTGGAATATCGCGCTGAGGACCCAGCTGTACCGATCAAGCCCGTGCATAAAATGAGCGAGGTGCAGATCGCGCGCGAGATGAATGTGCTGCCGCTCGTCTGGGAGCGCACCTCGGAGCGGCTCCCGATGCAACACATCATCGTATTTCGCAAGTCTGGGAATCCACAATGACTAGCGCGTTTTCTGAGGTCAGGCCAAGCTGCGCGTGCCCAAACCGGCTATTCAAGCCTCTGGCGGAAGCAACGTTTCAAGCGCACTCAAGACCGTTTACAGCGTAATGTTCGCCGCGGTGGTGACGCGCCGCGCCGAGTCTTGGTGCCCCACACCCAAATACGACCGTTCGCAGCTGCATTTCGACCGGTGGCCACGATTCGTCCGACAGTCGGTCCGATCGCCGTATAATTTGTCGGCAACATGAATGACGCCGGACAACCGATCGCAGAGTCGAAATCGCAGCTGGCCTATTGGATCTTTCAGCTGACGGGTTGGGGGGTATATAGCCTGTCGCGCTTCATTGGCGGCGTCACGGTGCTGAATCTTCCATGGGTGCACTTCGGGTTGCAGTTGCTGGGTGTCGATGCGCTGGCATTTTCGCTTTCGCATTGCCTGCGGGATTACGTGCGGCGCCATCAATGGCGTACATTGCCCATTCGCAGGCGGGTCTTGCGAGTCATTGCCGCCGCATTCGTCTGTGGCATTCCCCTCGGCATCCTGACGCAATTCACCGATGTGTCGCAGTTGCATGATCCGACTGAGTTGCTTAAGGGGTTAAATTCGGCCTTGCGATTCCGCTTGGCATTGCCCGCCGCGATTGCTTTGGAGATCGCCAATTGGGCCGGTGTTTTTCTGATCTGGCTCACGATTTATTTTTTGGTGATCGCGGTGCGGGAACACCGCTCGGCGCAGTTCAGGCAATCTGAATTGGCACGAGCACTACACTTGGCGGAACTGCGGCTCTTAAAAAGTCAGGTCAATCCACACTTCTTGTTCAATGCGCTCAATACCGTGCGCTCGCTCATCGCCGATAATCCGGTGCGCGCGCAGAACGCGGTGACGCACCTCGCCAACACGCTGCGTTATACCCTAAGCTCGCGACAAGATGAGCTGGTTACACTATCGCAGGAAATCGACATCGTCGCAGATTACCTGGACCTCGAATCCATGCGTTTCGAAGATCGGTTGCGCATCGAGAAACACATTCCACAAGATGCCGCCGGAGCGCGCATCCCGATGATGCTGTTGCAGACCCTGGTGGAAAATGCGATCAAGCACGGCATCGCTGAATTGCCTCAAGGAGGTCTGTTGCGTATTTCAGCCGCCGTGCATGACGCCGTGCTCAACCTGGAGGTCGAGAATCCGCGGCCGGCCGCGCCGACGCATTCGACGCATGAAAGCGTCGGTTTACGCAATGCCCGTGACCGCTTGAGGTTGCTGTTCGGCGGCCGTGCGAGCTTGGAGCTGGATCTGTCGCAGCCGACTGTGGCGACCGCGCGATTGCGCATTCCGCTGCAACCATGAGGGCGATGATCATTGATGACGAGCCACCGGCGCGCCGTGAAATTCGGCGACTGCTGAATGAATTCGGTTGGATTGAGGTCGTGGGTGAGGCGGGCAATGTGGATCAAGCCGAAGAACTGGTCGCGTCGCTCACGCCGGAGCTGCTCTTTCTGGATATTCAAATGCCGGGAGGCACCGGCTTCGATTTACTGAGCCGCCTTGAGGACCTGCCTCAGGTCATCTTTACCACGGCGTACGATGAGCATGCGGTGCGGGCATTCGAGGTGGATGCGCTCGACTATCTACTCAAACCCATCGATCCTTCGCGCCTGGCCGAGGCGCTGAGTCGAGCTAAGGCCGCCCAAGCGGCGCGCACGCCGCAGCCGGGGGCGGTGCTGGAGCAAATCTTTGTGCGCGACGGAGAGCGGTGCTGGTTTGTGCCGCTGCGCGAGGTCCGCCTGCTGAGCTCGGAGGGTAATTACGTTCGCCTGTCGTGGGGCAAGGAAAGGCCGTTGCTGGGTCGCGCGTTGGCGGCGCTCGAGCAGCGTCTCGATGCGAATCGCTTCTTCCGCGTCAACCGGCGGCAGATCATCAATCTGGATTTCATCGAGCGCGTCGAGCTGGGGGTAAATGGACGGCTGCACGCGCAGCTGCGCGATGGTCCCGAAGTGGAAATTTCTCGGCGGCAGGCGCGCCTGTTCAAGACCAAGATGAGCATCTAACGCCGCGACACGATGTCACCGAACGGTCTGGCCGGCGCTTGTTAAAAGCGAGTTCAAAAAGTACTGTTTACTTCAGCCAAGTCTCCACAGTGGCTTTTTGTTGACTGATGAAGTTATCGACGCGATCGACAGCGGTGTCTATTTGGCTTTGCGGGCCGGTCAAAACGTGGCGACTGCGGGCGGCGACCAGATTTGGATCCTCATCGGTCATGGTCTCGAGGTTGTGGGACATGGCCACCAGGGCGCTCTGGTGTTCGTTGAGGGAATCGACCGGCGGCGAGGCTGCGACGGTCTGGGTCGAGGGGTCGACCCGCGGCGGAGTGTCGCTGCGTGGCGCGGTGTCGTTGATGGCGGCCTTGAAGGTGTTGGCCTTGGCCGTGCGGTCACCGAGATCGTTCAGCCCCCATTTGTCTTGCAGGTACCGCAAGAGGCTGGTGTGATCGAGCAAATCGGAGAAGATGCCGTTGCCTACGTAGGGGGAGATGAGAATTGCAGGGACGCGGACGCCGTAGCGCGTGAAGTCATATTCTTCGCTGTGGTGATCCGGCGGTATCGCGGCGGGTGGTACGACGTGGTCGTAAAATCCGCCGTGTTCATCGAATAGAACCAGCAGCAGCGTAGAATTCCAAAGTTTGTCGTTTTTGCGGATGGCATTGTAGACGCCGGCGATGAGGCCGTCGGCGCCGATGATATCGTGCGGCGGATGCGCATCGTTCGCCCCGGGTTGAAGATAAGCGGGCTCGATGAAGGCAAAAGGCGGAAAATTGTCGGCATCGCCCGCGGCGTCTTGGTAGAAACCCATCATGTGGTGGTGGCGTGCCGCGTTTTCCGGCGACCATTGATGCACAAACAGCAGGGACAGGGGTGTATCGCCGAAGTAGACCTTCCACTCGATGGACTTTTCATTCAGCCGGTCAAAGATTGTGGGCTGGTCATACCAATGCAGATTCAGATTCATGATGCCGTTTGGCATTTTGACTCTGCCCAAGCTCGTGCCGCTCAAGGCAAAGAGGCGATTGACCCAGGTCGGACCTGGCACGGAGGAATGCCAAGAATCGCAAACGGTAAAGGCATTTGCGAGCGCGTGAATGGCAGGCAGCGTTCCAGCGTCGTGGTAGCGCATGACCTCGGACGGATCGTCAAGCTGCGGATAGGATTGCGCATAGTCTTGAACGAAGCCGCCGTTCGGTGGAATGCCGCCCGTACCGCCCAGTTGGATCAGCACATCCTTGGTCTCATGAATGGGGTCATTGGGTATTTGTCGCGCGGCTCCCGACTGTTGGCTGTAAGTCTTGCGACCGTATTTGTTGGTGCCGCTCAAGTCGTACTTCGCGCGCATTTTCTCGGTACCACCCAGGATGTGGTCGAAGGACCGATTCTCGAGCATCAGGACGACGACGTGCTTGATGGGATCGTCCGGCATTGCAGCTCCCTGGGGATATCGATGAGTGGATGCGATGGAGTATCACACGCTCATCCTCCTCCGGGCAACGGCGTCTCGGGACCCGGTGCTGCAGCTAAATGCCCGGTTGGGTACTTCTCCGCCGCAGCATCCGATCGAGCGCAAAGGGTCCTGACCCTCCCAATACCAGCGCGGCCAGGCCCGCGAGGTAGAGCAGGTCGGTCTCGTATCCCGGCTGTCCAAAGTGAGCTCCGGCGGCGGTCACTGTCTGGAGCTTGATGGAGCTGAAGCCATTCGGCAGATGTACGGTGAATATCGCGACAAGCAGCACAATCATCATCGGAACACTGGCGAGAGGGATAAACGCTCCGACGAGCACGGCTAAACCTCCCAGCAACTCGATCAGAACCGTCGCCCAAGATAACAACGTGGCCGCCGGTATTCCGAGTGCATACAAAATGTTCGCAAAGTCATCCGGCCCTCGCGCCAGTTTCGCGTAACCATGCTCCATAAAGCCGTAGCCGACGATCAAACGGAGCGGGATCGCGTACCAAGCCTCACGCAAAGAGAGGAACAGCTGAGAGCTTCGGTCTATCAAATTGTTCATGCGGGATTCCTTGCTAAGGAACTACACCAGAGGAGACCGATGTGGGGCGATTTATATTGCAATTACTCGGTGAGTTTGTTCCGGCGCCCTCTTGGTCCAACCTCGGTCGATCAGCGTTGCACTGTCGACGGCGACCTGAACTCCACTAGCGCGATGACCCCGGATCCCAACACGCTCAGCGCGGTCAACGCCAATGATTGTACGAGTGAAGCACTGCCCAATAACCAAGCACTGCAAAGAAAAAGCGCGAGGAAAGAGAGCGCCCCGCTCGCAGCGCAGGCGACAGCCATTCCGCCCTGCCTCAATACTCTCATCGTCAGCCATCTCCAAAATGTGAAAAAAAAGCGCCGACAATTGACAAGCGATATCTATTAGTACAATTGAAGCGCCGAGGCGTTGGTCGGATATGTCGAGTTCGTCCCTCACCCGTACGAGACTGTCCCTGCGAGACCGCCCCTGCGCCCAGCGACAGGTCAACGCGCGAAATTGCTATGCCGTCGCATCAAGGTGCCGTGAAATCCATGCGGGGTGGCGTTATAATGGACTTCCATGAAACCGCGATGGTGTGGTTTGCCCTCGTTTCAGATGGCCCTTTCTGTGGCCGGAGGTCTTCATGGCAATTCAAGACTATGTGCGATCGATTGCGGCAACCGAGACGGTCTCCAAAGACCAGGTATTCCGGTTCCTGGAAATGCAATTCGCGCGTGCCGATAGGAATCATGACGGCGAGCTCGATGCCGAAGAATTGGCGGCCTTTGTGCATGCGGTAGCGAAGCCGGAAGCGGATCAGAGGTAGCAAGTCATCGAGTGAGAAAATCGCGATCGTCGTGCTGGCGGTCGTCAGGCTCTTCCGCCATCTCACGCGATCGGCGGGACCCATTGGCTCCGTGCCGCCCCTGATAAATGACTGTTTATTCCCACGCCCAACTGCCTGTGGCGCGTTTCGATGAGGATGGACGTACAATCATCAGCTCGATCAAAAGAAGGGGTGAACCCATGGCAAAGAAGAAACGCAAACGCGTCGTCCAGTCGCCGGGCCACACTTTTGAAGTCAAGGCCGAGATCGCCAACACCACGCTAGCCAAAGCCCGATCCGCGTTGACGCTTCAAATCTATCGCAAGGATCTCAAGCTCGGTGAGCTGCAGATCGGCCGCGGGTCTTTGTTTTGGGCGGGGGCCAGACGACAGTCGGCGAAACGCATTCACTGGGGAAGATTTGCGGAAATGATGGATCGGTTGGCGTATGGGAGGAACGGGTAGAGGACATGCCTCTTACCAAGCGCTAGTCCCCCGACTTCCTTAAACAACAGCGTGTGTCAGAGGCGTCGACCGCGCCGACCGTTCAAGAGAAAGGCAACTACGACAACAGCGACGATTAGCCCGATCGGGCCGATGCCCCACCCAGCGCCCACGCCCCAATAAAGGCCGCCTCCGCCTCCGAGCAGCAACAACAGAAGAATGATGATTAGTATGGTATCCATGGACAATCCTTATTTTAGGCGACTCTATTCGTGGTCACTCGTGATGACCCTGCTCGATACTGACAGCAGCGGCGATTTGCGTTGTCAGCGAGCGGGCTAGACGCGTGTAGGACAATCGAGACATCTCGGCCGAAAAAGAACCCTCAGAGCAGCTCTTCTATCGCGCTGCGTTCTTCGTTGTCGAGTTGAAAATCGAAGATGCTGAGGTCATCGCGCATATGTATCTCGGATTTGGTGCCGGTGAGAGGTACCACTCCAATCTGAGTGAGATAGCGAAACAGAATTTGCGCTGGTGTTCGATTGTGAGTAGAGGCGAGGGCAATCATAGCCTTGTTCGCCAGGAGTTGGGGATTGGCGCTCAAGGTCCAGAAGCTTTGATAGATGATTTGGTGTTGGTCGCAGTAAGCCCGTATGTCGAAGTCATAGTTCGTGTCGGCATAGAAACGATTTTGAACGACCGCAGGTTTTATTCGCACGGCGTCGTTTAGGCCTTTGAGATCCTCCAGGCGATAGCAGTTGCTGATGCCGAGTTGGCGAATCAAGCCAGTGTCGACGAGAGTTTCGAGCGCACGCCAAACGGCCAGATTTTGCGTCATCGTCGGCATGGGGGAGTGCAGCAACACGCAGTCGAGGTAGTTGGTTTGCAGGTTCTTCAAGGACACCGCGACGGACTGAGAGACTTGATGGGGCAGCGGCGCCTTTGGATCGTAGGGAATGCGGTTCGGATCCTGGCCTGCGAGTGAGGTGAATTTGGTTTGCAGGTAGAGATCGGCGCGGGTCAGTCCCGGATTGAGGCCGGCTGCGATGCCGGCACCGACGCCCGCCTCATCGTAATGTTTGGGTTGGCAGGCTGTATCGATGCCGCGAAATCCGTTTCGCATCGCGAGGTGCACCAGTCGCTGGGTGTCGGACTTCTTCCAAGCGGTGCCGTAGATAATTCGCGGGACGCGAACTTTGTTGTTGGAAATACAGAATGGGTGCATGGAAGTGCTCTTACATCGACTCATTGAAGGCTGAATGGTAAGAAACCGTGCCTTGAGGGCGCGAGGCACCAAATGACAGAGCCAGGAAGTATTCAGCGGGGACGCTAGGAAGGTTAAGGTTCGGATCGACTCGAAATCCGAAGCGGTTGTAGTACTGCGGTTCACCCAGCAACACACAGCCCGAGGCCCCGCGCCCTTGCAGTACCCGTAACGCCTCGTGCATAAGGCGCGAGCCGATGCCGCGGCGCTGATATTCAGGCGCTACCGATATGGGGCCCAGTCCGTACCAACCAGTCGCGCCATCCGATATGGACACTGGGGAAATCGCAACGTGGCCAACTACTGCACCGTCAGCCGTGGCAACGAGTGATACCGCGAGTTGCCCGGCCTTGCGCAGCGAGTCGACGATGAACTGTTCAGTGTGGCTCGTATGGGGGGCCTGCAGAAACGCAGAAAGTATTACGGCGCGAATATCTGCAATATTGTCCGGGGTCTCACTACCAATCTCGATTTTCATCGCGAGACGTCTGGCAAACTCACGGTTTCTTTGCAAGGACCTTGCCGATTTTCGACAAGCGCGGGCATATCCACCGGTATATCAGCGTAAGGCAAGGCGTTTGGCGAGCCAATCAAATCGGTCCTTCGACGCTTGCGGATCGTTAAGTTCGTGTGCTGAATCATAGAATAAGACCGTCTTGGGTTCAGTCGCTGCAGCCGCATAGCGCTCCATGGAAGCACGATCAAAATACTGTTCAAAGTTCGCAAATTGCAGGAGGAGGGGAGTCGGCTGGGCAAAGCGGACGTAGTGTATCGCGTTGACATCGTCGAGTACGTTTACGTAGGTCTCGAGTTGTCCCTTTGGCAGACTCGTGCGCAACTCAATTAATCGCGGATTGTCACTTCGCAGCAGCAGGTCGGCCTCCTCTGCAACGCCCGCCATCAATACCGCGGCCTTCAGCCGCCGGTCCACGGCAGCAAGGATGGCTCCCCATTGGGCGCCAAAACTGTGCCCAACGTAGCCAACGCGATTCGGATCGACATCGGTGCGACTCAAGAGCAGATCGATGGCTCGGCGCATCTCAATGACCGTTCCGACCCTTGTGTTTCGATCCGAGTCTGGGTGCGCGAAGTCGTCAACTTCTGAGTACCACGGTCGCGGTCGCTCCCAACGGTAATCGGGAAGCAGAGAAATCACGCCGGCACAAGCGTAGGCCTTGGCTTCCGGAATGAACTCGCCTCGAGTGCCGTTTCCCCAATGCCCGAAAACCACCGCGGCAAAGGGACCCTTGCCCGTAGGCACAATCTCATAAGCCGAAACCAGTCCACCGGAGGGGCTCGCGTAGGTGATGTCGTGGATCACGCCGCAGCCGAATGCTTTGAGAGTCTTGTCCTGAATATTCAGAGGCTGATGTGAGTCATAGTCAAACACGTGCGCCAACTTACTCAAGTCACGCTCTGCCGGCGCCGCAGCGGCTATGGCTAAGAAACTAAGTACTAAGAATCCAACGAGCAGCCGCATCAGTTTCATAGTGGGCACTCAACAATGAGCAATGCTTTGACTCCCAGCCAAAATGATGGGATGCGGGATCGGTGTCTGGCAAATTGAAATAGGGAATCCGCTTCTGGCACTGCGGACCGGCCAACCGCCGGCCTAGATCGTACTTCGCATAATGTATATTATGTTAAATCATGAATGGGGTGTATTTATGGGCTGTCCGGTGCCTCGTGCCCGTGAGGCTTGTCTCACCGCCCGCTCTCGCGATGCGATCAGTGACTGCCTGGCACTACAAGTTTAAAGACAGTACCGGCGTTGTTCTCACCGCCAGTTGTCGTCACACCATAGAAGTTTCCGTCATCGGCTTGCAACAGGCTGTTCGCAATCTGTTGCCCGTCAGCAGCCGTCAGCGTGTGCAGGACGGTCTCCTGACCCAGCGGTTTGATCTGGACGATGACCGAGCAATAGCTGCCGTAGAAGTTCCCATCGCTTCCCAGGATCAAAGGTCCGGGTGAACACGTTGGGCTTGCCTGATCGGCAGGGTTGGTGCCAAACGAATAGAGCACGGTTTCGTCCCCGGCGGGCGTGATTCGATAGACCGCACCACATCCAGCAGGACAACCGGGTGTGATCGAGCCGCCAGCCGAAGTGCCGTAGAAGTTCCCGTCCAAGCCCTGCGCGGGAGCTTGTGTGGGTTTGCTCGCATCGTCGCCCGTGGCTCCGAATGAATACAGAATCTGAGCTTGGCTGGTACCCGACGTTATGCCGGTCAATGTGTAGAAGAATCCATGACCGTAGGTTCCACCGGATTGAGTGACACCATACAGGTTGCCGTCTCTCGCGATCGTGTTCGCGCCGAAACCGACACCCTGACCCCTGAAATCGAATTGCACAAATTGGGTTGATGGCGTCAATCCATCGACCTCTCCTCCGTCACCGAAGTAGTCGTTGAAGAAATAGAGCATGCCATTCGGAGCCGATACCAGATCCACCGGCGGCGGAAAGTCGCACGAGTCACCGGCTTCGAAATCGTTGGTGTACACGAAGACGGCATTACCCAAGAGATCACTGGAGAAGACTGCTCCGACGGAATCCCCGTTTCCTGCGGTACCAAAGCAGCCCAAGGTGTCGTAGAGCATGCCGTCCGGGCCAAGCACCACTGGTCCGGTGAGCGCGGCCGGCAGCCCGGGTTGCGCAAGCGCTGACCCGAAAGTGATGGGCTCATCGGTCTCAGCGCCGGACAGGCTCAAGCGAAACAAGTCATTCTGCCCGCCCCAGCCGTAGAGATTGCCGTCGTGCGCCTGAACCACACCGCCTGCGGACGCGTTTGGCCCCTTTCCGGAAGGAAAGGAATAGAGCACGGTCAGGGTGGCGCCGGCAGCCGGGGAGGAACTGCCGGTTGCAGTGGTCATATGACTAATGGAGGTGCCACCTCCTCCGCCGCAGGCTGCAAGCATTGCGCCCAGAAGTGTCACGATCTGTGGATACCGCATGATTGATTCTCCCTCGACCGATGACCGCTCGCAGGAAGAGAGACTCAGCCGGGTCTTCGTTTATTCCCAGCACGGCTCGAGGGTGCGCTCCACATACTGCGCGCCGAAGACCGATAGGTGACCGTCGTCGAAGTAAAGTGACTGGTCGTCCGCCTTGTAGAGGCAGGAATCGGCCGCACAGAGAACGTCCTTGGGATCCGCAACCTTGAGCCTGCCTTGCTGCTCGAGCGTGCGCACATCGCGCTCCATCTCGCGGTGCTGGGCCAAGGCATCCTCGCGGCTCAGCCTCAAAAAGTCATCCGGGATGCGGCGGCGGTGCGCCACGAGGAGCGCATGGGAAACCGCATATTTCAGCTTCGGAACTGCGAATACTACACAGATTGAGCGCGAGTGATCACCGACGCGGCTGACGGTTTGTTCGATGCCGGCAGCGATGTCTGGCACGTGCGGCGGGGGTTCAGGATTGGCCCAGGCCCCGTCGAGAATGATGAGTTCGGGTTGGAGTCGCGCAATGGCCTCGAGGACTGCGTCGTTGAAGGTCGCGCATCCATATCTGTCCATACCCGCATCGATCCTTATCGGGCTCGATGGGGCGAACAGCGGCAGGCAATTGTACTTTGCGACGAAATATGTGCGCATGCCGTGCGCCTTCGCCAGCGCGATGATGGCAGGCATCAATGCCATCGCGTGACTGTCGCCCCATACCAGCACCGCTGGGGAGGCGTCCAGCGGTCCGAACTTGCACACATTGCCCGCCTTGACCTGCTGCAGAGACACGTCCTCTGCGCAACGAACGATCTCCGGGGTTCCGAACATGCTCACGATCAGTCCCCGTGTCTCTGGCGGGAATCGGTGCGGGAAGCCGTCGGAGTTCCACAACACGAGGCCCGCGAGAAGGATTCCGGCGCTTACGACACCAGCGCCGACCAGCAGCGATCGGGTGCTCTTCAGGAACACGCGAGCTCTCACCGGTCGCTCGATGAATCGCCAGCTCGCGGCTGCCACGATTAATGTGGCAGCGAGCGGTACTGCGGCGGCGGCGGGTGTGAGCGGCGCAATGCGGTAGTAGCTCACGAAGGCGAGCAGCGGCTGGTGCCACAGATAAAGCGAATAGGAAATAAGTCCGACAAAAACCAGCGGCGTCCAGGAGAGCACGCGGTTAACGAGCGCCGGCTGCGGGCTGTTGCCGGTGGCAAGCAACGCGGCGGTGGCCAGACACGGCAGCAGCGCAGCAGTGCCCGGATATAGTGTCGCCTCGGTGTAGTGGTACACGGCGATCGCGATTCCTAACAGGCTTGCAATCGCCAGGCTCTCGGTGACAATGCGGTGCCCTATCCGCGGCGTTCCGCCAATTGCCAGCGCAGCCCCCAGCAGCAGTTCCCATGCGCGCATCGGCGCGAAAAAGTAGTTCGCCATCGGCCGATGGTGCGAAGCCCAGATGCATAACGCTAGAGAAGCCACAGCCAGAACGATCAGCGTCATGCGCCGATAAGGCAGTCGGTACCGGGTGATCGCAATTAACAGCAGCGGATAGATCAAATAGAACTGCTCTTCCACAGAAATGGACCACAGATGGCTCAGTGGGAGTTGCCGGACCTCGGGCGCGAAGTAACCTCTTCCCTCCGTCCAGGTCGCGATGTTGCTCAGCAGTACCGGTGTCGCTGCGACGTATTTTCCGAGGTTCACCAGATCGGCAGGCGTAGATAACGCGACGGCGACGATTGCCGTCGCGAGGCAGGTGGCCAACAAGGCTGGCAGGATGCGCCGCATACGTCGCACGTAAAACGCGGCGAGCGTGCGACGCGGAGACTCGTCGCGCGATTCCTGCAACAGCTGGGTGATCAGATAGCCGGAGATCACGAAAAAGACATCGACTCCGACATATCCTCCCGCGAATCCTGGAATGCCACTGTGAAAAAGGATGACGGCAATAACGGCGAGAGCCCGAAGCCCATCGATGTCGGGGCGGTAGGCTGGGACGCGTGAGCGCCCCGATGTCGGGCTCATGTCGACTTCCCGGTGCAATGGTCTCGACGGGCGACGCGCATCGAGTAGTCGTCGTTTGTTAGTCAATAATCACGTATCTTTCAGCATAAGCAATCTAATTTATAGCAATGTTGATCGCGCCGGATTTATGCGAAATTTGATTCACGCTAGGCTGCGCAGAGTTCCAGTAATTTCGAGTTATCATTTGTAACTAATTGATGAAATGCCAAAAATAACCTTCATCGCATTCGACGGCTCGCGCCGGACCGTAGAGGTCGCCGCAGGCACCACACTCATGCGCGCAGCCACCGATAATCGCGTGGCCGGCATTGACGGCGACTGCGGAGGCAACTGCGCCTGCGCGACCTGCCACGTCTACATCGATTCCGCCTGGGCGCAACGGGTCGGAGCTCGCAGCCCGTGCGAAGCCGATATGCTGAATTTGGTGTCCGAGTTGCGGGACACGTCGCGGCTGGCATGCCAGATCGATGTCGATGCGAACTTGGACGGTCTGATCGTTGCCACACCGGAATCACAGCATTGAAGGGGAGCAGGTCATGATCGGAACCAGCCCAGCCGCGCGCGCCGACGCGCGTGCTCGCACCCTCGCCCTCCCACTGGATCACCTGGATCCGGCCGACCCTCAAGGATTCGTGGACGACACCGTGGGCTATGTCTTCGAACGGCTGCGACGCGAAGATCCCGTGCACCGCTCTCACAGTCCTGTGCCGGGTATCGACACCTATTGGTCGGTGACGCGCTATCAGGACATCATGCACGTCGATAGCCATCATGAATTGTATTCCTCTGCGGATGGAATAACGCTGATGGACTTTCCCGCCGATGATGAGCAGAAACTGAAGATGTTCATCGCCATGGACCCGCCGAAGCATGACGAACAGCGCAAGGCGGTAAGTCCGATCGTGGCGCCGGCGAACCTCAATAACTGGCGCGATCTGATTCGGCAGCGCACCTGCGATGTGCTGGACGATCTGCCACGCAACGAAACTTTTGACTGGGTCGACAGGGTCTCTATTGAACTGACGACCTATATGCTGGCAACGCTACTCGACTTCCCGCTGCAAGACCGGCGGCTGCTGACCTATTGGTCGGACATTTCCACGGCAAACAAACTCACCAACCCCGATGCTCTCGAACCCGAGGTTCGCATGGCGGAGTTGCGCAAAATGCTGGAGTACTTCACGCGCTTGTGGAACGAACGTGTCAATGCACCGCCGCGCACCGATATTATCTCGATGTTGGCCCATGGCCCGGCGACCCGCAATATGGGGCCGCTCGAGTACATGGGCAATCTGGTGCTTCTCATCGTCGGCGGCAACGACACCACGCGCAACTCCATGACCGGAGGCCTGCTCGCCCTGCACGATCACCCCGAGGAGATGGCGAAACTGCGCGCCAATCCGACGCTCGTTGAGAGCATGGTCTCGGAGATCATTCGATGGCAGACCCCACTGGCGTATATGCGGCGCACCGCCACGGCGGATACCGAACTGGGCGGCAAGCAAATCAGAAAAGGCGAAAAGCTTGCGATGTGGTATCTGTCGGGCAACCGGGATGAGACTGCAATTCGTGAGCCGGATCGGTTCATCATCGATCGCGAACGGCCGCGACAGCATCTGTCATTTGGCTTCGGGATTCACCGCTGCGTGGGCAACCGCCTGGCCGAGCTGCAGCTGAAGATTCTGTGGGAAGAGATTTTGCGGCGCTTCGAGCATATTGAAGTGGTCGGCGAGCCGACGCGGGTGCGCTCAGCCTTTGTGCGCGGCTTTAGTAAGCTGCCGGTGCGCATCGCGGGTTGAGCCGGCCGGCAGCTTTGCTGCAATGCTTTTGTCTGGGCTGTCAGATTTGGCTGATAGTCGACCGCGCAGCAAAGGAATCGCAATCTGCGCTAATCTTCCGCTCGGCCAAACAAACGATTCCCACTAAGTCGTTTTTAGGTCGGGGCCCGCTCGATGTTCGCGCATCGATCGGGCCCTCTTATTTTGTGCGACCCGCCCTCGTGTCGATCTGGCGAGTCAGCGGTCTGGCGGCAATTGAGCTAGACTTTGTGGTCGTTCAGGGCCATCCGCAGCCCCGTGAGTCTAAAAATGAATTCATCCCCTGCAAGCGTCATGTCGCCGGATTCGGCCGCCGAACAATTACGCGCACTGCTGCGCGCCCAGCAAAATGCCTTTCAGTCCGACATGTCGCCATCGCGCGCTGTGCGTCTGGACCGACTCAATCGACTTGGCCGGCTGATCGAATCGCACGCCCAAGAATTCTCCGCCGCGATTTCAAGCGACTTTGGTTCCCGTTCGCGCATCGAAATCCGCATTACCGAAACATTGGTGCTCCAGAGCGGAATCCGGTATGCGATACGACATCTTTCGCGCTGGATGAAGGTGCGGCGGGTTTCGACGGCACTTGCCTACCGGCCCGGCAAATCCCTGATCCTGCGCCAGCCGCTCGGCGTAATTGGGATTATCAGTCCGTGGAATTACCCGTTGCAGCTTGCCTTGGCGCCGTTGATCGGTGCCTTGGCTGCGGGAAATCGCGCCATGCTGAAACCGTCGGAGCTGACTCCCTCATTCTCCCGGGTGTTTGCCGCGGCGGTCGCGGCGGCTTTTGCACCCGAGGAGGTTGCCGTGGTGACCGGCGATGCATCCGTCGGGAAACTATTTTCCGCCCTGCCCTTCGATCACCTGGTGTTCACCGGATCGACGGCCGTCGGCCGGGAGGTCGCGCAAGCGGCAGCCAAGAATCTGACCCCCGTCACCCTGGAACTCGGCGGCAAATCGCCCGCCATCATCGACGCCTCGTGCGATCTTGACGGCGTAATCGACCGCATTGCTTGGGGAAAATTGATCAACGCAGGACAGACCTGCATCGCACCCGATTACATGCTGGTGCCGCGCAGCGATGTGGATCGATTCGTGCAGCGATTGCGCGTCAGCATGCGAGCTTTATACCCGAAGTTTCGCGCCAATCCGGACTATTCGGGGATCATCAGTGAACGGCACCTGCGGCGCTTGCGCGAGCTGATCGAGGATGCGCGTGAACGCGGTGCAACGGTCATCGAGTTGGAACCTGTGGAATCCTCAGTAACTCCGGGCAGACAGCTGCCCCCGACGTTGCTGCTCAATGTCGGCGACAGCATGCGCGTCATGAACGAAGAGATATTTGGCCCGATCCTGCCGATTGTTCCCTACGACACGCTGCAGGAAGCACTTAGCTACATCAACCGGCGTGAGCGGCCGCTTGCGCTTTACTGGTTCGGCCGAGACTCGGCGATCCGTGAACAGGTCCTCGCGGGCACCATCGCCGGGGGCGTGTCGATCAACGATACCCTGATGCACATCGCCCAAGAAGGCCTGCCATTCGGCGGCGTCGGCGCCTCCGGACAAGGCCACTATCACGGGGAGTTCGGGTTTCGGCAGTTCTCCAAGGAAAAGCCGGTTTTCATTCAATCGCGATTTTCGGGCGGCGGCATCATCCGCCCGCCCTACAAGCCGTCGATTGAGCGCGTTCTGACCTGGTTGTCGCGCTTCACTTGACGAAAGATCGCTGACGGCGATGGCGGGTATCCCGGGCCGTTCCGGTTCTAATAAAGGAACCCATGAACGCCCTGCTCAGCCCGCGCCGCAAGTTTGATCATCGCTTCTACCTTGGTGCCGGTCTGGTCGCCCTGGGATTGGTATTTTGGGGCTTTGCGCACACCTATTACCTGAAGCTCATTTTTGAATCGCCTCCGCTCCCGGTGCGGCTGCACATTCACGGCGCCGTCATGAGTTCCTGGCTGGTGCTCTTTTTCGCGCAGGCCTGTCTGATATCCGCCCGTCGCGTCGATTGGCACCGCCGCTTAGGATTAGTAGGAATCGTGATTGCAATACTGGTGGTCATTCTCGGATCCACCACCACGTTTAACGCCGCCGCGCGGGAAGTCGGCCGCCATTCCGACGAAGCTAGTGCTCGAGTCGCCGTGCTGTGCCTGGAACTCGTGCAAATGGCGCTATTTGCAGGGCTGGTGACCGCCGCCATCGCGATGCGCCGTCGTGCCGATTTTCACAAGCGGCTGATGCTGCTCGCGACAGCCTGCATGATGCCCTCTGCTTTTTCCCGAATACCGCTCAATCTCACCTTCATGGTGTCGAACTTTATGTCGATTCTCATCCTCTTCAATCTATGCGTAATCGTCCCTGCATTGATCGATACCCTGCGCAACCGTCGGCTGCATCCCGCCTTCGGCTGGGGCGGTCTCATTGTGATCGGAGCGCTGAATTTGGCTTACCCAATCGCCATCAGCCGCCCATGGCTGCGCATCGGCACCTGGCTGGTCTCGTAGGCCACTGCGGGCTCAGTGCGCCCTTTCGAGTTCGCTGCTTCCGTACAGCGCGGAGTCCTTGGGGATCGGCTCATTCCAAATGAAATGGCTGAACCAATCGAGGTTCGCCTGCAGCAGCGCCAACGCGGACTTCGGCTTGTCGATGCCGTGTCCAAAGCCCGTGTAAAGAATCAACCGCGCATCGACGTGCTGGTCTAGAAGGCCCCGGTAAAGCTCAAAGGCATCGGGAACCGGCACTCGATGATCGGCGCTGCCATGCTGAATCAATGTGGGCGTCTTGGCTTGACGGATCGTCGTGATCGGGGAGGTCTTTGCATAGATCTGCGGATCGTCCCACGGAGTCGCGTCCAGGTACTGGGGGGTAAATGGCGTGATATCCGTGCTGACATAGTATGTCGTCCAGTCGCTGATGCCGGCGCCAACGGAAATTGCCTTGAAGCGATCGGTATGGGTGGTGAGAAATGCGGAAATGTAACCGCCTTGCGACCAGCCCATGGCGGCCAACTTGTCCGGCGCAACGATACCCTTGGCGATCAGCGCATCCACCCCGCTCATCACGTCCCACATGTCCCCGACGCCCAAATTACGCACGTTGAGTGCGCGGAATTTGGCCCCATAGCCGGCGCTGCCGCGATAGTTTGGCTCCAGGACCAAGGCGCCCTTCTCGAGAAATGCCTGCACCGGATAGGCATAGTCGGGCGGAAGAAACCTAGGCTGAGAAACGCCGGTCGGACCACCGTGGATTTTGACCAACAGTGGATACTTGCGCTTCGGATCATAGTCAGCCGGCTTATGCAGCACCCCTTCAATCAGCGTGCCGTCCTTGCTCTTCCATGAAACGACTTCCACGCTGCCAAGCTTCCAGCCGCCAACCTGCGCGGTCTGATCGGTCAGTTTTTTCGGCGCAAACGTCTTGGCGCTTGAGATGTACAGTTCCGTCAGGTGTGTCGCATCGTCGGCCGTGAAGGCGATGGAGTCGCCGTCCGGCGTTATCGATGCCTCGTAGATGATCAATTGCCCATCGGTGGAAACCGGCTGAACCTGCGCGGTGGCCGCGTCCAGGCGGAACAACTGTGCGGTCATTTTCTGCGTGGCACCGAAGTACAGTCCGCCCGGAACCCACACAGGCGCCTCTGGGTCTTCGTCAAAACTCTTGGTCAAGTCGCGAACATCCCCGGCCGCCGTTGCGGGCTTCTTGAGGACGGTCGCGAGATCCACCAAGGCGATGTGCGTGTTGGCATAAAAGAATTTTGGCTGCCCGAGACTGGTCATGAAAACCAATTGCTTGCCGTCCAAGGAGAACGTCGGCCGTCCGTCCGGGCCCGGCAACGCGACGATTTTGGTCGCGGTTCCAGGACTGGCCCCGGCTCGAGGCAGGTCCAGAAGGTAAATATCTTCGTCTTGCAAAAAGGCCAACAGCGGATTGCGGCCCGCGCTGAAGGCGACGCGATCGGACTGCGGTGAGATCGCGAACGATTTGATGCCGAGTGCAGGATCAGACGTCAGCTGCTTTGCAACCTGGGGCTGTGCCGACTTGATTCCGGCATCGGCATCGACCCACCAGAGCTGATTCTGGTCGAAATCCTTTTCGACGACGTCATAAGCGCTGTAGCGCTCCTTGCGCGCCTTGCTCGCCTTGGTCGGTGCTTCCGCCGCCGTAAAAAGAATCGATTTGCCATCCTTCGTCCAGTGAAACTCATTGACGTCGGTCTCGGATTTCGTCAACGGCCACGCCTCTCCACCATCCGGAGCGATGAGCCAAATCTGCTTCGCGGCCGGCTTTCCTGCCTCCGGCGCGTCGCTCTTGGCATCCTTCGCGCCGAGGTCTTTTTGCACGGCCGCGAATGGCTCGATCACATTCGCTTCGCGCTCAGTGACAAACGCGAGCCACCGCCCGTCCGGCGACCACTCAGCCGAACCGGCCGATTTTTTTCCACGCGTCAGCTGAACGGACTTGCCGGTGGCCACATTGACCAGCCACAGCTGCCAGACAAACTCGTTCTCTTTCCAGTTGGTTTCGCGCTGCAGGTAGGCAACCGACGATCCGTTCGGCGCGACCGCCGGCGCTCGAATGCTCGTGCGGCTCAAGGTCTCGGCGAGTGTTGCGACGTGTGCGCCCTGGCAAAATCCGCTGAGCGGCAGGAGGCATAAGGCGCCGATCGCCAGCATTGATTGCCGCGCATATCTTGCCGTCATCGATCTTCGCTGTTCATTTATCGCCATGCACTCCCCCTGATCTGGCCGCCTACTTGCCCACGTGCACCGGAATCGGCGGCGCGGACTTGCGCGGGATTTCCGGCGAATTCTTGACTTGCTGCAGAACATCGGCGATTGCCGCATCCAATTGCACATCGTAGCCGGCGTTGACGGCCAACGGGTCCAACGGGACCTCGACATCGGGCGCTACCCCTTCGTTCTCGACCCGCCATTCGCCTTCCGGCGTGAAGACGCGGAAGAACGGTACGGTGAGAAAACCGCCGTCAATCAGCTGCGGATTCGCAGAGATGCCGATCAAGCCGCCCCAGGTACGCGTGCCGATCAGCTTGCCGAGGCCAAGTCGCCTGAATCCGTAGGGCAGAAAGTCGCCGCCGGATCCCGCATCTTGATCGATCAACATCGCCTTCGGTCCGTAGATCGCCGCGGCCGGTGTGTTGAAGACCAACCCGTCTCGATCTTTCCATCCCGACAAATACTTCCGGTTCAGGACCTCCAACACGTAGTTGGCGGCCTGGCCGCCGCTGTTGCGGCGATCGTCGACGATGAGTCCAGGCTTATCCACCTGTGCAAAAAACATGCGGTTGAAGAAGGTGTAGCCATCGCCGGCGGTATCGGGCAAGTACACATAGGCCACTTTGCCGCCGCTCTTCCGGTCCACATATTCGCGATTGGCTTCGATCCAGCTCCATTGGCGCAACGCCGCTTCATTCGCAATGGGGATTACCACCGCCGTATGGGCGGCCTTGCCATCGCGGCTTACGGTCAGGGAAACCTGCTTGCCGGCGGTCCCCTCGAGCAGGGAGAAAATGTTTACCGACCCATCCAACGGATGGCCATTGATCGCCAGTATCGCGTCGCCTTCCGCGACATCGACGCCGGCGGTGGCGAGGGGCGCGATGAGAAAGGGATTCCAGCGATCGCCTTGATAGATCTTTTGAATCCGGTACTGGTTGTTCTCGACCCTGAAATCAGCGCCGAGTAACCCGATGCCGACGGGCGTGGCCGCATAAACATCGCCGCCGCCTGCGCGGTTATGCCCCACTTGCATCTCGCCGATCATTTCGACCAGCAATTCGTTCAAGTCTTCGCGGCGCTGCACGAACGGAAGCAGCGGCTCATAGCGGGCGCGAATCGCAGCCCAGGGCAGGCCGTGCATGTTGGGATCGTAGAAATACTGCTGCTCCATGCGCCAAGTTTCGTCAAAAATCTGATGCCACTCCTGCCGCGGATCGACCAGCATCCTCACGTTGTTCAAGTCGACCGGCTTGGAGTCGAGTTTTTCGTTGGCGTCGGCGACTTCCAGCTTCCCCTCGCCTATCGTGAGCAGCAGCTTTTTCTTATCGGCGCTGGCGGAAAAATCGACGAGGTGCGATTTGAGCAGCTTCTCTTCACGTTCTTCGAAATTGAAGCGATAAAGATCCGCGTCCGCATTGCCATTGGGACCTGGGGGCTCGGTTGTCGAACCTGCCTGTCGCCGAGCGGTATAGAACAAGGCCCCGTCCGAGCCGACAACGAGGCGGTCGTAGTTTCGTTCGGCCACAGGTATCGGAACGAAGCGCTGGGACAGTCCCGCCAGATCTACGCGGGTGGGCTTGACCGGCTTGTCGGCTTTCTCGTCCTCGGTGGGTTTTTTGGATTTCCCCGCGGCGTCGGACTTATCCGCGTCTTTGTCTTTCTCTTTCTCTTTATCCTTGTCTTTGCTGGCCTTCGGCTCCTCATCGCCGCTTTTCGGCGGCAAGGGCGAATGGCCGGCCGCGGAAAGCACCGCTGCATAGATGGCCATGCGCAGGGGGCGCTCCTGCGTTGACATGTCGAGGGTCACGCGCGTCGGACCCGCATCAATTGAGGCGGTAAAGTACAGCAGATCGTTGCCGCCGAATACCGGCGTATCGGTTTGTACGAAGGAATCGGTCAGATCAACGCTCTTGGCGGCAACGAAATTATGCAGCCGCACCTGCGTGAAATAGTTCTCGCCGACCACGGTGTAGGCGAGCCACTGGCTGTCCGGCGAGAAATCCACTTGGAAATTGCGGCGCCGAGGCGTTGAATCGATGAGAACGACCGCATCACTGTTCAGGTCGATAGCATAGAGACGCAGATGATTGTCTTGGAACACGACACGCCGGCCATCGGGCGACCAGCCCAATAGGGTGAAGTAGCCCATCTTTCCCAGCGCATGTCGGATGGGTTTCTCCAGCCCAACGGCATCGCGTATCAGCAGGACCTGCACGCCGCCGCCATCGCTCAAGTAGGCGATGCGTTGGCCGTCCTTGCTCCACAACGCATCGGACTCGCGCACGCCGGAGGTATCCGTCAAATTGCGCACTGAGCCATCCTTGACCGGAACGCTGAACACATCGCCGCGGGCGGTGACCAGGACCCGTTTGCCCGTCGGCGATAGCCGTGCGGAGGTGACGTTTTTGGCGGCATCCTTCCATTGCGGCCGCGCCTGAAGCGATTGCAGCTCAAGATGAATGGCGAGCGGCTGGATTTGGCCGCTGCTCACATCGAGGATTTTCAACTGACCGCCGGCCTCATAGACAATGCTGTGTTCATATGCGCCCGCGTTGCGAACGTCCCACTGCGTTTCATGCGTGAGCTGCCGCACCGAACGAGCATGCGCATCGTAAAGAAACAGATTGGCCGCGCCGTCATTGCGGTCGGAGATGAACGCCACGTCATCGCCAATCCACATTGGATTGCTGTCGGAGGCATTCACATGGGGAATCTGTTCCAGCTGATTGTTGACGGGATCAATGATCCAAATGGGCGGCGTGTCGCCGCCACGATGTTGGCGCCAACCGCTGACTCCGGCGTAGGCCATGATGTAGGGACGATAAGCCAGGCGTTTGCCGTCGGCCGACCAGGCGCCCTCGACAGCGACCGCCTTCATGACCTTCTTTTCATAGCCACCGGTGAGCGGTACCTCATAGAGCTGACCGCTGCGGCTGTTGGCGATTTCGCGATTCGAGGTGAATAACACGCGCTTGCCGTCCGCGCTCCATCCCGTAACCAGGTCGGCCGCAGGATGCCAGGTCAGCCGTCGCGGCTGACCTCCTTCGGTCGGCACGACATAGACGTCGGTGTTGTTGTCGTAGTTCGCCGAAAACGCGATCCAGCGGCCATCAGGTGAAAAGTGCGGCGCAAACTCTGAGGCCGGGTGGGCGGTAATCCTGATCGCATGGCCTCCATCGCGATCGCTGATCCAAATGTCGCCGCCGTAAACAAAGGCGAGATGATCCTTTGAGATGGCGGGTTGGCGCAGTAGGCGCGTATCCGATTCATCGGCCGCGTTGGCGGCAGCGCACAGCAAAAGAACACCAAAGCCCAGCAACTGAACGAAGATTCCGCGCAACCGCATAATACCCCTGCTTTAATTTAGTTGATTACCAGCGCAATGACGCGACATTAACAAATGCGCCCGACGTCGACTTCGGTTTCCATGCAATTCTTCACTGCCCGCGTCGCCGCCCCGCGAGGCTGGAGAGTTCTGACCAACAATAACGGACCTCGTTCACTTCGGTGCCGTCCGGTGCTGGCTTCGCGCTGTGCAGGGTGATCACCCCGCCGAGCCGCTCATAGAAGCGGCGCGCTCCAAGATTTTGTTCGTAAGCCCAGAGATGCAGGCGCTTGGTGGATTTGGAATGCAGAACACGCTCTGCCACTTCGCTCATCAATTGCCGGCCGAGGCCCTGACCCTTGAGTTCGGGGACCACATGCAGGTTGTCCAGCAAGCATCCCCATTCCGGGTCGGCGTCGAGAAATCCGCAAGCGAAGCCGCGGATCGTCCCCTCGTGTTCGTCCACCAAGACGAACTGGTCGGCTCGATTGAGCTCGGCGAGCCGGCTGTGCCATAGCGCGCGGCGATCTTCCCGCACGGGGCCCGCCAAGAAGTCGTCGCGAAGAATTCCGCGGTACGCCGTCTGCCAGCTGCAGGCATGCAGTTGCGCAACTGCATTCGCATCCGCCAATTGCGCCGCGCGAATTGCCATCGACCGGCTAGCGCGCGCGCAGGATGATTTGATCGGCTTCTTCTGTCGCCTGCAAATCGAATGCGCGTTCCAGGCTCTTGACCCATCCGCCGATATTTTCGCGCTCTACCGTGCCGGTGATGACCAGTGCGCCCATGCTCTCGCTCTCCAATACAATCGGCTTGTGCGCATAGCGATTCACATCCTCGAGCACGTAGCGCAGCGGTTGCAGGCGAAACGCCAGATGTCCTATTTGCCATCCGGTGGCGGGGTCCTCCATCTTGGTCGGCTCTTCGATGCCCGCGCTGCCGGCGGTCGTCTGTTGACCCGCATTGACGTGCACGCTGCGAAGCTTCGGCTTGAACTCCTTTAGCAGCAGCACCGGCAGAAGGCCGTCGACCGGCTTGACCACGACTCGACCTTCGGTGACGGAAACCACCGCCCGATCGCTGTCGCGTTCTACATTGAACTCCGTGCCCACCGCGGTGATCGTGGCGTCGCCGGCGCGCACCTTGAAAGGCCTCGCAGAATCCTTCGCCACCTTGAACAGCGCCTCGCCCTTCGTGAGCTCAACGGCTCGCAGCTTTTCCGACAGGTTCACCTCGATTCGCGTGTCGCCTCCCAATGCGATGATCGAGCCATCCTGCAGCGCCACACTGCTGGTTTCGCCGACCGCCGTTTCATAGATTGCCATTTCGGCGGGTGACTTCCAGAAAGCAAATGTGAGGGCGCCGACGGCGCACGATGCGGCAATGCCAAGCGCCGCTTTGGACCAGCGACGCGTGCGCTGTGGCTTCCAGTCCCCGATGGGAACCGAAGCGTCGTAGCGATCGCGCGCGAGCACGCGAGCCGGCATGGCCGCGGGTGCGGGCACGCCGCGAAGCGCATGCGATATCTCTTCGATGCGGGCAAAGGCCCGCGCGTTGGACGGATCGCCATGCAACCAGCGCTGCCACTCGAGTGTTTCCTCGAGCGTCACGTCCGTGCTTTGCAAGCGGACGAACCAATCGGCAGCGGCCAGATGGATGGGGTCGTGCTCGATTGAGAATGGCATAGGTTGCTCAGCCATTGCGTTCAAGATCGATGTGCGCACGGCAGTGCAGAAGTGCTCTGACAACATATTTGCGGACCATGCTGTCGGTGATGCCCAGCCGGGTCGCGATGGTTGCCGCATCGAGCCCGTGGATTTGGTTCATGACGAACGCCTCTCGGCACTTTGGCGGCATGCCCTCGATGAGGACTCCCAGGTGGCGCAGCGCTTGTTCACCGGAGAGCTGCCGTTCCGGCGTGCGGTTTTCGGTCAACTCCGTGAAAAGCTGGCGGCCGGCCACCTTGTCGAAGTTCTGGTGGCGCCGGCGCCGATCGATGGCGATATTGGCGGCGGTCTTGAAAAGAAAGGCTCGCAGGTAACTGACCGCACCCGGCTGATCCAAGCTCAACAGGCGGACATACGCCTCCTGGGCAACCTCAAGGGCCTCATTGTGCGAGCCCACGCGCCCCCGCAGGAAACGGATCAGCGCCTCGTTGTGCTCGCGGAATAGCCGCTCCACCACCGTCGCCCGCGATACCTCGTTATCGGGCGTTGGTTCAGCCACCTGGTCGGCTTGTGGCGGCGGCATACTCACTGCATTCCCCATGAGGAGCTTTTGGAATACCTTTAGTCTAGCTTAGACGAATGAGAGGGCGAAAACGGGAATGCGCCTTCGGCCGGCGATGGGTTGCTGAGGGTTTATCCACCGGCCTATTTGAACATCAATTCGACCACACCGTGGATGATTTGGACCGCCAACCTGAAGGGCGAGCGAGGACCTTGTAATACCGAGAAATTATTTCAGAAAAACGTCAAAATCCATTCCCGATTTCTAGTACTCATTCGTCTTACACCTAACAAGCGGATGTCGAGCCGCGCATGGGGAAGTCAATGAACGCAAAGAGAGTCGTAGATCTGTTGGTGCGCGGCGTGTTAGCGCTGCTTGTGGTCCTTGGACTATCGGTTTCCGCCGGCATCGAACCGAGCATGGCGGCAATAGATCTGGCACAGCAACGGCAGTTCGACATCGCGCCGCAACAGCTCTCCTCCGCATTGCTGAAATTCTCTGCGCAATCGGACATTCAAGTGACGGTTCCCGGCCAGCTCGCCGAGGGCAAGCAATCCCCCGGGGTTGTCGGCAGATTCAACGCCGGCAGCGCGCTGGCAATCTTGCTCAAAGACACATCGCTGCACTATGACGTGGTGGATGGCAGCACGGTGGTCATCACCGGATCCTCTGAACGCAAGGCAGTGCGAAATGATATTCAGAAAGTAAACAGCCCGGTGATTGCCGGCGCGCCCGCTGCTTCTGCCACGCAGGAAATCAGGGTCGCGCAGGCGACGACAACCGCGCAGACGACGGCCGTGCAAACCCAGAGCACTACAAGTGCTGCCCCGGGATTGGGTGACACCAGTCTTAACGAAATCGTCGTGACCGGTTCCTCCATCAAGACAATCAACGGCGAAACGGCCCTGCCGGTACAAATTCTGAAGAAGGACGATATCGACCGGACCGGCGCGACCACGGTCGAAGAGCTGTTTCGCAATATCAGCGCCGCCAGCAGTTCCGGTGCGACCACGGCAGCGCAGGCCACCGGCTTTCAAACCGGGGGTCTCTCCACGCTTTCGCTGCGCGGTTTGGGCAGCGCGCGCACATTGATTTTGATCAACGGCCAGCGCTCCGCGGTATACGGCGGCGGCTCGGTCGGCGCCGCTGGTTCTTCCGTCGATATTTCGGGCATCCCGCTGGCGCTGGTCGAGCGCGTCGAAGTATTGAAGGACGGCGCCTCAGCAGTTTACGGCAGCGACGCCATTGCGGGCGTCGTCAATTTCATCATGCGGGAGGATTACCAGGGCCTCGAGGTGCAGGCCTACGATGGCAATCCGACCAAGGGCGGCACGGCGGGAAATTCGGCGAACCTTTCCGTTTACGGCGGCCTGGGCGATCTGAAGACCGACCGGTTCAATATCGCGGGCGGTATCAATATCGAGCACGACAAGACCATTGTGGGCGCGAGCCGCGCTTTCGCCACGCGGTACAGTCCCATTTACGGCAACGACGTGACCTCCGGATTTGCCTTCCCGGCCAACGTGGCAGTATTTCCGGCCAATGCTGCTCCAAAGGGCAAAGGAACGCAGAATCCCTTCGCAGGCAACTGCGCGCCCTCGCTCAATGACGTCAACTTTCCGACGCAGTGCCGCTTCGACAACTCACCCTACGATTCGCTGCAACCGGACACCAAGAAGGGGACCGCGAACTTGAGCGCCCGCTATGCGGTGACCGACAGCAGCCAGGCGTACATCGAAAGCAGTTATGCGCACGTCGAGCAGCAAACACAAGTGCAGCCGGTGCCGCTGTCGTATCAAAACCCATTGTTGCCGAGCAATCCGTACGTGGCCTTCCTGGCCAATTTGCTCGCGACCCAATATCCCACGTATCACAATCCGGCGATTACGCCGACCGCGGCGGCCTTTCTGTTGCCGCCGACGAGTCCTTACTATCCGACGGCTTTCGCGACCGCGGCCGGCATCAACGGACTCCCCCTGAATCTGATCTACCGCGACTTCGCGAATGGGACGCGGTTGACCGAGGACACCTCCGACTCGGCCCGGGTCGTCGCCGGCTACAAGGGAACCGTGGGCACGTGGGACTACGACGGGGCGTTTTTGTACAGCGAAGTGAAAGTAAAGGAAGATTTGAAATCCGGGTTTGCGTTGTATTCGAAGATCATGCCGCTGCTCGATGGCGGCACCATCAATCCATTTGGGCCCACCACCGACCCGTCGGCGATCGCGGCCGCCAAGGCGGACGAATTCACCGGTCAAGATTTCACGACCAAGAGTTCAATCACCAGTGCGAGCGGCAAGGCGACCGGCGAACTGTTGACCCTGCCCGCCGGCCCGCTGAGTGCTGCCGCGGGTGTGGAAATTCGCCGCGAGACATTCGACTTCAATCCTGCCGCGGCGATCGCGACCGGCGATGTCACCGGACAGGGTGGCAATCAGCTGCCCGAAAGTGCCGCGCGCAATGTGGAATCCGCCTACGTTGAGTTCAACGCGCAACTCTTGAGCTCACTCCAGGCAGACGCGGCGGTGCGCTACGACAATTATCAGCGTGTCGGCAGCACCGTCAATCCTAAATTCTCGTTGCGCTTTCAGCCCATACATCAGTTGCTATTGCGTGCATCGGCCGGAACCGGTTTCCGTGCGCCGTCGCTGACCGATCTATACGCCGCGCAGGCCACCAGCGTCACCTCAAACGGCACCCGCGATCCGATCCTGTGCCCGAAATTTGACCCGGCCAATCCAAACTGCAGTTTTCAGTTCAGCACGACCACGGGCGGCAATCCCAACCTGACGCCCGAAAAATCCAAGTCGGCCACGTTCGGTATTTCGATCGAGCCCATTCCGAACTTGACCATGGATTTCGACTCGTTCTGGATCTTCCTCAGAAATCAAATCGTCGTCGGCGGCCTTCCCTACTCGTTCATCCTGCAGAATGCCGCAACGGCGACCCAATACGCGAGTTTGGTCACTCGAGATCCGGTGACCAACCAGATCATTTCGATCAGCCAAACGAATGCCAATCTGTTCAAATCGAACGTGAGCGGTCTCGACTCCGACGTGCGGTACCACTTCGATGTCACCGATCAGGATCGCATCACCCTATTGCTGAACAGCACCTACTTCTATCGCTACGTCAGCCAGAATCCGGACGGCAGCTGGACAGGCGATCTTGACAAGGGGTTGACCTCGGTCGGCGGCGTCATTTCGCGCTTCCGCGGCAGCTCAACGCTCGAGTATCAGCGCAACTCCCTGTTCAGAATGTCGCTGACCGGCAACTTCCAGAAACGCTATCACGACTCGGCCGGCAACATTGTCCCTGAGACACGCTTCGTTTCAGCCTATGAAACCTTGGATGCGCAAGCCTCCTACATCGGGCTGCAGCACTTCACCTTCACGCTCGGCGGCATCAACATTTTGAACAAGAACCCGCCCTACGCGAACTATGCGGCCTCGGCGAACAACTTCATCGGTGGGTACGACGTCAGCTACGGCGATCCGCGCGGCAGCTTCATCTACGGAAAAGTGGTCTATTCCTTCCGTTGAGCTAGGGATGGCTACCCGGTTTAAGCCCCGGGTAGCCATTCACTGTATTTGCGACAACGCGATCGCAGGCGGCAGGCCCTACTGGATTTGACTGCACCGGTACAGATCGATGGACGTGGGTGCCTGGCTGGAAGTCTTGTACACCACGACATAGTCGATCCCGAGGACGATTTTGACGCCGACCAAGCCGGCGTAATTCTTGTAATTCTTGTCGTGTGCCAGATCGACCTCACTCGAGCCGATCAATGTCTTTCGATACCAGGCTTCGACGGTTGAGAGCGAATCCGACGTATCGGACCAAAAACGCATGCACCAATGGCCCAGCGTATCGGTCTTGAAAGTGCCGTCCATCACGGCACGGGATAGATTCGGGTAAGCCGGTAAACCGGTAAGGTTGCGTGTATCCGCGGCGCTGGCACGTGGTGCAAAGGCCAGCAATTGAACCGCCCAAAGCGCTGCTATCAATTTGCCGTGCGCAAGCCTCGACATCGAGTGTCAAGCCTCTGGTGAGTGCTATCGGCTGCTTATCGGCGCAAATCGGCGATTCTTGAGCAATGTAGACCATGGCTGACAGGAAGGACGGCAAGCTGCCGACGGTGGCGCCGCTCGTGGCCGCATACGATGGCAACATCAACCTTTGGAGCATCCATGACAAATACTCAAAGCATTTTTAGGGTCGGACTCGTGTTGGGGCTGATGGTGCTGTCTTCCGCTTGCGTGGTTCGCGAAACCGGTTATCACGAAGGTTACCGCGAGGGTTACTATGATCGCGATCACCACCGCTACTATCACGAACACGCCTGGCACGATTGCGTCGATCGCGACGAGCATTGCCGCGATTGAGCCGACCATGCCCTTGGCCGGGCAACCTTGCCGGCCAGGGGATTGTTCGCTCACGCGTCGTTAGCGCGGCTGCATTCGAATGCCGCCGTCGACTCGAATGCACTCACCATTCAGGTAGTCGTTCTCGATGATCGCGACCGCCAGATGCGCGATTTCGTCTGGTTTACCCAATCTTTTTGGATAGAGCACCGATTTGCCGAGTGCATCGAGCACATCGGCGGGAAGCGACCCCAGTAGCGGCGTTTCAATCAACCCTGGGGCGATGGTATTCACGCGAACGCCGATGCCCGACAAATCCCGGGCCATGGGAAGCGTCATGCCGACGATACCCGCCTTGCTCGCGCTATAGGCGGCTTGACCCATCTGACCGTCGAAAGCAGCGACCGAGGCGATGTTGATGATCACGCCGCGTCCGCCATTGGAATCGAACGGCTGATTCTTCGCCATCTGTTCCGCGCAGAGCCGCGCGACATTGAAGCTGCCGGTCAAATTGACGGCGATCGTCCTGTTCCATGCAGCCAGCGGGAAGGGTCCGTCCTTGCCAAAGGTCTTGTGTGCGCTGCCGATACCTGCGCAATTGACACACACGTGAATGGCGCCGAATGACGCCATGGTCTTGGTTATCGCGGCAGCCACGGAAATCTCATCCGCGACGTTGACGTTCTCGAAGAGCGCGCCGCCGCCGAGCTCGTTCACAATCGTACGTCCGGCCGCTTCATTGAGGTCAAATATGGCGACTCGGCCGCCCGCCGCCGCGATCGCCTGCGCAACCGCCCGACCGATCCCGGAAGCTCCGCCCGTAATGACAGCCACTGTTCCAGCGATTTTCATGGTCTCCGGCTCCTTGGTTTCTGGTTGTTATGCGATTGCGAGGCTACATCCTCAATATTTTGTAGTGTATCGTCACGCAATGGAAAGAATTCAAAACTCAAAAACCTTCGGGGCCTACGGGTTCGGTGCCATTGCGTTTCATTGGCTGATGTTTGTGCTGGTTGTCTGCGTCGGGACACTGGGTCTGCTGCACGACTCTTGGCCCAAGCAGACCCAGAGATTTTGGATAAATATCCACGCGCTTCTTGGCCTCGCGCTGTGGTTCACTCTGTTTGCGCGTGCCTGGTGGCGCAGCCGGCATCCGCCTCCGCCGCTCATGGAAAGCATGGGGCCCTTCTCGCGACGTGCTGCAGGGCTGATACACTTCGGCCTATATGCTTTGCTTTTTGTCATCCCGATCGTCGGCATCATCACGTTCGTCTACCACGGCCGCGTGTTTGATTTTGGCATTTTCAAGATCGATTTCGGCATCAAGTCGAATCGTGCCGTGTTTCATCCTACGGAAGATCTGCATGGCTACCTGGCGTACGCGTTGTTCGCTCTCGCCGGCTTGCACGCACTCGTTGCCCTATGGCATCAATTTATATTGCGCGATGGACTGATGGCCCGCATGTGGCCCAGCCGGCGCTAGTGCGCCAAGCCTATTTGTTCCCGGCGGCTTTCCCTCCGGTACTCGCAGCCGCAGCAGCCTCCTCTGCCCTCGCGCCCGCCAGGATATTTTGCAGGCCGTAGTTGCCTTCGTGACAGGCGTACTCGAAGATTCGGCCATTGGCTTTGCTGAATTCGTATTCGCCGCCCCAGGCCTGGGTCCAGACCGTGGGGTCTTCGACCTTGAACTGATAGAGGAGGCGGCCGGCGCTTGGGCGGGAAAATCGCTCGGTGACTTTGAGATTTTTCCACGATCCCAGGAAGGTCTGGGCGGCGGGAAAATTCGTGGTTTCGACCACCAGGGTCTCGCCTTCGTAATGACCGACTGAATCGCCAAACCAGGGGCGCAGGCCATCGCTGCGATGCGGCGCGTTCAAGCGGATGACGCGCACGTCGTGAACCATTTCCACGACGATTGCCACGGTGTCCCTGCCCTGCACGATTTGATAGGTGTTGTTGTAGAGCAGCGGCAGCATTACCGGACCTGCGCTGTAGCCGAACGATGTCAGGCAACGTTCCCCGAGCGCCCGCGTCTCCGGGTTGTCGTTCTGCTGCAGGCCCGGCGGCAACGGCGGACCGTAGCGCCGCGCCGACGATCCATCGGCAATGGCTGCCTGTGTATAGCCGGGCAGGCGGCCGTTGTCTGGAAAAGTGATGAAGGAAGTGCGCGGCTCGCCATGCACGCGCATCACCGTGGTGCCGGGATCGGTCCACGCGGCATTGTAGTTGCAATTCTCGCCCCGGCCGCCGCTACAGTCGGCGGGCAGATCTTTAACCGTCGCCTTCGGATCCGTCGGCTTGTTTCCCAAAGCGACCAAGTCGCTGTTCTTCTTCTCGAGATCGTTGACTTCCCTTGTAGTCAACACACCGCGGTTGCCGTACTCGGTGGGCCGTTCAAGCCGGGTGAGCGAGGCGTTGGTCCAAGTGCCCTCCAGATCCGCCCCTGTACCCGCCCAAGCCGCACCGCGCAATAAAACACCGATCAGCAGGCAGGCGCCGATCATCCCAAACTTCATGTTTCGTTTCAGCACACCCTACTCCCCGTCCGGCCACGCCGGGCGTAGAATCAGTGTAGCTGAGCGCTCTTTGATATCAAGCTGTCGGTGCAAGCCTGACAATCAATGGCGACTCTACACCCTTGCAGCTCGAGCGCTGCGCGCCCAAGCTGCCGCCGATGTTTGGAGACTCGCAATGAAGCGTTTCTTGGCCGCTTGGACCACTTTGATGTTCCTGGGCGCACACACCGCCCACGCCCAGCCCGAGAGCGCCGCCGTTATCGCCAAGCGTCAGATGAGCGAGTGCATGACCAAGCGCATGTCCGCCGACAAAGGGCTTTCCTACAATGAAGCGCGGCGCGTCTGCAAGGAACGCCTGCAGCCGCCCAAAGACACCCTGGCAGCGATCAACCCGGCCGACGCCGCCGGCAAGTCTCACTAGGCTGCCGGGCGCCTGGGCTGTTGCGCGCCTGGGCAGTTGGACCTCGACGGGCTCTTAGGCGCTATTTTCGTGGGACCGACGCCGGCTTCGAAGCATCGAGATCGAGCTTGGGAACGCCGAATTGACCTTCGAGCTTGTGCAACTTATCCAGGTCAATCGCCCCAACGATATTCACAATGGTAAATTGCCGCGGTTCACTCGCAATGAGCGCGAGGCCGATGGCCTGGTTATTGTCGAGCATGATGTAGATGTCGACATCCGCGTGGCTCTTGCGGCTGCGAGTTTCCACCAGGCGATTCCAACCGGGCGCTGCCAATTGACTTCTAATCGCGTCGATATCGGCCTGTTGATAGGCTGAATCCTTGTCGAAGGTGTAGCTGCGCACATAGATGCCCTGCAGACCTTTGAGAACCTCTTTCGTCGCTGCATCCTGCGGATCATTGCTGTCGAGAAACTTCGCGGCCAGCCCGAGCAATGCGGGATCCAATGTGATGGTCACCGACTCGGTCGCCTTCTGCGCCAACCCTGAGAAGTTGGGGATCACCAGCTTGGGACTCGGAGCGCCCCATGCCAGTGCGGGCGCCAGCAGCGCGAAAAATAGCGGTAGTGTGTACTTTCTCATGGAGAAGGTCCTTGGCCGTTCAAGCGCCGGATTGTTCATCGGTCAGCGATCTGGATTGACTCTTGACCGCTTCATACGCGAGGTTCAGCTTCTGGCTGGTCATCCGCAACGCCTCCAGCACTTCGCGGCGCGCCTCGAGTCCGCTTTCCTGCAAGCGTTGTTGTTGCAAGTGCTGATGCACACCGACTGCCAGGATCACCGATGCCGCCAGACTTGCGGTGAGCCACCATGCCAGAGGATGCAAGCCGCCCGCGCCGATGCGGGCACGCTTGGGCTGCGGGGGGCGCTCGAGCGCGAGGCGTGTCAACAGCCTTTGCGAGAACTCATCGCTTGGTGCGACCGGCCGCAAGGCGGCGCGCATCTGGGATTCAATATCCTTGCTCATGTTGAACTATCCTCGCAGCGGCCCGATTGCATGCCGAGCGTTTTTTCGCGCATGCTCTCCAGTGATCGTTTTAGATGGCTCTTGACCGTGTTTAGCGGCATATCCAAGGTTCGTGCAATCTCCACAGGATCCAGGTCTTCTTGATAGCGCAGCAACAGCACGGCGCGCGCAGGCGGGCTCAATTCCGCGAGCAACGCTTGCAGATGCCGCTGCAGCAACGGATCGGAATCCTCCTCGGCGCTGAACAGCTGAGCTTCCTCGTCCAAAGACGTCATTTGCACCCGCGCACGCCGTCGCAGTTGATCGATGGCGCGATGGGTGGTCACTTGGCGCAACCAAAAACCCAAGTGCCGGTTCGACTCGATCGTTCTCAAGTTGCCGTTCATCTGCATGAATACTTCCTGCGTCAGGTCTTCCGCAAGATCTCGCGTACCCAGCATGCGCAACGCCAAACTGTAGACGGAGCGCTGGTGCGCCTCGACTAGGACCGTGAGCGCGGAGCGCTCGCCCGAGCGCGCTCTATCGAGCTGCTCATCCAATAAGTCCGCGGCAGCGTCATTCAAGCGCGCGACTGCTTTACATCAGCAAATTGATTTGCGAATCAGCCACCTTCGGCAAATGCAAATGACTCTGCAGCTTCGGCAAGTCCTCAATCTTGAGGGAGCCGACAATGTTGATGATGGTAAATTCACGCGGTTCGCTGGCAATTAGCGCGAATCCTTTGGTCACGTTGTTCTCGATCAAGACGTACATGTCGACATCTTCGCTCTTCTCGCGATGGTGAACCTGCATGATCTGACTCCAACCTGGTCCCGCCAATTGGCTTCTCACCGCATCAATGTCCGCGGTCGAGTAGGCATTATCGGTCGCGAACTGGTAGCTGCGCACGTCAATCGACTTGATGCCGGCGAGCATGTGCTTGGTGGCCGCGCTGTCCTCATCCTTGTCGTCGATGAATGAGCCGGCCATGTGCAAGAGCCATGGACTCAAGCTGATGTTGACCGACTCGGTGGCCTTGCCGGCCAGCGATCTGAATTCGGGCAGCTTGAGTTTGGCATCCTGTGCGGCGCCTAGGACCGGTATCAGCAAGCAAGCCAGCGCGACATTCACCCTTCGCATCTTCATGACGTTCTCCTATGGCGGTCTTAAGGGGTTATTCCCTTGAGTTCTAATAGGAATACGCTCGGGGCGACCCTCCGGGGTGCATAGTAAGATAGAAGTTTCATAATATTATATAAGAATTTGATTTATATAGACTTAAATCCTACGAAATCGCAGCGATTCTCGTGCGCGCTTCGCGCTTCGGACGCCCGGGCGCATAATTGATTTTTGCGGCGCGCAAACGGGATGTACTGATGCTGAGTTGGCAGGCGATGCTGTTGAATGGCTTCTTTCGCCTCACCATGAAACGCCACGGGAAGAAACCCCTCAATCTTGAGCGCCTCCGAGCGATGGGCAAGAATCCACCCCGCAGCGCGCTCGCAATTCCAGCCGGCTACACCGTCGAGAGCGTTCGCAATGAGCAGGGACTGGAGTTCGATGTGGTTGACCGCTCGCCCGCTTCCGCGGACCCGACCCCGGTCGTCGTGCTGTACCTGCATGGCGGCGGCTATTTATTCGGCTCGCCCAAGACGCATCGGCAGGTACTGATCGCCATGGCGAAGGCGTTCCAAGCCCCTGCCTATGGACTCGACTACCGATTGGCGCCTGAGCATCCGTTTCCGGCCGCCGTGGAAGATGCCGCCAAGGCGTACCGGTGGCTGCTCGCCCGCCATCCGGGCGCCGATATCGTACTGGCAGGCGATTCGGCCGGCGCAGGACTCGCCATTGCGACGGCGGTGGGTGTTCGCGACGGCGGTTTGAAACTGCCTCGGGCCATCGTGGCCTTCTCACCGTATGCGGACCTGGCGGTCACCGGGCCATCGGTCGAGGCCAATGCCAAGAGCTGCGCCATGTTTACCCCGCGCGGGATTCGCGAGGCCGCGGCGATGTACCTGGCAGGCGCGGATGCCCGTGATCCGCGCGCCTCGCCCCTTTACGCGGATCTTACGGGACTGCCCCCCATGCTATTGTTTGCCAGCCGTCACGAGACCTTGCGCGACGACACCCTGCGCTTGGCGGAACGCGCGGCGGCGGCCGGCGTCAAAGTTGAATTGATCGTGCGTGACCGGCTGCCGCATGTCTGGCCGGTATTTGTAACGCTGTTGCCGGAGGCTCGCGACGCGTTCGTGACCGTTACGGCGTTCGCCAGAGAAGTCGGCGCTCGGAATGCGGCTTGAGCCGCGGGTGCAATGGAGATGTCTGAGGAGCCTGTCTGAGAATGTCGAGCAACCATTTTGACGTGCTGATCGTGGGCGGCGGACTGTCCGGCATCGGTGCCGCTTGCAGTCTGACGACGCATTGTCCCAACAAGACTTACGCCATCTTGGAAGGCCGGGCGAGTGTCGGCGGGACGTGGGATTTGTTCCGCTATCCGGGGATACGATCGGACTCGGACATGTTCACCCTTGGCTATTCGTTTCGACCCTGGGTGGAAGGCAAGGCGATTGCCGATGGACACTCGATTCTCAAGTACATCAACGATACCGCCAAAGACTATGGGGTCGATAAAAACATCCGCTTTAACCACCTGGTCAAGCGCGCCTCGTGGGTCTCCAAGGATGCGTTGTGGACGGTCGAGGCCGACTGCGGCGCAGGTCAGATCGCGCGCTTCACGTGCCACTTTCTTTTTGTTTGCAGCGGTTACTACAGCTACGTGGAAGGCTACACGCCGGTGTTCCCCGGCAGTCAACGCTTTGCCGGACAGATCGTGCATCCGCAAAAATGGCCCGAGGATCTGGCCTACGCGAACAAGCGGGTCATCGTCGTCGGCAGCGGCGCGACCGCGGTCACGCTGGTGCCTGCGATGGCGAAGACTGCGGCGCAAGTAACCATGCTGCAGCGCTCGCCCACCTATGTGGTTGCGCGGCCTGAGCAGGACGCGATGGCAAATTTTTTGCGGCGTTACCTGCCGGCCATGCTCGCCTACAACCTGGTGCGCTGGCGAAACATCCTGTTCGGCATTTATTTCTTCGATCTTTGCAAGCGCAGCCCTGAGCGGGTGAAGAAATGGATTCTCGATCGCGTAACAGGTGCCCTGGGAGCGGATTACGACGTGGGTACGCATTTCACGCCCCGCTACAATCCATGGGATCAACGCATGTGTCTGGTTCCCGATGGAGATCTGTTCGAGGCAATCAAACAGGGTAAGGCGAACATCGTCACCGATGAAATCGAAACCTTCACCGAAAACGGCATCCAATTGCGCAGCGGCAGGGAATTGCAGGGCGACATCATCATCACGGCGACGGGGCTGAATCTTGTCGCGCTCGGCAGCATTCAAATCAGCGTCGACGGCCGTCACATCGATCCGGCCGGCACACTCAACTACAAAGGCACCATGTACGGCGGCATCCCGAATTTAGCGTCCACCTTCGGCTACACCAACGCTTCCTGGACGCTGAAGAGTGAGTTGACCTGCGATTACATCTGCCGGGTGCTGAATCACATGCAGCGAAAGGGTTACCGGGTTTGCGTGCCGCAAAACGATGATCCCACCGTGAAGCCCGAACCTTGGCTCAACCTCTCGTCCGGCTATATCCAGCGGGTCGCCGACAAACTGCCAAAACAAGGCTCGAAAACACCCTGGAAGCTGCATCAAAATTACGTGAAAGACGTGATAAGCCTCAAATTCGGCTCGCTGGACGACGGTGTGATTCGTTTCTTGAATCCCAGCGACTCGGTCGAGCTCCAGTCAGCGTTGTCGAGCTGACAGAGGCGCCACAGGCGCAGCTGCGCCGACACGCGCGGCGCTCAGGCCGGAGCCGCTACCGCGCCCTACTGCTTGGTCACCTTCCATGTGCCGGCAATCGCCTGGCCGCCAGGCTGTCCTTTCGCGGCCAGCGACCAAGTACCGATGGCATTTTTAGGGTCGAACGATCCGGTAATGGTGACTTCTCCTTGCGGGTCCGGAGGATAGTCGTAGGCGCCGGCGAGTTTGTCACCGGTGATCGTAATGGTGCTGAACTTCGCATTGTAATCACCCATATCGGTGCCGACCGAGACGCCGGCGGCTAACTTGCCGTCGCCGCCGCGCGAGAATGTGAGATCGAAACGCCCTCCGGCACCCGCACCTTCCCAAGTCCCCTTCCAGGTCCCGATATATTGATCGGCTTCCGCCGCAGATGCGCCACCCAACTGCACCGCTGCCCAGATGCCGGCGAGCGTCAAGACGAAAACGGTAAATACTTTCGGACGCATGTTTAATCCTTATTCTGATGCGACGAGCTTACGACGCGGCAGAATGACGCGCCCGACATGACGCGTCAAGCTATCATGATCGCTGTTTTTCCCTGTCCTTAAATTTTGAGGTGCACATGAATTCCCGCGTATTTTTCCGCGCAGGTTGGAGTGTTTTGGCCGGCCTGGCTTTTTGCGCGGCGGCCTGGGGTGCTGCCCCGCTGCTGCTTCGCAATCCCAGCCTCGGCGCAGATCGCATCGCGTTTCTTTACGCCGGCGACGTCTGGACGGTTGCACGCCAGGGCGGCGATGCCCGACGTCTGACCTCTGTCGGCGCGGTGAGCGCGGGACCTTATTTCTCACCCGATAGCTCGCAAATTGCGTATTCAACGCGGGAACACGGACTGACGGACGTCTATGTCATCAGCAGCGACGGCGGTGTGCCCCGGCGCCTGACCTGGGAGCCCACAGGCAGCATCGTCACGGGATGGACCGTGGACGGCAAGGATGTCTTGTTTACGTCCGGGCACGCGAGCAAGTCGGTCTATCCGCGCCTCTTCCAAGTACGCGCGGACGGCGTTGGGCCCGCCGAAGTGCTGCCGTTGCCCAGCGTCGATTGGGGCAGCTTTTCCAGCGACGGCAGTACGCTGGCATACGTACCGGTGCGGCAATGGCAGCCTGCTTGGAAGCACTATCGCGGCGGTCAGACGTCGCAGGTTTGGCTGGTCAATATGAAGACGCTTGATCTGGAGAAAGTGCCGCGCGAGAACTCCAACGACTCGCACCCGGTTTGGTTCGGCGGCACGGTGTATTTCCTGTCGGATCGGAAGGGTTCGGTTTCGCTGTTTGAGTACGACTCCAAGACGAAGCAGGTTCAACAGGTCATCGATAATCGCGGCTACGATTTCAAGACCTTGAGCGCGGGTCCGGGTGCATTGGTCTATGAGCAGTTCGGGTCCTTGCATCTATACGACCCGAATTCGCGCCAGGATCAGGTTGTATCCGTGTCGATCCACGGCGATCTGCGGGGTCTTACGCCCCATCTTGCGAGCCTTCCCGAGGGCGCGGTCGAGAACATCGCCGTGTCGCCCACTGGCGCCCGAATCGTCGCGGAAGCGCGCGGCGATATCTTCACGCTGCCGGCTGAAAAAGGCGACATCCGCAACCTGACCAAAACGCCGGGAAGCGCAGAACGCGATCCATCGTGGTCCCCGGATGGAAAGTCCATCGCCTATTTCAGCGACGCCTCGGGAGAATATCAGCTGTACATCCGCGACCAGGACGGTTTGTCGCCGCCCAAGGTGATTGATTTGGGGCCGAACCCGTCGTTCTTCTATGCTCCGCACTGGTCGCCCGACTCCAAACGCATTGCCTTCACTGATAAGCATTTGCGGATTTGGTATGTGGATGCCGCCGGCGGCAAGCCGGTGAAGATCGACACCGGGCTGCGCGGGGGTTTCGGCGCAACCACGCAGCTCTCCTGGTCGCCCGATTCTCAATGGATCGCCTACACCCGCGATTTGGAAAGCGAGCTGCATGCGGTGTTCCTCTACTCGTTTGCCTCGCACACGGCGACGCAGATCACGGACGGCATGAGCAACGCCGCCAATCCTGCGTTTGATCCGAACGGCAAGTACCTGTACTTCACGGCCTCCACGAACAACGGTCCATCGGATGCCGGCATCGATTTGTCATCTCTGGACCGCGCAATCAACGCGGGCGTCTATGTCGCCGTATTGTCGCGCACGACTGCCTCGCCGATTCCTCCCGAAAGCGATGACGAGAACAAGAAGAAGGATGAGGACGCGAAGAAAGGCGACAAGCAGGACGACGAGGCCGATCAGTCGGGCGACAAGAAGAAGGCCGACGCCAAAAAGGAGGACAAAAAGGACGATAAGAAAAAGCCTGACGCCAAACCCAAGCCGACGGTCGTCGATCTGGCCGACATTGGCAATCGCATTCTTTCGCTGCCGATTCCGTCGCGCAACTACATCGACCTCGCCGTCGGCAAGAGCGGTGTGCTGTTTCTCGCCGAAGGATCGCCGGTCGGCCGCGCCTCCGAGGATCCCGGTTCGCCGATCCGCGCGCTCTGGCGCTTCACCACGGAGAAGCGCCAAACCGAAGAGCTGCTGAGCGGACTGACGAGCTTCAAAGTATCGTTCGACGGCGAAAAATTATTCTATGCGCGGCAGGACAATTGGTTTCTTGCGCCGACGTCGGAGTTGAAACCCGGTTCTCCCGACGCCAATCCAGGCAAGCCGGTCAACAACCACGGGATGATGGCCGTGGTCGATCCGCGTACCGCCTGGAAGCAGATGTATCGCGAGACTTGGCGACTACAACGGGATTTTCTCTATGACCCGCACACGCACGGTCTCGATATCGGCAAAATTGCGGCGAAATACGCGCCCTATCTGCAGAGCTTGGCCTCGCGCGACGAATTCAGCTATCTGTGCGAGGAAATGTTGGGCGAGATTCAGGTGGGCCACATGTTTATCGGGGGTCCGCGTCCGCCGTCGAACGCACCCAAGCCCGGTCTGCTCGGAGCCGACTACACGATCGAGCACAACCGCTACCGTTTCGCGAAGATTTACAACGGCGAGAATTGGACACCTTCACTGACGGCGCCGCTGACAATGCCCGGCATCAATATTGTCGAGGGCGACTACTTGCTGGCCGTCAATGGCCGGGAATTGCACGCCACCGACAATGTGGATAGTTTCTTCGACGGCGCGGCCGGCAAACAGACGGTGTTACGCGTCGGCAAGAACGCCGACGGCAGCGCTGCTCGCGACGTAACTGTCGTTCCGACGGCATCAGAGTATGGATTGCGCAATCTCGATTGGATCAACGGCAATCGGCGCAGAGTCGATGCGCTGTCGGGCGGCAAGCTCGCTTATGTGTATATGCCGAACACAGCCGGCGCGGGATACAGCAACTTCAATCGATACTTTTATGCGCAGTTGGATAAACAGGGCCTCATTTTGGACGAGCGCTACAACCAAGGCGGCCTCATCGCCGACTACATTGTCAGCGTCTTGAGTCAGAAGCATTTGAGCAATGCCATCGAACGTGACGGCGCACCGGTCCACGATCCGCAGGGAGCCATATTCGGCCCGAAAGCGATGATCATCAACCAGTCCGCCGGGTCGGGAGGCGATGCCATGCCCTGGTACTTTCGCAAGGCGGGGCTCGGCACCCTGGTCGGCACGCGCACCTGGGGAGGCCTCGTGGGCATCGGCGGTTACCCGACTCTCATCGACGGCGGCTTCGTGACCGCACCACGCTACGCGATCTATGGTCTTGAGGGGGATTGGGAAGTTGAAGGCCATGGTATTCCGCCCGATGTGGCGGTCGAAGAGTTGCCGAAGGATGTCGCCGCGGGACACGATGCGCAGCTGGAGCGTGCCGTCGCCACCGTGATGCAACAGCTCAAGGAGCATCCCGTTCCGGTTTCACCGATTCCAGCGTATCCGGATTTTCAGAAAGGCACCGATATAGGCCGCTAACCGCTATAGGCCACTCAAGGAAATACGCCGAAAGGGGGTCTGTCAGGGCCCCTGCCCTCATAACCGCGCGTAACTTGAATATGCGATCTAACTATTCGACGGACTGAGAAAGCAGGACTAGCGTTACGCGGGTCGTTAACGCGGAGTCTTGCCCATGGCGGAAATCGCCCAAACAGCCCGTTCACAGCCGTTCGTGCGCCGCTCGCCGTGGAGCGAATTATTTCGCAAGGAAGACTGGTGGGCCATCTGGATTGGGCTCGGCCTCATTGCCGTTGCGGTGGCGCTGTTTGCGGGCGGCAGCAGCATCAAGTGGATCGCGGTGGCGCCGCAGAAATGGAGCCACCTATCCGACGTGAGGCAGCAGCTTAGGCTGCATGGCGTGCAATATGCGGCGCTGTTCGTGCTCTGGGCGGTGGCATTCGGCATGGGCGCGGCGGCGCTCGGCATAAAAATTACCCGATTTCTGCCGGCCTTTCTTCTCGTCTATGCGGCTGCCGGCAGCATCTACTTCCTGGGACAGTGGGATCAGGCCGCGCACTACAATTTGGAACCGCCGCTCGTGGCGCTCGGATTGGGGCTGTTGTTTTCCAATACGCTCGGCGTGCCTCGCTGGCTCGAACCCGGATTGCGGGTTGAGTTTTATATCAAGACCGGCATTGTATTGCTCGGCGCGGGCCTGCCCCTGACGCTGATTGCGTGGGCGGGACCGGTGGCGATCGTGCAAGCCGCCATCGTTTCCCTCGCGACTTTCGGCGTGATCTATATCGCGGCCGTGCGATTGGGGTTGGATCGTCGCCTGGCGGCCACGTTGGGTACGGGCGGCGCCGTGTGCGGCGTCTCGGGCGCCATCGCGGTGGGCGGCGCAGTGGGCGCGAAGAAAGAGGAAGTCTCGGTCGCGATCTCCCTGGTTGTGATTTGGGCCATCATCATGATTTTTGTCCTGCCGCTGATCGCCAGAGCTTTGAGCTTGTCCACCGGCGTCGCGGGCGCGTGGATCGGAACGTCGGAATTTGCGGACGCCGCGGGCTTGGCGGCGGCACAAACCTATGGCGGCTATGCCGGGAACGTGTCGGGAATTGCGGGAAGTCCGGATGCCGCAGTGAGCGCGTTCACGCTGATGAAAGTCATCGGGCGCGACGTCTGGATCGGTGTCTGGGCGTTCGTGCTCTCGCTGATCGCGACCACGCGCTGGGAACGCACGGGCGTACAGAGCAAGTCGAGCGCCGCGGAGATTTGGAATCGCTTTCCGAAATTCGTACTTGGCTTTTTGGTCGCATCAGTGCTCATGACCTTGGTGACCCGCGGATTTGACTATGCCGTCTACAAAAAGGAAGTCCTGCCGACGCTCGTGGCGCCGTTGCAGGCTTTTCGTACCTGGGCTTTCACCTTTGCCTTCTTGAGCATTGGGCTCAGCACGCGCATTCGAGAGTTCGCATCCATTGGCGCGCGGCCGTTCGTTGCCTTCACGATTGGCGTGGTGGTGAATGTGATCCTCGGCTTCGTGCTGTCGACGCAGGTCTTCGGCGAGTTTTGGAATCGGCTGGGCCAATGAAACGGCCGAGCGCATGAAGCGGCCGGATTCGCCTACCTGCCGCAAGTGCAGGCATTTTCAAAACGCACCGCTGGACGTGGAAGCCGCACTACCGGGTCTGTCTGCGTTGAGTTCGGCCTACGCCGCGGTTCGCTCGAGCGACGGTATTTGCGCCGTGCACGCTCGTTACGTGGCGGCGTCCGCCCACTGCCCGGACTTTGTTATCTCAGGCAGCGTTGTGCGATCTCAGGCCGCCTTGGCGTAGCCGGTCTCTAGAATTCGATCCATGAACTTCTCGCACTGCGCCAGCTGATCGAGCGTGACAAATTCATTGGGGCGGTGCGCCTCGGCGATATCGCCGGGTCCGCAAATCACGGTCGGCACCCCCATCTTTTGGAACAGCCCCGCTTCCGTGCCGTATGACACCTTCCCCACGGTTGCGTTCTTCGACAACTGCATGGCCCATTGCACGATGGCGTCGGTTTCCGACGCTGCGAGCCCCACGGTCTGACTCACCCATTGCAAATCGATCCCGCTGCTCGCGTCGATGCTGCGCATTTCCGCGGCAAGTGTTTCCGCGTAGCGGCGAATTTCTTGATAGAGCGCATCCGGCACGGCCTGCGGCAGGGTCCGCATGTCGAATTGAAACACACAGTCCTTGGGCACGACATTGGCGGCGATGCCGCCTTGAATCAAGCCGGTTGACAGGGTCGAGTACGGCACCGTGAAGCCGTAGTCGCGCCGCTCCAATTGCGCCAGGCGGTCCGCAAGCTGCCGTATGAACACGATGAGACGGGCCGCGTATTCGATGGCGTTCACGCCGTGAGTAACGTAGCTGGAATGCGCCTCTCGGCCGTGCACGGCACAGCGGAAACGGTGTGTGCCCTTGTGCGCGATAATGGGCTGCATCGAGGTTGGCTCGCCCACCACGCACCCCGCCGGCCGGATGTCATGCTCCTCGAGGTCGCGAATCAAACCGCGCACGCCGAGGCAACCCACCTCCTCGTCGTAGCTCAGCGCATAGTGCAGCGGCGCATCGAGCCGATTGCCGTTCAACGCCGCCACGAATTTCGGCGCCTGCGCCAAAATTATGCCGATAAATCCCTTCATGTCCGCGGACCCTCGCGCGAACAGCTTGCCCTCGCGCTCGGTGGCGGCGAACGGATCGGTGTCCCAGTTCTGGCCATCGACCGGGACCACATCGGTGTGACCTGAAAGAATCAGACCGGGTTTCTTCGAGTCCCCCAACGTCGCGAACAGATTGGCTTTTTTGCCGCTGGCGTCGTGCGTCAGGCGCGTCTTCGCACCGAATACCTGCAAGTAGTCGCGCACCCATTCGATCAACCCCAGATTGGAGTCGCGCGACACCGTGTTGAACGCGATCAAGCGCTCGATCATCGTGCGCGACGCGGCGCTCGGAACATTCATTGCAGCAACTCACTACAGGTGTCGGGCCCGCATTATAGCCGCTTGGGAGCCTGCCTGAGTATTCACAATGGCCTGTACACTATGCCGTAGTGCACCCCAATCACGAGGACCTGATGAACGGCCAGTCTCGCTTGTTCGGCGCCATCGAGGCCGGCGGCACAAAATTCGTATGCGCCATCGGTGATGCAGCCGGCACGATTCACTCCGAGCTGCGATTCCCCACTGCGGACCCCGTCTCGACACTCGCGCAGGTTCGCAACTTTCTCAAGGACCGCCATCGCGGGCAGGCGCCGAGCGCGATTGGTGTGGCGTGTTTTGGTCCCATCATTCTCGATCGGCAATCCAAGAAGTATGGTTTCATCGGTGCTACGCCCAAGGCCGGTTGGAGCGATGTCGACATCGCCGGTATGCTGGGGCGTGAATTTTCATGCCCGATTGGTTTTGACACCGACGTCAATGCCGCGGCGCTCGCGGAACACCGCTGGGGCGCGGGACGCGACACGAAGAATCTGGTGTATTTGACCGTGGGCACTGGAATTGGCGGCGGCGTGCTGGTCGAGGGCGTACCGCTGCATGGTCTGATGCATCCGGAGATCGGGCACATTCACCCGCGGCGCCACCCGCTCGATGCGGACTTCGCCGGCGTCTGTCCGTTTCACGGCGATTGTCTGGAAGGCTTGGCATCGGGCCCGGCCATCGTGGCGCGATCGGGCGGCGAGCTCGCGCATCTCGATCCTGCGCATGTTCAATGGGAAATACAGGCTGACTACCTGGGACAGCTGTGTGCGCAATTGGTGCTGACGGTCTCGCCGCAGCGAATCATCATCGGCGGCGGCGTGATGGCGCAGCAGCGCCTGTTTCCTCCGGTGCGTCAGCGCATGCTGCATTGGCTGGGCGGCTATGTACAGCGCGAGGAGATTCTCGCGGATATCGACCGCTTTGTCGTCCCGCCGGCGCTCGGCAGCCACGCCGGCGTGCTGGGAGCGTTGAGCATGGCCGTCGACGCCGCAAGGGATTAGTCCGCGCGCAATTCCTGCAGCATGCGTTTGAGGGCAAAGTGGCGATAGCTTTGGCGAGCGAGCTCTTTGACTTCCTGCCAGTCGCACTCATGCGTAACGTCCAGCGCTATCCAGCCGTTGTGGCCAATGTATTGTGGAATTGCATAGCGCGGATCGGAGGTCAGCAGGCCCTGTTGATCGACGCCCACCCAAAAGCAGAGCGTCAATCGCGTCCCGGCATAGCGCGCCATGACAAAGGTTTTCTTTCCAGCCGCCCACACTGGATGGCCAAATTGGCTGCCTTCGCTCGATTCGGGATAACCCAAGCAGATTTTGCGCAGTTTCGCCAGCACGGACAGCGCGCGCGCCGATTTGAAGGGATCGATCTGGCTCGCGGACAACGCCTTGCCGGGCGCCTTGATCTTCGGCGTCGTGCCGATGTGCGCTCGCAAGTCGCCGGGCGCGACCTTCTCGTAGCCCTCGCGCACCAGCGCCGGAATTCTGTTCCATTCGATGCCGCGATCCAAAATCACACCCAGCCAGCCGCGCGGCCCGACATAGGGTGGAACAAAGAAATGTTCCGGCTCGGACTCCACATGCAAATCCTGCATGCCCGGCGGCACGTTGAGCCACAGCGCGACGCGCCCGTCGCCATGATGATTGACGACGTAGGTCGCAAAAGTTTTGCCGCGTACCCTGAAGTTCGGTGAGCCGTGCGACACGAACTCCTCGGCTTCCGGCAGCCACAGGCATGCCTCGCGTATCGCTTGGGAAATGTCGCGTGCCATACTGGCGACGATTATGAGGCACTCACTGGCTCTTTTATCCGGTCTTTTGTGCGATGAGACCTTCTGGACCGACATTCCTCAACGCCTTGCCGCAATTGCCGAGGCGCAAGTGGTGTCCTTTCGCGGCTTCTCCTCCATTTCGGCCATGGCCAGGCACGTGCTCGACATCGCTCCGGAGCATTTTGCCCTTGCGGGACATTCCATGGGCGGGCGGGTCGCCCTCGAGATCATGCGCGCAGCGCCACGGCGCATCACGGGGCTGGCGCTGCTCAACACCGGCGTGCACGCGGTGCGCGATGGCGAGCCGCAGAGCCGCGGCCGTCTTTTGCGGCTCGCCTACGAACACGGCATGTCGGCGTTGGCGGCCGAATGGCTGCCGCCCCTGATGGGCAGCGATGGCGCGCGCACGGCCGAATTGATGCCGCAATTGACGGCGATGATTCAGCGCTGGACGGCCGATGCTTTCGCAGGCCAGGTCAGCGCAATGCTCAATCGCCCGGAGGTGTTGTCGCTGCTGCCGAGTATTACGGTTCCCACGCTGTTGTTGAGCGGCAGCGATGACGCGTGGTCGCCGGTTTCCCAACAAGAGAGCATTCGCCGAAGAATTCCGCACGCGACGCTGTTCGAGATCCACGGTGCGGGGCACATGGCGCCCCTCGAACGTCCGGATTCAGTGGCGATCGCCCTGCGTGAATGGCTGCTCCGGATCTGACGCCGGCCCCCAACTGACCGGGGCCGAACCCGGCGGCACCGGGAGTCGGGAACAAGCCGCTATTTCAGCCCTTTTGAGCCCAGACCTGGCACCAGCCGCCGCCCGGGACGCTCTTGCCCGCGAAAATCGTGCACGCCGCCGTGGCGTCGCCGGCCTTGCCCTGGAATTGTGCGCAGGTACTGCACTTTTGGCCGGCTTTGAACGTTGGATGGGTTTTGCTGTCGATCGTAGAGGCATCGTTTACAAATCCTAATGCCTTGGCGGTCGGATCGTTGGGATCGAGCGGCGGGAGCGCTGCGGCGGCGGCATTGCCGGACATGAGGCTGAACGTCGGCAATAACGCGCCGGCGATGAACCCGCTCTTGACGATGGACCGCCGTGAGATCTTGCGTTGCATGAATGCACCTCTACAGTGAAAGAATGAGTGACATTTTTCCCCATTTTGCGGTTCCATGCTTGAATAATTATTGCGAACGATTCTTAATTCCCGCAAGAGAATCGCGGCGACCATGATTGCAAAAATTGCAGTAATGTATTTGTCGCGTAGCGGCGGATGATCAAGCAATGGGACTCGATTTAGAGACGATCAATCAGTCAGTTACCAAATTGCGCGCCGACATTCCCGAAGATGCCTTCACTGCGGGCATCCTCGGATCGCAGCGCATCGGCAATGGCGTGGTCATTGATTCCGCCGGCTTGGTCTTGACCATCGGCTACCTGATGACGGAGGCCACCGATGTCTGGCTCACCAATGCTGCCGGCCGGGAAATCGCAGCTCACCCGCTGGCCTACGATCAGGTAACCGGATTCGGCTTGGTTCTACCCCTGCAAAAGCTGGAGGCCCCGCCCATCGTGCTCGGCTCGTCCGCGGAATTGCGCCCCGGCAGTGAAGTGCACGTCCTGAGCGCGAAGGAATTCGCGCCGCCGCAGACGGCGCGAGTCTTGGCCAGGCGCGAGTTTGCCGGTGCCTGGGAGTACCTGTTGGAGGAAGCGATATTCACCGCTCCGGCCCACCCGCATTGGTCCGGCGCCGCCTTGATCGACGGTCATGGCAGTCTGGTGGGACTGGGATCGTTATTGGTCCGCGAGCTCATCGGCGGAGAAGAGATCAATGCCAACATGTTCGTGCCGATCGACCTGCTGAAGCCGATTTTGCAGAGCTTGAAGTCCACCGGCAGAGCGGATCGGCTGCCCCGACCGTGGCTGGGAGTGTATGCGGTCGAATTGGCGGGAAAAGTGTACGTAACGGGCGTGGTGGAGGGAGGACCTGCGCAGAGTGCCGATATTCGGGAAGGAGACGTGATCAGCGAGGTGGCGCAGCATGAAGTCGGGACGCTGCCGGAATTTTACCGGCGGGTTTGGGCAGTCGGACCGGCGGGGACCGGGGTGCCGCTGACCACCGTGCGCGGCGCGACGCAAATTCATTTGAATGTGCGCTCGGTGGATCGGGGTGACCTGTTGAAGCGGCCGCAGGCCCACTAGGCCGCAGCCCCGCCAGCGTCAGTGCAACGCGACGCGATTGCCGTTGTCGTCAGCCGCAGAGCGATTGCCTTCGCTGGTATGACATGAGCCCTGGCGCACCACCGTTACCACGGCAGCGCACGCGTCGATACCCCTGACGCTGCCCCCGTCTGCCTTCAGCGAGGAGCTGGTGTCGCGCAACAGGCGATAGGCGGCAGCTGCCGTGAGTCCGGGACTCTTGGCAAGCATGAGCGCGATGACGCCGCTGACCTGCGCTGTTGCAATGGAGGCGCCCGAGGCAAAGTCGTAGTGTCCGCCGGGAAGCAGGGTGAGGATTTCGCGGCCCGGAGCGTACAGCACTGAATCGATCGCTGATGGCGTTTCCGCACTGGCGACCTCGATCACGCCTGCTTGATGCAGCAGACCGTGCTCAACGCCGGCCATATCCGGTGCAGCGCCGACAAATAACACGCCGCGATGCTGTCCCTCGCGGATCAGGTCGCCAAGCAAGGGATCATCCGGGCCGGCAAGGCTGAGGTTGACCACCTGGGCGTGCGCATCAAATGCGGCCGTGAGCGCGCGCGCCAGCGTGAAAGAATTGCAGCGCGCGGCATCAGAGTCGGAATGCGCCTGCCAACAGGCTTTGAACACCAGCAGCCGGGCGTTCGGCGCCACGCCGACGATTCCCTCGCGATTGTTGGCGACGGCGGCGATCACTCCGGCCATTTCAGTGCCATGCCGATCCCGTTGAAACTGCGCATCATCGGCGTCCACGAGATTGACGGCGGCGGCGATGCTGGCGCGCAAGTCAGGATGCTGGATATCAACGCCCGTATCGATGATGGCGACCCGGACGCCCTCGCCGCGCGACCAGGGATGTGCATCGGCTACATCCATCTGTTGAAAGCCGCGCTGCAAGCCTACATAAGGATCGTTGTAGCCATCGGTGCGGGTTGCAAAGGTTTGCAATGGTTGCGTGAGCTTGACGCGCCTGTCCTTCGACAGTGCTGCCAGCAACTGAGTGCGATCGGCGCCGGAAGGGATCTCCAGAACGGCGCAATGAATGTGCAGCGGAGCGATCGGCCAGGCATTCACCTCCCGCAAACCGTACTCGCGCTCCACCGCACGCATGGCTGCTAGCGCTTGAGCGGTCGCACTGTAGTCCGCGACGGCGTCGTAGCCGTGCGGTGTTCCGCCGGCACGTGCGACGAAGGCCGCCGGTGTATTGTCCACCGCGACAATGATAAAGCGGTCGGAGGACTGATTGACCTGATCGCCGAGGGCGCGGGAATCGATGCGCACCGGCGCACTGCTGCACGCGCTCGCTATCGCGACGATGAGGCCGAGCACGCCTGCACGAATCATTTTGAGTTGCCTGAGTCAGGCTCCGGTGACGTCCCTTCAGCGAACCGAACCGTCGAGTGCTGACGCAGCAGCGCCAACGATGCGGACACGGGTAGTGCGGCATTCGACGCCAGAGAATAAACGCCCGCTTCGGTCGGGCCGGAGACGATTCTCAGCTGCGCCTCGTCGAGTATGGTTTGCAGTTCCACCAGCGTGATGGTCGGCGAGAATACCGCTCGAATCACCTCACCCGGCGGCCGCGGCACCGAGTTCGTCACAGTCTGGTAATTGGGGCGACGCGATTCAAACTGCGCCCAGCGATCGGCCGCCAACAGCGCCACGGCCACCGCCATCGCCGCGATCGACGCCGCCATCCACCCGCGCCAGGACGTCGGGCTGTTTTTTGGCTGCGCCTGCGGCGGACTCGACGCGCCTTCGGCTTGCATGGCATCGAGACGGGCGTTCAATCGCTTCAATGAAGCAACCGGCATGTAATCGAGCGCGGGCTGGGCCTCAATTGCCTCGCACAGTCGGCGCTGCACCAGCAAGTCATCGCGGCAAGGTGCGCAAGTACTGATATGCGCATCCACGCGCCGACGATCGCGCTCCGCGATGGTCTCGTTGACGTACCAGGGGATCAGTGCGGAAACCTCGTGGTGCTCGATCTCCGTCCGGCGGTTGCTGGTCATCCTATTCTCGCGGGCAAATCGGACGATCCGCCGCTCAACGTGGGCAGGTATTGGCGCAACTTTTCGCGCGCGTGAAACATGCGTGCCTTCACCGTGCCGACCGGACAGTCGGTGATGGTCGCAATTTCCTCCAATGAATGACCCATGTGGTAAGCGAGTTCCAAAGTCAGCCGTTGCTCAACCGGCAGACGGTTCAAGCCGTGTTTCAACCAATCATTCACCTCGGCATCGAAGGTGGGATCGACGGTTTGCTCGGGATAGTCCTCGAGACTCGCGACCGCATGGTTTTTCTGGCGCCGAAACGACTTCAAGGCGGTTCGGTAAGCGATGCCGATGATCCAGGTGGAAACCTGCGATGCGTTGCGAAACTCCTTGGCGTTCTGCCACACCACCATAAAGGTATCGTTGATGATTTCCTCGATATTCTCGTAACGGGGCGTAAAGCGCGACAGGAAGCGCGCCAAGCGCCTGTGATAGCTCAAATAGAGCTCTTCGAGGGCACGTCGATCTCCCGCCCCGATGGCCGCCAACAGCGCGCTGTCGCGCTCTTTGGGTGAGTTTTTGGCCGGCAAGATCATTAACGTCCTCATCGATATTGAGACACACCCGTAAGTGCCAGGTCTGCCCCGAAGAGTTGCACGGCAGGGACGATTTTAGAAGCGCCAAATGAGCGTTGCCGTCCATTCTCCGGTCGCGGCAGCGTTAGGAAACAATGACTTAGCCTCAGCCGAGGTATCGAGATAGGCAACTGCCACGCTAAACGCTTGAAAATCGTAGGCTGCTCCGGCGCTCCAATAAGTATAACCGCCTGAGTCGGGCCCATCCAGGAAGGAATAGCCGACCCCGCCCGTTAGCGAGAACTTGCCGAAGATCTGGCGTTGTGCACTGACCTCGGCTGACTTCTCGGTTACGCCGATGAGACCCGCGTAGGGGTACGGCAGGAACCTGGGCGAGTTCGGCGAATAGCCGAGGTCGAAGTGCAGCCAGCCCTGGTAGGAAACGTCGAGGTCCAGCTCGTCATAGTCGTAGTGCGAGCCCGCGTGATTCCAGGGATAGGCGTAGTGGTTCGCCAAGATGCGGGCGCGCCACGCGTCATCGATATTCCAGGCGAATCCGAGGAAACCGCTGAGCTCGACGTCCATGGGCCATTTGCGGTCGATCTGACTGTTCGAAGCGAATACACCGGCGACGAATCCATTTGAATTCGCATAGTGAAAGTCCAACTGCAGCGCCGCGTGATCGCTGGTGCGCGAAATGCCGCGCACATAGTAATCGCTTGTGACCGCCACCGAACCGCCCCACTCATCAGCCGCGAATGACTGCGTTGCTGGGAGTCCAAAACCGACAAGCAAGACAACGGCCGTGCGCAGACGCACTATTTCGCAACCGCCGGATCATGCCTCGGGCACTGCATCCTCAATCCTCGTCGCTGCCAGCCGCACAGATTAAACCTTTCTCGATAGCTTGGGCACTTACCTCACAAAACCACGGCCGCGCCGGCCCACAGTGAGACCAATCATGAGTAGCTTTCCTGCCGCCCCGCGCGGTTTGACGGGCATCGTTTGCAGCGGCATTCCTCGACGTTCCGGTGGTGGATATCACGCGCGCTCGGCTTCGCTCACTTCACCATGAATTCACGACAGTCCCGGCGCTCCCTGCCCTGCCGCAGCGCCGTCTCGCTTTGCGTATTATTGGTGGCCGCGTGCGCCGGCAACGGCGAAGGATTGGACGCCAACGGCCAGCCGCTGGTGCCGGGAGGCAGCGCTCCGTCGCCGCTCTCCGCTGACTTCGAATCGATCCAGGAAAATATCTTCACGCCGATCTGCTCGGTCTGCCACGCGGGGGGCAGCGCACCGGAGGGGCTGCGGCTCGATGCAGCCAACAGCTACAATTTATTGGTGGGCGTGCCCAGCACCGAAGTGCCGTCGCTGTTGCGCGTGCAACCGGGAGATCCCGACAACAGCTACGTCATTCAGAAGTTGGAGGGTCACCAGGCAGTCGGCATGCAAATGCCTTTCGGATGCCCCAACACGCAACCTTGTTTGTCCGCGAGTACGATTGCCTTTATTCGGCAATGGATCACGAATGGCGCGCCGCCCGCGACCGCGACGGCTGCGCCCGCCGCCGTGAACGACATGCTCGCGGTCACCTCAATCGTGCCGGATAGCATGGAGCCGGTGAGCGCACCGCCGCCGCAAGTCATGGTTGCCTTCAACCATGAGCTTGACGTGAGTCAGCTCACGACTCACAGCATGCATTTCGAGAAACTCGCGGCGGGCACAACATCCACGGTGCTTGCGCAGGTGGCGGCGCGCAGCACGGTCTCGAGCGCCAATCTTCGTGCGCTGATGATTTGGCCGGCCCGTCCTCTTGCGGCCGGCCACTATCGCCTCGTCGTCGACGCAACCTCCTCCAACCGTTTCAGCGATCTCGCGGGCCAGACAGTCGCGCTCGGAACGCCGGACGAACGCGGTCAGGCCGTGATTTCCACTTTCGACGTTGAGGTCCGACAATGATTCAGCGCCTAATCCAGAATCAGCGCTTTGTTCTGGCGGCGCTCGTGCTCGCCATCGTTGCGTTGCTGCGCGCCGCGCCCGCCGCGGCGGAGCCCTACCTTGCCGTGCTGGAGGGCTACAAGTGCAACGTCTGCCACGTCAACCCGACCGGCGCGGGCCTGCGCAACGCGTTTGGATTGACGTACGCAAAAGTGCTTCTGCCGGCCGAGACCCTCGACAATACGCTCGATTCCTGGGACGGCAAGCTTGCCGATCGGCTGCGCGTCGGCGGGGATTTGCGGGCCGCTTGGACCCGCGTTACGGCTCCGAATACGCCGAGTCAACAGGCATTTTCGCTCGAACAATTCCGCGTCTATGCCGATCTCGTCATCCTGCCGGATCGGCTCGGAATATATGTCGACGAACAAATCGCGCCGAACGGTTCGCAGAATGAAGAAGCGTACGTGCGTTACGGCAACACCACGGACGGCTTCTATGTCAAAGGCGGCCAGTTTTACCTGCCATTCGGCTGGCGGCTGCAGGACCAGACTGCGTTTGTGCGTCAGGTCACCGGCATCAACATGACCGCGCCCGACAAGGGTGTGGAGCTCGGCTACGAGCACGCCGCCTGGTCCGCGCAGTTCGATGTCACGAACGGCGTCGCCAACGCGACCACGGGATCCGGCTATCAAGTCACCACGCAGATCGTTTACACCAAGCCGATCTGGCGAGTGGGCATCGCCGGCTCTTCCACTCAATCAAGTGCGGGAGATCGGCGTATGGGCGGCCTGTTTGCCGGATTGAAGACTGGCCCCATCGCCTGGCTGGCCGAGGGAGACATTGTCCACGACGACAGTCTGGGACGCTCGCTGGTCGCCGGGTTGCTGGAGGGAGATTGGCGCCTTCTCAAAGGTCACAACCTCAAGCTCACCGCGGAATACTCGGACCCGGATCGGGCCGTGAGAAACAATCAGGAAACGCGCTACAGCTTCGTGTACGAGTACACGCCGCTGCCGTTCTTGCAGCTGCGCGCCGGCTATCGCCACTACTTCGGCATTCCGCAGAACAACCAGCAACATCAGCAGCTGATATTGGCCGAACTGCACGGCTACTTTTAGCCGCGGCCGGCCGGTGCTGCCGCGGCCAGCCGTTGCAGCGGTTACAAGCGTCCGGTGACCACCAAGACGAGCAAGACGATCAGCACCAGGCCCAAGCCGCCGCTGGGGAAATAGCCCCAGCTGCTGCTGTACGGCCAAGCAGGAAGCGCTCCAATCAGTAGCAGAACCAAGATGATCAGCAGAATGGTGCCAATCGACATATTTGCTCTCCCCTTGCGGTGATGAAGAGCACCATAGTCTCAACTGATGCACGCGGCAGTCGGGCCGCCGCGTCACCCCGCGTAGGGTGCTTCCTACCGATAAAATTCAAGCTTTCGCGTGCCGATGAAATGCATCCGCAGCGGCACGAGCCGCAGGTCCGACGACATTGGCATGCACCAGAACCATATGCAGCGACACCTTTCGGGAGGCACCCAATACCAAGGGCAAGCGCCGCAACGCTCCGCTCCGCAGAGGCTCAACCAGCAGGTGCTCCGGCAGCCAGGCGTAGGCGAGCCCCGCGAGAACAGTCGCGAGCGACGCATCGAGGCTGCTCACGGTGAAACGCCGCTCGGCGCCGAGCCACCCTTCGTCGCGGGGATGCGCAGTCCCGGAGTCGCGCCCGACGGCCTGAACATGCCGGGCCAAGTCATCCGTCGTAAGCGCTCGTTCAAGACGCAACAAGGGATGATCGGCGCGCGCGACCGCGACAAAGTTGACGTCCAAAAGCCAATCGCTTAAGTAGCCCGGCGGCACTCGGCTCGTGACCACGATGTCTCCGCTGCCTTCCGTGATGGCTTGTTCCGCTCCCGACAAAATCACGTCCGCCACTTGAATTTGGGTGCTGGGACAGGTGCTTTGCAATTCCGCAACGACGTCGAGCAAACGCGCGCGCGGGAAAGCCGCATCGACGATCAACTTCAGCTCGCTTTCCCAGCCTTGTTTGAGGCTCCGCGCCAACGACTCCAGCGTATCGAGTTCCGTGACCAGCACCCGTGCGCGGGCCAGCAGCGTCCGGCCGTGCGAAGTCAGCACGGACTTGCGCCCCTCGACGACGAGAAGCGCAAGATCGAGCGATTCCTGCAGCCGCGCGATGGAATAGCTGATCGCCGACTGGCTGCGGTTCAAACTTACCGCCGCCTGTGCAAAGCCGCCTTCGTCCACCACGGCCGCGAGCACCGCCCATTGTTCCAGCGTGGTTTTTGGCAAGTTCATGGGGTTCAATCCATTTTTTTGATCAATTACCCGCAAATTTTGCGCTTTTTAATTGGGTTGTTCGAGCCTATTGTTGGTTCCAGGAGGATTTATGAACGAAATTAGACGCAGCCAAGAACGAGGCTTTGCCGACCACGGTTGGCTCAAGTCCTTTCATACATTTTCATTCGCGGACTACTTTGACCCGAAGCACGTGGAGTTCGGACCGCTGCGGGTGATCAACGAAGATCGCGTTCAAGCCGGGGCCGGATTCGGTACTCATGGTCATCGCGATATGGAGATCATCAGCTACGTATTGTCCGGCGAGCTTGCTCACAAGGATTCCATGGGCAATGGATCGACCATCCGACCTGGGGATGTGCAGCGGATGAGCGCCGGCACCGGGGTACGGCACAGCGAGTTCAATCCATCGCAGTCGGAGGGTACGCACTTCCTGCAAATCTGGATTCAACCCGACAAGGCCAACATTGAACCGAGCTACGAAGAGAAACGCTTCGCGGCGGACGAAAAACGCGGGCGCCTGCGTCTCATTGTCTCGCCCGATCGGGCGCAAGGATCATTGTTGATCCACCAGGATGCACGCATCTACGCGGGGCTCTTCACTGGTCCCGAAAGCGCTGAACTTCAGGTACCTGAGGGCCGTCGCATGTATGTGCACGTGGCGCGCGGCGCCATCGAGGCGAACGGGGTTGCGCTTGGCGCAGGCGATGCGCTGCAAATCACACGCGACGCCGAGCTGCGTCTCGAGCACGGCAACGAGGCCGAAGTTCTGGTATTCGATCTGCCGGGCGAGGGATCCGGCTCTTAAGGGTTGGGATTTTTCCGCGACCAATACCAATACAGCGGCAGGCCGGCAAACAGCACTGCGACGCCCTTCAAAGCTTCGTTGGGCGCGGCGACGAAGGTGTTGACCAGCAGTGCCGCAGTGACGGCGAGAAAAATCAGGGGCACCACCGGATAGCCGAGCGCTCGATAAGGACGATGGGCGTCCGGCATGGTCCTGCGGAAGATGAACAAGGAACCGGTGCTCAGGCCGTAGAAGAGCCAGGAGGCAAACACCACCGAGTCGGTGAGCGAATCGTAGGACCCGGACAGCGCCAGCACGCTACCCCACGCGGCCAGCGCAACGATGGCTCGGGCAGGCACGTTGGAACGCGGCGAAAGTTTTGCCAGCGCGCGAAAGAACAAGCCGTCGCGGGCCATCGCATAAGGAACCCGCGAATTCGCCAGCACGCTCGAATGCAGCGAGCCGAAGGAAGACACCATCAAGGCGACCGCGGTCATGGACACGGCGATCGGTCCCAAAAAGCGCCGCAAGACTTCCGTGGCCACCGAGGAACTCGTCGGCACGCTCGCAATCTCGAGCGGCGACATCGCGTAGTAATAGGCGACGTTGACGAACAGGTACAGCGCAGCCACGACGAGCATGCCGCCGACGAAGGCGCGCGGCAGATTGCGCTGCGGATTGCGGATTTCGCCTGACAGCGGCGCGACGTTGTTCCACCCGTCATAGGCCCACAGCGCGCCGAGCATTGCCGCGCCGAAGCCGGCAAATCCGCCGCGCGCGCTGGCGGCCACACCCTCGCAACTGCCCGCCAATCCCGAGCCGTTCAAATGGGACCAGTCGCCGGGAGCGAATATGAACGCGCTGACGGCGACGCACAGAATCAGCGCGACCTTCGCGATCGTCAGCGCCAGCGCCGTACGGCCGCCGAAGGTCACCGAGGCGCAATTGATCAGCGCCACGGTCCAGATGGTGGCCAGCGCGACCAGCGACAAACCGCTTATACCCAGGTGAAATCCAAATGGAGTCGCGTCGATCCGCCAGTGTTCCAACGCCCCGCCGACCGCGACATTCATGAAAATCGCGAGCCCCACCGCCAATGCAGCTTGCGAGCCGGCCTTCGCCACGGCAAAGGTCATCCAGCCATACAAGAAACCCACCGCCCTGCCATAGGCGCGCCGCAGATAAACGTAGTCGCCCCCCGCCTCCGGCATCATGGCGGCAATCTCGGAGTAGGAGAAAGACCCGGCCAGCGCCAACAATCCGGCCGCCAGCCACACCAGCAACACCGTCTTGGCGCTGCCGACGTTGCAGGTCATCACGCGAGTCTTGAGAAAGACGCCCGTGCCGATCATGTTCGCCACGTTGACGGCGATGGCGCCCCAGGCGCCCACGCCGCGTGTCAGTTCGCCTCTCGCCGCCGTCAGTAACGCTGCGTTGCTCATCCGTATAGTAGTATCAGGCAAATGAGCTTTGATTTTTCGCAAATCGTTCTGCTTTTCTTCGCGGTACTGCTGGTCTTTCTCATCTACCGCCGTTTTCGCCGCAACTTCGGTCAGCAGCTGCTGCGTCCGGTTCGAATGCGCGTGCGCATTGTTTTGCTTCTGGTCGTCGGATGCTTGTTGCTGCCGGGCGCCTTGCGCTCGGCGGCATTCGTGTCAGCGCTGCTGGGCGGGATGGCGGCGGGTGTCGCTCTCGCTATCTGGGGTGCGGGACGAACGCGCTTTCTGCGGATTTCAGGGCAACTCTACTATGTGCCCCATACCTATACCGGAGTCGCCGTGTCTCTGTTGTTTCTCGGCCGGCTGATTTACCGGCTCATCCAGGCATACGGCAATATGCATGCGGCGCATGCCGCAGGACCCGATGCATCGAGCCAGGCGTTTGCGCCGGCCAGCATGTTGCAGAGTCCGCTGACTCTCGGATTGTTTTTTGTATTAATGGGGTACTACGTTTGTTACTACAGCATGGTGCTGTGGAAATCCAAACGAGTCGCTGCCGAAGAGGGTCAGTCTCAGCTCAATTAACGGAGCGTGATAAGCACCGCATAAGTGATGAGCAGAAATGTGATCATCAAGGCGCTGTTGCCCCATCGAGATACCATTTCGACCATGATAGTTTCTCCACGTTAATCGCGGCGCAACTTTACATTTGGGAGGGAAAAAAATGCATGCCGCAGGTCTCAAAACCGTGCAAATGTGCCGCTTTTTCCTGCGTTATGTACTAAGCGGTCGCAACGCATTGGCGCGCGATTGCTGGTGAATGGATGAACTCCCGGCAGATCAATGTCTTGCTGTTCGGCGCCTCCGGCATGGTCGGAACGGGTGTGCTGCGCGAATGTCTCGCGGACCGGCAGGTCCACAGGGTAGTGACCGTCGGGCGTACCGTAACGGCTTTACATAGTGCAAAACTCGAGGAAGTCGTGCATGCGGATCTATCGAACTACGACTCGATAGAATCCGCACTGACGAATATCGACGCCTGCTTTTTTTGTCTGGGCGTCTCAGCGGCGAACTTGAGCGAGGCAGCCTACGCCCACGTGACTTACGACTTCACGCTGGCGGCGGCAAACACACTCGTGCGCTTGAATCCGCGCATGACCTTCGTCTATGTGTCAGGAGCCGGAACCGACAGCTCGGGCACCGGGCGTATCATGTGGGCACGGGTCAAAGGACGGACCGAGAATGCGCTGCTGGCGCTGCCCTTCGCGGCGGCCTACATGCTGCGGCCGGGAATCATCCAGCCGTTGGACGGCATCAAGTCCAAAACCCGCAGCTATCGGGTGTTTTACGCGCTTTCCGCATTGCTGCTGCCGCTGCTGCGCGCGCTGTTTCCAAATCACGTGCTGTCCACGAAGCAGATGGGATTGGCCATGTTGCAGCTTGCGAAGCGTGGTTATGCGAAGCGCATCTTGGAAGCGCGCGATATCAATATCGTCGCGAGCGAAATTGGCGCGAGCTCATAAGCGATCGAGTTTCTGCGGACCGCGGCGCGCAGGAATTCTATGCTAGGCTCTTTCGGCCATGAACATTTTATTGGTGGAAGACAGCGAGGAGGTCAGCTGCATCACGGTCGAATACCTGCACGAACTGGGTCACCAGGTAGTGGCAGTTGCGGCAGCGGAACAGGCAATCACTCAGCTCGAGAATGAGCCGTTCGATGCGGTTATGACGGACATTCGTCTGCCCGGCATGTCAGGGATCGAACTTGCACGGGCTCTCGGCAAGAGCCACCCAGATCTGCCCGTGGTCATTGCCTCAGGCTACGGCGCGCTCAACGTCGAATTTCTGCTGGGCGAAAAGGCGCGCACCGTTCTGATGCTGCCGAAGCCTTACGATTTACCCGATCTCGAGCGCACTCTCAGAGAAGCGGCTGCGATCAGGCATAGAACCTAGGCTCGCGTCGGATTGGCACTCGGGGCAACACGGCGGCGCCGTGCCGAGCGTATCGCTGAGCAGATCCGTCAACTCGTGCTCATCGTCGTGAAATTCCGCGACATAGGGCCTGTGCTTGCGAACGAGTTCTATGGCAAGTGCGAACGCATTGGCGGGATTCACCTCATCGTCGAAGTAGATCTTGCGATGCACGGGGCAGGTCTTCAGCACCTGCGTCTGCAAACCAATGCCAATGGCAATCACCTGCTTCTTGTCCATCGCCTGGTCCCGGCCGCTTACTCCCTGCGCGTACTCGTCTTGACGACGGTGGTTCTACCCATCCGGTAATCCTTCGGCGGCGTGTAGCCGATCACTCGCAGCGCGCGGCGCCAAGCCGCCGCCTGCGGTGCCGGCTCCGGCGGATCATGCGGGGCCAGCGGAGGCCTTTCCGGATTCGGCGGGGTTGGAGTGTTTTCGCTGCGCATCGCTGGCTCCTCGTGTCGCACTACATGCTGCAAGGAGAAAGCATGCGACCGGCACCCGAGCCCAAGGATCGGCGCAGCGCCACGCTTTTTGTAGGATTTGCGACGTTTTTTGTAGGATGGCTCAAGCAGGGGGCCAGGCGGCCCCCGCAGCGTTCAAACGCTCAGATGGCCAGGTACGGCCAATTATTTTCAACCGAGACGTCATTCAGCGAGTCGCCGGCTTCGGTGCAAACCGCCGCTTGCGCGCGGGGCATGATCGCCGTACCACTCTCTGCATGTGCGCCCAGCTCGAGCTCATTCGCCAGGCGGCGTATTTGAATTTGCATCCTGCCCAAGGCATCGCTCAGATCCGGCGACCAGGTCAGCGCCCGCACATCGTCTACCGCGCGCGCCACGGCTTGCAGCTGCACAGCAAATACGCTCAAGCGGCGATTCTCGCGACGTGCGTTCAAAGCAACGAAGGATGCCAGCGATCGGTCCGCCACCTCGCGCAACCGGCTCGGTCCCTTTTGATAACTCAAATAAGGATGCGCGCGCAGACGTCCCGTCGCGATGCGCGCAATCGTCCAACAAGTTACAGCGCCCCTCGCCAAGACCGAATCAGAATCCGAACTCAGAGTGTTCGCCAGCGCCCGCGCCCGCAGCGCCATATTTCGCAAATTTCTCAGCCGCAATACTTCGGCGTCGATCATTATTGTGCCCCTACTTCCGCCCCTCTCAAGATCCCTGGTCTGCAACCAGAGAACCCCTCCATCGGGGCGACAAACGTATTCTCAAGGTTTTTCGCCGCGAATTCTGTAGGACTGTGGCGGATCAGATTGCCGGTAGGCACCCGAGTTCCGCATTAATGTCAAATGCGGCGCGCTTATGGTTCATTGCCCCAAATGCGGGCGCGCAAAATCCAAATGCGGGCGCTCATGGTGCGCTCATCGCGAAGCTAGAGGCGCTCATCGCAAAGCTATAGTAGTGTCGCGCGATGATCTCGCCACGCCCGCTGCTCGGATTTTGGATGTGCGTGGCGTTGGTCGTGGGCAATACCATCGGATCGGGCGTCTTCCTGCTGCCCGCGTCGCTCGCTCCTTTTGGATTGAACAGCGTAATTGCGTGGGGCTTCACGGCGAGCGGCGCCATCGCACTTGCCATCGTTTTTGCGCGGCTGAGCCGTGCGTATCCGCAATCCGGCGGACCCTACGCCTACGTGCATGTTGCATTCGGTCCGCTGATCGCATTCATCGTGGCGTGGGGCTATTGGATTTCAATTTGGGTGGGAAATGTTTCGATCGCCACGGCGGCGGTAAGTTACTTGAGTCCCTTGCTGCCGTGGATCGCCGGGAAACCCGGCGCATCCGCACTGGCCACGCTGCTGCTGTTGTGGGTGCTGACTTTTGTGAATTGGTACGGAATCAAGGCCTCCGGTTGGGTGCAAGCCGTCACCACCGTTCTGAAAATTCTTCCGCTGTTGGCGGTCGCTGCTCTGGGCCTCGTGTCGGTGCGTTCGAGTAGCGCGGGAGCGGCCACGCATATTCCGCTCTCGGTGAGCGGCGTCACCGCCGCGGCGACCTTGACGTTGTGGGCATTGCTGGGGCTCGAGTCGGCCACCATTCCGGCCGACAAGGTGTCGAGTCCCGGACGCACCATTCCGATGGCGACGCTGCTCGGCGCGGTGGTCACTGCACTGATCTGCGCCATTGCCTGCACAACGGCGCTGCTGCTGCTTCCTCCCGCCACGCTGGCGCAATCCAATGCGCCGTTCGTGGATCTCGCCGCGCGGTATTGGGGCATCGGTGCCGGGAAACTCGTCGCCGTATTTGCGGCCATCAGCGCATTCGGCGCGTTGAACGGATGGATCCTCCTGCAAGGCGAGCTGCCTCGCGCCATGGCGATTCGCGGCGAGTTCCCGCGGATATTTGCGCGTGAATCGGTGCACGGCACACCGACGTTCGGCCTGTGCTTCGGGAGTGCATTGGCAACGCTGCTGATCCTGGCCAACTACCAGAAATCCATGGTCAGTGTTTTTACGTTCATGATATTGCTTTCCACCACAGCCTGTTTGGTGATGTACGCCCTGAGCTCTCTGGCACTGTTGCGGCTGCAATGGACCAAGCAATTGGGCGCGGCACGCACAGGTTCGCTATCGATGGCCATTGTCGGGGTGTTCGCAACCGCTTATTCTCTTTGGGCGATTGTCGGCGCAGGCGCGGAGGCAGTCCTTTGGGGCGCGGCGCTGCTGCTGGTGGGTGTGCCTCTGTACTATTGGTTTCGGAGTTCGCGCCAGGAGCCTGTCTAGCGTCAATGTGGAGGTCCTTCATAGCAGTTGCGGTCGGCGGCGCGCTCGGATGCCTGTTCCGCTGGTACTTGGCGATTTTCTTGAACCGGTATTTCCCGGACATTCCGCCCGGAACCTTGGCCGCCAATTTCATCGGCTGCTACATCATCGGCATGGCGATTGCGTTCTTCACCACCTATCCCAGCTTCGCGCCTGAATGGCGCTTGTTCGTGACCACGGGCTTTTGCGGCGGCCTGACTACTTTTTCGACCTTTTCCGCCGAGGTGGTCATGTTGATGCAATCGGGGCGATCAGTCTGGGCTTTGGGCGCCGTGGGCGCGCACTTGGTGGGCTCTCTGCTGATGACCGTCGCCGGCATCGCCACCGTGACCTGGCTCAAGGGCTAGCCGCCCCACGCTTCAGTCATCGCGCCGGGCAGCGGCGACAGTCTGTTTTAGCCCCGGGACATCGTAAACACCATTGATGATGTGCCGGCCCACGAGAAGGCCCGGCGTGCCGCGAATGCCCAATGCCCTGGCCTCCGTGTCGTTTCGCTGCAGCAAGGCGTCGATCTCGGCGCCGTGCGCTTTGGCATCGGCCTTCAGGCGTTCCATGTCGAGACCGGCCTCGCGCAACAATGAATCGACCTGACCGTTCGACGCCAGGCGCTCGGCCGCCATCAAGGTATCGTGAGCAAGCAGATACTTTCCCTGCCGGCCTGCAGCCAGTGCCAGGCGCGCCGCATACCGCGAGACATCGCTCAGGATCGGCCAATCCTTGTACACCAGGGCCACCCTGGCATCGCTTTTTAGCAGCCCCTGTAGACCCGGCGCGAGCTTCTTGCAGAATGGACAGTTGTAATCAAAGTATTCCACCAAGGTGACGTCGGCGTTCGTAGCCCCGGCCGGCGGGGTGCCGGGGTTTCGCAAGATAGCGACCTCGGCGCTCTTCGGGACCGCACCCACATCCTCGGCTTGCAGACCGCCTGCTACCCCAAGTAACGCGAAGCCGTAAAGCCAACCGACGAGGCGCCTTTGCATCCTCTAAGTATTGCAAAATCGACGCGCTCGGTGTGGTGTGATATATTAGTTAGAGACCTAACCATTAGAGACCTGTCAATGAGTGACTTGGATGAGCGATTCAGCGATGCCCTCCACAGCACCTCTCGGTCGTGGCGCCAGGCGGTTGACCGCAAACTGAAATATTTGGGCGTCAGCCAAGCCAGCTGGATGACGATCGCGATTGCCGCAAAGGCACGCTCACCGCTGTCGCAGTCGGAGCTCGCGGACAAGTTGGGTGTCGAGGGCGCGACCATGGTCGCGATGATCGATCGCTTGGTGAAGGCCGGTTTGGTCGTACGCGAGGCGTCGACCACCGATCGGCGCGTCAAGCGCGTCATCCTCACGCCGGCGGGCGTGAAAATCTATGACAAAGTCAAAGCCGAGGCGGTGGCGCTGCGCAAGGAATTGCTGGCCGACACCGATCAAAAAAAACTGCTGATCGCCACTGAGCTTCTGGAGGGCTTACAGGGAATCATCGACAAGCAGCAATGAACCGTCCGCTCAATCGGCCGATGATCACGCTATCGATCATGCTGGCGACGATCATGCAGACCCTCGACAGCACCATCGCGAATGTCGCCTTGCCGCACATGCAAGGCACCCTCTCCGCCTCGCAAGACCAGATCGCCTGGGTGCTGACCGCCTATATCGTCGCCTCGGCGATCGCAACGCCGGTCACCGGCTGGCTGTGCGATCGATTCGGCCAAAAGAATGTCTTCATGGCCTCCATTTCCGGATTCACGGTGGCCTCCGCGTTATGCGGCATGTCCAACACGCTGGCGGAAATCGTCGCTGCGCGCCTGTTGCAGGGCGTATTTGGCGCAGCGCTGGTGCCCCTCGCCCAAGTGGTGCTCATGGAGATCAATCCCCGCGAAAAACAAGGCTCGGCGATGGCCGTGTGGGGGATGGGCGTCATGGTCGGGCCGATTCTTGGGCCGACCTTGGGCGGCTGGCTCACCGACAGCTACGACTGGCGCTGGGTTTTTTTCATCAACGTACCCATCGGCATCATCGCCTTTTACGGCATGTGGAAATACATCCGGCCGGACCCGGGACAAAGGCACGCGCGCTTCGATGTTTTTGGCTTTACGACCTTGAGCGTTGCGATCGGCTCGTTGCAGCTGCTGCTGGATCGCGGCCAACAGAATGATTGGTTCTCCTCCACGGAGACCTGGACCGAGGCGATCGTCGCGATCGTGGCCGCGACCTACTTCGTGGCGCATACGGCGTTGACGCCCGCGAAAAAATCGTTCCTCGACTATCGGCTGCTCAAGAATCAGAACTACGTGACGGGATTGTTCTTCATCTTCATCGTGGGTCTCGTCCTTTACGCCACCCGTGCGCTCACGCCGACCATGTTGGAGAATTTGCTCGGTTATCCCGTCGCAACCACCGGCCTCGTCACCGCGCCGGCCGGCATCGGCACCATGCTGGCCATGCTCATCGCCGGGCGCATCATCGGCAAGGTGGACCTGCGGTTGACGCTCCTGGTCGGATTCCTGACCACCGCATTTGCGCTCTGGCAAATGGCCGGCTATTCGCTCGACCTATCGGAAAGCAACATCATCTGGCCGGGCGTGATTCAGGGCTTCGGCACGGGCTTGGTATTCGTGCCCTTGAGCGCCGCGACTTTCGCCACGTTGAGTTCCGAGATGCGCGCTCAGGGCACATCGCTCTACAGCCTGGTTCGCAACGTCGGCAGCAGCATCGGCATATCCCTGGTGCAAACCCTGTTGACCCGCAACACGGTCATCGCCCATTCGTCCCTGGCCGAACGCGTCACCGCGGGCAGCTCAGCCTGGCACAACCCAGCCGTTGCCGCGACTTACAATGTGCACTCGCCCAATGCCGCGGCACTGCTCGACGGCGCGGTAACCCAACAGGCCGCCATGATCGCCTACATCGATGATTTCTGGTTCATGCTGTTTCTGACCTTGCTGGTGATACCGCTCTTGTTGCTGATTCGGCCTCCCAAGCAAGCAACGCCGGTGGAGGAAGCGCAAGCGGTGATGGACTAGCGTCGGCGCAGTGATTTTTGAACGGGTGGTCTTGTCAGGGAGGGTAAGACGACCCAAGGCACGAAGGCAGCAGTGCCTTGAGTCGTCTCACCCTTCCTCACGAGAACCCGACCGATCGATATCACATGCCGGCCACTCGAGATGGAAGCCGTTCGAAACCGGCTCTCGCGCAAGTCACATTGAGCGATCCCGGAAGACCTAGGGAGAATGGGAAGCTTCGAGGCACTGCTTCCTCCGTGCCTCGAAGATTCTCATTCTCCCCAGGACATGCGAGCCGTTCAATTTTCGTGCGCTCTAGCGACGGGCTGCGAAATCCTGCGTCCAGAACACGGCGGAGCGCGTGCGCAGATTCTCGGCGTAGGCAATCCCGATCAACGTGAAACTGCTGTTCATGATGTTCTCGCAGTGCCCGGGGCTCATGAGCCAGCCCCGGGTCACTTCGCCCGGCGTCATCGCACCGGCGGCAATGTTTTCACCGACGATGCGATGATTGCCGAAGCCCGCTTGCTCCACGCGAACACTCGGAGTGCTGCCATCGTGGCCGCGATGATCGAAGGCGTCGTGCTCAGCCATGTCGCGCGAGTGCGCCAGTGCCGCGCGCGTCAGGGCCGGATCGAGCGCCAGGGGCGCGGCAGGCGCGAAGTATTTCCCGCCGCAGCGTCGACCCGCGGCGCGCGCTGTATTGACCAGATCCAGGATCGCGCGGCTCACAGCGGCCGCATCGCCTCGAGCCGGCAGGGCCGCGGGTGCGGCAAATATCATCCAGACCTCGTGCCCGCGCTGCTCGGCACCGAATTCCCGCAATCCAGGATCTTGCAGCATGCGGCACTCGCGCGCCGTCAGCATGCTTTCCAGGTCGGCGTCGCTCGTGGGTCCCGAGAGATGGACGGCGGCCGATTGCGCCGCGACGTAGCCGGAGTCGGTCACGGCGCTTTGCAGCGATGCGCCGTGGGAATAGCGCCGGGCGGCCTGTTGCAGCGGCATGCTGTAGATGAGCGGCGTGCGGATTCCGGACGGTCCGCAGCCGTGCAAACGCGCGGCGTTCGCGGCGTTGAGCGGCGATGAGTGCGCCGCCGGAAGCAGCAACGCGCTCAGACTCAACAGCGCGGCCGCAAGCTGGTGGTCCCTGGATTTCTGGCGAATCGCTACTCTTTTGCCTGCTTTGCCGTTAGCGGGGCGCCGCCCAGATCACCGCTCGGCGAGCCGGCCAATATCTTCACGGCTTTCGGCGCGGCCCAGCGCTCGATGTCGTCGAACAACGTGAAGACCGCCGGAACGATGACCAGCGTCAACAAAGTCGACGTGATGAGACCGCCGATAACCGCAATGGCCATGGGCTGCCTGAAATCGCTGGCTTCGCCCAAGCCGGTTGCCACCGGAATCATGCCCGCCACCATGGCGACCGTGGTCATCACGATGGGCCGCGCGCGTTTGTGTCCCGCTTCGACGATGGCCTGCAGACGCGATTTGCCGGCGCGCATTTCCTCGATGGCCATATCCACCAGCAAAATGGAGTTCTTCGCGACGATGCCCATGAGCATCAGCACACCGATCATGACGGGCAGTGAGATCGGCGTATTGGTCAGAAACAACGCGAGGAAGGCACCGCCGAGCGACAGCGGCAGAGCCGACAGAATGGTAATGGGCTGAAACACGCGGGCGAACAGCAGCACCAGCACCGCCAGCACCATCAGCACGCCGGCGACGATCGCGATGAGGAAGTTGGCCACGAGCTCTTTCTGGAACTCGGTATCGCCGGTTTCGACCAGGCGCACACCGGTGGGCAAATTCTTCAAGGTCGGCAGGGCGTAGATCTTCTTGGTCGCCTGACTGAGTTGGAAGCCGGGCGAGAGGTCCGCGTCAAGGTACAGGCGTCGGCTTTGGTTATAGCGCCGCACCGACGAAGGGCCCTGCCCGAAACTCAAGTTCGCGACCGACTTCAAGGGCACGCTGGCGCCGGAAGTCGTGGGCACCGGTAAATTCTCGAGCGTGGCCAGATCGCTGCGCGATCGCTCCGGCAGGCTCACCCGGATTGGAATCGTACGGTCGGTTAAAGCAAATTTGGCGCCGTTCTGCGGCAAATCGCCCATGGTTGCGATTCGAATGGTCTCGCTGATGCTTTGCACGCTGACGCCGAGTTGCGCGGCTATATCGAGCCTGGGATGCACGACAATTTCAGGCCGCGGCAAGTCGCCATTGATGCGCGGCGAGCGAATCTCTTTCAGTTCCCGCATTTCATCGAGCAGCTTGTGCCCGGTGCGCTCGGTCAGCACCGGATCATCGCCCACTATGTACAGCGTGACGTCCCGGCCGCCGCCGAAGCCGAAATTCTGGAAACTGACATGCCCGTCCGGAACCTGGTTGAGCAGCGGCATCACGCGCTGTTCAATTTCCTTGGCGCTCGCCTTGCGCTTGTTGCGCGGGACCATGCTGACGAACACCGTGGCCTGGCGCACGTCGGCAGAATCTATACCGACGAATTCCACCACATCCGTGACTTCAGGCTGCTTGCGCATGATGGCGGTGACCGCCGCCGACAGGCGCGAGGTGTCCTCGAGTTTGCCGCCCGGCGGCAGTTCGATATTGACGATCGAGGTTGAAAAATCTTCCGGCGGCACGAAAGCCTGGGGCAGCAACATTCCGCCGCCGATCGACAGCGCGAAGAACAACGTGCCGAAGCCGATGGTTTTCCAACGATTGGCAACGCACCATTTCAGGACTCTGATGTAGGCGGACATGATCGGCCCATCGTCGCGGTGCGGGATCGAATCGCGATTAAGACCATAGGCCGCGAGCACCGGCGTGATCATGCGCGCCACCAGCAAGGAGATGAACACCGCGGCGGCCACGGTGAGACCGAATTGTTTGAAGAATTGGCCGCTGATGCCGCCCATGAAACTCACCGGCAGGAATACGGCGATGATGGTGAATGACGTGGCGACCACGGCAAGCCCGATCTCGTCCGCCGCCTCCATGGCGGCGCGGTAGCCGCTCTTGCCCATGCGCATGTGACGCACGATATTTTCAATCTCGACGATGGCATCGTCGACCAGCACACCGGCAACGAGAGACAGCGACAGCAGCGTAATTTCGTTGAGCGTAAAACCCATCATTTGCATGAAGGCAAAGGTCGGAATCGCGGAAAGAGGAATGGCCAGTGCCGAAATCAGGGTGGCGCGCCAATTGCGCAAGAAAAACCAAACCACGGCGACGGCCAGGATCGATCCCTCGATCAATGCCTCCAGGGCCGAGTGGTAGGTCTTGATGGTGTGATCGACGGTGGTGAAAATCTGCTGAATATGCAGCGAAGGATTGTCCTTCTGGATCTTGACCAGTTCTTTGGCAACGCCTTCGGCGGTGGCGACGTCCGAGACACCCTTGGCCTTATACAAGGAGAACGCGGTTGCGGCTCGGCCGTTCAGCCGCGCCAGACTGCGCGTTTCGGCGATGCCATCGTGCACGTCGGCGATCTCGCGCAGGCGCACCGACTTGCCGCCCGGAACGATAATGAGGGTGTCGCCCAGCGCTTCGGCGGATTTGGCGCCTCCCAGTACGCGAATGGCCTGCTCGCCTCCGCCTACCTGAGCGCGCCCGCCCGGGGCGTCCAAGTTCAATTGCCGCAGCTGCGCATTGACCTCCACAGCAGTCAAGCCCAACGCCTGCATGCGCGCGGGATCCAGCTCGACGCGAATTTCGCGATCGACACCGCCAATGCGTTGCACCTGTGAAATGCCCTTTACGCCCACCAGCCGCTTCGCAATGGTGTTATCGATGCTCCAGCTCAATTGCTCCGGCGTCATGTCGGTGGTGGAGACCGCATAGATCGCAAACGTCCCGCCGTCGTTGTCTTGGCGCTGCACCTGCGGTTCAAGAATGCCTTGCGGTAGATCGGCGCGCACCCTGGCAATGGCGTCGCGGACATCGGTTACGGCTCGATCGATGGGCGTACCGATGTTGAATTCAACGATGATCAGTACATTTCCTTCGGAAATGTAGCTTTGCTGATGATGAATGTTGCCGATGCTGGCGATGGAGCCTTCCACCTTTTGAGCGATCTGCGTCTCCATCTCCGTCGGCGCGGCGCCGGGCTGGGGGATATTCACCTGGACTTCCGGAAAGGCGACATCCGGATTCAAATTAATCGGCAGTCGAATGAAGGAGACGGTGCCCAGGAAAAACAGCACCACGAACAGCACGATCGGAGTTACCGGATGCTTGATGGCCCAGGCAGAAATGTTTTTCACGACTTGCCCGCCGCGGCAATGAGGACCGGTTTCACGGTCTCGCCCTCCTGCAGGAAAGCGCCGGCCGTGGTCACGATTTGGTCTTTGGGATTAATACCTTCGGCAACGGTCACTCCGCTCGGCACCATGCCGGTGACCCGTACTGCGCGGCGCTCGACTTTTCCTTGCGCATTGACGACGAGCACGTAGCTGCCCTTCTCGTCGCTGAGCACGGCGGTTTGCGGCAACACCGCGCGCTCCGCGTTGCTGACCGTCACCTCGGCGCGCGCGAAGGCGCCCGGGCGCAGGTTCGTATCAGGCGTCAGCGATACCTTGACGGTCCCCAGCCGGGTGGCCGGATCGATGACCGCGCCCAGCAAGCGGATGCGGCCTTGATATACCTTTGCGGTGCCGGTGAGTCTCACGTCCACGGTCTGTCCTACCTTGAGCAAGGGCAGATCTTGTTCGGCCACCTGACCGCGCAACTCCGTTTCACCGTCCTTGGACAGTCTGAACAGCGCTTCGCCGCCCGGCATCGCAGTCTGGCCCACCTCGACACTGCGGGTCAGAATGAGGCCGTCGGCCGGTGCGCGAACATCGGCACGCGCCAGGCGCGCCTTGGCTTCTTCCAACTGCGCCGCGGCCACTTTGACGTGAGCAGCCGCGGTCACGGCGCTCGATTTGCGCTTTTGAGTCTCTTCCGCGGACAGGGCGCCGGAGGCACCGACAGACCGTGCACGTTGATATTCGGCATCCGCGAGCTCTGCCTCCGCGCGTGCTTGATCAAGCGCCGCCTCCAAATTGGTGACCTGCGGTTCCAGCACGGCATTGTTCAGATGTGCCAGCACCTGGCCGTGCTTCACGTGGTCGCCGGCCTCGACATAGACCGCTGTGACGCGCCCGCCGTCGCCTTCCACCCCAATGGGCATGTCGTAGCGCGCGGCAATGGTGCCGATGATGCTGACCGTGGAAGGCACGGCGCTCACACCAACCTCGGTGACCGATACTGTCGGAATCGCGGATACGGCCGCTGCCGGCTTGGCCGCGAGCGCGTGCGTGATGCGCCAGGCGATCACCGCGATCACCACCGCCAGCAGCAGGCCGCCGAGCCACGCGAGCGTGCGTCGATTCAGCGCCTTCGGCGGCGCGGTCGTTTCAGGTTGTTGATCAAACAAAATTGTACTCATGACACCACATCCCAGGGATAACTTCCTTTGTCCAAGATGAACCCAGCAAGCTTGTTCATCTCTTCGTCCTCATTGCGCTCCGCACGCCGTATGTTATTTGCCATGCGCCGTTTCGCCTGCTGGGCAAAGACTCTTGCGATGACGACCGCTTGAGAACCATTCTCACCCGGCGCACCGGCCAGCGTTGCGGCGCGCGACAATACACACAGTCCTACGAACAGATCAATGGCAATGTCGGCGACCCTCTTGAGCGCGTGCTGCCGGTCTGCAATCGATTTGCCATACTTGCGCAGCAAAAAGTCGCATGTCCTCGCCAGTTCCACGGTGTACCTTTCATAAATACCCGCGGCCTCGCGCAAAAGTTGCGGCAGGGACGATAATATTTTGTCGCGCCCTACCCCAGTGGCCTGGGTCAAGCGTCTCTCCGCGTAGTCGGTCAACACCCCGAATCCTTTAATGGGGTTATTGAAAATGTCATCGACCGCCGCCTTCAACTCGCCCAATGACTTGCCGAGGTCTTTGAGACCGGATAGGGCTATATACAGCCTCAAGACCTCATTGGTTCCCTCGAATATCGTCAGAATGCGGCAATCACGGGTGATCTGCTCGAAGGGGTATTCACGCATGAAGCCGCTGCCGGCCGCGATCTGCAAGGCCTCATAGGCGCTGCGCTGCAGTGCCTCGCTGGCGAACACCTTGCTGATGGCCGCCTCCACCGAATAGTCCTCGATACCGGAATCGATGTAGTGGGCGACCATCCAAACCACGCTCTCGGCCGCGAAGCAATCGAGCGTCATTTGCGAAATTTTCTCGCGGATGAGGCCGAATTCGGCGATGGGCTGGTTGAACTGCTTGCGGTTCAGGGCTTGGTTGCTCGACAGGGCGACCAGCGCCTTCATGCCGCCGACCGCGCCGCCCCCCAAACCGGTGCGTCCATTGTTCAAAATCGCCATTGCCACTTTGAATCCCTTGCCCTCTACATCCAGCACGTTCTCGGCGGGTACCTGAACATCCGCAAAATTGACCGTGGTGGTCGAGGAGGCACGGATCCCCATTTTGTCCTCATGATGCCCATGACTGACTCCGGGCCACGCCGCCTCCACCAGGAATGCGGTTATTTTGCCGGCCGCAGATGACGTACGCGCGAACACGGTATACAGATCGGCAATCCCGCCGTTGGTGATCCAGATTTTCTCGCCGTTAAGGGTCCAGGAGCCATTCGGGTTCTTGACCGCCTGGGTGCGAATCGAGGCGGCGTCCGAGCCGGCGCCCGACTCGGTGAGGCAGAACGCCGCAATCATCTCGCCACTGGCCAATTTCGGCAGATAGCGGGCGCGCTGTTCCGCGGTCCCAAACAGCAAGATCCCTTTCATGCCGATGGAGCTGTGAGCACCGATGGTGAGTGACACGGAACTGTCATGCGAACTGCTCTGGCTCAATACCCGCGCATAGCCGGCATTGGAGAGCCCGAGGCCGCCGTGTTCCTCGGGAATGATGAGACCGAACAGCCCCAAATCACGCAGCCCTTGTATGAATTCGGCAGGCTGTTCGGCTTCACGATCCCAACGCTTGAAGTCCTGCTGCCTGGGTCCTAAAAAATTATCGATGGCATCGACCATCATCCGCAAGACCTCTTGGTCCTTGTCGCGCAGCCGCGGATAGGGAAAGAGCTGATCCTCCAGGATGTGTCCGGCGATGAGATTTTTGGCGACGCTCATGGCGGTTTTTATTCAGCGACCCGATCAATCACCAGGTCGAGCGCGCCGTCATGACCCACATCGTAGGAAAGCTCGCCATACAGATCGCCGGCGGCGGGTGTCGGCCCGCCGCTGAATGACACACGCGCGGTGATCGAGACGCGCTTGCCCGCCATCAGCACGCGGCCCGGCATCATGGAATCGGCCGCGGATAATTGCACCTGCGTACCGATGGCTTCGCTCGTCAGCCGTTTTGCTGCCAGAGGCGGCCCACGACTGTCGGGCTCACGAGCGAATACGAACAACGGCGTCTCCGGTTTCAAGCGCGATTTCAATGCAGGCGCTATGTGTATATTGACAGTGACCTGCGCCGGTGCCGACCCCTGAGCACTCGCGCTCGTCCCTGTGGACGACGCGTTCGTCCCCGATTCCTCGGTGACACCCAGTGCCGCGATACGCGCATCCAGCATTTGCTCGATTTGCGGCGGCGGATGCAAATCCTTCAATGCCTGCCAGCGGCTGCGCGCCAGCGCACGATCGTCGCGGGTCGCCGCGGCAAAGCCGCCGTACAATAGCGCCTTCGGATTGTTCGGCTCCAATTTCAGCGCGTCTTCAAACAGCTGTGAAGCCTCCGGTGAAATCTGTCCGCCGGCACGCAAGCTGATGGCCTCGCCCAAGCCCAACATGGCTTCGGTACTGTTGGCGGCGAGTTTGTGAGCGCGATCGTAGGCGTTCACTGCGTCGTCCATGCGCTGCAAGGCCAGATACGAACGCCCCAGCATCAGCCAGCCCGCCAGGTCGTTGGGATCGTCGCGCATGTGCTGTTCGAGCTTCGCCACCATGGCGAGGACGTCGGGAGCGGGCATCGACTGCGCCTGCACGGTCGGCGCGTGCCAATCCCAATTCGACCAAAGCGGATAGAGACCCGCCGCCGCGCCCGCCACCAGGAACGCCGCAAGCGCGCCGATGAGCCGGCTTTTTTTGTCGCGCATCAGCGGTACTGCCACGATGGTCGCGGCAATCGCAGCCATGAGAGCTGCGACAATGAGAAAGGCGCTCATTCGTCGAGCGGCATGCGCGAGCGTTGGCGTACGACGCGGTAAACGATGGCGCCGCCGAGCAGCAGCATGAAGAACGGCGCACCCCAGATGAGCGCGGTTTTGGGACTCAAGGGCGGCGCGAAGCGCACGAACTCGCCGTAGCGGTCCGTCATGAACTCGAAGATCGCGTCATCGGTTCTTCCGGCAACGAGCATTTCGCGGACCTGACGGCGCAGGTCCGCGGCGAGGTCCACGTTGGAGTCGGCAATCGACTCGTTCTGGCACACCAGGCAGCGCAGCTCTTTGGTGATGCGTTCGAACCGGCTTTGCAGCACAGGATTCTGCAGCTGGCCATGATCGTCCAGGCCGGGTGCCGGTTCGGCGTGCGACTGCGCGGCGCACAGTACCAGTGCGCATGACAGCAGCATGGCGCAACGGTGTCGGTTCATGCGCCGCTCCGCGCGGCGGCAATGAGCGGCAAGAATTTCTTTTCCCAAACTTCTTGCGTCAGCGGGGAAATGAACTTGAAGATGATTCGCCCGTGCGTGTCCACCAGGTAGGTCTCCGGAGCGCCGTAAACGCCCCAGTCGATCGCTGTGCGGCCATCCCCATCGAAGGGCACGGCTGTGTAGGGGTTGCCGAGCTGCGTGAGCCACAGCTTGGCCTTGGCTTCATTGTCCCGATAGTCAAGACCGATGATGGGTACGACATGCTGGCGTGCGATCGCGAGCAGTTCCTCTTGTTCCTCCCGGCAGGCCACGCACCAGGTAGCCCAGACATTGAGCACGTAAACCTGGCCCTTGAGCGCCGCAGTGCTCACCGTGCGGGTTGGATCGAGCACATCCTTGAGCGCAAAGTCGGGCGCCGCCTTGCCGATCAGCGGCGAGGGCAGCGCGTGGATGTCGCGGTTGGGATTGAGACCAAACGCGAACAACACGACCAGCGCGACGAACGCCGCAAATGGCAGCAGGAACTTCCACATCAGGCGCGCCCTAATTCCGGATCCGGCGGAGAGACGATCCCCGTTGCGGCGACCGGCACCTTGACTCGATAACGGCGATCGGTTGCCGCGATCAAGCCGCCGAGCGCCATGACGATTGCGCCCAGCCAGATGTATCGCACCAGAGGTTTGTATTGAATGCGCATGCTCCAGGCATCGGCACCGAGAGGGTCGCCCATGGCGACGAACAAGTCGCGCGCCCAGCTCACGGAAATGGCGGCCTTGCTGTTGAAGGTTTGCTGCACCCAGAAATGGCGCTTTTGCGGCAGCAGCACCGTCACGGGTTTGCCGCCGCGCATCACCTCGATCGTGCCCTGCACGGCATCGTAGTTGGGTCCGCGCACATTGGTGGCATTGACGAATTTAAAATCGTAACCGGCGATCGAGAAGCTGCCGCCCGGTTTCATGGCGACGTCTTTTTCGATTTTGTAGCTCTCGACACCGGCCGCGCCGATCGCGAACAGCCCCACGCCGAAGTGGGCGATCGACATTCCCACCAGCGCCGCGGTCAGCGTTTGTTTCTGCCGCAACCGCCGCAAGGGTTCGAGCACCGCGGAGAACATGATCCAGAAACCAAAGCTGAAGCCGATGAGGCCCACCGGGTGGAATTCTTTGAACACCAACCCTTGTATCGCCACGGATAACAACACCGCGGCGCCGGCCAGCCACCAAATCGGTTTGGCGGTGACGGTGAGCTTGCCGCGGCGCCAGGCAGAGTGCATGCCGATCGCCAGGAACACCATGAGGGGCAGCACCGGCACCAAAAACATCAGCGCGAATACCGGCGGTCCGACCGATATCTTGCCTATCCCTAAGACTTCGTAGAGCAACGGCGACAAGGTGCCCCACAGCACCAGGGCCGCGACGCTCACCAGAATCACATTGTTCACCAGAAGGAAGAACTCGCGCGAATACAGTTCAAAGCCGCCCGGTGCGTACAGCTTCGGCGCGCGCCAGGCGTACAGCGTCAATGAGCCGCCGATGGTCAGCACCAGGAACGCCAGTATGTACAGGCCGCGGGTGGGATCGGTGGCGAAGGAATGCACCGACACCAGCACGCCCGAGCGCACCAAAAAGGTTCCCACCAAGCTCAAGGAGAACGCAAAAATGGCGAGCAGCAGCGTCCAGCTTTTGAAGATGCCGCGTTTCTCCGTCACGCTCAGCGAGTGGATCAGCGCGGTGCCGACGAGCCAGGGCATGAAGGAGGCGTTCTCGACCGGATCCCAAAACCACCAGCCGCCCCACCCTAATTCGTAATAGGCCCACCAACTCCCCAATGCAATGCCGATAGTTTGAAACAGCCACGCGAAGATGGTCCACGGCCGCGTCCATTTTGCCCAGGTCTGATCGAGCCTGCCCTCCAGCATGGCGGCGCAGGCAAAGGCGAAGGCCACCGAAAATCCGACGTAGCCCGTGTAGAGCATCGGAGGATGAATCGACAGCGCGAAGTCCTGCAGCACCGGATTCAAGTCGGCGCCATCCTGCGCCGCCGGAATCAAGCGCAGGAAGGGATTCGAGGTCCACAAGGTAAACAGCATGAAGCCTGAACTGATGAGGCCCATGACGCCCAGCACGCGGCTGGAAAAGCTCAACGGCAGCCCGCGGCTGAAAGCGGCCACCGCGACGCTCCAAATCGAGAGGATCAGAATCCACAGCAGCAAGGATCCTTCGTGCGCGCCCCACAACGCCGCAACCCGGTAGAACAGCGGCAGCTGCGAATTGGAATTGCGCGCCACATACAGCACCGAGAAATCATCGTTCACGAAGCAATACACCAGACAGGCAAAGGCCAGGGCGACGAATACAAACTGCCCCGTCACGGCGGGCCGCGATACCGCCATCCACGCAGGCTTGGCCCGCCACGCGCCCGCGAGACCGAAGAACGCCTGCGACAGACTCAAGAGAAAGGCGAGAATGAGCGCGAATATTCCAAGTTCAGGTGCCATAAGGTCTCCGCAAAGTTCCTGCGCAGCGGCTAGCTGCCAGGTCCGCCGGGGGCCGCCGCGGCGGCTTGCTTGTTCTTCAGTGAGGCGGCGACTTCGGGAGGCATGTACTTCTCGTCGTGCTTCGCCAGCACCTCATCCGCAACGAAGGCACCCTTTGAATTCATCGTGCCATGCGCAATGATGCCCTGACCCTCGCGAAACAGATCCGGCAACACCCCGGTGTATTCGACGGGGACCTCATGGGCAAAATCACTCAACACGAAGCGCACGCTCAGATCACCCGGCTTGCGCTCCACGCTGCCCTTCACGACCATGCCGCCGATGCGGAAGCGCTTGGCGATGGGCGCCTTGCCGTCGACGACTTGAGTGGGATCGAAATAAAACATGATGTTCTCGCGCGATGCCATCACGGCCAGCGACACCGATGCGGCGACGCCGCCCAGGATGCCGAGCACCACGAACAGGCGTTTCCGGCGCGGCGTCATGACGCAGCCTCACTGGCGGCCATTGCAAGCGCGCGCCCGGCCTTCACCCGCGCCGCCTGCAGCAACCGACGCGCAGCCCACAGGTTCCAGGCAAGCACGATGCCGGTGAAACCAAAGCAGGGCCAAACATAGCGCGCATAGCCGCCCATGGACCAAAAATCGCTCATGACTTGATTGCCTCCCGCACCCAGGTCGATTGGCGCTCCCGATTGAGCACTTCGCCTTGCACCCGAATGCACAGCACCGCGGCGTAATACAACATGAATCCCAACCACATCGACAGCAGCGGCCAGAGCATGCTGCCAGGCATCTTGGGCGCGCCTAGTCTAACAATCGTCGCGCCCTGATGCAGTGAGTTCCACCATACGACCGAGAAATGCACGATCGGCACGTTCACCACACCAACCACCGCGAGCAGCGCCGCCGCGCGATCGCCACGCGACGGATCTTCGAAGGCTGACCGCAGCGACATCACACCCACGTAGATGAACAGCAAGATCAATTCGGAAGTCAGCCGCGGGTCCCACGCCCAATACGTACCCCACATCGGCCGTCCCCACAACGATCCGGTCACCAGCGCCAAAAGGGCGAATGAGGCGCCGATGGGCGCGGACGCGGCGGCCACGGCATGCCCCACCTTGATGCGCCAGATGAGAGCTACCGCGCTCGCCGCAGCCATGACGGTGTAGACCGTCAGGGAAAGGATTGCGCTGGGCACGTGCACATAAATCATGCGGAACGCCTCGCCCTGTTGATAGTCGGGCGGCGCCAACCCTAACCCCGCGATCAGACCATAACCGATGGCCAATGCCGCTGTACCAAACAGCCAGGGCACGAGTGCCGCCGCAACCCCGTAGACATAGGGTGGAGAGGCGAGCTTGTAAAACCAGGTCCACATGATTCTTCAGCCGTTATTCCAAGGTGATGCGCAGCGCCGCCGCCGCCGCAAACGGTGCCAGCGTGCAGGTGAATACGCACAGGGCCGCCAAAAAATACAAAGCCCCAACCACATTTGTTCCTGAGATCGCCCGCTCGGTCGCTGCCGCGCCAAAAATCAGCAGCGGTGTCGCCAGCGGCAGCACGATCAACGAGAGCAGCACATTGCCGCGCCGCAGACCGATCGTTAAGCCCGCACCGATGGCCCCCAGCCAGCTCAAGGTGAGCGTGCCCAGAGCCAAACTTAGTAACATTGTTGCAAATGCGTCAGTGGGAATGCCAAGCGCAGTTCCCACAATCGGCGAAACCAGCACCAAGGCAAGCCCTGTGACCAGCCAATGCGCGACAGTCTTTGCCACCACGACGACGGTTAGACCATGCCCGCTCAAGGCAAGTTGCTCCAAAGTGCCGTCATCCGCGTCGCTTTTGAACAGGGAGTCCAGCGACAGCAGCGACGATAGCAGTGCCGCCACCCAAAGCACACCGGGTGCGATGTCCCGTAGCAGCGACAACTGCAGGCTCAATCCCAGCGGGAACAAGGTGGTGACGATGAGAAAGAACACCAAGGGCTGCAAAAGTTGCTCTGGGCGCCGGAAACTGAGACGCATCTCACGGTGCACAATGAGCCAAAACGCCTCCCAGGTGCCTACGGTCACGAATTGAGCTCCAGGCGGCGCACGTTGCAGGCAAGGCTCAATTCCCGGTGCGCGACCACGAGAGCGAGCCCCCCGGCTGCCACGTGCGCCTGCAGCAGGCCCGACACCAATTCCGAGCCCGATGCATCCAGATTGGCGTAGGGCTCATCGAGCAGCCATACCGACGCCTGCATCGCGACAACCCGTGCAAGCGATACCCGGCGCCGCTGGCCGGCGGACAGGACCCTCGCCGGCAGGTCCGCACAGGCGCTCACGCCGGTCCGTTCCAGTGCGCCGCGCAGTTCGACCGCACTCGACCGACGCTTGAGGCCCACCGAAAAGCGCAGATTCTCCAGCGCCGTGAGATCGCCCTTCAGCGCCGGCTCGTGAGCGGCGTAGGCCAGAGCCGCTTGATAGTCGCTCCAATGCGAAACGATTGACTCACCCCGCCAGGTAACCCCGCCCTGCTCTGGGCGCAGTAAGCCGCTGATCACGCGCAGCAGCGTGGTCTTGCCCGTGCCGTTGGGACCTGAGACATGCAAGAGCTCGCCCGCCCGAACCTGCGTGCTGACGCCTTGAAGCACATGACGATCACCCCGCCAAACGTGGACTTTGTCGACCATCAGGCCGTCTGCTGCGCTGTTCATGCTGGCAGGAGCTTAGCGAAATCAAAGGGTTAAAGCCACCTATTCAGCTGCTTTTGATCATGCGATCCGCCCGTCGCAGCGTGCGCCAACCCACAAAATCATCGTCTGAAACGCCAACCTGCGGTCCGGATCAGGGTACTCACGATAGAACTTTTGGCACAAGCGTTTCGACTGGAGGGGTATTGTCCGCACAAATTCTCGCGATCGATCCTGCCTCAAGTTCGCAGCTCGATCGTCTGCCATTGGTCACCCTCTATCTAACGGAGCGCTGCAACTCACGCTGCGTCACCTGCGACTATTGGCGCCACGGACGCGCCGACATGAATCTTGACGCCGTGCGGCGTTTGCTGCCGAGTCTCGGGCGGCTCGGCACCCAGGTTGTCCTTTTGTCGGGCGGCGAACCGCTGCTGAATCCCGAATGGCCGTCCATCGCACAGATGCTCCGCGAGGCCGGCCTCAATGTCTGGCTGCTGACTTCCGGGCTGGCCCTCGCCAAGCACGCGCGCCGAGCGGCACAGCTGTTCGACGCGATCACCGTGTCACTGGACGGCACGGACCGGCAGACCTACCAGGCGATTCGCGGCTTGGACGCCTTCGACAAAGTCTGTGAGGGTATTCGCGCGGCGGCCTACCGCGGAGTTGCACCCGGGGTCCGCGTAACAGTGCAGCGCGCGAACTTCAAACAGCTGCCGGATTTTGTATCGCTGGTGAAGGAACTGGGTGCTCGCCAGGTCTCCTTTCTCGCGGTGGACGTGGCGAATCCGCACGCCTTTGGCCGTACCGACGGCTATACGAGCGATTTGGCCCTGGGCTCTGATGAGCTGCCGGTACTGGGCGAATTGCTGCGCACGATGGAACGCGACTGCGCCGCCGATTTTCGCTCGGGCTTCATTGCGGAAAGCCCCGCCAAGCTGCGCAGTATCCTGCAGTACTTCACCGCCATTCACGGCAAAGCGGCCTACCCTCCGGTCCGCTGCAACGCACCGGAGTTTTCCGCCGTCGTCGGAGCGACCGGGCGAGTGCAGCCTTGTTTCTTTATTGCAGGGCCCCTCGAGGCTACGCTGCCAGACGACGGCAGCGAAGCCGGTGCGCTGTCGGGCGCGTTGAACGGTGAGCGGATGATGGCATTGCGCAGCTCCATCCGTGCCGGTGCCCGCGCCGAATGCAAGACCTGCGTGTGTTCGATGTGGCGTGATCCGCAACAGCTCCAGAGCTCCATACTTTGATGAATGTCGTTGCCGAAACGCGGGCCGCTTACAAACGTTGGGCGCCCCTGTATCCGCCCGTTGCGCACAACCCATTGATGCGCGCTGAGCAGCAGGCCATGCTGCGATACTGGCCCGAAGTCGCGGGCCTGCGCGTCCTCGATCTCGCCTGCGGCACGGGCCGATACTGTCGATTGCTGGCTGACGCTGGCGCCGCCGCGGTGATTGCGCTGGATTTTTGCGTGCCGATGCTGATGCAGGTCCCCAACGGCAGCCGGGTGTGCGCGAGCATGATGCAGCTGCCCTTTGCGGCGCAGACCTTTGACGTCGTGATTTCCGGCCTTGCGCTCGGCCATGCCGCCGGCGTGTATCCGTGGATGGCGGAGGTAGCCAGAGTGCTGCGTGGCGGCGGGACTCTGTTGTATTCGGATTTCCATCCGGATGCCGCACGCGCCGGCCTCACGCGGTCGTTCAAGGACGCCGATGACGAGACCTGTTCGGTGCCGCATGTCGAGTATCCCGTGACCGTCCAATTGGAGGCGGCCGAGGCCGCCGGCCTGTGCGTGGAAACAGTTCACGAAGTGCGCGTGGGGATTGAGTTGCGGGAGGCGTTCGCCAAGTCCGAAGATTTCTACCGGAATTGGCATGGGCTGCCGATCGTGCTGGTGGTGCGGGCGCGCAAATGAACGTCACTTTTATCAATGCTCGATTTCGCGGCGGTCGGATCGGCAGTCTGCGAGTCCGTGGTTCGCGAATCGCTGCTTTGGATGTCGATCCGCAGCCCGCCGATACGGTGATTGATCTGCAGGGAGATCGGCTGCTACCCGGGCTGATTAACGCGCATGATCATTTGCAGCTGAACAGCCTGCCGGCGCATGACACGCCGAAATTCTACCGACATGCACGCGATTGGATCGCGGAAGTCGACGCCCGGCGTCGAACCGATTCGCGGTTTGAGGCCGGCGTGGCGGTGGCGCGCGATGAACGACTACTGCTCGGCGGCATCAAGAATCTGTTGAGCGGCGTCACCACGGTCGCACATCATGATCCGCTGTATCCGTGCTTGACCGACAGCGCCTATCCGGTTTCCGTGGTCCGCGACTATGGCTGGTCGCATTCGCTGTATATCGACGGCGAGCAGTCCGTGGTCGAGTCATATCGCGCGACGCCTGCCGACTGGCCGTGGATCGTGCACGCCGCTGAGGGACAGAATGAGGAAGCGGCCGACGAATTCGAGCGCCTCGACGCCCTCGGCTGCCTTGGGGCCAACACTTTGCTGGTCCATGGCGTTGCACTCGATCAAGTCCAACGCTCCCGCCTGCAGCAGGCCGGCGCCGGCCTGATCTGGTGTCCGTCCTCGAATATGCGCCTGTTTGGCAGGACCGCACGGGTGGCGGAACTCATTGCACACGGCCGCGTTGCGCTCGGCACGGATTCCCGCCTGAGCGGCGCGCGCGATCTGCTCGATGAGCTGCAACTCGCGGCACGCTTGAGCGAACTGGATGAAGACCAATTGGAGGGCCTGGTGACGCACATCAGCGCCGCGTTGCTGCGCATCTTCGACCGCGGCGCTCTGCGGCCGGGACTGCGTGCCGATCTCCTGGTGCTTGCCGGCAAGACAGGGCTTGGCAATGCCACCCGATCGAATGTTCGTCTGGTCATGATCGATGGCCGGATGCGCTACGGCGATGCCGACTACATCTCGCAGGCATCGGCAAGCAATACGCATGCCTCGGCAAGCAATACGCACGCCTCGGCAAGCAATGACTGGACTTCGGTGCAGGTGGACGGCGCGCCCAAGATGCTTGACGCAAGCGTTTCGCGACTTCTTGCGCGCGCCTCGATGGCTGAGCCCGGATTGCAGATGGCACACCGGACGGGAAGAGCCGCATGAAGCCTAAGCGGCTCAAGATTGTTCTCTACAATCCGCAGGCGGTGTTCTTTACGATGCCCCTGGCGTTGCTGGCGATCGGCTCCGAGCTCGATCCTGACACGTACGAGGTGGTCACCATCGACGCCCGGCTCGACCCCGATGCGGAAAACACGGTGCTCTCGCACCTTCCCGATGCTTTGTGTCTCGGCATCACCGTGCTCACGGGCGCGCCGATCTCCGACGCGCTGCAGATTTCCCGCGCCGCAAAGCGCGCGCGTCCCGACATACCGGTGGTCTGGGGCGGCTGGCACCCGTCCATGTTCGCCAAGGAGTGCCTGCTCGAGCCATCGGTTGACGTGACGGTGCGCGGTCAGGGCGAGGAAACCTTCGCCGAGATCGTGCAGCGGCTCAAGGACCGGCAATCCTTGCTGGGCTGCGAGGGCTGCACGATCAGATTGCCCGACGGTTCGATTCATGAAAATCCCGCGCGCAACCTGGCGCAGGTCGATAAATTTCGCGCGCACGACTATGGCCTCATTCCGGTAGAGCGCTATTTCGAGCTCAAGGGCAAGCGTCAGCTCGATTTCATTTCATCGCAAGGCTGCAATTTTCGGTGCGCCTTCTGCTCAGACCCCTTCGTCTATGGGCGCAAGTGGGTGGGGCTCGAGCCCGTGCGCATGGCGCTGCGATTGAAGGAGCTGTGGGACCGATATCAATTCGATGACGTCAACTTTCAGGACGAGACATTTTTCACAAAAGCCGCGCGCGTGGAGGCGATGGCGGATCGGATCGTCGAGTCCGGCATGAAAATCACCTGGGCCGCAACCATGCGTGCCGATCAAGGCATCAGGCTGCCTGAGCATGTCTGGGTGCGATGCAAGCAATCAGGCCTGCGGCGGCTGCTGGTCGGCGTGGAGTCCGGCTCCAATGAGGTTCTCAAACGCATCCGCAAGGACATCAAGATCGAGCAGGTGTACGAGGTTGCGGAAAAGATGCTTAAGTTCGGGATTGCCGGGCATTTCCCCTTCATCGTGGGCTTCCCGGACGAGACCGACGAGCACATTCAGGCCACGCTGGATTGCGCCAAGCGGCTGCGTTCGATGAGCCCGGATTTTCTGACGCCGATTTATTATTTCAAGCCTTACCCCGGCAGCGCGCTGGTGATCGAGGCGGTCGCACGCGGCTTCCGTTTGCCGGAAACGCTGGAGGCATGGGCGCAGTTCGACTATGTGGCGGGCGAACCCGGGCCCTGGGTCTCGCCGGAAAAATTTGAGCTCATCGAGCGTTTCAAGTTCTTTCACGAACTCGCCTGGAAGCGGGTGTCGCGGGGCAAGCGCTTCCTGCAGCAACTGGCACGCTATCGCTGCGACCGGGACAACTATCGCTGGCCGGTGGAAATGCTGTTCACCCGTTGGCTCGTGCCCGCCCAGAAATTATCATGAAGGCCCTCAAGCACGTTTTGCTCATCAACCCGACGATCACGTCGCGGCGGAGCGCTCGCTTTCCCCTCGCGGTCCTGAATCTTTCCGCCGCGCTGGACGGCCGCTACGCCTCCAGCATCATCGACGGTAATATCGATCGGGATTTTGTGGCGACGACATTGCGGACGCTGGCCGGCGGCAGCATCGACGCCGTCGGCATCAGCGTCATGGGAGGCCCGCAACTGCGCAACGCCATCCGCGTGTCGCAGGAGATCCGCGCGCGTTTTCCGGCTGTTCCCATCATCTGGGGAGGCCATTTCCCCAGCATTTGCGCGGAACCGGCTCTCAACACGCCGTATCTGGATTATGCCGTCCGCGGCCAGGGCGAAGACACCCTGCGCGAGCTGTTGGATGCAATATTTGGCGGCGGCGATCTAGGTGCGATTGCCGGCTTGTCGTGGCGCTCGGGCGGTCAAGTGGTGCACAACAGGAGTCGCGCATTTTCCGCAGCCTCGCTCACGCGAACCCTGCCCTATGAACGCGCCGGCGATCCGCGCAACTACGTGGCCAGGACCTTTCTAGGCCGCCGCACCACCGGCTATCAGGCCGCCCTCGGTTGTCGATTCCGTTGCACCTTTTGCGGTGTTGCGTCCATGTTTCGCGGTAAGACCGCCCTGCCCCCGGCGGCCCGGCTGGATCAGGACCTGAGGTATCTCACCACTCAACTGGGCGTCGATGCCGTGCAATTTTTCGATCACAATTTTTTCGACCGCGAGCAGGACACGGCGCCGCTGCTCGAGGTGCTGGCGAAGTATCAGCTGCCGTGGTGGTGTTTCGCCCGATCGGACGCCCTCCTCAACTTGTCGGAGCAATCATGGGCGTTGGTGCGCAAGAGCCGCTTGCGCATGGCCTATATCGGGGCGGAGTCGCCGAGCGATTGGCTGTTGCATGACGTGCGCAAGGGCACGAGCACCGATCAGACCTTGGCGGCCATTGAAAAGTGCCGCAGCAACGGGGTCATTCCGGAGCTGTCCTTCATGCTGGCGCCGCCCCACGATCCGGAGGGCGAAACTGAGCGAACCTTCGATTTCATCAGGCACGTCAAGCGCATCCACCCCAAAACTGAAATCATGCTGTACATCTACGCGCCGCTGCCGCCCGCTCCCGGAAGCACGAATCTGCATGTCGAGCGCGCGGTTGCCAATCTGCGCGACAGCGACGGCGCGCCCTTGGTATTCCCGAGTACTGCAGACGGCTGGGCCGAACCTCAGTGGCTCTCTTATTGGTGCCACACCGATGTGCCGTGGCTCAACGAGCGAATGCGCCGGCGTATTCGCGACTTCACCACGGTGCTGGGGTGCAGATTTCCGACCATCACGGACGTCCGCTCCGCTTCTTGGAGCAAGCTGGCGCTGCGTACTCTCGCATCATGGCGTTATCGCTTTCAGCGTTACGAGCGCCCTTGGGAGCTGACGTTGTCCAAGAAGTTGATTCGACTCGCCGACCCTCGTGTTACCGGGCTCTGATGAGTCGCAACTTGTCCGCCGTCATTGAGGCCAGGCCGTGACCGGCCCGGAGGTGTCGGTCGTCCTGCCGACCTTCAATCGGCTGCGCTACTTGCGTCCGGCCGTCGATTCGGTTTTCGCCCAGACATTCACCGACTGGGAGCTCATCGTCGCAGATGACGGATCGGAGGCGGAGACGGCGGCCTACTTGGCGGCGCTCGCGAATCGACCCAAGGTCAAGGTGCTGCGGTTGGCCCATACGGGCAATCCCGGTGCCGCACGCAACGCCGCCTGCCGGGCCGCGCAAGGCGAATACATTGCTTTTCTGGATTCCGACGACGTCTGGCTGCCGGAAAAGCTTGCGTTGCAGGTCGCCTCGCTTCGCACTCACCCGTCGCGCGGCTGGAGCCACACGGCGTTTGCGGTGATCGACGAATCCGGAGAGCTGCTCAGGGGGTTGCGTGCGCGTTGGTGGCCGGCCGCGGAGGGCTGGATCCTCGAGAGCCTGATCAAGATGGAAACCGTCATCGCAACCTCGAGCTTGATCGTAAGGCGACGACTACTCGAGCAAGTCGGAGGATTCGACAACAAGCAGCGGATGTGCGAAGACTACGATTTGTTTCTCCGATTTGCCGGGTTGACCGAGATGGACGGAATTCGCGAGACTCTCCTGCTCAAGCGCCGCCACGCAGAAAACTACACCGACGATGCCATTGCGTTCGAGGATCGCGGGCGTGCACTCGAGAAGATTCTGGTTGCGAGCACCGATCGCACGCTGCGCTGGCTGCTGCGCAGGGAGCGTGCCAAGGTGGCCGCGGGTCTGGCGCGAAGCCAGGCCGTCCGCGGAGGCCGATGGGCCGCGCTCTGCACCCTTGCGAGAAGCTCGCAGTATTCATGGGGCTACCGGGAGTGGTGGCTGGAAGGCGCCAAGGCGGCCGCTCGCGCCGTGGCGCCGGCGGCCGTGGTTCGCGTGGCGCGCGAGGTCGCCGGGCGCGGTCGGGGCCGATGATGGATCCGAGCGAAATGTTGCGTGCATTTGATCGAGTGAGTTGAGCATGCCGGTACTGCTCACTCTGTGGCGTCTTCTCGATCAGCGGCAACGACGGCAGATCGTGGGGCTGCAGTTCCTCTCGATTGTGATGGCATTGTCGACGGTCGGTGGAATCGCCGCCGTGCTGCCGTTCTTTGCGGTGCTGGCCGATCCCCATGCGCTCGAGCACAACGCACTGCTGCGGGCGGTATTGCATGCGGCGCGGCTCGACGACGGCGGATCGTCCCCGGTGGTACTGGGCATGGCTTTCGCCGCCGTCGTGCTCGTCGCCAACGCCGTGAATCTGTTCGGTTTCATGGCGATCAATCGATTTGCCGCACGCGTCGGCGATACCCTCTATGTCCGCCTGTTCGATGAATACATTCATCGTGACTATGAATTCCATCTTCGCAGCAAGAGCTCGGTGCTCGCAGGCAAAGTCCAGGAAAGCGCGCGCGTGACGTCTATCGTCTTGCAGCATGCGCTCATCCTGGTGACGAATCTTGTGACTATCGTGTGCGTGGCGATCGCCGTTGTGCTCCTAAATCCGGTGGTTGCCGTCGCCGCCATCGTCGGTCTCGGTGTGAGTTACGCGGCAATATATGCGACCGCCCGCCGGCGCTTGCAGCGCAACGGGCAGTCCGAGAGCCGCTACCACGCCGAGAGGACTCGGACGATCAACGAGGGTTTCGGCGCCATCAGGGACGTCACGCTCGCGCAGGCGCGCGAATTGTTCGTGCGGCGATTCGCCGAGCAGTCACGATCAATCTCCCGGGCCGCCGTAAATACGCTGGCAATATCGCAGGCACCCAAGTATGTCCTCGAGTGCATCACCGTGGTCTGCCTGGTGGGTGTCGCGCTGTACTTGCACGCGCGGCCCGGCGCGAGTTGGATGGCTCAATTGAGCTTCGTGGTGTTTGCCGCATACCGGCTCTTGCCTGCATTGCAGCAGGCGTTTGCGGCGATTGTGAGGATTCGCGCCGATCGGACCGCGCTTGCCGGGATTGAGATCGATCTGGCGCAAGCCAACCCTTCGCAAAGGATCGCGCGCGATGCCGCGATGGACCGCGCTTGGCGCGGCAGACCGCGCCGTGAAATTCGATTGTGCGACGTGTCGTTCCGCTATGCGCCCGATCGACCGGGGTCCGTTTTGGGTGCCTCGCTGGTTATTCCCGCGGGTGCCATGGTCGGCTTCATCGGCCCAAACGGCTCCGGCAAGACCACGCTGCTTGACCTGGTGAGCGGGCTGCTGATTCCGCAGTCGGGACACATCGAGGTCGACGGATTGCGGCTTGATCGCGCGAACCGCGTTGCGTGGCAGTCAACCATTGCCTACGTTCCGCAGCATGTAACGCTATTTGAGGCCACACTCGCTGAGAACATCGCATTCGGAACGCCGCATGCAGGCATTGATCGTGAGCGTCTGGAGTGGGCGGTGCGATTGGCCCGCCTTACGGAATGCGTCGCCCAGTTGTCCAACAGCTATGACGAATGGTTGGGGGCGGGATGCGCCCTGAGCGGCGGACAGCGACAACGCCTGGCAATCGCACGCGCGCTTTACCGCGACGCATCGCTTTTGATCCTCGACGAGGCGACCAGTGGGTTGGATACTGCCGCCGAAGGCGAGATCACCGAGACGCTGGAGCTGCTGCGGCCGGACAGAACCATCCTCATCATTGCTCACCGGATGAATGCGCTACGGCACTGCGATTTTGTCCTCGAGCTCCATGACGGGAGGATCGTGGGCAGCGCACGGTATGGCCGGCTTCCGCCGGCGAATACACCGGCGGAAAGCATCTCCTGATGCGCACATCGAATTGCCCTATTGGCAGGCCGCAAGCATGTCAACCTCGCGATTAGAGTAGATGAATTCATTCTTTGGCCGCGCCTGGACGACGTTGCTGCTGGTCGGCGTTGCCGCTTTTTTGTTCGGCAAAGGCGTTATACCGGCGATGTCCGAAGTTACCGCCGATTTCCCGGGCTATTTCACGGCCGCCAAGATCGTGGCCGACGGGCAGGATACTCAAAAACTCTACGACGATGACTGGTTTCGCGGACAGATTCGCCGCTATGGCATGGAATCAGCAAAGAATCCGGGGAAATTCGCCCCCTTTCCACCGCCGACGGCTCTGCTGCTCGTTCCCCTGGCGCGCTTCGAGCCGCTGACTGCGTTGCGCATCGTGACCGTCGTGAGTGTACTGTGCCTTATTTGCTCGATATTGCTGTTGACCAGAATCCTGGCGTGGCATCCGGTCGATTCGGCACTATTCATTCTGTCGTCAGGTCTGGCCATCATCGGCGGATTGCGTTGCGGTCAGCCGTACATTCTCATTTCGACGTTCTGCATCCTCGGATACTACCTGTACCTCGAGCGCAGGCCCTGGCTGGCGGGAATCTGCCTGGGTCTGTTCGTGCCGATTAAATATTTCCCGGTCATCATCCTCGCCTACTTTGCATTCCGGAAGGAATGGAAAGTGGTGCTGGGGGGTGCGTTGGCAATTGCGGGTGTCGGGCTCGTCAGCATCGCTGTCTTGGGCTGGCAGGTGCATGAAGTCTTTATTCTTTCGGTTTTCGGGCATCACCTGATGGGCCGGCTCAGTCTGCAGGACCAGACCGTTCCTTTTACCGCGGTGTATCAGTCGTTTGATACGTTGTTCGACCGATTGTTCGTATTTGATCCTGTGCGAAATCCGCAGCCGCTGTTGGCCGCTCCTCTGCTGCGGACGATCGGCTTGATCACCGTCAAGGGCTCAATTCTACTGGTCGCCGCCGCGGCGTTGGTCAAGCTCGCCCGCGGAAGTGCCGCGGGCGCTGCCGCGCCGTCCATCGGAATTCTTGCAATTGTCCTGTTTTTGATCGCGCCGGCAACGGCAACCTACACCTGCGCCCTGCTTTGGCTCCCCGTCGCGCTGCTCCTCAACGATTTCCTGACCAAGGGCGACCGCGTGGCGGCGTACTTCATCCTTGGCACGTACGTGATCATCGGATTCATTCCCTACCAATTCGCTTATCCATTTGAAGGACACGGCGGACTGTCTTTGTTGGCGTACCCGAGATTATTCCTGCTGTTGGCGATGTTTGTTGGCTGCGTCTACTTCATCGCTTATCCGCAGGCCTCGGGCCGGCGGGGCGCCGTGCGCGATTCCGCGCGAGGCAATGTCAGAATTGAGGCCGCAGTTCCACCGAATTCTGTTCGGGATTGAGCCGTTCGGGCAGCCACGCCTTGATACCCCTGCGAAGTTCATACCAAAAGACAAGGTACGGGGTCAGAAAATAGTTGCGAAATACGCCCGTGATGGTGCTGCGCGTGTTGAAAGGGTTGTCATCCAGCCCGAGCGGTACGTCGGCGACGGCCGCTGCATCGCAGCTGGCATAAGTGCCGAAGAGTCTGTCCCAGATCACGAGATCGAATGTGAAATTTTTATCGTGATAACTGCGCGATGCGGCATGGTGAAGCCGGTGCATCCTGGGTGATACGAGCAGCCAGCGGCCGATCCAACCATAGTCCGTCGTGAGGTTGGAATGGCAGAGATACATGTTGAAACTGGTGAAGATGCGAAAAGCGGCATAAATCACCACCATCGCGAATGACACGCTGCCCAGGGTAGGCTTCGGCGCAGTCGGATCGCTCAACAGCAGCGCGGGGATGAACAACAGCGCTTCTTCCATGCCCTTGGCCAGGACAGTGCGGCGCTCCGAAGTCAAAATCGACATGCGATCCGCGGAGTGATGAAACTTATGCAGCGCCCAGAGAGCCGGGATCGTATGTTCGAGTCTGTGCATCCAGTAGGCGATGAATGAGTGAAACAACACGAGAACCGTAACTTGGATGCCCCATACGGGCAGGAAATGCGTAACAGAAATATTCCCGGTCTTCACCGCATGAGTGTCGATCAGAAAAAGCAGTCCGAGCGATAGTATGTAGCCAAGGCGCCCAAGCGGCAGCAGACTCATCGCGATGGAAAGCGCATCCAGCTTCACCGACGCGCGCGCCTCCCATAGCGTCTTGAGCGACGAGCGAGACCAGCCGACCAGCAGCCATTCAAACAGGAATGCCGCCGTCAACGTCACGATGTTGCCGGGAATCGCCAGCAGCAGAGCCAGCAGGAGGTAAATCGGTACGCCCTGGTGTGCGCCGACGAACTCCTGCAGATGGGTACGTCCCGCGGGCAGCACAATGAGGCCGCATACGAAAATGAAGCAGAGCAGCCAGGCGAAAAGCTTGATTTTTCGCATGCGTCATTATAACAGCGCGAGCAACGGCCGAACACTTCGCGGCCCGGCCGAACACTTCGCGGACCGGTCTGTGGCCGTCCGCTCCAATCGGCTTGGACTACGGCTTGACCTGGAAGAGCGTCGCTTCCATGCCCACGGTTTTGTCCTTCGAGCGGAATATTCGGCGAATTAGAATATTTACCGGTTCTTCATAAGCGACAAACAAGGCGATCGATGCGAACCAGGTGGCGACCAGCGTGACAAGAACGTACAGAGGCCGGAAACCGCCTCGCGACAACAGCAGCGGAACTGCGATGTAGTTGATGACCAGCGTATGCAGCAAATAAAACGAATAGGAACTTCTGCCGAGCAATCCCGCTACGTTGCCGGATAGCAGGCGCGACAGAAAAGTATTTTCACGTATCAGTCCCCAGTACAGCACGGCAATCGGCACGGGGATGAGAAAATTATTGATGAGGATGATCGCGCGGAAACTGATCGGAACATGCCGATAGACGATCGCCATGGCGGCCACCAACAGCGATACGCCCGCCAGGCCCGTCATCGTGTACTTGCTTCCCGGCGCGTGGCTCGACCCCTGCTTTTCCAACCGCATCAGGGCGAGCGCCAGGTAGAAGCCGGCAAAGAACTCGATAAAATGACCGAAGAATGTGGTTGTCAAGACGAATGCCGGGGTTCCCAGGAAGGCGATTCCCAGTTTTGAAATCGCCAAGGCGGCCAATAAAAGCAGGCAACCCAACGCAAAGGGGACCCAGAAATTATGACGCCGCGCCAGAATCATGAAGAATGGCGCCAGGAAATAAAAGCATTCTTCCACCGTCAACGACCAGCTGGGTTGGATGAACAGCTCGGTGCCGTGAAAAAGGGCATGCGTCAGCGTGTAGTTGGTTATGAGACTCCAGGGACGGAAATCGTGCTGCAGGCAAACGGCAACACTCAGCAGCAAGAAATAAACGGGATAAATGCGAGCGAATCGGTTCACGAAATATTTCAAAAACCATCGGCGGCGCAACTCAGCCTGCTGGTAGTAAATGCGGACAATCAGAAAGCCGCTCAATGCAAAGAAAAATGCCATGACGTTGATCGTGATATGCGCATCGACCCACGGCGGAAAATGGTCGAGAAAAACGACCGTGGCGCCGAGCGCCCTGACGCCCGTCAGTGCGGGATACCGTTCACTTCCGATTTTCATTTGCGAGAACAGGCGCATCGGTTACCGTCGCGTTACCGCGTAAATGGCCAGGCGCGCGCGCGATCCCGGTTTGTCGAAGACGGCAATTTGACGCAAATTGATTTGTTCGACATTCGCGCTGCCAAAGGTCGACGCCAAATAACCCGGCAATAGCGCCTCGCTGATGATGATCCGCGCCGGCACATGGTTTAGCAGATTTTCCAGGCGTGCTGCATCGCTTCGCAATTCCTTGCCATCCTCTCCGTAAAAAATCGGTTTGACGCGGGAGGTCCATGTCGCGGGCAAGTAGGTAAGCAACTGGTACGCGCTGTGACCGTCCAATGAGTAGATCATCTCCGGCGCATGCGTCGCGTCAAGAAAAAATTGCGCGGCCTCCGGGTAACCATACCCTGATCCCCCACCCTCAATGTATTGAAAGCGGTCGACCGGCGACCACTTTGCAGCAAGCGGATTGAAAACGATGAGCGCGGATTGACGGCCCATGTAGCCCACACAGACCGCCAGCACTCCTACTTGCACCGCGAGCCGGAAGCGCCCGGCACGCAGCGACAGGTTTTGCCAGCCCGCTACGGCGGCAACCAGCAGCGGCGGTATTGTGAACAGCAAGTAGCGAGGAAACCAAAATTGGGCCAGGAGACCGATGCTCAGCATGGGCAACAGGCCGATCATGATCAGCCACCGATTGCGCCAGTCGTCGAGGATCGCCCCGGCGACGAGTCCGACGAGCCCGATCAGCATCACGGGCCATGACAACTGGGTGCTGAGCTCGCTGGTGAGATTGGGGCGTTCAATTCCGATCGTCGCCGCAATGTCGTGGTAGCGCCCCGCGCCGATGCCCATGAGATCCTGCAGGCCAAATCCCGGAGAGTGGCCGCTCCGAACTCGGATGTACGCCACGCCACCCACAGCCGCTGCCAGGAGCGCGGCGGGGACATGCGCACCAAGCAGGTTCCAAAGCGCAGGGCGCCGCAGCAGCTCCCGACGTTCACGGGAGGGCATCAGCAGGAGCGCCATTGGCGTCGCGATGAGAAAGTAGAAGCCGATCGGAAACTTACAGAAAGCCTCGAGCACCAGACTCACGGCGAGAAAAGCGGCGTGCCGCCGGTCCGGTTTCTCGATGAACTGGATGACGCTCACAAGCACCCAGATGCCCGCCGCGCACATAAAGATGTCCGACAAGGCAAGCCGCTGCAAATACACCACAAATGGACAGAGCACAAAGAGCGCGCCGGTCACAAACGCCGCCCGGCGACTGCCCAGTTGACGCGCCAGCCGGTAGATCAGCACGGCGCCGATCATCCCCGCCAGAACGTGCAACGCGCGTGCAGCACTGAGCGGATGAAACCCCAGCCGCACCAGCGGCACCACCAGCCACGCCTCCAGCGGCTTACCGTCGCCCAGCGGCTGAAACCATTCCCCGGCTTCGATTATTCTGGAGACCCAACGCAATTGAGAGCCTTCATCTTCGAAGGCTGGCAAAGCCAGCAAGTGCGCAGAGGCCAGTGAACCAAGCAGCAGCAACACCGCTATCGGCAGAACCTCATCAGATAAGGACCGTGGGCGCACGCTTGATTATGGAACTTGTCCGACCGCCATCGTGAAGGTCTGCAAGAAGTGGAAGTCTGCGCGGCGCAGCGCGTAGGCCGGGTGCCCGGGATCGCACAGTGCCGTGAGTTCGGCGTAGTCCTCTGCGGACAGATACGGCCGCAGACGTTCGCCCCACGTACCGCGGAAAATCGCTTCGAGCAGATAGGCTTCGTCCGCGGGACGCAGCGAAGACACGCGCTCAATAATGAAAGTTTGCGCCGTTACGCTGTGCAAAGCGGCGCGACGCAGCAGTCCCACGATCGAACGAGTGTTCGCGAGATCACGCTCCGCAAGACCATAGCGGTGGCGGTAGTAGCGGCGCACTGCCTCGTTGGTCAGCCGCTCGAGCCGCGAATCCCACGCGAAAAACATGTCCGGCAACAAAGAGCTTTGGCCCAACGCTATGCGCCCGCCCGGACGCAGCAGGCCCGCCAGGACTCGCACACCTGCGAGTGGCTCGTGCAAATGATTGATCGTATTCACCGACCAGATAAAATCGAAGTTCAGCGGTTCCAGCGGCGGCCGGCGCACATCGGCTTGCAACACCAATACTTGGTCGGAAACAATGGCGCGGGCAGCTGCGACATGGGCCGCGGACAGGTCGATTCCGACGACCGTACCGTGCGGGCCCACGGCATCGGAAAGCCACCGCAGCGCCTCGCCCGTACCGCATCCCGCGTCGAGGACGCGCATGCCCTGCTTTAGTCCAAGACCGGCGATTGCGCGGCGCAACTCCGGTTCGGCGAACGCGTTGAATAGCCGCAACTTGTTTGAGTAATCCCGCGCAGTCGTGTCACCGAGAAGGCCGGTGGTATCGCAGTGATCGATATCTCGATCGGCTGCGGTCATTCGAACCGGGGCCGCAGGCGTTGCAAGCGGTATTTCAAGTCTGCGGCGATCAATCCCGGAGGATCGCGGAAGAGTCGAATCTTTTTGCCCTGACTGAATGAGCGTGCGCAATAGTTGACCGGAATTTCCAGCGGCCGATACCCCTTCAGCACCAGTTTGATGACGAGTTCATGATCAAAATCAAATCCGTTGCACTCGAACTCGAGCCCGTAGAGGCAGTCGCGCCGGAACACCTTGAACATGGTGAAGGGATCCTTCATGTTTTGGCCGTAGAGGACGTTGATCAGGCCCGCCAGGAGCACGTGTGCGACGTTGAGCACCTCCCCAAGCAGCCGCTGGTGCGGAAATCTGCGCATTCTGAAGCGTCCGCCGTGCCGGCATCCGAGTACGAAGGCGGCGCGATCCGCGAGCAGCGGTTCGAGTAGAGCGTCGTAGTCATTCAGGTCGTACTCGAGGTCTGCGTCCTGAATCAGCACGATGTCGCCGGTGGCCATGGCCAAGCCAGCACGCACGGCGTGGCCCTTGCCGCGGGGACGATCCTGGTACAGGATTTTGACCCCCGGCGTCGCCGCAAAGCCCGCGACCAGCTCGCGCGTTCCGTCCGTCGAGTTGCTCTCGATGAGGATGATCTCGCGTTCGAGTCCCAAGTGATCGAGGCGCTTCGCGAGCAGCGTGCGCATGAGTTCCGGAAACGTATCCTTTTCGTTGAAGACCGGCACCAGGATCGAACAGGTTCTGATGGCGCGCGTGCAGGCGCGCTGCGCGGAAATGCACAGCCGCTTGCGGTGGGTATGCACCCACACCCGGTCATAGCCGAAGCGCAGCAGCGACCGGTGTGCCGAATCCCGATTGTCGGCGCGCGCGGCTCTCGAGCGCCGGGCGGGCAGCGTCAGCACCACCAGCAAGGTGCCCGGCGCCAGCCGCGGGGCGATTGCTGCAAGAGTCGACTCGAACTCGCCCGCGCGAGAGCCATCGGGAATCAAGACGACGGCGGCGAAACCGCCGCGACTCGCCAGTGCGGGCGCCTCGTTGATGGCGCCGCACGTCAGTTGGAACTGGGGCGCGGCATCGAGCGTGGCGCCGCGCGGAGCACATCCGGTCAGCAGCAGTACCGAGCCCCCCACCACACCGCGCAGACGTAGAACATCCACCACTTCGCGCGGCAATTTGGCGGCGGCGACGCCAAGTCGATCGGCGCGCAGGCGCAGATCCTCGAGGGGCGCGACGCAGGCTGGATTGCTGTCGACCGTCACCGCCGGCGCCTCTTCACGAAGACGACGTGCGTCATGACGAGGAAGTTGAAGATCATCGTGCACCCCGTCGAGACCATGACGGCGACGTACGGCGATATCGACACGCGAGATGCCAGTCCAACGATTGTCTGCATGATCGCGAAATTGCACACCAGCATGATCGCATAGCGCAACCCTTGCGGACGGATCGGCTGGTCCTGGGCACCGTAAGTAATCCAGCGATGCGCCGGGAAATGCAATAAGGCGCCAAATATGTACATACCCGTGACGGCAATTGGGTCCGAGAGGTGCAGCAGCCTGCGCAAGCCGTACAGAAACGAAAGATTCAGCACGGCCAGGGTTGCGCCGATCAACACAAAGCGGATGAGTTGCGATGCGTGAGCCCGTACATATTCGAGAACACGCTCGCGCGCACGCCCGGCCGCGGGATTCCAAGCGGTCAGCGGCAAGGCCTGGTCCCGCGGCTCAGAGCGGCTCATTGGCATGGGGAGAATCCTGCCGCAACCGCGTCGCGATAAAACATGCGCACGGTATCGAGAGAATAATCGTCGAGGTCGTATCCGACGAGCGGCAGCTTTTCCAGTATGTCGCGGGTTGCGGTAACGACGTGACAGCCGATACTGTCGGCGTGGAAAATATTGAGCACCTCACGGGGACTCGCCCAGATGAGCTCCGCCTTGGAGCGCGTTTTGAGCATCTGAACCGCCGCAGCCATGAGCGGCAGGGGGTCCACGCCCGTATCGGCGATGCGTCCCGCGAACACCGAGACAAAGCCGGCGACGTCAGGGTTTAGGGCGGACACGACTTCCCGGACCTGCACCAGCGTCATGAGCGCGGTGACGTTGAGCTTGACGCCCCGGCCCGCGAGCCGGCGAATCAGCGCATAACTTGCCTCGCCGCGCGTGTTTGTGACCGGGATCTTCACGTACACATTGTCGGCCCAGCCCGCGATCTCGAACGCCTGACGTTCCATCTCCGCGAATTCATCGCACACCACTTCGAACGACAGGGGTTTGTCCCTGATCTGGGCGAGGATCTCCCTGGCGAACGCCCGATAGTTCGAGATACCGGCCTTGCGCATGAGAGTGGGATTCGTCGTCAGGCCTTTGATGAAAGGCTTTGAGTACATTTCCAGCATCTCGGGCGCATCGGCGCCGTCGGCAAAAATCTTGACTTTCAGGTTGTGTAGCGTAGTCACGGGAGCGTGTCCGTTTGTAAGATGATTCTCGCGGCATCCGGCAGAGATCCCACCCGAAAATCGTACGTTTCCGGCGCCGGCTCGTCATATCCCCGATCGATGAAAAATGTCCTGCATCCCGCGCGTCTTCCGGCCTCGATATCGCGCCAACGGTCACCGATCATGTAGCTCGCCCGACATTCGACCCGCAGTTCCCGCGCGGCTTGCGTGAGCAGACCCGGCAACGGCTTCCGGCATAGGCACTCGTCAGCGTCGTCGTGAGCGCACGTCAGGACGGCATCCAATGGGAGCACGGACTTCAGCCAGTCGTGCATGCTGTCAACCACCGTTCTGAGCACCGTACCGCGAGCTATGTCCGGTTGGTTGGTCACCACCACCAGGCAGTACCCGCCCTCCTTGAGTGCGTGCAGCGCCTCCTGAACACCGGGCAGAAGCTCCATCTCTTGAAGGGAATGCGGAGGATGCGGCTTGCCCTCCCGCACAGTCGCACGGCTGATCACACCGTCTCGGTCCAGAAAAACCGCAGGACGCATCACTTCGTCACCGATTCCCATTTGGTTTCATGCTCCTTCAGCAGCGGATGCGACACGAGCAGATGCCAGATCAACGCCTGAAACGCTTCCGTATGCGGAGTGATCGTCTGGGCGTTGATGGGGGGAATAATGACGCAGGCGTCAGCCGCCCGCGCCGTGTATCCCCCATCGCGGCCGACGACTCCGGTCACTTTGGCTCCGACCATCTTGGCAAGTTGGATTGCGCCGACAAGATTGGAACTGATGTTCCTCTCCTCGTCTCCTCCGCCGACAGACATGATGAACAGGGCGTCCTGGGCCGACAGCTTGCTGACCTTGAGCCACTCGGCGAAGACGCTTTCCCAGCCCTCATCATTGGTGCGGGCGGTCAGCTCGGCGACGTTGTCAGTCGGCGCATAGCATTCGACGCCTGCAAGCTTGCGAAAATCATTCACGGCGTGCGAGCAGTTGGCCGCACTCCCGCCCACGCCCAGGAAGAACAGACGCCCGCCATTCAACTTGACCCCCGCCAGCAACGCCGCCACGCTCGCGATTGCCGTCGTATCCAGCCGGCGAATGATTTCAGAGGCTTCCTGCAGGTACTGTTCTACGTAGCTCATCTACCGCTCCGGCCTGTCAGGTAGCCTTCGGTCGCTGCGATACCGGCGACCGAACCGACTTCGTAGAAACGCTCGTTGACGGTCAACGCGGCTAGCTCGCCGTGTGAAGCGAGTTCGCAATAGACCTCGCCCAGGTCAAATGGCGCATCGGCCGGGGTTCTTTGCATGGCCTGCATCGACAGGATGCTGAGGCCGTAGTCGATGTGCCGCATGCCCGGCCGCGGCGAGTGCTTGTCGTATGCTGCAACCCTGCCCTCACGCAAAAGAACGTTGCTCTTTTCCCAGCGGTCTCGGTTGCAAAACACCGTCATCAATCCGAGCGCCGCGCTCGCCTCATAGGCCGTCTGCGCCTCCGGGAAGGAGCAGCGCAGATACGAATCGCCGTACAGAACAAAGAACGCCGCGCCCAACATCGGCAGCGCGCCCCTCAATGCACCGCCAGTTCCCCGCAGGGTGTCCCCGTCGAAGCAATAGCGAACCGTCAAGCCAAAACCGCTGCCATCGCCTACGGCAGCTTGAATCTGCTCGCCGAGATGACCGACGCACATCACGACATCCTTGATACCCTGCTGCGCCAGTAGCCCGAGTTGCCAGTGAATGAAGGGGCGACCGGCAATCGGCAGCAGTGCCTTCGGCACCTTTTTGGTGACCGGATACAACCGTGTGGCCAGACCACCCGCGAGTATCGCAACGGGCAGCGTGCTCACGACAGAATCACCTTGGTACCCTCGAAGTCGAACTTGAAGCGGACTTCTTCCAGCCCGGCCTTCGCCATCGCATGCCGCAGCAGATTCCGATCCTTGGCGTAGAACATCAGGAATCCCCCGCCGCCGGCACCGACGACCTTGCCGCCCACCGCGCCGTTGTTGCGGGCCACCGCATACCACTCATCGATCTGTGCGTTGCTCGTCCGGCTGGAGCGGCGCTTTTTGTGCTCCCAATGCTCATGCATGAGTTCGCCAAACTGCACCAGATTGCCCGACTCCAGGGCCGCCCGGCTGCGATGCCCCACTTCCTTGACGTAATGAAGATTGCGCAGCATCGCCGCGTCATTGGACTGGCAGCGCAGCTGCTGGTCCTGCAGGATTCCTGCGGTTCGGCGCGTGAAACCGGTGAAGAACAGCAGCAGGTTGTCCTCGAGATCGAACATGGTGTCCATCGATACGCGCAGCGGTTCGACCGTGACGCGATCATCCTTGTGAAAGGTGAAGCAGGTCAGTCCGCCATAGGCTGCGATGTACTGGTCTTGCTTGCCGATCGGCTCGCGCAGGCAATCGATTTCAAGATGACAGGCGAGCTCCGCCAGTTCCTGCGGATGTATCAATTGTCGCCGGTGGGCGTACAAGGCCTTCAACAGCGCCGTGGTGAAGCTTCCCGAGGACCCGAGGCCGGTCCCGGCCGGAATATCGGCGAGGGTCGTGATTTCGATCTGGGGAGTCCTGAGTTCCTGTCGCGCCAGCGCCTCGCGAATGATCGGATGGCGGACCTGATCCACCTTCTCAACGTGCTCGAGCGCGGAATATTTGAGGTAAATACCCTGCGTGAACGGTCGAGTTATCGTGACGTACACGTACTTGTCGATAGCGGCGGCGAGCAGGAAACCATCATGGCCGCGGTAGTAGGATGGCAAGTCGGTACCGCCGCCTCCAAGGGTGATACGTAGAGGACTGCGCGCGATAATCATGGCGGCGTTCCCACGCGAATCGGCTCGACGCGCGGCGGCGGCTGCGCATCGGGCCGCAAGTTCTTGCGTTCGAAAATCCACGGGTTGTCGTGCAAGAATGCGACAGTCCTGCGGATACTTTCGCCGATGTCGAGCTTCGGCCGCCAGCCGAGGGCGCGTATTCTCGCCGTATCAGGATAAATAAACGGATTGTCGCCCGCCCAGCCGCGATCGCCGCCCATGTATGCGACTTGCGGACTAAGCTCCAAAGCCGCGCTGATCCAGGCAATCGAGTCGTTCACCTCACAATAAGAATCGACGCCCAGATTGAACACGTTGACGCGGGCATCTGCCCGGGACATGGCCAGTAGAACGGCATCAAGGCAATCCTGAACGTACAGGTATGACTTGCGCTGCCTGCCGTCTCCGAGCACCGTCAGCTTGCTCGGATTGCTTCTCAGCTGCTCGCAGAAATCAAACACGTGGCCGTGGGAGTAGCGCTCGCCGAGGATCGAGACGAGTCGGAATATCCAGGATTGAAAGGTAAAGCCTTCACAATAGGCGGCGATGAGCCCCTCGCAGGCGAGCTTGGAAGCGCCGTACAGCGAGGTTTGCACGGGGAATGGCGCATCTTCGGGAGTTGGGAAAACCGTGGTTTCGCCGTATACGGAGGCTGTGGAGGTAAAGGCAATCTTGCGGATGCCGTTGGCGCGCATTGCTTCGAGCACATTGTGCGTGGCGACTATGTTTTGTTCGAGGTCTTTGCGCGGATGCTCGGTGCCAAAGCGCACGTCGGCATTTGCCGCGAGATGGAATACGCAGTCGGCGCCCCGCATCGCGGCTTGCAGCGCGGCGCTGTCGAGCAGATCTCCCTCGATCAAGCGGAAACGCGGATGCTTCGCGGCACCGTCGAGAAATCGACGCTGACCTGTCGAGAAATCATCGATCCCCACAACCGTGCAGCCGTTCGACAATAGGCGATCGGTCAGACTGCTGCCGATGAATCCGGCACAGCCGGTGACAAATGCCCGCATGTCTGTGAACTCGTTGGGTTGTCCGGTCATCGATGTCTCGGTCATCGCTTCGTCATTACCATGACGAAGTGATCGCCCATGTTCCGCAGCAGCGGCCATCCGGCTGTCCGGCGATCGAGGCGCCACAGCCGCTCGTACAAGCGGGCGTGCCGCTCCCGCATTTGTGTCAAATACGGCGGCGGCGCAAACACACACAGCCCCCGCCAATGCTCCAAATCGAATTGACGCTCGAACGCGCCGTAGAACTCGCGCGGCGTGTAGTAGTGCGTCCACACCACCCGCTTGTTCATGCTCACCGGCACCATGCCGGGCGCGAAACGCACTCTGAGCCGTTCCCAGTTCCGCCTCAGAGAGTAGTGCGCAATCTCCCAGGGACAGATCCGGCCGATCACTGAAAACACCAGCGCCGCGCGAGGCTTGAGAAGTCGAGCGCAGTGCTCCGCCATTTCGGCGAGGTTTGGGATACAGTTGAGCGCACCAAGGTTGGAATAGGCGCCGTCAAATTGAGCGTGGCCCTGGATGCGGGAAAGTTCATGACTTCCGACCGCAAGGGTCTGCACCCTGTCGGCCAATTGCTCCTGTTCGGCGCGCTGTCGAGTGCGGTCCACCATTCGTTGCGACCAATCGGTCGCCGTGACGTGATGTCCGGCTCGGGCCATGCGTACGGCGTCCAGTCCCGTGCCGCATCCAAGATCCATCAGGCGGCTGTGCGGTGCGAACGTCGCATCCAGCATGCGCCACATCTCGTTGCGCATGTCCTGGATCAGCGCATTGTTGCCCCGTGGTCCATCGTAGTCCGCGGCAACGCTATCGAAGGCGTCCTGCGTTTCGCGGAGCCGCTTCTGCAAGTCGTTGGCGGATTCGAGTTCCGCATGAAGTGATATAGTCATTGCTGTTTTATTCAGAGCTTCTGATGCGCTCAAAAAAAGCCGGCCCGCCGGATGTCGTGGCCGATCCTTTCCATGAACAGACCTTGCCGGTGTCCCGTACGCGGATGCATCTGCTCGGCGGCGCGTTCGAGTTCGAATGCGGCAGCGTGCTGTTGCGTCGCTTGGTGGATTGGGCCTATGCCGGCCTGCCGCAGCAGCGGCTCTCCAAAACCCCGCCGCGCATCCTCGTCAGAGTCGCGCCCGCACCTCGCGCTCGGCAGCCCCAGCCACAGGCGGAGCCGGCGCCAATCGAAATGCTCTCGGGAGCCGGACTGCTGTGCGGCACGACGAGTTCCTCTGACTTTGCCGTGCTGTCCAGCGATCACCGCTCGGGACTGGTCGTTGTTTCCCGCGACAGGCTCAGGTTCCGCTACCACACCCGCTACGAACTCATCGAATTCGTGGTGTTCACCCTCGCGTCGCGCGCTCAAGGGTTGATGTCGCTGCACGGCGCTTGCGTCGGCCACAAAGGTCGCGGCCTGCTCTTGTTCGGTGACAGCGGCGCCGGAAAGTCGACCGCTTCGCTGCACTGCCTGTTGCAAGGCATGGATTTCCTGGCGGAGGACAGTGTATTTGTGACGCCGGATACGCTGCTTGCCACGGGAATCGCGAATTTTCTGCACGTACGTTGCGATTCGCTGCACTCTCTTCCGGCTTCCAGCGCATCCCTGATCCGAAGATCGCCCATTATTCGACGCCGCAGCGGCGTGGAGAAGTTCGAGGTTGACCTGCGCCGCACGGAATTTCGCCTCGCGCCAAGACCGTTGAAGGTCGCCGGTGTCGTGTTCATTTCCCCGCAGCCGGCGCGCCGGGGTGTCCTGCTGACGCCGCTGCGCACGAATGATGCTGTTGCGCGATTCAAACAGAGCCAGTCGTACGCGGTCAATCAGCCGGGATGGACGACGTTCAGGAAGCATATTGCCGCCACTCCCGCGTTTGAACTGCGCCGTGGCCGCAGTCCGGCGGAGGCTGCCGTCGCGCTTCAGTCGCTGCTTGCGGATGGCGGTTCTGCCGGACACTGAATGAACTTTGACTGATCATTGCGGTTGCGCGAGCGCCGCGCGTATCGCATGTCTGGCGATCGCCCAGTCGTGGTCAGACCAATCGGGTGCGTTCCGGTTTGGAGTCGCAAGTTCGCTCGCCAGCCTTTCGGTGACCTTGCATAGGGTCGGATGCAGTGCGGAGGGTGAAGTGACTGCCGTGCTTGAATACACAGTGTGTACCGCCGATTAGGCTATCGCCGCCGGCTTTTGGCTGGACGAGCGGTATTTCAACTCGTTTCTCCGCAATTCCTGCCAGCGCCGCTCAACCGCATCGACGGCCCTCTCATACTCGGGAAGCAGCTGCGCATCGGCGGTTTGCAGTGCGGCCTGATCATGCAACAAGTTGCGCACCGTGCGATAGAAATCCGAGGTGTAAGTGCCGTGGAACATCATGTCCAGGTCATTACTCTCGTGCCAGTGTGTCTTCGCGCGCATCTGTGCCTTGACGAGGTCGTAGAATTTGGTGCCCGGCAAGGGATACGAGACACTGACGCCGATCTCGTCGGGCTGCGCGGATTCGAGTAAATCCCTGGTGGCCACGATATCTTCGAATTGCTCGTCGATGTAGCCGAGTTGGATGAAAAAGCCGACGCGAATTCCAACCGCTTTGAGCCTTGCCCGTGCGGTCAGAATTTCCGCTACCGTGGTGCCCTTGTTCATGGCATCCAGAATCTTCTGGCTGCCGCTCTCCGCGCCGATCCAGGCCTCTTTGCATCCGGCATCCCGCAGCGCGAGCGCCATGCGCTCGCTGATCAAGTCCGCGCGTGTTTGAATGTTGAATGGAATCTGGGCACCCGCCTCCCGGGTCGCGGCGGCGAATTGCGCTACCCAATCCACTCGAAATCCGAAGATATCGTCGGCGAACCATATGTGATCGGGATTAAAGGTGCGCTTGAGGTGCGCCATTTCGGCGGCTACTTCCAGCGGGCTGCGCTGCAAATAATGATTGCCCCAGATAGGTTTGGAGCACCACGTACAGCGGAAGGAGCATCCCCGCGAGGCAGCCATGTTGAGGCTGAAATAGCCGTGGGCCTTCACCCATACCGACCGATAGCGATCGATGTCGACGAGATCCCAGGCCGCGAGACCCGCATCGCGGGCGAGCGCCAATCCCTTGCTGCCGCCCGCCTTGACCACTTTGCCTGCGCTCAATGACGCAATACCCGAGAGCCCGCGGACCAGATCTTCGCTATTGGTACGCAGTTGTGCATCAAGCCGCGGCAACAGTTCGAGGAGAGTGGACAGGCCCTCGCCGACCAAGGCCAGGTCCGCGCCGGCGCGAAGGTACGGCCCAGGTGCGTCGCTCACGTCGGGTCCCGCCGCTATGACCCTGGCGCCGGAACGCCGCGCCGATCCGATCATGTCGCAAGCGGCCCGACGCATGGTGGCCAGGCACATTTTGCTCAAGAAATTGAAGTTATCCTCGTAGAACAGGACGAGCTGCGGCGCCGTCGATTCCAGCGCCCGGTCATACTCGTCAATTCCTTCGGCCAGCATGGCATCAAAGAATGAAACCTGGTGACCGGCCTCTCGCAGCAGGGAAACCACTTGGAGCGTGGCCAGCGGCGGATACGGTTTGGCGCGGGTGACCTGCTTTTGGTCCAGCCGCAGAAAATAAGAGTGGCAAACCAAGATCGAAAGCATCGGTTCTCCGGGGCCAAGCGTAAATCGTGCGACAAATCCGTGCTGGAACGTCGCGGCGTTCCAAATGAGCACGGTTATAAACGGTTGGTACCGAGGACCTGCGCTTTAGTTTAACGCCGGGTCCGATTCTGGTATTTTGCGTAAAAGCTCGCCAAACAGAACAAAATTCAAGCAGAAATACGCAAGACAGGAGTCCACAATGCCCTTGACCAGAAAGCTTGCTGCGGAGTTCATTGGAACTTTTTGGCTGGTCCTCGGGGGTTGCGGCAGCGCGGTGCTTGCCGCCGCGTTTCCACACGTGGGCATAGGACTCGTGGGTGTATCCCTGGCGTTCGGACTGACCATCGTGGCCATGGCATACGCCATTGGAGACGTGTCGGGCTGTCATTTGAACCCGGCCGTCACTCTCGGGCTCGTTCTAGGGCGAAGACATCCGGCGAAGGAACTGCTGCCCTACTGGATAGTTCAAGTTCTGGGCGGCATTGTGGCCGCGTGGATCTTGGTATTCATTGCGGGAGGCAACGGTTCGGATCCTCTCGCCGGAGGCCTCGCCGCCAATGGCTTTGGGGATCATTCACCCGGTCACTACAGCATGGCCGCAGGCTTGGTGTGCGAGGTCATCATGACCGCGACATTCCTGTTCGTTATCATGGGAGCCACCGATAAGAAGGCGCCCGCGGGTTTTGCACCGCTGGCGATCGGCCTCACCCTCACGTTGATACACTTGATCAGCATTCCGGTTACCAATACCTCGGTAAATCCCGCGCGCAGCACCGGCCCTGCGGTATTTGTTCAGGGCTGGGCCCTGTCGCAGCTCTGGCTGTTCTGGGTGGCACCGTTGTTCGGCGGCGCGATCGGCGCCCTGGTCTACCGGTTCATCACGCCCGGGAAAGGCGTGACAGAGCCCGGATACTGAGCCGGTTAGCTACACTCGGTGAACTCAAGCGTCCGCGCCTTGACCTTGGTGCCGTCAACGAGAATCTCAGCGACCGAGATGGGAAGCTTGAAACGCCTCGGACCGCAACTTCCGGGGTTGATATACAAAATGCCGTCGCGCTGCTCGATCAGCGGTTTGTGGGAGTGACCCGATACGATGACCTGCACACCTGCGGCGTGCGGTTCGATGTCGAGTTGCGAAATATCATGGATGACGTAAATAAACACGCCGCCCACTCTGATCATCTCGGTTTCCGGCAAGTGGGCGGCCCAGGATTGCCGGTCGTTATTGCCTTTGACGGCGATCAGCGGCGCCATGGCCGATAGTTGCTCGAGAATCGCAGCTGATCCGATGTCGCCGCCATGAATGACGTAATCGCAGCCGCCGGCAAACGCGCGCGCCTCGGGTCTTAATAGGCCGTGAGTATCGGAGACGAGGCCCACTCGTAGCGCGTTCTTGGCACTCAGCGGCCCGTTTCTGGCACTCCGCGGCGCGTTTCTGGCACTCATCGGCATGGAACTCTAATTCACCCGCGACTTGAGCGCTCAAAAAATTGCGGCGCGTCTTTTAGTCCGCGCCGCAATTCCATTTCAGCTTGTCAATCGGAAACCTAGCGTTCCCAATGCCCCCGTTCGTGGTGCCAACGCTCCCCGCGTTGATCCCAGCGGTCCGGGACCCAGTGATACCCTCGGCGCTCTCCAACCCAACGGCCCGAAACCCAAACGTGTTCGTGGCCGCGCCATTCCCAATAACCCGGCGCCCACACGTATCCCACGCGCGGCGGGGGCACGGTCTCGACGCGTATCGGCGGCGGCGCTACGTCGATATCCACGACGACGCCAGCGGATGCGATCGTCGGAACGGCTATCGCGCTCGCAGCCATGAATAGTCCTAAAAATAACGCCTTGCGAGAAGCTTTCATTCATTACTCCTTCTTTGATGTCGTTCGGCCTCGAAACAACCAAACTTAGTGCCTAAACGGCACCGCGATATGTTCCGTTGACGGCGTGCCGCCGTATGTAGGACTTGGCCGCATTCATCGAGCAATTTAGCTCCTTAAGTCATTGAGAGTCCGACGAATATGGCGTAACCGCCTCAGCCTTAAGAGTTGGTAATGTTTTCACGGTGCGAATCACCGGCAGCCGCCAGGCAACGCAAGCCAGCAGCAATGCTGTGACTCCGGAAAAACCCAGCGCCGCGCGCAAGCCCACATGCTCTCCCACCCACCCGCCCAGCAGTGCGCCGGGTCCCGCGGGCAAGAGAATCAACCAGCGCATCGTGCTGGTCATGCGACCCAGCATGGGCGCCGGCGTGACGGACTGCCGCAGGGACAGAAAATTGATGAAAATAAAAATGGCGCCCACACCGTACATCAACAGCATCGCGGCGTAGGCAACGACGCCCAGCGAATTGGCGGGCGCCACGGCGAGCAGCAGCCAGCCGCTGCCGGAAATCGCAAATCCCAGGACAAATGTAGGGCCCGGGCCCAAGCGCCTGACGACGCGGTGCCCATTTGCGCTGGCTAACACAGTGCCGACGCCGAGGGCCACGTAACTGAATCCCACGCCGCGTTCCGACAGACCGAGTTGGTGAATCGCAAACAGGATTTGCACGACGGTGGCTGACTGGTTGCACATTTGCCAAATGCCGACGCAGGAAGCCATCGTGACCAGCAATTTGTGGCCTCGCACGAAATCCAAACCTTCGCGCATGGCGGACCAGAATGAGGGATTCACCTTGCTGGGAGTTTCTTGAACGGGCACGCCGCGAAGAATGGTTGCCGAAATCATCAACAAACCAGCGTTCGCCAGGAGCGCAATCGGCGCGCCCGTCAACTTGATCAAGGCGCCCGCAGCGGCCGGTCCCGTCACCTCTGCCGTGGCCGAGGCGAGCGCGTTTTTTGCGTGCGCTTCCACCAAGCGCGAGCGCGGCACGATCTGCGTCAAGACAATCTGGGCGGCGCTGCCGGCAGTCGTATTCACCGCGCCAATCAAAAACGCCACGAAGTACAGCCAGGACATCGAGAGCCATCCGAGCCACCAGGCAATCGGAACGGTGGCAACGCCGAGAGCGATCGACAGTTCACCGATGACATACACGGGCAGCTTCCTGACTCGATCGAGCATCACCCCCGTCGGCAACGAAAACAAGGCGAAAGGAACGATCTCCATGGCCGTCAAGAGCCCCATCTGCGTGGGTGCCGCGTGCATGAGTACAGCCGCGGTCAACGGAATGGCGAGCAAGGTGACCTGCCCGCCAAACGAGGAAATCAGGATTGATGTCCAGAGCCTGCGGTAGGTCCGGTCGCGCAGCAGATCGGTCGGCGACAGGGAAAATCGATTCAGCCACCCTATCGGCAGCAACGCAACAAGAGCTGCTCTATTCACTCATCCATCACTTCGGTGGCAAGCCGCCCAGAGTTTGCGGCACCTGGGGCGTCGGTGTCTTCCGTCTCGCCGAGGAATCCGCCGCTTTGGTGCGCCCACAGCCGTGCGTACAGCCCCTTCTGCGCCAACAAGGAATAGTGATTGCCTTCTTCGACGATGCGCCCCTTGTCGAGCACGATCAGTCGATCCATCGCGGCAATGGTGGACAAACGATGCGCAATGGCCATGACCGTCTTGCCTTCCATCAAGCGATAAAGGCTTTGCTGAATTGCCGCCTCGACCTCGCTGTCGAGCGCGCTGGTCGCCTCGTCCAACAACAATATGGGCGCGTCTTTGAGCATGACTCGCGCAATCGCGATTCTTTGGCGCTGGCCGCCGCTGAGCTTCACGCCGCGCTCACCGACATGCGCCGAGTATCCGGTTCTGCCCTTCGGGTCGGAGAGCGTAATGACGAAATCATGGGCCTCCGCCCGCCTGGCCGCCGCAATCATTTGCGCATCGCCGGCGTCCGGACGCCCGTAAAGAATGTTGTCGCGAACCGAGCGATGCAACAGCGACGTGTCCTGAGTCACCATGCCGATTTGTTCGCGCAAGCTATCCTGCGTCGTCAGGGCAATATCCTGGCCGTCGATGAGCACCCGCCCCTGGGGAATGTCGTAGAAGCGCAGCAGCAGATTGACAATGGTGCTCTTGCCGGCGCCCGAGCGTCCGACCAAGCCAATTTTCTCTCCCGCGCGAATGTGGATGTTCAGATTCTCGATAACGCGGCTGGCGTCGTGGTGCGCGGCGCCGTAGTTGAAACTGACATGCTCGAAGCGAATATCGCCGCGGCTGACGCGAAGCGGAACCGCATCCGGGCGATCGACGACTGTCGGCCGGCGTGCAAGCGTGTTGATGCCGTCTTGGACCGTGCCGATCTGCTCGAATAGAGACGCCATTTCCCACATGACCCAATGCGAGATGCCGTTGAGTCGCAGCGCCATGGCGGTTGCGGCGGCGACCGCGCCGACTCCCACTTGACCGCGCGTCCATAGCCACAGCGTGACGCCGCCCGTGCTCGCAATGAGCCCCATGCTCAGCAAGTGATTGACGATCTCGAAGCCGGTCACCATGCGCATTTGGCGGTATACCGTCTGCAGAAACTCCGCCATCGCTCCCCGTACGTACACTGCCTCGCGCTGCGTGTGCGAAAAGAGTTTCACCGTGGCGATGTTGGTGTAGGCGTCGGTAATTCGCCCGGTCATGAGCGAGCGCGCATCAGCCTGCGCCTTGGCCACCGCGCCGAGACGCGGCACGAAGTACCAGACCGCCACGAGATAGCAACTCAGCCAGGAAAAGAACGGCGCGAGCAGCCACAGATTGAAGTTGCCGACCACCAGCGCGATCGTCACGAAATAAATCACGACAAAAACCAATATGTCCGCCAGTATCATCCAGGTATCGCGCACCGCCAGGGCAGTCTGCATGACCTTGGTGGCGACCCGTCCGGCAAACTCGTCCTGATAAAAGCTCAAGCTTTGCGCGAGCATGTTGCGGTGAAAATTCCAGCGCAGCCGCATCGCGAAATTGCCGGCCAAGGCCTGTTGCTTGAGCAGGCTTTGCAGCGCAATCATGACGACGCTGCCCATCAGAATACCGGTCAGCAGCAATAGATGCGTGCGCTGTTCGGTCCACAGCTGCGCGGGCTGTACTTTCGCCAACCAATCGACGACACGGCCCAACATGCTGAATAACAGCGCCTCGAACACGCCGATGGCGGCCGTCAGCAGGGTCATCGACGCGATGTAGCGGCGGGCACCGCGCGCACACGCCCACAGGAATGCGAAGAACCCCTGCGGCAAGGCCGTCGTCGCATCGTTCGGATAGGGGGAGACCAGCTTTTCGAAAACGCCAAACATCGCGACTCCATCTAATGAACCAAGCTCGATATCCTATCGTGAATGTCCGTGTTTCCGCGTGCCTGGGTAAGGTTTTTCTGACGCACCCCGGACGGGCTTGCGCGGGAACAATCGACGCGTCAGCCTAACGGATCCAAGGCGTAAGCAAATACCTACCTCACGATGCGCCGCCACAGCGTATCGCCGCGCGGCCTTTTGCGTAGACTGATATGCGTTAATCCAACAACTAGGAAAGATTTATGAAACCTCGAAATATATTCGCGGCATCGGGCTTGGCGGTCGCTGCTTTGCTCGTGAGCGCAGTCTCGTTCGGCGCCACCAAGGCCGAAATCGATGAACGTGTGCACGTCGCGATGCATCAGTTTTATGAACTCAATCCACAACACAAGGACCTGGTCGCCAGAGCCAAAGGCGTGCTCGTCTTCCCGCGCATCACCAAGGGCGGCGTTGGCGTCGGCGGACAATTCGGTGAGGGAGCGTTGCGCATCGACGGCAAAAACGTCGACTACTACAGCATCGCGTCGGGCTCTGTCGGCGTAACGCTGGGTCTCGCCAAGCGCAAGGAAGTCATTTTATTCATGACGCAGGAAGCACTGGATAAATTCACGACCGGGCATGGCTGGACAATCGGTGCGGACACCAATGTAGCCGTGCTGTCGAAGGGTGCAGGCGGCGACTATGACACCAAGACGCTGCAAAGACCGATCCTCGGCTTCGTATTCGGCGAAAAGGGTCTGATCGGCGATATTTCGCTGGAAGGTTCGAAGGTCACCAAGCTCGATAAGTAGAAGATAGCTCGCTGGGCGGAAGTTGGCGGCCTTGGGATCCACTCGAGGGTCCTAAGGCCGCGGTTTGGCACCTCGCCGCGGGCAGGCGTTCCTAAGGTACACTGGCGCGCTTGCCCCGATGGCGAAATTGGTAGACGCAACGGACTTAGAAAATTTGAGCGGCAGCCGCGGAAACGCTCTGCTGAATCCCGTCAAAGTCGGCGAATCCCTGGGACATCCCGAGGCAACGCCGAGCCAATCCGAGCTGCGCAGCGCAGCCGGCAGGTGTAGAGAGTGGACGGCGGGGACCTAAAGGCAGTTCTAACGGACTCTCATGGTCGTGGCGCACTCCAGACCCCAAACGCGCAGCGGCGCGGCGGCGAAAGCCGTAGCGGGTACGAAAATCCGTTGACCGAAAGGTCATGCCGGTTCGACCCCGGCTCGGGGCACCAACCTGTCCTGCCGCCGGACTCCTAGAGCGCCAAGCGCTCCGGCGCCGGCACACACCAGATGTCGATTGGTCCCCGGCGGCCGCGCAATTCGAACTGCGGCAGTTGTAGAAATGAGGTGGATGCGCCGCCGCCTAAGGTCTCGGCCGAGATACGCAGGGCCGCCGCAACGGTGCAGGAAAACAATACCTCTCCGGCTCGCGCGCGGCTGCAGAGCCTTGCGGCGACATTGACCGTATCGCCCACCAAGGTCGTCACTTTGCGCTTGGGCGGGCCCAGGACTCCAAATGCCACCTCACCCTGGTGCAGCCCGATCCCGATCCCCGCCTCGATCGACAGCTCGCTGCGCCAGCGTTCGGCAACCGGTTCGAAGCCCTTCAACATCGCATGCCCGGCCGCCAGCGCCTCCGAGGCACCGCCATTGCCTTCCGCATTCACACCGAAGCCCGCCATGATCCCGTCCCCTGCCATGTGGTACACCTCGCCGCCGAACTGATTGGCGGCAGCGCTGAGGACTCGAAAGAATTCATCCAGCAGCGGCACCACACGCGCCGCCGGCAACCGCTCCACCATTCCGGTATAGCCGCGAAGATCGGCGAACAGCACGGTGACGCATGCAGTTCGTACCTGCGTCGGTGTACGAACTCGGGTGACGAGAATTGAGCCGCTGGGTCGCAAACGCGGGCCGCGAGATTCATTCATGGCTGCAATTATGCACGAGCTTGCCAACAAATAGAGAACGGCGTAATTTTTGCTCATCAGCACACCTGATCAAATCGATGATTGGCGACGCGACCTTAAGGCCAAGATCACGTGGGTACTTGTCGCGAAACTGCTGGGGTTGGTCCTGCTTTGGTGGCTTTTCTTTAGGGGCGCCGCGTGATCGATCTGGACGTCGTTGCGCTCTCGCGCCTGCAATTCGCCCTTACCGCGCTTTATCATTTCTTGTTCGTACCCTTGACCCTCGGGCTGTCCATGCTGCTCGCCATCATGGAGTCGGTCTATGTCATGACGGGCCGCGAGGTTTGGAAGCAGATGACCAAGTTTTGGGGCGTGCTATTCGGCATCAATTTTGCGATGGGCGTTGCCACCGGCATCAGGATGGAATTCCAGTTCGGCACCAACTGGGCTTACTACGCGCATTACGTCGGCGACATCTTTGGCGCCCCTCTTGCGCTGGAAGGGTTGGTTGCATTTTTCCTCGAATCGACTTTTGTGGGGTTGTTCTTCTTTGGCTGGGACAAGCTGTCAAAAATTGCACACCTGATCGTCACGGCCTTGGTGGCGCTTGGCTCGAGTCTCTCGGCTCTGTGGATTTTGATTGCCAATGGTTGGATGCAGCACCCGGTTGGCGCGCACTTCAACTACCACACCATGCGGATGGAACTGTCTTCTTTTACCGAGGTGTTGTTCAATCCGGTCGCTCAGGCGAAGTTCGTGCACACCGTTGCGGCCGGCTACGTGATGGGTTCGGTTTTTGTCCTGTCGATCAGCGCCTGGTATTTGTTGCGCGGACGCAATGTCGCGATCGCGAAGCGCTCCATGGCGGTGGCCGCAAGCTTCGGTCTGGCATGCTCAATCTCGGTGGTCGTGCTGGGCGATGAGTCGGGTTATCTCGACGGCGAAAATCAGAAGATGAAAATCGCGTCCATTGAGGCGGAGTGGCACACGGAAGCGCCGCCGGCCAGCTTTACGCTGTTTGGACTTCCCGATGTCGCGGCGCGCAAGACGCACGCCGAAATAAAAATTCCCTGGGCCCTCGGCCTCATTGCAACCCGTTCGTTCGATCAGCCGATCTTGGGTATCGATGACCTGGTGGCGCGGGCGCGATCGCGCATTGTCGCGGGGATCGAGGCCTATTCGGCGCTGCAGCTCCTGCGCGGATCGGAGCCGCCGGACCCGCTGGTGGTACGGCGATTCGAAGCAAATCAGGCGGACCTGGGCTATGCCTTGCTGCTGCTGCGCTTCACCGACAACCCTGCGACGGCGACTCCGGAGCAGATTGATGCGGCGGCCTGGTCGACCGTGCCCAACGTGCCGGTGCTGTTCTGGTGCTTCAGGCTCATGGTGGCGCTCGGTCTGTTCTTCATCGGGTTGTTCGCGACCGCATTCTACCTGGCCACCCGCCACCGTTTTGATCGCCATCCTTGGTTCCTCAAGCTGGCCTTTTTGAGCTTACCGTTGCCCTGGATCGCGGTCGAAATCGGTTGGATCGTCGCCGAGTATGGCCGGCAGCCCTGGGCGGTCGATGGCGTGCTGCCTACCTTTCTCGGCGTGTCGCGCACGCATGTGGGCAATGTCTGGTTGTCGCTGGCGGGGTTCGTGGTTTTCTACTCTGCCTTGGCCGCCGTGGATGCGTTTCTGTTGGTGCGCACGATTCGACGCGGCCCGGATGGGATGGGGTATTCGTCATGAGCTCGACGCTCTTGGACTATGGAACCCTGCGGATAATTTGGTGGCTGATCGTCGGCGTGCTGCTCATGGGATTCGCGATCACCGATGGATTCGATCTGGGAGTGGGTGCTAGCTTCACTTTTCTTGGTCGAACCGACGCCGAGCGCCGCACCGTGCTCGCTTCGGTAGAGCCGGTTTGGGAGGGCAATCAGGTTTGGTTCGTGCTGGGCGGGGGGGCGGCCTTTGCCGCGTGGCCGCTGTTGTATGCCATCTCCTTTTCGGGCTTGTATCTGGCGATGTTTCTAGTGCTGGTGGCCTTGATCTTGCGGCCCGTGGGCTTTGCGTATCGCGACAAATTGACGGACGCGCGCTGGCGAAGCGGCTGGGACCTGGCATTGACCCTTGGGGGTGGCATCCCGGCCCTGTTGTTCGGTGTTGCCTTCGCCAATCTTTTTCTCGGAATACCGTTTCATTTCGACACCCTGCAGCGCCCCGTCGTCACGGGCAGCTTTTTCAGCCTGCTGCATCCTTTTGCATTGCTCGGTGGCATTGTCAGTCTTTCCATGTTTATTTTGCACGGCAACGCCTATGCATTTTTGAAGGTCGGCGAACCCATGGCGGCTCGTGCGCGCCGAGCCGGCCGCGTCGCGTCCTTGATTTTTCTGGCGGCGTTTCTGGCCGCGGGTCTCTGGGTGTATGCGGCGCTGGTGGGTTACGAGATAACCAGCGTCGTGGATCGTGCCGGACCGTCCGATCCGACGCTCAAGACGGTCGCCCTCGTTGCGGGTGCCTGGCTCAACAATTATCGCCACTGGCCCTGGATGTGGATTGCTCCGGCGTCTGCAGTGCTGGGCGCGCTGGCGGCACATATGCTGTTGCGCGCGCAGCGGCGCGTCGGCGCCTTTGCGGCGAGCATTGTCGTTCAAGCGGGCACAATTCTGACGGGCGGATTTGCCCTGTTTCCCTTCTTGCTACCCTCCTCCACGTTTCCCAATCAGAGTTTGACGGTGTGGGACGCTTCCAGCAGCGCCAAGACGCTGCTCATCATGCTGGGTGCGGTGACCGTGTTCCTGCCCATCATTCTGGCCTATACAGGATGGGTCTACAGGGTGTTGCGAGGCCGTCTGACTCTGGAAAACACGCACGACCATAAGGGGGGTTACTGATGTGGTATTTCAGCTGGATTCTCGGTACCGGACTGGCGCTTTCCTTTGCCGTGCTGAATGCGATTTGGTACGAAATCGTCGAGCAGCAGCCGCAAGAGCCTAGAAGGGATAGTTCAGACCAGTGAACACGGCTGCGCCCTCAGATCCATAGCCAACATCCACGTAGCCCACGACATAGGGGCGCGCAATCCCCCGAAACCCGACCCCAAAGACTTGGTGTACGTGACTCAGCGGATTGGTGCTGGTCCGTCCATATACACGGCCGAAGTCCGCGAACGGCGCCACCTCGATGTCGAGGAGCGTCGTGACGGCGTCAAAAGTGAACACCTTGTGGCGCAATTCGACGGTGGCTGAGAAGGAATCTCGATCGTAAAATCGGCCGGCGCCGAACCCGCGCAGCGGCTGCTCCCCGCCGATCACGCTTTGACCGCCGCCGATAGTGCTGAGCGCCCAAAACGGTATGTCGTTGACGGTCGGCAGATAGCGCACCGAGCTATGCGCAGCGAGCACCGTATCCCGGGCGACCGGCCAGACACCTCGTCCGTCGATTCCCACCTCGCTGTACGATGAATCATTCACCAGGCCATTCTTCGCGGATGCACCCGCGTACAACACCCACTTCATGCCGCGGCTGGGCACGGCCAAGTCATCGCGCGTGTCGTATACCAGGGAGAGGCGATTGAGAAATTGCGTGCTGGTGCCGAGCGCTCGTGGAAACCGCGTGTCGATGGAGGGCACATCTTTCAGGGTGCCGGGCAACACGTCCACGGTTTGCCACCGCGAGGTATAGAGCAGTTGCCACGTATGGTTGAAGTTCAGTCCGACCTCGGCTTGCCCATATGCCTGTTGATCGGTGAAGTTGGTCTGCGCGGAGGCGCGTGTGAGGTTGCCGATGCCGTAGAAGCGCGTGGTACCGTCGCGGTCGTAGACCAAACTGAAATTGAGCGACCAGCGGCCTTCCCGCAATCGACCGAGTTGGTACTCGCCGTCAAACTCGCGCTCGACGCGTTCCTTGATCCCCGCCACCGCGGACCATTGCCTGTCGCCCGAGGAGTACGAAAAAATACGACCGTGCACACCGACCCCGAAGTTCGGGTTGTAAATCACGTCGGGCGCAATGATTTGGCTGACATTGTGATTCTCATCGGTCCTCACCCAGGTCGGAATCAAACCGATGGTCGTGCCGCTGTCCGGGTCGGTCGCGATTTCGGGCACCGGAATGAACGGCGCCGTCTCCGGGTTGAACCACTTCGTCCAATTGGGCTTGGACGGGGCCGGAGGCGGCGGCACCTCCAGCGGTCCAGCCGGCGCTTCAGGCCCGGTGTCGCGCGGCGCGACCTGCGTCCAGCCCGGGGCGGCCAGCGCGAGTGCAAGAGCGGCACCACTCATGAGCGCTACGCTCTTCATCGCTAATGAACTCCGCTCGGCGCGCCGATGTGCCGCATCAGGCGTGATTTCACTTCGACAGGAGTGAGCGAGGGTCGCGGCAGATCGGCCGGCGTGCCGGCGCGAATGAACAGCCTGGCAAAGCGTGCGCCATCGACGGGGCGCTCCTTCAACCAATGCGAGATCCGACCGAGGTCGTTGGTCTCGAGCGAAGAGCCGTAACCGCAGGCCGCAGCCATTGCCGCGAATGAAACGCGCGGCGAAACCGTCGCTTGGCCGCCGGTCGAATCATGCACCCCGTTATCCAGCAGCAGATGCCAAAGATTGGGGGGGCCGTAAACGCCGGCGGTCGCGAATGCGCCCAAGCGCATCAGGGCTGCGCCGTCGCCGTCCAGTGCGATCACGCGAATGTCCGGACGCGCCAAGGCCAAGCCAAGCGCCAGGGGCAAAACACAACCCATCGATCCGACCATGTAGAGATGATTGGGGCGATCACCGATCGCGTACAACTCGCGTCCGCAAAATCCGGTGGAGGCCAGCAGCACCGTCGAATGAAGCGGCGTTTGCGCCAGGACCGCCCGCAATGCCTCCTGCCGCGAGGGTCTCGGCTCGGCGTCGGGATCGCAAACGGCGGCGGTCCGATTAGCCGCCGCGGTTCGGCTGCCCAGCAGGTCTGTACCGGATTTCAGTGGATACGCGGCCACGCTGCCCTTTTGCATGAGCAACGCGTACGGCCGGCCGCTTCCATCCATGTGTGCGATTGCCCGGTCGAGCGCAGGCCCGATCTGCGCAGTTTCCGTGGGAAACAGTTCCCAAGGTATTTCCATTGTCTCCAGCATCGCGGGCGTAATGGGGCCCATCAAGGCGTGCTGCGGTTCGTCGGCGATGCCCGGTTGCGCACGCCAGGTGACGAGCAGCAATTGCGGCAATCGAAACGTCCAGGTCAGCGAGGTGAGCGGGCTGACGGCGTTACCCAGTCCGGAATTCTGCATCATCGATATGCCACGCCCGTGCGGTGCACTTGCATCGCCCGCGAGCGCCACGCCGGCAATCAATGCCACCGCATCGCCCTCATTCGCCATGGACAGATAGCGCAAGGACGGATCCTGCAGAACGTAGTTGATGAAAGGCGTCAGAAAGGAACAGGGCACGCCGGCGTACCATTGAAATCCGCGCTCGCGCGCGGCCTCGACAAAATCACGCGCTTCGATCATTGAGAGAACGGTGCCTGCGCGTGGGCAAAGTCCACGGCCTGCCGCAAATCATCCAGATCATTCACCCCCCGCCAATGCCCGTGCACATATAAAACTTCTATGCTTTCGCCGCCGGCGATCAGCGCGTTGAGCAGCGCCGGCATGTCCAGCGCCTCGAAACCGGGTTCGGCCTGCAAAGTCTTCATGACCGCCTTGAGTTTACCGAGACCGGCACGGCTCACACCGAGCAAGCCGATCCATCGGCCGTGCGGTGCGCGATCCGAATCGGCCGCACTGACGATGCGCTCCAGCAACACCGGCGTGCCGAACAGTCCGCGATCGTCGCCGCGCGAGCAATAGGCGAAATCGCGCACCGTGCGATTGCTGCTGCCCGTCAGCAGCGAATCCACCACCACCGCAAACTCGGCCTTGGATTCAACGAGATCCCGCAGTACATAGCTGCGGAACAGCAAGTCGCCGTAGGAAATAACCGCGTCCGAGTCCAGCGATTCCACCGCACAGGCCAACGAGGTCAGTTCGCCGGTTGCAGCGTAGCGCTCATTCACCACGAGCTTGATTCCTGCCGTATCGATCGCATCGACCCGATATCCCCCGACAACGGTGATTTCGTTGATGCGCTCTTTTTTGAAGCCGTCGACCAGCCAGCGCAGCAACGGCTTACCGGCGATCGGCAGCATCACCTTGGGGCGGTCCTCGGTCATGGCCTCCAGCCCCCTTCCCCGGCTGGCCGCCAGTACCACGGCCGCGCGCCGGGCGGTCGCATTGGACAGATAAATCCGCTCGGCCGCCGAGTATTCGTCTGCGTCCTGCAAACGGAAGATCTCGTTGACCGGGACAATTCGATCCTCGACATTCACCAGCGTCTGACTCTCGAAAATCTCCTTGGCGACGCTCTGCATCGCGGCAGCCGCGGAGCGCACCAGGTGATTGGCCCAAATGACCGTGCTGATGCCGGCCTGGCGAAACACGTCGGTTGGCGTGCTGTAGTAGCGCGTGGGTACGATGATCAGCGGCCCGCGACGTGCCCACTCCTTGGCGAAAGTCACGATCTCATCCGGTTTCGTCAATTTACTGTGGATCAGAATGGCGTCGGCACCCGCCAGACGGTAGGCTTCCGCACGCCGCAGCGCCTCATCCATTCCCCATCCCGCGATGAGTGCCTCGACCCGTGCGACGATGGAGAAATCGGCATCGTGCTGCGTGTCCTTGCCGGCGGCGATCTTGCCCGCAAATTCGTCGATGTCGGCGAGCGGCTGGCGCTCGCCGTTCAAGAAGCTGTTGGTTTTTGGGAATTGCTTGTCTTCGATGCAAACGCCGGCGATGCCGCGCTGCTCGAGCTTGCGCACCAAGCGGCGCATATTGTTGAAATTGCCGTACCCCGTGTCGCCATCGAGCAGTATCGGCAGATCGCTGGCATCGGCCATGAATTCGAGCATCTCGACGACCTGCGTCCAGCTGGCCTCATTGTTGTCGCGCACGCCAAATTGCGCGGATATCGACAATCCGGAAGCCCAAATGCCCTTGAAACCCGCCTCGCGCACGATGCGCGCCGACAGTCCGTTGTGCGCCTCCATCAGAAATTCCAGTTCCTCGCTCTGCAGCATCTGACGCAATTTGGCGCTGCGCGTTGGTGAGCTGCTCCCGGCATTTGCCGCGACCGCCGCGCGTATCGATGCATTCATGGGCCACCTCTCGATATGGGCTGAAGTTGCGGCAAGATCTCCTGGGTCGCGCGCACAACATCAATGGGAAAATCGATTTCGATCCAGGGAAATCCGGTGACGTCGGAAACTTCGAGCACGTGGCTTCTCTCCTTGAGCAGATCGCGCACGGCTTCTTCATGCGGCATGTGAGCGCGCCCGTTGTCCACGTACTCCGCCACCAGCGCCGCGAGCCGCCGCGCGCCGGCTTGCTCGAAGCGGAAGAAGCCGACCGACTCGCCAATCGTGTCGAATTTCAAATCGGCTGCCAATTGCTTGCGCAGCTCGATCGGAACGCCATCCTGTACGCACAGCTTGACGGGTTCATCGCCCGCTTCAAAATCGCGGTCAATCAGCAGGCGATTCACCGGGTCGGTTCCGGCCACCAATGCGCGCAGGATGCGCTGGTCGTACAACACGTCCGCATCCATTAACAAGACATCGCCGCCGCCCCGGGACAGCGCGTCGGCGACGGTGTGCACGGTGAGCACGCTGCCAAGTTCAAAATTCATGTTGAGAACGATCTCGGGACGCGGCTCCCAGTCCAGGCGATCGAGCTCGGCTTCAACCAGTTCGTGGCGAAAGCCCAGTGCCAATACGACATCGTCGACGCCGGCGATCTTCAGCATGCGCAAATGCCTCTCGAGCAGCGTCATGCCGTCGAACCGCAGCAGGCATTTGGGTAGCTGGCTGTCCTCGGGCAATTGCAGACGAATACCTCGCCCAGCCGCCAAAATAATAGCGCGCATCAAAGTCCTTCTGTAAATCTAAATCAAGGCGGGGCCGCGCCGGCGGCAGCCGTCGTGTCATGGGCGGCAAATCGCAAGTACAGCAGTCCGGGCAAGCCTAGCAGCAATTCGCGCGCACGCTTGGCCAGCGACAACGCCAGGCCGGCGTCGGGCGTGAGTCCTGCCAGCGGCGCGAGCAATAGATAGCCGCCCTCTTGCACGCCCAACGCGCCCGGAATGGCGAATCCAGCGCCGCGTATGGCCTGCCCCAGGCTTTCGAGCACAAACGCGTCGCGCCAGCTCACCGCCGTACCGAGGAATCGCGCGAGCAGAAAAACCTCGCCCGTCCCGACAATCCAACCCACCAGGCTCAATAAAAAGCTGGCCGTGACGGGTCCGTTGCGACGGTAGGTGGCCTGCACGGCAATATCGATGGCCTGTGCCTGCGCGACCCACTGCGACCAGTCTCGTTTGCGCGAAAATCGCCTTACCGCACCCATCAGTTTACTAAAAAGACCGCGCCTCTGAATCAGATAAAATCCGCCCACTTGAATCGCCAGAAAGGCGCTGGCAATGAGCGCGGCGCTGCGGAGCGCTGACGGCGAAAAACGACTCGTTTGCGTGCCGAGCACCACGACACCCAGCAAGGCAAAGGCAATTTGCGCGAATGTCTGCAACGTGGTGCTGACGGTAATGGCCGCGGCAGCTTCTTCCAGGGCCACGCCGCGCTGGGCCAAGTGCCGGGCCATGAGTACCGGACCACCGATTTGCCCGGCGGGCATCAGACTATTGGCGGATTCGCCCACCCAGCGGGCCAGCAATGAATCGCGCAGCGGACTGCGGCTCGAGCCGGGTTCGAGGAGCACGGCAATGGCCACCGCGTCGAGCACGAGCGGCAACAGGTGAAAGAGCGCCACCGGCAGTAATCCCCACCCCGCATGCGCAAGCGTTGCGAGGATCGCCGGCAGGTCCTGCGAGAGCAGCACGCCGACGAATAGCAGCACGCCGATGCTCAACAACCAACGCGCCGTCCTCGTCACTCGCCTCGTCCCAGGAAGCGATGAAACACCTGGCGAAAGCCGAAGTAGGCAAAGGCGTCTTTCATGTTGGAGATGAGGCGCCACCAAGGGTGCATGCGCGGGTCCGTCACATACTCGAACGTGAGCGAGATGCGGGTTTCACCCACGCGCGCAGGGCTGATGCGATGTCGCAGGGCGTCTCCATCGAAGAACACCAGACCCCCGGGCGGGATCTGCAGCGATCCGCAAGTCACTTCGGCCCCTTTCTCGCGTGTGTGCAGCTGATAATCCAGACGGCAGGAGGAATCGTCGACCAAGCCCAATAGCAGGGTGTAGCGCCGGCCGGCGTAGTAGGAAGTATCGTAGTGCCAGCCGATGTGATCGCCGGCGCGCGTGTAAAAATACAGAGCATAGGCGTGCGGGTCGTCGGCCGGCGAAAGTTGCAGGTGCTCTCCGGCCAATTGATCAAGCCATTGCCGGAGTGCCGCCGAGCGATAGAGATCGGCAATGACGGGCGCTCGCCTATCGATGGTATGACGGCTGACGCTGCCGCCCTGTTTGTGCCCCGGCAAGAAGTTGCGATTCACCGAGTCGCCGACGGCGGCCGCGGCGTCGATCAACTGCGCCGTGATCTCGCCGGGCAGGAAATTCTCAACATAGACAAAGGAGCCCTGCCTGGCATATTCGCTACGCAGACCCGACAGGTCGAGGGAATCCAATCGTGAAGCTAAGGCCGGCTCGCCGCCGGTTCCGGTTGCCGCCACGCTTACCGGGCGTCCCCACTCGCCGTGCCGCGATCTCGACGCATCACCCGTTGATAGTCAAAGACCACCCAAATGGCAAACAACGGCGCGCAGATCGCCGCCGCGAGCAGCAACGGCACCAGCGCGTTGCAGAGCGTCGCCAAGGGCAGCAGGTAGAGCACATCTTCGGTCTCGAAGCCGCCCAACGAAGCCTGCCGGGTCGCATCCTTGCCGAGCACCGCTTCGATGCGCATGCGAAGATAAAAAACCAGTGCCACCGCTGTTCCCGCCACGAGCCCCAGAATCGCAGGAGGGAGAAGCAGATCGATACCAGGCTTCGCCGCGATGCCGACGCCGATTGCGATGAATAGCAAGACAGTCACCGCGGCATCGCTGGCCAAGTCGTAAAGATGTCCGATCCGGCTGGTCTTGCCGCTCATGCGCGCCAGTTCGCCGTCGGTGTGGTCCAGAAAATTCGATACGATGAGCAGCAACGCGGCGAGATTGGACCAGCCATAGCTTCCCGGAACAAAAGCCGCGGCGGCCGCCAGCCCGACGCCCAAACGCAGGGTCGTCAAATGGTTGGGCGACACCCAGGTGTCGATGAGCGGCATCACCAGGCGACGCGCCAAACGGGCGTCCCAGGGACGTCTCGGGGCCGAGATCGGATTGGGTATCAGTTCGGGGTTTCGCATGAGCACATCGCGCAACTTATTTTACGTCAGATCGTGCTTCGTCATCAAAGTGAAATATCGGTGTGAGTAGCGCGCCGGCTATTTCATCGGCACGCCGCAGCGAGCCAGGACTGCGCGCAAATCCCTGATCGGCGGGAAGACCTCGTTGTTCCAGTCCGTACCCTGCGCATCGTGCGCCCTCTGCTCGAACTCCACGATTTCCTTGTCCTCGCGAAAAATGTTTTCCGTAAACCAAGTCACGAAAGGCCATACGACGTGGATAATTCCGGGGAAACTCGGCTTCTTCACCGAGAGGTAACCGTAGGTGCGATTGCTCCGCTGTTCTGGATCCAGCGGCGTGTAGCCCAGCCATACATCGAGAACCGGGTCGTCGGACGGCTTGATGTCCCGGCCGACCCATACCTTCAGGCTTTGCGTTGGGTAGTCGGTGCGTATGCGCATGTGATCGGAAAAATCTTTCTTGGCCTCGCCGCGCTTGCGCATGAGATCAACGATCACGTGCTCGCCGACGGAAGATTTCCCCTCGGTGCGGCTGAAACTGTATTCAACTTCCGCCCAGTTCTCGCCGTGATTTCGTCCCAGGCAGCGGGCTCGAATGGATCCCATCTGCTTGCGATGCATGAACTGATGATTCATGTCGAAAAGGTTTTCGTGCATGAAGGTGTAGTGACAGGCAACCTCACGGTTGAGCCGACGCGTCTTGTAGTCCTTGCGCTGCGATGAGCCGAGAGTCGATGGTGCGCGACTCTCCGCCAGGGTTACATCGCCCGGAAATACAAAAATCAAGCCATCGATTTCGCGTGCCGGATAGGCTCTCACGCCGGTTGGCAGCCGTTCCGGGCCAAGGTACGGGACGTTGATACATTTGCCCGTGCAGTTATAAACCCAGCCGTGATAGTGGCATTTCAGGTCATCGCCGCTGACGACTCCCAAATGCAGGGGAACCTGGCGGTGCGCGCAGCGATCTTCGAGCGCAAACACCTTGCCGCTCTTGCCGCGGTAGAGAACGATGGGATCAGCGGCGAAACGCCTGGCCAAAGTCTTGCCGGGTTGGAGTTCGTCCGACCACGCGAGCGGATACCACTGATCCGGGTGAGCGCCGATGCGGCGCAGGTCGATTGGGTTCGCGGCCCGCAGCATCGCCAAGTTCGAGCTTTCTTCGGACATGGGGGGATTCTACCCGTTCCCGCCCCGCCTGGAAGTGGCCTGATCGGCGCGAAGTGGCCAGATCGGCGCCGATATCAATGGAGGCTAAGGTCGGAATCGAACCGGCGTACACGGCTTTGCAGGCCGCTGCATGACCACTCTGCCACTTAGCCCAATAGAGCCGGCGCAAGTTACTGGTGAAGATAGGGATTGTCAATTCCAAGTCTGGGGGCCGAACTGCAAGGAATGGGCGCCTCCGCATGCTAGGTTGCAGTACAATCCGCTCGACTCCAAAAACAAAAACACAGGGAAGTCGTCATGAAAAGAATCCTCGTTTCCTGCCTTGCGTGCGTCGCCTTGCAGCTCTCGGCTTGCGCAACTCTGGAATCGGCCAAAGCACCGGACGCCAATTTGAAGGGGCTCAAGTCCTTCTATGTTGCGCAGGAAAGCGGCGATGACCACGGCATCGACAAGCTGATCGCGACCCGCTTGACGAGCATGGGCTATACCGCGACTTGCGGCGAGGCGCCGCAGCCGGCAAGTCGCGTCGATGCGATCGTCACCTATCAGGATCGCTGGATGTGGGACATCACCATGTACATGATCAAGCTCGATGTTCAGCTGCATGACGGCGAATCCGGCGCCGTTGTTGCACGGGCGCAGTCGATGCGGCCGTCCTTGCAACGCAAATCGCCGGAGAACATGGTGCAAGAAGTCATTGGGGAGATATTCAAATGAAAACAGCGGTTCGCAGACCTGTCATCTGGGCTCTATTGGTTTCCGCGGCACTGATCGGCGGCTGCGCGTCGGGATCGAAGCCCGATGCGATGGTCGCGCAGATCGTGGCGCCCGTGCACAAGCACGATGGCGACGTGTCGATAGCCGTATCCGGCGGCAAAGAGACGTCCAAGATGGGCGCATCGCAAATCTCCGACGACGCCTTTGCACAGGCCCTGCGCGAATCGATTGAAAGGGCCGGCCTTTTCAGCAACGTCGCGACGGATGGTGCCCGCTATCGCCTGACCAGCTTCATCGGCAAAGTGGACCAGCCCATGTTTGGTTTTTCATTCACCGTCAAAATGGAAGTCAGTTACGCACTCAAGGACACGAAATCCGGCAGCACCGTTTGGACCAAGGATATCAACAGCGAATACACGGCGACCGCAGGGCAAGCCTTCGCGGGGGTCGAGCGCCTGCGTCTGGCGAATGAGGGCGCGGCCAGGGAGAACATTCGCCTGGCACTCACCGAAATGGCGGCATTGACCCTATAGCGAATAAAATTTGGAGCGGGAAACGAGGCTCGAACTCGCGACCTCAACCTTGGCAAGGTTGCGCTCTACCAACTGAGCTATTCCCGCCTAAACAGAGGCGCAATTGTAGGGCCGTGCCGCTGGGAGTCAAGGAAAACTCGGTGCAGTGCGCCGCTAAAGCGTTGATTGGATGCGATTTTCGTGATGCATGGCAGCTACAGCCGCGAGCTGTCCCGCAGCTCGGGCCAGGCCAGACGCAAATAAAGAATCATCGACCATAGCGTCAGCACCGCCGCGATGGCCGTCAACACCACTCCCAGCTTGTAAATGGCTATGCCGAGCAGATTGTGATGAAACAACATCATCGACAGTCCGGTGATTTGCATGATGGTCTTGTACTTCGCCAACTGCGACACTTTGATCCGGCCGCGCGCGCCGATCTCGGCCATCCATTCGCGCAGCGCCGAGACCGCAATCTCACGGCCGATGATCACGATGGCCATGATCACGACAAACCAGCGCGAATCACCGCTCACGATGAGCACCAGCGCCACCGCGACGATCAGTTTGTCTGCCACCGGATCCAGAAACGCGCCGAGCCGCGAGGTCAATCCAAGCTTGCGCGCGAAATAGCCGTCCAGCGTATCGGTGATGCCGGCCAGCGCGAATCCCACACCGGCCGCGGGATGTGCCCACCAAAATGGCAGGTAATAGAGAACCACCACGCCGGGAATCATCAAAATGCGCAACCACGTCAACGTGTTTGGCAGATTGAAATGCGACCGGGGCCTAGCGTCCGGGATGGAGGTGTTCATAGATCACCTGGGCAAGCTCTCGCCCGAGGCCGCGGATTTGAGTGAAATCATCGATGCCTGCACGCAGTATCCCTTGAAGGCCGCCGAATTGCTTCAGCAGTTCACGCCGCTTTACCGGTCCCAAGCCGGGAATGGTTTCGAGTATCGATTGGTTGTGGCGTTTGGCGCGCTTGCGGCGATGCCCGGCAATCGCAAAGCGATGCGCTTCATCGCGCACGCGCTGAATGAGATGCAGCGCCCGGGAGTCCGGCGGCAGTATGATGGGGGTGTCCTGGCCCAGTAGGAATAGTTGTTCCTGGCCTGCGCGCCGATCGACGCCTTTGGCAACGCCGATCAGGGTTATTCCTCCTATTCCCAGTTCATCGAGCACCTTCGCGGCTTCGGCCAACTGTCCCTTGCCGCCATCAATGAGCAGCACGTCCGGCTTCACGGCCTCGCCGTCGCGCACTCGTTTATAGCGTCTGGTCAATGCCTGATACATCGCCGCGTAATCGTCGCCCGGCTGGATGCCGCTGATGTTGAAGCGCCGATAGTCGCTCTTCAACGGTCCTTCCACGCCGAACACGACGCAGGATGCCACCGTGTCCGTGCCTCCGGTGTGGCTGATGTCAAAACACTCCAGGCGACTGGGCGCCTCCTCCAGATCGAATGCCTCGCGCAAATCCTCCAGGCTGGATTCGATCCCGGCGCGCGCCAGCCGCCGCATGTTCAACGCCTGTTCTGCGTTGGTGTGCATCATTTCCAGCCAGCGCGCGCGGATACCCCGAACGGAGGTACAAATGCGCACCTTGTGCGACAGGCGCTGTGCCAGGGTTGTCTCCAACAACTGCATCTCGTCGAAGTCCTGCTCCACGATGATCTCCGCCGGCGCGTCGCGCTCCAAATAGTACTGCATGACAAAGGCCGCGAGGACCTCCGGCAGCTCGGCAAACGGCGCCTTGGGGAAAAACGTCGTGCTGCCCAGGCTGCGGCCGGCGCGGACAAACATCAACGCCACGCAGTACTCGCCGTTGGCGGCGGCAATGGCGATGACGTCCGCATCATGATCCGCGCCCGCGGTCACGATTTGCTGGGCCTGGATGACTTTGAGCTTGGCGAGCTGATCGCGCAGCTGCGCCGCTTCCTCGAAATCCAGGCGTTCGGCGGCCGCGTCCATGCGACGGCCAAGCTCCTCGCCTACCTCATCGTTGCGCCCTTCGAGCACCTTGATGGCCGCATTCACATCCCGCGCATAGTGATCCTTGGAAACCAGACCGACGCAGGGTGCCGTGCAGCGCTGGATTTGGTATTGCAGGCAGGGCCGCGAGCGGTTCGCAAAATAAGTATCGTCGCAATTGCGGATGCGAAACAGCTTCTGCAGCTGCTGCAGCGTGTCGCGCACGGCGCCGGCCGAGGGGTAAGGACCGAAATACTTTCCCGGCTCCTTGCGCGAACCGCGGTAGAAATTCAGGCGCGGAAACTCGTGATTGGTCTCCAGATGCAGGTACGGGAAGCTCTTGTCGTCGCGCAAGACCACGTTGAACCGCGGGCGATGCTTCTTGATGAGGTTGTATTCCAGCAGCAACGCTTCGGTGTCGGAGTTGGTGATGGTCACTTCCATGCCCGCCGTCTTGGCAATCAGCGCCTGGACCTTGGGCTGCACGTTGCTCGGCTGAAAATACGATGCGACGCGGCTCTTGAGATTGCGCGCCTTGCCCACGTAGAGGATCTGGCCCTCGGCATCCAACATGCGGTAGACACCGGGGCGGCCTGGAAGGCTGTCGACGAAAGCTCTCGCGTCGAAGCGCTCGGAGAGCGCCGCCGGCAGGTGCTCCGAACCGCTATTCACGACTGCCACGTGGGGCCTGCGCCAGGGACCTTGCCTTCTCGATCACCGCTTCGAACATCTCCGTGGTCAGCCGCCGCGTCTGGGTGTTGTAGCGGCTGCAGTGATACGAGTCGAGCAGCAGCCGGCCATCGCCCAGGGCGTGCTGCGCGCCGTGCGCAAAGCCGAATTTGCCGGCGGGCAGGCCATAGGCGCGAAGCACGGCTACATGCGCGATCGCGCCGAGCGCCAGAATCACACGCGCATTCGGACTTTGCTCAAGCTCGGCGCGCAAGTAGGCATTGCATTGCTTGACTTCGGCAGGGAGCGGCTTGTTGGCCGGCGGCAGGCACTTCACGGAATTGGTGATTCGTGCGTCCAAGAGTTGCAGGCCGTCATCGGCGGCAATCGAGTGCGGGGCGGTGGCGAGCCCAAATTTGTACAACGTGCGGTATAGCAATATGCCCGCGTGATCTCCGGTGAAGGGCCGACCGGTTCGATTGGCGCCGTGCATGCCGGGCGCGAGGCCCACGAGAACGATGCGCGCGCTCGGGTCGCCGAACGGCGGAACCGGCCGGCAGTAGTAGTGGGGTTCCTCGACGTGGACGGTATCCAGAAACGCCGCAAGGCGCGGACAACGCCTGCAATCAACATCAAAAATTGGGTTCATCTCGAGAAGGTTTATCACAGGCTGAGCGCAAAGAAAAAACGGGCTACGCGGATCACCGCGTAGCCCGCCATCGATCGCGCTTGGACTTTGGACTAACCCGAGCGCAACTGAACCTGGCCCAGAAGGCTTTCAAACCCTGTCAGACCCCCGCTACGGAGGAAAGATTCCTCGCACTCGCCAAATTCAGTCTTGGCTCCGAACTTAAGCGGCTTTGGGCGCCCTAAGGCTCGGCTGCGGGGAAGGTTCGACACGCAGAATAGCACCTGACGGCACCTGGGCAAGCCGGGTTTTTAAAAACTGCCGCCCGATCGCGCAACAAATTCGCGCTGAATACCTTAACTTATTGATTTATTTACTTTAATGCCCAGAAACCGCCAGAATTGGCGTCGTTCATATCTCTGTAATAAAGGCGCCGCTCGACCGGTCTTAAAGGGCCCCTGAATTCCTTGCCGTAAGCAGCATCTTCATGCCATGGCGGGCGCGAAGCGTAATTAGGCCCTGGGGTTCGACCGGATGGCCGGGCACCACCCGGAGGCTGTAGCGCTGCCCCAGGGTCGCAAGCAGGATGGTGGCTTCCGCGAGTGCGAAAGCGGCGCCGATGCAGATGCGCTTGCCCCCGCCGAACGGCAGATAGGAAAAGCGCGGACGCGCCGCGACGCGCTCCGGAGAAAAGCGCTCCGGATCGAAGCGACCCGGGTTATCCCAAAGTTTGAGGTGACGGTGCAGGACCCAGGGCGAGATCAGGATCGTCGAGCCCTTCGGAACCCGCTTGCCCGCCAACGTATCATCCGCGATGGCTTCGCGACCGATGGTATGCACGGGCGGATAAATCCGCATCGACTCCTCAACGACCATGCGCGCATAAGTGAGCTTGCCCAAGTCCTCATGTGTGGGCGCACGGCCGCCGAGCACGGAATCGAGTTCGGCATGCAGCTTCGATTCGACCTCCGGATGTTGCGACAAGAGAAACCAGGTCCAAGTCATCGCCATCGCGGTGGTTTCGTGCCCGGCCAGGAATATGGTGATGACGTGGTCACGCACCTCTTGTGCGCTCATGCCCCCGCCGGTTTGCTCATCGCGAGCCGCGATCAGCCTCGCCAGCAAGTCCTTGGGATAGGCTCCAGGATCGCGGGTACGCTCTTCGATCAGACGATCGATTACCTGGTCGAACTCGCCCAGCGTGCGTTGCGCGACTTTATTTCGCGGCAACGCTGCAATCCATCGCGGCCAGCCCAGCATGTCCATGATGTTCGGGCGCATCTCGGCCTGGTAGCGCCCGGCGCTGCGCCCCATGATGGTGACGATGTCGTCGGAATCGCTTGAAAACATCGTGCGCGAGATGATGTTGAGCGTCACTTCCATCATGGCGGTGGAGACATCGACACCGCTCTGAGCGGGAACCTTGGCCCACTCCGCCAGCAGGTCTTCGGCAGCGTCCGTCATGATGGGCGCGTAAGCGGCGATGCTGCGATGATCAAAGGCTGGGGACATGGCGCGGCGGTGCTGCCGCCAAGTCTCGCCTTCCGATGTGATCAAACCTTTGCCAAGACCCGGTTCAAGAATTCGGCGTGTGAGTTCCGTCTTTTGATAGTTTGCCGCATTGTCGATCAAGACGTGTTTGATTGCCGCCGGATCGTTGAGCACGAATAGGCGCCGCCCAAAAATCCTCCGCTCCACCATGTCGTTCTCGAACGCCTCCTGAGCGAAGGAGTCGATCGCACTGCCACGCAGCGCGCGTGCAAACTCCAAGAAGGACAAGCGACGCGTGGGCGGTACGGGCGCCGGCAGAACGGGCGCAGAAACGGAATTGTTCAGGGTGGTCATGCTCGCAATCTAGCATGCCTGGTCAGCTCGGCCGCGACCCCAAAGACTTATGTCTCATCGGGTGATTTTGTGGTGATGTACATGGCATCTAAAATGAGCATAAACAATGTATTACGAGATATTAGTATAATATAGTTTAGATTAATTTCTGCATCCGTCCCATGGTCGGCCACGTGTGAAACTGTCGGGATATTCATCCCGTTCTCCGACGCGGCGGAGGATAATCTACGCATGAACAAGGAACGTGATTTGCTGCCCTGGATCATTGCCGGCCTGTCCGCTACGGCCGCTGCCGTCGCATTCACGGCGATTTCTACCAACAGAACACCGAGTCAGAACGTGCCGCCCGCACCGCTCGTCGCGTCGCAGCCGCTCTCCTCGTCGGCCCCAACATCGCCGGCGCCGGTATCCCCAACGCAGGCTGTCGCGGCGCCCGAATCGCCAGGTGTATCGGTACCCGTCGCCACACCAGTCTCCGAGCCTGACGCGGCGCAGGTGTCCGCTGCGCCTCCCAGGCAAGCAGCCGTCCAGCCGGAGACACAGGCTGGGCAGATTTGGGTCTGCACCACGAACGGCGTAAAGACTTTTTCCAACAACCCCTGCGGCGAGAAATCGACACTGCTTGATGTGGGTCCGATCAACACCATGAATGCCCTACCTCTGAATCGTAACCCTCGCGGCTACGGGTCGGAGCCGCGCTACGCCCCTGCGTACAACGATCAGGCCCCCACCGAGGATTATTCCGAACAATATGGTTCGGAAGCGGGCGCAACCTCCTACACGATCGTGCAGGGGTTGGCATTCGTACCCCGAAGGCGCGCAGAACACCCGCATCGGCCGCCCTATCAACAGCATCACAACCCGATGCCGGTGCGGCACTACTAGAGCTTGAGCTTGCGCGCCATCGCAGCATGCTCGGCCGCTTAGTCGCCCCCGTATTGCTCGCGTTATGCGCCTCCGCGAAGGCGCAAACGCCGCCCACCGCGGCGCCCCAGTCGCATCTCGAGAGCATCACCGTAGAGGCCGCAAGGCATCGCGAGCTCATCGAGCGCCAGGTGAGATCATTCGTCGCAAACCTTGCCTTCAAACCGTACGATTCCCCCCTGGCACGCTGGCAAACCGTCGCGCCAATCTGCCCGCTCGTGGCCGGCCTGTCTCGCGAAGACGGCGAATTCATATTGATGCGGGTGTCAAAAATAGCGGCAACGGCCGGCGCGCCCTTGGCAGGTGAGCATTGCAAGCCCAACTTGTACATCGTCGTCAGCGCGGATCCTGACGCGTTGCTCAAGGCTTGGAGCCGGCGCGACGTTTGGATGTTCGGCGATGAGCCCGAACAAGGAGGAACCAGGATCCGGAAATTTCTACATGCAAACAGCCCGATTCGCGCTTGGTACAACGCTGAGTTGTACAGCGCGGAAGGCATACCTCGGGGCAATGGCGAAGCACGCAGCAATGCCAACGTGGTAATGACCGGTCACGCGGAGGCGACGCGGCTGGTATTCAATGACACGCGAGATCTGACTTCCGTATTGATCATGGTTGATGGACAGCGCGCGAAGGGTGTTAATTTCGGTCAGTTGGCGGCATATATCGCACTGATCGGGCTGGCGGAAATTCGATCGGAGGCCGATCCGGCGGATGCGCCGACGATTCTGCACCTCTTTTCCAGCCCTGAAACGGACCGGCCGGCCGGTTTGAGCATGTGGGACGAAGCCTTCCTCAAGGCGCTTTATCACACCAGACACAATGACAAACAGCAGCTCGCGGAGATGAAGACCGCGATGGTGCAAGACATCGCGCCACAATAGACGTGTGCACACGATCGCGCCTTGACCGGCACGCCGAATGTTGGGAACCTAGCCGGCGGGGAGGACGCATGGCTAAAAGCGCAAATTATTCCGGCGAGCTGCGGCGGCCCGCCGGCATGGCAGTCATTCTGGTATTCACGCTGCTCTCGATCTCCCACGCCGCGGATACGCCGCCGGCCGGCGACGCTTCGAAATCCAGCGTCGACTCGACCACGGTCCAGGCCCCGCGGGATCGCGCAACCATCGAGCGCAATGTGAGGACATTCGTCAATGCCATTGCCGTCAAGCCAGGGGATGAATCTCTGGCCCGCTGGCAGCTTCAAATTCCTCTCTGTCCGCTGGTGGCGGGCATGCCCAGTAGCGACGGCGAATACGTGCTGTCGCGCATTTCTAAAATTGCAACCGCTGCCGGCGCCCCGCTGGCGCCTGCTCATTGCAAGGGAAATTTCTATGTTATCGTGACCTCCGACCCGGATGGCGTAATCCGGGCGTGGATGAAGCGCGATGTCCGAATGTTTGGGGACGAGACCGATCAGGGGGGGGCGAAGATCCGTGAATTCTTGGCCGACCGCCCGGTACGTGTCTGGTACAACACGGATTTCTATGAGCTGGATGGGACGCCGCTCGGCAACAACGGCGGCGTCAGCGCTGACGGCCGCACCAACCTGAGTGCCCGGGCCACAAAAATCGAGATCAACAGTTATCGAGCGCTGTCCTCGGTCATCGCGATCGTTGATGCGCGGCGTATGAAGGATGTCTCATTCGGTCAAGTGGCAGCCTATGTCGGCATGGTCGGGCTCGCGCAAATTCGACCCGAGGCGAATGTTACCGACGCACCGAGCATCTTGAATCTTTTTGCGGGCCCGGGCAAAGCTCCCCCCGCATTGACGGCCTGGGACGAAGCCTTTCTCAAAGCGGTGTACGGCACGCGCATCACCGACAGAGCCCAACTCGCCGAGATCAAAACCGCGATGGTGCAAGACGTCGCCCCCTGACGCCAAGACGGTCGCACTGGTGACGGGCGCGTCGCGCGGCATTGGTCGCGTCATCGCCTTGCAGCTGGCGCAGCGCGGTGTGCGCGTGGGGCTTCACTATCGCAATAATCGCGAAGCGGCCGCGGCAAGTCTCGGAAGCCTTCCCGGCACGGGACACGCGAGCTTCGATGCGGACCTGTCGGATCAGTCGGAGGCGAGCCTGCTCTGGCAACGCGTCACCGATTCCCTTGGCCCCGTCGATATCCTCATCAACAATGCCGGGCTCTACGTCTTTCACCCGCCGCTCAAGACCGCTTACGGCAACTGGCAATCGGCGTGGCAGTTGACGCTCGCGACCAACCTCGCCGCGCCGGCGAATCTGTCGGTGCTCGCCGCGCAGAGCATGGCGGCCCGTGCCCCGCTGCAACGCGGAGACTTCGGGCGCGGCCGCATCGTCAATATTTCCTCGCGCGGCGCATTTCGCGGTGAACCCGATGCGCCTGCCTATGCCGCCAGCAAAGCCGGCCTCAACGCCCTTTCGCAATCCCTGGCCAAAGCACTTGCGCCGGATGGCGTGTATGTCTACTGCATTGCCCCGGGCTGGGTGGAAACGGACATGGCCACCGATCATCTCGAAGGCCCTGAGGGCCCCGCAATTCTCGCGCAACATCCCTTGGGGCGCGTGAGTCGAAGCGATGAAATCGCCAATGCCGCCGTCTACTGTGCGCTCGATGCGCCCGCTGCGATGACCGGGTGCGTGATTGACGTCAACGGCGCCAGCTATCTGCGAACCTAAGAGGCTGCCTGTCGAGCGCCGCGGCCGTATCACTCAGGCAGCTGTCCTCCCAACAAGCCGCTGAGCGTCACGGACCCGGTGAGATCAAGATAGACCAGCAGGGGCAGCAGCAACAGCAGGATGATCGCGCTGATACGCGCTGTGCGCGCCGCCCAGGCAGACTTGCTATTTTTCGCGCATCGGTAGCTGCCGACGATGACGTAGACGGTGAAGATCACTCCAAGAATCGTATAAGCCCGCATGACGAATTGATTCTCTGGATTGAGAAACAATTCGAGCGAGCCATACAACAGGGAGCCGAGGCCGCCGTACAGCCAAATGACCCTGGAAAGCGAAGTCTTCCCTTCCAAGGGCTGCTTGACGAATTCCGTGATGCTCACGCGCGGCCCTGTGGAATACCCAGACTGGCCCTTAAGCCGCCGGCCGCGGCATCTTGCCAATGCGGTGACCTGCTCCCGCGCGCCGCGCGATCAACATGGCAAGTTCCAGCGCTTGCTCGGCATTCAAGCGCGGATCGACTTGGGATTTGTAGGCGCGCGCAAGATCGGCCTCGGTCAAGCCTCGGGCCCCGCCGACACACTCGGTGACATCCTCGCCGGTCAACTCGATGTGCACGCCCCCGAGCATCGAGCCCTCCTCACCGTGAATTCGAAACGCCGCTTCGACTTCGCTCAATATATTGTCGAAGCGCCGTGTCTTGATGCCGCCCGCCGTGGTTTCAGTATTGCCGTGCATGGGATCGCACACCCATAGCACCTGCGAACCGGTGGCGCGGACCGCACGGATCATATCGGGCAATCGCTGTTCGATATCCTTGACCCCGAAGCGATGAATAAAAGTCAGGCGGCCGGGCTGATTTTGCGGATTGAGCACCTGAATCAGCTCTTGCAGCCACTCGGCGCTCATCGAGGCGCCCACCTTCACGCCGATCGGGTTGGAAATACCGCGAAAATATTCGACATGGGCGCCGTCGACGTTCGCGGTACGCATGCCAATCCATGGCATGTGCGTCGACAGGTTGTACCAGCGCTTCTGACGTTCGATATAACGCGTCTGCGCCTGCTCCGAGAGCAGATGCAATCCTTCGTGGCTGGTGTAGAAGTCCACGCGCGTTGCCGCATGTACGCGCTGTCCGCTCATCGATTCGAAAAAATCCATCGACTCAGCGATCGAATCGACGATTTGTTGATACGCCTCGCGCAGCGGCGCGTGCCGCAAGAAACCCAGGTCCCAGTATTCCGGGTGATGCAAATCGGCAAAGCCGCCATCGATCAGCGCGCGCACAAAATTGAGCGTCAACGAAGCCCGCTCATAGCCGCGCAACAAAAGCTCCGGGTCCGGCTCGCGCTCCGCCGAGCTGAAGCCGGGACGATTGACGTTATCGCCGCGATACGTCGGCAGGGTCACGCCCGCTCGCGTCTCGGTATCCGCGGAGCGCGGCTTGGCGTACTGGCCGGCAAATCGGCCGACGCGGACGATGGGCATCTTCATGCCCTGCAGCAAAACCAAGCTCATTTGCAGCAGGATCTTCAAGCGCCGTGCGATGTTGTCCGACTCACAGTCCTCGAAGCTTTCCGCGCAATCTCCGCCCTGCAGCAGGAATTGTTCGCCGCGCTGCGCCTGCGCGAGCTTCGCGGTAAGCGCCTCGATTTCCCACGAGACGACCAGCGGTGGCAGCCGGCTCAAGGCCGCAACGGCACGTTCCAATGCGGGTGCGTCGGCATATTTGGGCTGCTGGGCCGCGGGACGGCCCTGCCAGGTCGCCGGATGCCAGTTGGTCAAGGCGGGAGTGTTCGACATGGCAAGGATGCTAGCGTTGTACGCCAACCCAAGTCAAAATGCGGCCCCCTCACCTATTGAGCGTTGGTATGGCAATCGAGACTCGAATTTTGAAGCACAGCAGCAAGCCGCTCGAATCCCTGGGGCTTGGGAACATCAATGCCGGCGTTTGGTCCGGCAGTCATGGCTGGAGCACCGACACAACTGGCCCATTGATCGACTCGATCAATCCGGCGAACGGTCAGCGCCTGGCGCAGGTGCGCGGTGCAACGTGCGCCGACTACGAACATGTCATGACTGCGGCGGTAGCGGCGGCCGCGGCTTGGCGGAACGTTCCTGCGCCAAAGCGCGGCGAGGCCGTGCGTCAGCTCGGCGAGGAGTTGCGCACTTATAAAGATGCGCTCGGCAGCTTGGTGTCGCTGGAAAACGGCAAGATCAAGGCTGAAGGCGATGGCGAAGTGCAGGAGATGATCGATATCGCCGATTTCGCGGTGGGACAATCGCGCATGCTCTACGGCAATACCATGCATTCGGAACGCGCGCAGCATCGCATGTACGAGCAGTGGCACCCGCTGGGCGTGGTGGGCGTTATCTCGGCGTTCAATTTTCCGGTCGCCGTCTGGGCGTGGAATGCATTCTTGGCCGCAATCACCGGCAATGCCACCGTCTGGAAACCCTCTCCCAAAACCTCGCTGTGCGCGCTCGCCGTGCAGCACATTTGCAATCGCGTCCTGCAGCGCCTCGCCCTACCACCGATATTCCAGGTCTTTATCGATGCCGGCACCGAGCTTGCGGGCCGGTTTGTCGACGATCGGCGCGTCGCTCTGGTGTCTTTCACCGGATCGACCCACGTGGGTAGGCAAATCGGCGTGCGCGTCGCGCAGCGTCTTGGCAAAAGTCTGCTGGAGCTGGGGGGCAACAACGCCCTGATCGTCGATGAACACGCGAATTTGGACCTGGCGGTGCCCGCCATCGTCTTCGGCGCCGTGGGAACCGCCGGTCAGCGTTGTACGACCACGCGACGAGTTCTCGTGCATCGCTCACGCGCTGCGGAACTGGAGCGGCGCTTGATCGCCGCCTACGCTCAGGTGCGCATCGGCGATCCGCTCGACCCTGACACCCTCATGGGACCCCTGATCGACCAGGGCTCCGTGGCGCGCTACTCCACGGCCATCGCCGCGGCGCAGTCCGAGGGTGGACAAGTGCTGTGCGGCGGCAGGGTGTTATCGCGACCGGGTAATTTTGTGGAACCGACCATTGTTCGCGCCAACGGCGGCATGGCGGTGGTGCGCACCGAAACATTTGCGCCGATTTTGTACCTCATGAGCTTTGAAACGCTCGACGAGGCGCTGGCACTGCAAAACTCCGTGTCCTACGGTCTGTCATCGGCGATATTTTCCGACAGTCTGCAGGCCACTGAACGCTTCTTGTCAGCGGGCGGTAGCGACTGCGGCATTGCCAATGTCAATCTGGGCACCTCTGGTGCGGAAATCGGCGGCGCCTTCGGCGGCGAGAAGGACACAGGCGGCGGGCGCGAGGCGGGCTCTGATTCGTGGAAGGCGTATATGCGGCGCCAAACCAACACCATTAATTGGAGCGGACAAATGGCGCTAGCGCAGGGAATCCGCTTCGACGTGTAGGAGCCGTTCATTCCACTTGGCCCGCGGCCCTTGAGGTGCAGGTAGGAACAAGCCGCCTACCGCCGCAACCAAGATTCGATTTCCGCGGCGCGCTGTTCCAAGCGCGCCGCGGAGATTGGACCCAAGGTTTTCAATTCCTGCGCGTATAGAGAAACGCGGTATTCCTCAATCCAGAACCGCAATTCAACGAGCTTCGGCGTCCAGCGCAATTCAGCATCCAGCCGTCTTTCCAGCTCCTGATAGCGCGCCGTCCACAGCCCGAGCTCAGGCGCGATATGCTTGGGTTCACTGCCGCGCACCGTGTTGCGCTGCCATCGGCGCAGCTCCGCTTTGAGATAACGCGGCAATTGACGCAGCCAATCCGCCGATACTGTTTGGACAGTGGCCCCGTCCAAAAGCCGCTGCAAATGAAGGCGGGTTTCCTCGGCAGGCTCAGCCAGCAACCGGACGCGGACGTCATCGAGCGCCCGCCGCACTTCCGCGGCCTGCTCGAGCCAGCCTGCGATCATCGCGTTGGACTCGTCAAGGCAGGGGTACAACCGTTCGCGCCCACGATCAACGGCGGCCTCGAACTCAGCACGTGTGCGGGGTGGCACGTCTTCCGCGAAGCAGGCGTCGCGAAATGTCAGCTGCAACAGAGTGTCGATCAATGTATCGCTGCTGAGGTACGGGCTGGCGCTCAATAACAGCTTATCTAAACTCGCAGCGGATTTTGCCAGCTCCCGTGCCTGACGCTCCTGCATGGTGCGGGCCAGCCGCACCGCGCCGTCCCGCCACCGGTGCTGCGCCTCCTCGGCCGACCATTCGTACTGCACGCGCAGCCCCGCGTCCGGCTGCACAGGTGAGTCCCGTTGCATCAGGGTGGGAAACACCGAAAGCGTGCCTTGCTCCAAGGCCAGGGGCATGCGCCCGGGCAATTCGTCGAGTTCGAATCGACGCCAGCTCCCCAGAACACCGAAAGCCGCCCGCGCATGACTCTCAAGCTGCGCTCGGCCGGCGGCTGCGCATTCGCGCCGCAATTGCGCCAGGTCCGTGCCGCGCGCAATTTCCCTGCCGTCTTGGGTGACCGTCAATTGCGGCGTCAAATGAGCCGGCACTGCCTTGGGATCGAATCGAATCAGCGATTCCGGGATGCCGCGTTTTTCCTGCAGCCACGCTTTCAATTGCTCTGCGTCGGCCGTCGCCCCATGCGACTCGGCGAGAAACTGCGCCGCCGTTGCCGCCACCGGAATCAAGCTGCGGCGCGCGTCCTTGGGCAAGGAACGCAACAGCGCCTCGATGCGCGGTGCGGCCAACCCCGGAATGGCGGCATCAATCATCGCTCGAGTCAGTCCGGGCAATGCCAGCAGCGGTACTTTCAAGTTTGCGCCGTCCTGCGCGTCGCCGGGCGCAAAGTGATATTCCACGGGCACCGTGAGTGCATCGACGCGTGTGTGTTCCGGAAATTGCGCCAATGCCTCTGGCTGCGGCAAGCGCGCAAAAATACGCGCCGGCGTCAATGTCAGCGCCTCGCGCTGCGCCGGCGACAGGTGTCGGCTGAAATGCTCCAAGGGGGCGTCACTCGACACCTGACGCGGGAGGTGTTGGTCATAAAAATCGACGAACGCTTCGGCCCCCTGCACCAGGTCGCGGCTACGCAGGCGATCCTCCATCTGCTGTGCCTGGCGCAGCGCAGCGTCATTTGCCATGAGCCACTCCGGCCGCTGCCGCAACCGCTGATACACCAATGCCTCCCGCGCAAAAATCCGCCGCGACTCCTCCGGAGCGATGGGACCATAGTTCACGAGGCGGCCGGCGCTTAGGATGAGCCCCAGAAAACCGCTGCGTTCACGCGCGACCACCTGCTCGCGCGATTCATCCCAGTCCGGCTCGAGATATTCACGCTTCACGAGATGCGAGGCTGCGGTTTCGATCCACATCGGCTCGACCTCGGCAACGCGCCGCGCGAATACGCGCGAGGTCTCGACGATGCTGGCGGCCATGACCCAGCGCGGGCGGCGCCGAGACAGCGGCGAGCCCGGGAAGATATGGAAATGCACACCACGCGTTCCCAGGTAGGCGCCGTCCTCGCCGCGCGTTCCGACCATGGTGCAAAAGCCGGCCAACAATGAACGATGCACCCCGGTGTAGCTCGCTTTGGCCCTCTGCGCCTCAAGCCCGAGGTCGCGCGCTCGATCAACCACCTGGCTGTAGACATCCTCCCACTCGGACAGCCGCAGTACGGACAAGCGATGTTCCTTGCACCAGCGGCGCAATTCGCGCCGCGGTCCTGCCCGCACGGTGCGGTATGCGCGCCATAACTTGAGCAGCGCCGAGAATTCCGACTTGTTGTCATCGAAGGCGGCGCCTTCCGGCGGGTCATCGCCGAGACGAACATCCGGCACGCTCAGGCCCGAGACGATGGCAAGCAGTTCGCTCTCAGCGTGAAAACGCTTGCTCTCCAGCAGGGCTCGGCTCAGTCTTGGGTCAAGCGGCAGGCGGGCCATGGCTCTACCACGGCGCGTGATGCGACGATCGTCATCGAAGGCCTGAAGCTCCTGCAAAAGGCGATAGCCATCGTTGAGCGCGCGCGAATCCGGCGCATCGATGAAAGGAAAATCCTCCGCCTGCCCCAATCCGTCCGCAGCGAGGCGCAGCAGCAATGCCGCGAGGTTGGTGCGCAGGACCTCCGGCTCCGTGAACGCCGGGCGCTGCTCGAAATCCTCTTGACTGTACAGACGCATGCACAGGCCGGCAGCGAGCCGGCCGCAACGGCCTTTGCGCTGATCGGCGCTTGCGCGTGAAACCGGCTCGATCGGCAGGCGCTGCAGCCGGTTGCGTACGCTGTAGCGGCTGATCCGCGCCAATCCGGAGTCGATGACGGCGCGGATGCCGGGCACGGTTATCGAGGTCTCGGCCACGTTGGTCGACAACACGATACGCTGTCGCGAGCCGCGCTGAAAAATCTTGCTCTGCTGCTCCCACGAGAGCCGCGAATACAGACTCAATACCTCGACGCGCTCCTGCAGTTCTCGCTCCAACAGTTCGCCGACGTCGCGAATCTCGCGCTCGCCCGGAAGAAAAACCAGTACGTCGCCGTTGCCGATGGCGCCGGGTTCGGTGGCGATTTCCAGGTACGCATCGAGCACCGCCACCGGCAGATCCGGATCCCCGTCGGCGTCGCCGGACTGCCGATAGCGCACTTCGATGGGGTAGCTGCGGCCGCTGACCGTGATGATTGGCGCGTTGTCGAAAAACTGCGCCACTCGCTCCACATCAAGGGTCGCCGAGGTCACGATGAGTTTCAGATCCGGTCGGCGCGGCAGCAGGCGCTTGAGCACGCCCAGCAACAAATCAACATTGAGAGTGCGCTCATGCGCCTCGTCAACGATCACGGTGTCGTAGCGGCGCAGCTGCGGGTCGGACGCCAATTCCGCGAGTAGCAGGCCGTCCGTCATGAGCACGAGGCGCGTCGCGTCCGATACCTGATCCGCAAAGCGCACCCTGAACCCCACGCTGCGGCCCACGGGCTGGCCCAATTCCTCCGCCACGCGCGCGGCCAGTGCCCGCGCAGCCAGGCGTCGCGGCTGCGTATGGGCGATCAGTCCTGCCACCCCTCGACCCAGTTCGAGGCAGTACTGCGGCAACTGCGTGCTCTTACCGGAACCCGTGTCTCCGGCGACAATGAGCACCTGCTGAGCGCTCAGCGCCTGCAAGATCGCTTCGCGCTCCGCCGTGATGGGCAGTTCAGGATCGTGTTTGAAGACCAACTGCGGCGTCGCGCGGGACGCCGTGCGCCGCGCCATGTTCTCATCGATCATCGCTTACTCGCCACGCTTGACGGCTTGCCAGAGGCCCTCCTGGGCCGCGAGATCCAACTCCGAGAACACCTGACCGCGCTGTGCCGCCAGCGATTCCATGCCGCGAAAGCGACGTTCAAATTTTGCGTTGGCGGCGCGCAGGGCCGCTTCGGCGTCGATATCCAGCTTGCGCGCCAGATTCGCGGCGGCAAACAACAGATCGCCAATTTCCTCAAAGATCTCGGGCGAGGCCTGTTGTGAGCTGCTCGAGGCCGCGCGCACCTCGGCCAGTTCCTCGTCGACCTTGTCGGCGCACTGGCCCGCGTGCTCGAAATCAAATCCGACCCGCGCCGCCCGCTTGCTCAATTTGTAGGCTCGCAACAGGGCCGGCATGGCGTTCGGTACGCCGTGCAAGGCCGACACGTCCGCCGCGCCACGCTCTTGCGCTTTGATGTCCTCCCAGGCGGAGCTTTGTTCTGCGATGCTCAAGGGACCATCGTCGGCAAACACATGCGGATGGCGCCGCGTGAGCTTGTCGCAAATCGCCGCAACGACGGCTTCGAAATCGAACTGATGCGCTTCGCTCGCCATCTGCGCATGGAACACAACTTGGAACAACAGGTCTCCGAGCTCGTCCTTCAGACTGTTCAGATCGCCGCGTTCGATCGCATCGGCGACCTCGTACGCTTCTTCGACGGTATAGGGCGCGATGCTCGAGAAAGTCTGCTGACGGTCCCAGGGGCAGCCGTCGCGCGCCCGCAGGCGCGCCATGATCGCCAGCAGTTCGTCCATGCGCGAACTCATTGTGCCGCCGGGGCGCGAGATTGCAGCCGCCGCCTCAAGGTCATCAGCATCCCTGCCGTGGCACCCCAGATATTGCGCTCGCCGTAGGGAATATCGTGAATATCGATCGTCAACTCGCCGATTTTGCGCTGGCGAAATTTATGGTTGGCGGCATCCAAAATGTAATCGAGCGGCACCTCGAAGACGTCGTGGACCTCTGCGGCGGCCACGTTGAGTTGGTAGCGGGGATTGACGAAACCGACCACCGGTGTCACCCGAAACCCCGAAATCACCACATGGTCCGGCAAATAGCCTGCAAATTCCACCAGCTCGGAGCGAAGACCGATTTCTTCAAATGTCTCACGCAATGCGGCGTGCCAGGCATCGCGATCCTGCGGTTCAATCCGGCCGCCGGGAAAACTGATCTGACCGGCATGATCCTTCAGCGTCGTCGCGCGCTGCGTGAGCAACACAGTCATGCCCGAATCCCGTTCCACCAGAGGCACCAGCACTGCGGCCGGCGTGCGCCGCGTCGGCAAGGTGGCGCGAACGCGCGCGGCAACGTCAGGCGGCGCCGCGGCCAGCCACTGCATGTCTTCGTCCGGTGTCGAAGGCGCAGTATCTAGCGCATTGCGGATATGCTGTTTGGTATAGAGCGGGTCCATCGGCGAATTTTAGCTGCCTGCACCCTTGATGCCTCCCTCGGTGAGGGATTTTGGATCCAATAGCCGCCGCAATTCGTCGACTCCCAAGTCGGTCATTTCCGCGGCTACCTCCAGAATCGGCCGCCCTTCCCGGTAGGCCTTTTTTGCAATCGCCGCGCCCTTTTCGTAGCCGATGATCGGATTCAGCGCGGTCACCAGAATGGGGTTGCGTGCCAGCGCGTCCTGAATTTGCTCGCGATTCACGCTAAATCCTGCGATCGCATTGTCCGCCAGATTGCGGCTGCCGATCGCCAGCAATTCCACGCTCTGCAAAAGATTGTAGGCGATCACCGGCAGCATGACATTCAGCTCGAAGTTTCCCGACTGGCCCGCCAGCGTAATCGTCGAGTCGTTGCCGATGACTTGCGCCGCGATCATCGTCACGGACTCGGCCACCACCGGATTCACCTTTCCCGGCATGATGCTGCTGCCGGGCTGCAGCGCCGGCAGCGCGATTTCCGACAATCCCGCCAATGGACCGCTGTTCATCCAGCGCAAATCGTTGGCGATCTTCATCAGGCTGACGCTCAGGACCTTGAGCTGACCCGAGAGTTCCACCGCGGTATCCTGACTCGACAACGCCTCGAAATAGTTTTCACTGGGACGAAAGGCGATACCGGTAAGCTCTGCCAAATGCCGCGCAAATACGGCGCCAAACTGCGGCCGGGCGTTGATGCCGGTGCCTACTGCGGTTCCACCCTGAGCCAATGCGTGCAGCCGCGGGGTCACCGCCGCCAGGCGCGCTTCGCATGCGGCGATCTGCGCCTGCCAGCCGCCTAGCTGCTGGCCTAAGGTGATGGGCATGGCATCCATCAGGTGCGTGCGGCCGGTCTTGACCACACCGGCTAATTCCGCGCTGCGCGCTGCCAGCACTTCCTGCAAACGCTTGAGTGCCGGCCGCAAGTGTGTGTGCAGCTGCAGCGCGGCGGAGACATGAATCGCCGTCGGCACCACATCGTTGCTGCTTTGGCTCATGTTCACTTGATCATTCGGATGCACCGCTGCACCGAGCGCGCGCGCCGCGAGCGACGCAATCACCTCATTGGCGTTCATATTGCTGCTCGTGCCGGAGCCCGTCTGGAACACGTCCACCGGAAACTGATCGTCGTAACGGCCTGCGGCGACTTGGAGCGCGGCTTGTTGAATGGCGCCGGCCACGGCCGGGGGAAGATCGCCCAACTCGGCATTGGCCGCCGCCGCGGCATGCTTGATGAGGGCCAATGCCTCGATGAACGCACGCGGCATGTGCAGCCCACTTGCGGGGAAATTCTGTATCGCGCGTTGCGTCTGGGCGCCCCATAGCGCCTCGGCGGGCACATCGAGCGATCCTAAGCTGTCGCGCTCGACGCGGGTAGTCGCTGTCATCGAGCCTTACTCCGCAGGATCCGGGTGGTTTACGGTAGAATCTCGCATTCTATCACTCAAGCTGCAGCGCTCCGATGTCCACTTCGTTGCCCGATGCCCTCTCTCCCCTCGACGGCCGATACGCCGGAAAACTCGCCGCGGTACGCCATATCTTCAGCGAAGCCGGACTGATGCGCGAACGAGTCCGAGTGGAGTGCGCCTGGTATCTTGCGCTGGCCGCGGGACCCGCGGCGCAGCCGCTGGCAAAATTGCCGCTCGCCGCCCGCGAACTGCTCACTGAGCTGGCCAGGAATCCGCAGGCGACCGATATCGGCGCCATCAAGCAGATCGAGATGCGCACCAATCACGACGTCAAGGCGGTCGAACTTTGGCTGCGCGGCGAACTCACGGCTTGCGGCGCGACCCTGCCCGAACTGGAATGGATGCACTTCGCCGCCACCTCCGAGGACATCAATAATCTTGCGTATGCGCTGATGCTCAAGAGCGCTCGCGAGACTCTGTTGCTGCCGATGCTGAAGGCCTTGGGCGGCATGCTGGATGGGCTTGCGGTGCGATACGCCAATGTCGCCATGTTGGCGCGCACCCACGGACAGACCGCGACGCCGACGACCGTGGGCAAAGAGCTGGCCAACGTGGCGGCCCGCCTCGAAGCACAGTGCAGCGGCATCGGGCGCGTCGCCATCCTCGGAAAGATGAATGGTGCCGTCGGCAATTTCAATGCCCACGCGGCTGCCTTGCCGCAGGTCGATTGGCCGGCGTTCAGCGCCGCGTTCGTCGCATCGCTCGGCCTGCAATCAAACCGTCACACTACGCAAATCGAGCCACACGATTGGATCGCGGAATACTGCCATGCCCTGATGCGAGCGAACACCGTTCTGCTGGATTTCTGCCGCGATATGTGGAGCTACATATCGATGGGCTATTTCAAGCAGCGGCTGGTTTCCGGGGAAGTCGGTTCGTCGACCATGCCGCACAAGGTCAATCCCATCGATTTCGAAAACGCCGAGGGCAACCTGGGGTTGGCCAATGCGTTGTTGGGCCATTTCGCGGAGAAACTGCCGGTATCGCGCCTGCAGCGCGATCTCACGGATTCGACCGTGCTGCGCAATATTGGCGTGGCGATCGGTCACTCGGTCCTGAGTTTCAGATCCCTTACGACCGGACTCGAAAAGATCGACCTTGACGCGGCGCGGGTGGCGGAGGATTTGAATCGCGCCTGGGAAGTGCTGGGCGAAGCCGTGCAAACTGTGATGCGTGCCCATGGCATTCCGGACGCCTACGATAAGCTCAAAACCTTCACGCGAGGCCGCCCCATGGATGAGCGTACCATGCGCGAATTCATCGCCTCCCTTGCCCTGCCGCCCGAGGACAAGGCCCGACTGATGGCGCTGACGCCGGCGACTTATGTCGGCTTGGCGCCCAAGCTGGCGCTGCGCGGCACGCCGCCGGAGCCTGTCTGATTGGCTTCAGGGTTGCTTGAAACGTGACGCAGTTAGCACGGGGGCGCCTGAAGCAAACGGTACTATCAAGCTCAAATTACGCGGGGTTGGGGTCAAGCTTATGGCGGGTAATACGGAAGAACGCTCAAAACCGGCGACGGGGGACAAAGTTCCTGCGCCCGGAGGCGACGCTTCCATGGGATCGGGCACCCGGACCATATTGAGCACCATGCCTGAGGTACGCGACGCCAGCCTGAAGGTCGCGAAGTCCGCGCAGCGTCTGCTGTCCATTTTCACGCAGGACTTGGAACCGCTGGTGTACGGCGAGGAACCGTTTCTTGAAGCCATCAAGCGGCTCGTGTTGGCGCGCTCGTATGCGAAGGTCAGAGTGTTGCTCGCCGACCCCTCACGCGCCATGGTGGACAACAATCGTTTTCTGGCCCTGGCCCGGCGCCTGACCAGCTGCATCGATCTGCGCGCGATGAGTCCGGAATACCCGGCCAGCGCCGGCGCGTTCATCATCGCCGACGACAAAGCGCTGGTGTATCGATTGCAGGCGGATCGATGGGATGGAATATCCGACATGAACGATCCGGCCGTCGTGCGCCGCTACTTGAACTTCTTCGATGAAGTGTGGCAGACGAGCATGCAAGAATCGCAGATGCGGCAAATGCTCATGTAGCGCTTGCGCTGTGGCATTGCCCGTATAATGGGTGGATGCCGCAGCCCCCGATAACTCCCCCCGCAAAAGACACCGTCATCGTCGGCATGTCGGGTGGCGTCGACTCGGCCGTTGCCGCCCTGCTGCTCCGCGATGCGGGATATTCGGTGCAGGCGTTGTTCATGTCCAATTGGGAGGACGATGACGGCTACTGCACGACGGCCGCCGACTTTCAAGACGCTCGACGCGTCTGCGATATCTTAGGCATTGCCCTGCATCGGGTCAGCTTCGCAGAGCAATATCGCGAACGGGTGTTCAGTCATTTTCTGCGCGAATACGCGGCGGGCCGCACGCCGAATCCGGATGTCCTGTGCAACCGAGAGATCAAGTTCGGTATCTGCCTGGACTACATGCAGCGGCTCGGCGCCTCGTGGATGGCAACCGGTCACTACGCGCGGGTTCGCCACACGAGCCCCTATCCTGAACTGCTGAAAGCAGCGGATACCGCCAAGGATCAAAGTTATTTCCTGCATAGTGTGGCGGCATCTGCCCTGTCCAAGACGCTGTTTCCCTTGGGAGGCCTGGTCAAGGCACAGGTGCGTCGCATGGCGCATGCCGCCGGGTTACCGGTATTCGACAAGCCGGACAGCACGGGCATTTGTTTCATCGGCGAACGGCCGTTTCAGGAATTCCTAAGCCAGCACCTTCACACCGATCCCGGGCCCGTCGAGACGGCCGAAGGGCGAATCGTCGGCGAACACAAAGGTCTCGCTCTGTACACATTGGGTCAACGCTCCGGCCTTAGACTAGGCGGTCTGGCCGGCGCCGCCGCGGCTCCCTGGTACGTGGCGGACAAAGTCATCTCTCGCAATGCGCTCGTCGTGGTCCAGGATCAGAACCACCCCTTGCTCATGTCGGATGCGTTCAGCGTCGAGCAGATGCATTGGATCAATCCTGGTGATGCGCAGACGCATCAACAGGATGCGTCTGCGCAGCCGCTCGAATGCGCGGTCAAGACGCGTTATCGGCAGAGCGACCTGGGCTGTTCGCTGCGCATGAGCGGCGCTGCGAGCTGGCATGCAACGTTGAATTATCCGGCGCGTGCCGTCACACCGGGCCAATACGCGGTGTTCTACCGCGGCGAGCGCTGTCTCGGTGGCGGTATCATTGCACGTCGCTTCAATTCCGAGCTCGCGCCCGCGCCCAGCGGAATCACTTATAATTCTCTTTTTTCGGTGGAGGGGTCATGACGGACAGCTTCAAGGCACGAACGACGCTCAAGGTCGGCACGCAGCAATACGAGATCTTGAGTCTCGCGGCCCTCAAGTCGCTCAACGTGGACCGGCTGCCGTTTTCCTTGAAGATATTGCTGGAGAATCTGCTGCGATTCGAAGACGGCGTCAACGTGACCAAGAGCGACATCGAGGCACTGCTCAAGTGGGAACCGAAGGCGCTTCCGAGCCACGAAATCGCCTTCACGCCTGCCCGCGTAATCATGCAGGATTTCACCGGGGTCCCGTGTATCGTGGATCTGGCCGCCATGCGTGAGGCGATCGTGAAGCTCGGCGGCGATGCGCAGAAAGTCAATCCTCTCGCGCCCGCAGAGCTGGTCATCGATCATTCCGTGCAGGTCGACGAGTATGGCGCCGCCAATTCGCTGCAGCACAACAACGAGATCGAGTTCCAACGCAACGGCGAACGCTATATGTTCCTGCGTTGGGGGCAAACCGCATTCAGCAATTTCAAGGTGGTGCCGCCGAACACCGGCATAGTCCACCAGGTCAACATCGAGCGGCTCGCACGCGTCATTTTTTCGGACGACGCCGGCGGCAAGAAAACAGCCTATCCGGACACGCTGGTAGGCACGGACTCGCACACCACCATGGTCAACGGCCTGGGCGTCCTCGGCTGGGGTGTGGGCGGCATTGAAGCCGAAGCGGCCATGCTGGGCCAGCCGGTTACCATGCTGATACCGCAGGTCATCGGCTTCAAGCTCACCGGCGCATTGCCGCCGGGCACCACGGCGACCGACCTCGTCCTCACCGTGACCGAAATGTTGCGCAAGAAGGGAGTGGTCGACAAGTTCGTCGAATTCTTCGGCGATGGTCTTAAGGGGTTGCCGCTCGCCGATCGGGCGACGATTGCCAACATGTCGCCGGAATTTGGTTCCACTTGCGCAATTTTTCCGATTGACGAAGAAACCATCCGCTATCTCGAGCTCACCGGCCGATCCGCGGAGCAGATTGCCCTGGTGGAGGCGTACGCGAAAGCACAGGGCCTGTGGCGGATTGCCGGTGCGCCGGCGGCGGACTACACCGACGTGGTCGAATTGGACCTCTCGACCGTTGAACCTTCGCTTGCCGGGCCGAAGCGCCCGCAAGATCGGGTGCCCCTGACCAAGGCAAAGAGCGTCTATCAGAGCAGTGTCAAAAAAATGGCTGAGGAGCGCTCGCAGAAAACCCCCAAGGCGACCGGCAGCGCACCGGCCCAGGTGGGCAGTGCGAATTTCGAGGTGAAAGATGGCGCGGTGCTGATCGCGGCGATCACCAGTTGCACCAACACCTCGAATCCGGCCGTGCTTGTGGCCGCAGGATTGCTCGCACGCAACGCGCTGAAGCTTGGGCTCGCCGCCAAGCCCTGGGTGAAGACCTCGCTCGCCCCCGGTTCGCGTGTGGTGACGGACTATCTGACCAAAGCCGGCCTGTTGCATGATCTCGAGCAGCTCGGCTTTTATACCGTCGGCTACGGATGTACGACGTGCATCGGTAACTCAGGACCGTTGAAGCCCGAGATCTCCGAGGCGGTCAGAGTGGGCGATGTGGTCGCTTGCGCGGTGCTCTCCGGCAATCGTAATTTCGAGGGCCGCGTGCATCCGGAAATCAAGATGAATTTTTTGGCCTCACCGCCGCTGGTGGTCGCTTACGCGCTGGCGGGCAGTCTGAATATCGACATCACCACCGAGCCCTTGGGCCACGGCAAGGACGGCAAACCGGTGTATCTCAAGGACATCTGGCCGAGCGCGAAGGACGTCGCGGCCGCGGTGGGTTCATCGGTCGACTCGGCGATGTTCAAGAAGGGCTACGCGAATGTATTTTTGGGCGATGCCAATTGGGCGGCAATCAAGACGCCGGCGGGAAAGATCTATTCTTGGGATGGAAAATCAACATACGTCAAGAATCCACCCTACTTCGACGGCATGACCATGACACCCGCGCCGCTGGCCGACATTAAGGGAGCCCGGGCGCTGGCCGTGCTCGGCGATTCGGTTACGACCGATCACATCTCGCCCGCCGGGAATATTGCGAAATCCAGCCCCGCCGCGAAATACCTGATGGCGCAGGGCGTGCAAGCCGTGGATTTCAATTCCTATGGCGCACGCCGCGGCAATCACGAAGTCATGATGCGCGGCACGTTTGCCAATATCCGTCTGCGCAACCTGCTGTTGCCGGGCACCGAGGGCGGTGTCACGTTGCACATTCCCAGCGGCGAACAGATGTCGATTTTCGACGCGTCGGTGAAGTACAAGGCGGCACACACGCCGCTGGTGATTCTCGCCGGCAAGGAATACGGCACCGGCAGCTCGCGAGATTGGGCCGCGAAGGGAACGATGTTATTGGGCGTCAAGGCTGTGATCGCCGAGAGCTTCGAGCGTATCCACCGCTCCAATCTGATCGGCATGGGCGTCCTGCCGCTGCAATTCAAAGAGGGACAGAACACCCAGGCTCTGGGGCTCACCGGCAAGGAATCGTTCGAGATCGTCGGGCTGAATGGCGGCGCGGCGAAGTTCGTCAAAGTCATCGCGAAGAGCGACGCCGGCAAAACCACGGAGTTCGAGGCACGCTTGCGCATCGACACGCCGAAGGAACTCGACTACTACCAGCACGGTGGGATTCTGCAGTACGTGCTGCGGCAGCTCGCGGCGCCGTCGAAAGCGGCCTAGCACCCCGGGGCCACCATCGGTCGAGTAGCGCCGGCGTAGTGATATTGACCGGCTGGTGTAGCGCTGGACGAGTGCTCGAGCCGGTCAATATCACATGCTGCTACTTCGCCGCGGCGGACACGCTGCCTGCCTGCACGAGCACCAGGGCGCTCGGATTGATGTGAGACTTGATCGCCGCATTGACCTGCTCGCGGGTCAACGCTTTCAGCGCCTTCGGGTAAGCATCGAGCCAGCTCAAATCGTAGCCGCGCTGAGTATTTGCCAGGATGGTCTCGGCCAACCCCAGGGTTGTCGCCAAGCTCACGAAGTAGCTGCCAATCAGACCTTGTTTATGCGCGGCCAGTTCCTGTTCGCTGACTCCATCCTTCCACCATTTCGCCACTTCGCGGCGAGTCGATTCCACACCCTTGGCTAGAAGCGTCGGCGCGAAACTGGCGGAGATCTCCCACACGCCATCGGTGACGCTGTCATCACTCAGGTTCGCACCGATGTTGTAAGTCAGCCCTTCCTTGTCCCGGACCGCGCCCATCAGCCTGCCGGTGAAGCCGCGCCCCAGAACTGCGGTGCCGACGCGCAGCGGCAAACTATCAGGATCGCTGTACCGAAGTCCGCTCGCCTGACCCAACAGCACGGTCACGCTGGGTTTGTCCGCAAGAGGCACGGTAATCTCGGTGGCCGCAGCGCTGGCCGGCTTCGCGGGCCGAATGTAATCCTGACCACCCGACCAGCCCGAGAAGGCTTTGCCGATGTCCGCCTGCGCGTCCGCGTCGGACACATCGCCCGCCACGACCAGTATCATGTGAGCAGGCCCGTAATATTTTGCCTGGAACGCCCTCACCTCTTCGAGGTTGGCGGTTTTTGCGGCCGCGATGTATTCGGTCAACGTACGTGGGCGGTTCGGGTGGCCCTCCGGGAATACGGCCCGGTCAAAGGCTTCCGAGGCCAGTGCGCTGCTGTTCTGCGCGGATGCTTCGAGCTCGCCGATGAGCTGCTGTTTTGCCTTGTTGAACTCCCCGACCAGCAGCGATGGCGTACGTAGCTCCGCCGCGATCGTGCCGATAATCAGCGGTAAGTCCTTCTTCAGGCATTTCGCCCGGATCTCGAGCGATTGCACGCCGACGCTGAAGCTGATCTCGGCGCCGACGTTATCCAATTTCTCGGAGATGGCAAATTTGTCGAGCGCCTTGGTACCGCGGTCGAGCATCATCCCCGACAAGGTGGGGATGGCGACGTTGCCCGATTCTGCCATGGCATCGCCGGCCGGCAGCACGCCCAGAATGATGACCACATCCTTCACATTGCTGTGATAGGTGATCAAGTCGATTCCATCGACCTTTGACCGATGCGCTTGATCCGCCATGTTGGCCGGTGCAGTGCCGCTGACCGCCATCATCGCCATCATCAACGAGAGTCGAATCACGAGCCCTTCTCCGCTCTTTGCGCCGTCGGCACGAACCAACCCGTCGTGCTCTGATCTGCGCCGAAATATTGCTTCGCCACACGCTGCACATCGGCGGGCGTGACCATTTGGACCTTTTGCGGAAAGGTTACATACAGCGTCCAATCGCCGACACCGATCCACTCGCTGAGCTCGCTGGCGACGGCAGCCGTGCCATCACGCTTGTACGCATCCTCGGCAATGAATTGTTGCTTGACGCTGGCAACCTCGGCCGCGGTCACGCCGCTGCTCTTGATCTTGTTCAACTCCGCCACCAGCGCCCTTTCGACCTGTTCGTGGCTTGCTCCGGGGGTCAGCGCTGCATATAAGGTGTGCAGCGACAGGTCGCGGTGCACATCGGTCCCGGCGCCGGCACTCAAGGCCAAGCCTTGGTCGACGAGCGAACGATAAAGGCGCGCGTTCTTGCCCGAACTCAATATGGCGTCGAGCATCTCGAGCGCCGGCTGATCGGCGTCTCTGCCGTTCGGCACCTTATGAGCGACGATGATCGAGCCCAGCTCGCCCGGACGCTTGACGACGACGCGCCGCTCGCCGCTTTGCGCCGGCTCTTCCGTGTAGATCGATGGTATGGGCGCCGGCGAATGCGCATAGACGCCATAGTACTTCTTGATCAAGCCGAGCACCGTGTCGGTCTCGATATCGCCTACCACCGTGAGGGTTGCGTTGTTCGGCCAGTAAAATGTGTCGTAGAACTCACGCAGCTTGGGCAAAGGCACGTGTTCGATGTCGCTCTTCCAGCCGATGGTCGGATGGTGGTACGGCAGGGCCACATACGCCGCCTCCATGACCTCTTCCAGGAGCACATTTTCGGGATCGTTCTTGCCGCGCTCATATTCATTGCGGACGACGGTCATTTCAGCCTGTCGATCGGCTTCGTGCAGCCAGAGATGGCGCATGCGATCGGCCTCGATGGCGATGTAGCTTTCCAGGTTCTCGCGGCCGACGGTGGCGAAATAGTTCGTACGGTCAAAGGAGGTGCTGGCATTGAACTGGCCGCCCACCCGCTCCAGCATCTGCTTGATGCTGTTGCCCTTCGCATCGTTGAAGGCCTCGCTTCCCTTGAACATCATGTGTTCCAGGATGTGCGTGGCGCCGGTCGTGCCGGTCACCTCATTGCGCGAACCGACTTGATAGGTGACCTCGAATGTCACCACGGGTGCGGAGTGGTCAGGCACCAGCAGTACCGTCAATCCATTACTGTCGAGCCGATACTCATCGATGCCCCCCAGTGATTTGACGTGGGAAAAACCCGTCGAACCCGCGGCCGGAGCTTGGGCGGCATTTCCTGTGGCGGCGCTTGCTGCCGCGGCGCTGCCCAGCGCGGCTTGACCGACGGCGTTTGCCAGCGTCAAGACGGCCAGGCTCGTCCATTTTGCCGCGCGCGGCACATAGTTGCCCTTCTCGAACATGCTGTTTTCCACCATTCAACCCGGAAGGCCGTAATTCTAGTTCTTTTTTGGGTCCGGCGGCGAAGCAAGCCTGGTCAGTCCGAGTACCGAACGCAGGTATGGCGCGTGAATATTCAGCCGGCTCGCAATCTCGACCACGGCACCCAGTTGCGGATCGAGCTCGAGCGGACATCCTGCTTCAAGGTCCGCAAGCATGGAGGTTTTGAAATCACCAAGCCGAAGTGCGACCTCGAGGCGTTCAGCGGCAGAGATGGCTGCACCCAGGTTCAGTTGCTGCGCGCACAGCTGCATCTCTTCCATCATGTGAAGGCACAGTTCGCGCACATCGGCGTTCGCCAGCATCGTGGAGATCCCGCGGCGTGTCAGCGCGCTGAGCGGATTGAGACTCATATTCCCCCACAGTTTGCTCCAGATCTCGCGGCGGATGTCGTTCGAAGCCAGGGCGTTGATGCCGCCGGCGCGAAGCGCCTGCACAAGAGAATCGAGTTGCGGCAGGCCTAGTCCGGCCGGGGTGCCGAGAATGAGGCGATCCGCCGCCACGACCTGCACATGGCCGGGTGCTATCACGCGCACCGACGCGTGGATCACTGCGCCCAGCGTGCGATCCTTCGGAAAGGTTCGCTGTTGCGAGCCCGTTGGATCGACGGACTGGAGCGGTTGATTCGCCAACGGTCCGCCGAAATCCTGGAAGAACCACCAGGGAATGCCGTTGGTGCCGCTGATCACCCGGGTCGCGGGCCCGATGAGCGGGCTGAGCCGCGGCGCCAGCTCAGGCAGGTGTTGCGCCTTGACCGTCAGAGCGACGAAGTCTTGGACGCCGAGTTCCTGCGCGGAACCCGCCCGTGGTCGACTCAGCCGACTTTCGCTGCCGCGTGATACGCGCAACCCCACCGCGCGCAGACTCTCGAGCGCTGCGCCTCGAGCAACCAGCGACACGCGCCATCCGGCGCGGTCGAACGCATCGCCGAGCCACGACCCGATGGCACCGGCGCCGACGATTGCGATGGATGGCGTCATAATGGGTGGGCATTGTAAGCGGGCTTCCTTGGCATCAGGGTTCGGATTCATAGTAATGCATATTCGAGATACATTTCATAATACATTGTTTTTACAGGTTAATTGTGTCAAGTAATTCCACTAACACAATCGCTGCAAAATCTTGGATAGCGCTCTTTGATTTGGACGGCACGCTGACCTGGCGCGATACGCTGCTGCCTTTTTTGCTGGGATTCGTGCGTCGACGCCCCCACCGCGCGTTCGGTCTCTGGCGCTTGCCCCTCGCCCTCGCCCGTTATTGGCGGGACCGCGATCGAGGGGCGCTCAAATCACGCGTCATCCGAATGCTGATGCGGGGCGAAAAACGCTCCGTGATCGATGCTTGGGCGCAAGTCTTCGTGGCGGAATCGAAACCCAGAAACCGCTTTCGGCCGCTTGCCTTGGCCGTGGTGGAAGCACATCGCGCCGCCGGCGATCACTTGGTATTGCTCTCGGCCAGCCCGGATCTCTATGTGCCGTTGATTGGCCGGCTTCTCGGTTTCGAGCGCACACTGTGCACCGAAATCGAATGGCAGGGCGACCGCCTGGACGGCCGGCTCAAAACCCCCAACCGCCGCGGCGAGGAGAAACTTCATTGCCTGGAGTGGCTGCGGGAACAATATGCCGATTCCCCGGTTATCGCGTATGCCAACTCGGCGTCCGATTTGGATCATCTGCGCCGCGCGGATCGCGCGCTGCTGGTCAACGCTGACAGCGCGGCGCGCCGCTTAGCCGCCAAATGGAATATCGCCGTCTCTTACTGGGGCTAGGCTGCTAGGCGCGGTTCGCGTTCTTTTGCAAAGCGCGGTGCAACTTGAGCAAGAGGGTCTCGGTTGTCGCCCAATCAATGCAGGGATCGGTAATCGACATGCCGTACTCGAGCTTGCTCAAATCCTTCGGAATCGATTGGCTGCCGGCCTTCAGGTGGCTCTCCAGCATGAGGCCGACAATGGAGCGATTACCGTCGACAATCTGCGTGACGCAATTCTCGGCCACCAGCGGTTGCAAGTCCGCGTCCTTGTTCGAATTGCCGTGACTGCAGTCAACCACGATCGTGGCGGGCAACCCGGCGGCGTTGAGCTCCCGTTCCGCCACCGCAATGCTGACGGCGTCGTAGTTGACGCGCCCACCGCCGCCGCGAAGCACGATGTGCGCGTGCCCGTTGCCTTTGGTGCGAAATACGGCCGATTGGCCCTGCTGCGTGATGCCGAGAAAATGATGCGGGCGCCGCACCGACTGCAGGGCATTGATCGATGCCGCGAGCGCGCCATCCGTGCCGTTTTTGAATCCCACCGGTGTCGACAGTCCGCTCGCCATCTCGCGGTGTGTCTGCGACTCCGTGGTGCGCGCGCCGATGGCCGTCCAGGTGATCAGTTCCGAGAGATATTGCGGCATGATCGGATCCAGGGCCTCGGTGCCGGCAGGAAGTCCCAATTCCGCTACAAATAACAGCAATTCGCGCGCCAGCAGGATGCCCTTCTCGATGTGGAATGAATCGTCCAGATCAGGATCGTTGATCAGTCCCTTCCAGCCGACCGTGGTGCGCGGTTTCTCGAAGTACACGCGCATGATCAAGAGCAGGGTGGAACTCACACGCGCCGCCAGTTCCTTGAGACGCCCTGCGTACTCGCGCGCCGCTGCCACGTCGTGAATCGAACAGGGTCCCACGACCACGAACAGGCGCGGGTCGCGGCGTTCCAAGATTGACCGGACCGCTTCGCGCGATTTAAGTACCGTGTCCGCGGCCTTGGCCGTAAGCGGCAAGCGCCGTTTGACCTCTTCGGGTGTGGCCAACAGGTCGCTCGAGACGACATTGACGTTTTGCAGTTGATCTTGAATGTTAGCCACCGTCCTATGCCTACATGGACGTGCGGATCGTCCAGAGTTCCGGAAAGAATTTCAGCTCGAGAGCCTTCGTCAAATACGACACCCCGCCGGTGCCGCCGGTGCCGCGTTTGTAGCCGATGATCCGCTCTACGGTCTTGACGTGCGCAAACCGCCATAGTTGGAACTTATAGTCCAGGTCCACCAGCCGCTCCGCCAATTCGTACAAGTCCCATTCCTTGACGGAGTTGTGATAAACGCTGAGCCAGGCCGCGGCGACCTGCTTGCTGGCCTGGTATGGTTGGGTGAAATCGCGATCGATGGCCTCGGGCGGCACATCCAGGCCGCGCCGGCTCAGGAGACGCAAGACCTCGTCGTACAGGCTGGGTGCGCGCAACGCACGCTCGAGCGTTTCGAATACCGGCGGATCGTTGCGGAACACCTTGATCGTATCGGCGTTCTTGTTGCCGATCAGAAACTCGAGCAGACGATATTGCGGCGACTGAAAGCCCGAGGACTTCCCCAGGGTATTGCGAAAAGCGGAGTAATCGTGCGGGGTGATCGTCGCCAGCACGTCCCATGATTGCAGCAGCTGCTGCTGAATGGTCGAAACGCGTGCCAGCATCTTGAACGTGGGCCCCAGATCGTCGCGCCGCACACAATCGACCGTGGCCGTCAGTTCGTGCAGGCACAGCTTCATCCACAGCTCGGAGACCTGGTGGATGATGATGAACAGCATTTCGTCGTGCTGATAGGACAGCGGATGCTGCGCGTCGAGTAATTTGTCCAGATTGAGGTATTGCGAATAGCTTAGAGCTTCGCTCAAGTCCCAGTGAACCGGCTCGTCGCTCAAGTCCACGAAGGGTTTAACCCGTGGCGGCGTTTCGTTCATTAGCTCTTGAATACCCAGGCCGGGACCGTGCGCCAGCCGGCCAGGAGCTCGCGGTCGAGTCGGCGGTAATCGGGTTCGAGTTTCTCCACCAAGCGCCAAAAGCTCGCCGAGTGGTTCATATGCTTGGTATGCGCGAGTTCGTGAATAAATAGGTAGCGCACGATGTCCGGACGCAGAAACACCAATGAGCAGTTGAGGCTGACGGTGCCGCGCGTCGAACAACTTCCCCAGCGGGTTCTTTGACAGCGAATGCTGACGCGCGACACGGAATACTTCAACTCGGACGCGAGTTGCAGCAGCGGCGGCACGAGTCGCTCTTCCGCCGCCGCCTTCAGCCAGCGCTGCAGCAATGCGCGGGCCGCGGAATCATCCGGCGCCTGCACCACGATGCGATCGCTATGCTGCTCGAGCCTGCGGGCACTTGCGCGCCGCCATTCGACGTTCAGGTACTCGCCCGTCAATGCAAACTCAATCGCGGGCGGCACCGGTTCCATCGGCGCGACGAAACAGCGCATCGCGGCCACCTTGCGGTTTATCCACGGCGTGAATCGCTGTACAAAGTCGCGCACGGCGTGTGCATTGACGCCAACCGGCACGACAATCTCGACACGGCCGCCGACATGAACCCGCGCGGTAAGCCGGCGCGCACGCGGACTGACGCGGACCGCGAAAGGGTCGTTCGAGCTGCGCGTCTCGAACAAGGATAGCTGCGTGCCTTGTGGCTTCATCGCGCGGAATGATATCAGGTTAGCACTGCAACGGAACGCACCGCTCAGGCTGGGAGACCGCTCCTATGGCTTGGCCAGTGATGCAAGCTGGCGCTGCGCGGTCTTGTAATCCGGGGCCGCGATCAGCGCCTTTTCAATCCAATTGCGCGCGCCCAAGTGATCGCCGCGAACTTGCAATTCACGGCCAAGGGCCAGGTATGCGTCCGCATGTCCCCATCCGGGTGCATCGTTGCTCGTTCCCGACGAATGTTCGAACAATTCGGCCGCCGACTGCAATTCGGCGAAGCCGCGCCGGGCCTCGGGCGAGCCGGGTTTCGCGTGCCGCAGGTCCTGCATGGCGGACAACAGCACGGCACGCGGATTGCGGGGCGCGAGCATCAACGCCGCTTTCAGCCGATCCGCCGCACGCGATCGCAGCAGCACGGCCTCCAGGGACCTCAGGTCCGCTAAACCTGAGTAGCAGGCGGACTGCAGCGCCATCGCCTCCGGCGATTTGACATCTTGATCGATCACCGGCTTTAGCGCGTCGATGCAATCTGCAAACGCCGCCTCGGCGCCGTGCGCATGGCGCTCGCGTGTCAACAAACCGAAACGGTATTGCGCATGCGCCAAGTGATAGCGTAAAGCGCTGTCGGCGGAGTCGTTCTTGAGCTGGGTAGTGAGGGTTTGGACTAGATTCGTGAGCCGATTGGCGTCCTCGGTTTGATAGGCATAGTCGATCTGCGCCTGGGTATCGCCGCCTTCCTGAGCCCTCGCGGCAGCCGCCGCCGCAAGCATGAGAATTGCCGATAAGTTTCTGATCAACATCTAAAATAAGATATCACAACGAGGATTCGAATCTTGAGCCTGGACCTGATTGACATTGGATCCAACCTGACGCATGACAGTTTTGCCGTGGATCGTGACGCGGTCATGTCGCGCGCATTGCAGGCCGGCGTTCGCCGCCAGATTGTCACCGGCGCGGATCTGGCCGGTTCCCGCCAGGCGGCGGCGTTGGCCGCCGCGCATCCGGCTCGCCTCTGGAGCACCGCCGGTGTTCATCCGCATCACGCACAATCCTTCTCCGCTTCGCAAGCTACGGAGCTGCTCGATCTATTGCGTCAGGATTGCGTCGTTGCGGTGGGCGAATGTGGGCTCGACTATTTTCGCAATCTCTCGCCCCCCGCTGCGCAACGGCAGGCCTTCATCGCGCAACTGGACATCGCCGTGCAGGTGCGCAAACCCGTTTTTCTGCATCAGCGCGATGCACATGGCGACTTCGCCGCGATCTTGCGCGATTACGCGGGCAGGCTGCAGGGCGGCGTCGCACATTGTTTCACGGGCGGCGAAGTTGAGCTTGACGCCTACCTTGCATTGGGGCTGCACATCGGGATCACCGGCTGGGCGTGCGATGAGCGCCGGGGTCTGGCGCTCAGAGACAGCGTGCCGCACATTCCTGTCGAGCGGCTGCTGATCGAGACCGATGCGCCGTATCTCTTGCCGCGCGACATGATTCCAGTCCCGAAGTCCCGGCGCAACGAACCGGCATATCTGCCGCATATTGCGGCGACGGTAGCGGGCCTGCGCGGCGAGTCTGTCGAAGCAATCGGCGCTGCCACGACGCGCAATGCGGTGAGGCTATTCGCCCTTACAGGTTCGTAAGCGCTTTATAAATTCGCAAACAAGAGCGCTTTATAAATTCGTAAACAAGTGCGGGCTGGGGCGCAATTGCGCAACCAGCCGGTTCCACGCGTCCTGATATTGGTCGGACGCCGCGTATGCCTGGTTGCCGCGCTCGACAACGGGAAATTCCACTTCGATGCCATCGAGCATCACCACCCACTTCGGAATGCCCTTGGTGAACTTTCCGACATTGGAAAATAGCAGGCGTCCCTCGACCGGGACATCGCCGACGACGGCCTTGACGGCAGCGATGCGGTCGTACAGCGCCGGCTGTGGGTTGTCGAATGTATAGCGGTGCCCACGCCCCATGACGGTCCAATCGCTCATTTGATCGCCGCCGAAAATGAGTCCCGCGACACGGCGCGTATCGAGCACCAAGATGCCGCGCGGCGTCAGCAGGACATGATCGATGTGGATGAAGCCGCCCATCCCGTCCGGCACCAAGACCTGGTGGGCGGATGCCGATGCGACCCGCTCCAGCCGCGCCAGCAGAGATTTTCGTCGCGCGCGTCGCTGATAGGCGCGCAGCCCGAAAAAAGCCAGGGCGGCCAGCAGCAGGCCGGCGGCGCCGAGCCCAATCCACTGCGGTTCGATTCCAATGGCCGTCATTCGAGCGCTGCGCTCAACGCCTCGAGCGTCGGCGGCACGTCCGCGTGGTGCTCGGGCAAGCGCAGGAGATGAGCGAGACTATCGGGAACGGCGATCGACCGGCCAATAATGGGCTCCACGATTTCATTGAACTTCGCCGGATGCGCCGTAGCAACCACCACCCAGGGTTGATCGCGCCGATCCTCCGTGCTCAAGCGATTGTAGACTTCCGCAGCGGTCGCGGTGTGTGGGCACCATTCGCGTCCGAACTGCATGAAGTCCCCCCCGATACGAGAGCGAATTGTAGCGTCATCGACACTGTCCGCGCTCAAATGTTCGCGCATTATCTCCCAGGTCGGATACAGCGAACGAATGCGCTCCATGTTGCTGGGATCTCCCACGTCCATGGCCGACGCGAGGGTCGCGATACTGGGCCGCGGATGCCATTGGCCCGTGGACAGGAAATCCGGCACCGTGCGATTCAGGTTATGCGCCAGAATGATGCGCGCCAACGGGAATCCCATCGCCCTCGCCCACAATGCCGCACAGGCGTTGCCCAAATTCCCCGCGGGAATAATGTAGGACGGTTTCTTACCGGTACGATTGGCGATCTCGAGGCTTGAGGCCACGTAGTAAACCATCTGCGGCAGCAAACGTCCGATATTGATGCTGTTGGCAGAGCTGAAGCGATGCTTGCGGCTCAAAATCGGATCGCGGAATGCCTTCTTGACCAATCCTTGACAATCGTCGAAGGTACCGTCCACGCGCAGCGACAACACGTTATCGCCCCAGCAGGTCAACTGCCGCTCTTGCCGCGGGCTGACCAACCCTCCCGGGTACAGGATGACCACCCTCGCCCAGGCACGGCGATGGAAGGCGGCAGCGACGGCGCCTCCGGTATCCCCCGAGGTCGCGACCAGAATGGTCAGCGGCGTGGAGCCCGGCGACTGCAGGCGCTGCTGGCACTCGGCCAGAAACCGGGCGCCGAAGTCCTTGAACGCCGCCGTCGGTCCGTGATAGAGCTCCAGCACAAACAGGGGATCGCGAGCGCCGGCTACCGGCGTCGTTGGGGCGGGAAAGTTCATCGCGGCTTCGGCAATGGCGGCCAGTTCTTCACGCAAACCGTCACCCGCGAAGAATCCGTCCAAACTCAAGCGCGCGATTTGCGGGACACTCGGGCGATTCGGGAAGGCTTGGAGCTGGACCGTTGGCATCATCGTCGGCACGTACAGACCGCCGTCCGGCGCGAGGCCTTGCGCCAGCGCCTGACTCAGGCTCACCGCGGGTGCGCCGCCGCGCGAACTTGCAAACCTAATGCCCGGCATCAGGCTTTTACCACTCGAGCGCCGTAGTTCTGCATGAGAGAAACCCACGAGTCGGACTGCAAGTCATGCGCGGCGAACGCAGCGACCATGGCACCGCGCACCGCCTCGGCATGCTGGATTGCCGACCAGGCAAAAATGGCCGGTCCCGCCCCCGAGATCGAGCAGCCCAGCGCGCCGGCGGACATGGCCGCACGCTGCACATCTTTGAAGCCCGGGATGAGCGAGTGCCGCTGCGGTTCGATGATGACGTCGTTGAAGGATTCGCGGATCATTTCCAGATCATTCGAGTAGCAGCCGCTGATGAAGCCCGCGAGATTGGCGCTTTGCCAGACAAAATCAGAACGGCTCACATTGATGTTGAGGATCGCGCGGGCTTCGCGGGTGCCCAGATACATGTGCGGATGCACCAGCACGCAGCGCAGCCCGCGCGGAACCGGAATCTGCTTGACGCGTGGATTGTCGATGCCGACGCTCAAGGTCAATCCGCCGTAAAGACACGGCGCGATGTTGTCGATGTGCGCCGAGCCGCTGGCGACGATCTCCCCTTCCATTGCAAACTTGAGCAGCTGAATTTGCGGCGCCGGGGCATGCAGCAGCGCGTTGGCCGCAACCACCGCGGCGACGGCGGAAGCCGCCGAGCCGCCCATGCCGGATCCCAACGGAATGCCTTTTTCGATATCCAGTTCAAATCCGAAGCCCGGCTGCAACGCGGCGTGCATCGCCTGTACCGCGCGACCGGCCGTGTTCTGCTTGGGTTCGACCGGCAGCTCTCCGGCGATGCCGGTGATGGAGCGAATTCGAACTTCGTTCTCCGCAATGCGCCGTATGCGCACCCGATCGCCGACCTCGTCGACGGCATGACCCAGAATGTCGAAGCCGATGCCGACATTGGCGACGGTGGCGGGTGCGAAGGCGGTGACGTCGGTGAGCACAGTTTCCTCGCTACTGCTAAATGTGCGCGCCAAGATAGGCGGACAAGCGCAACAAATCGGAAAACACGCCGGCCGCGGTCACTTCAGGTCCCGCCCCCGGACCTTGAACGATCAGCGGATTGTCGCAGTAACGGCGCGTCGCAAAGCGCACGACATTGTCCGTCAGCGCAATGTTCGCAAAGGCGTGCCTCGCCTCCAGGCGCATCAGGCCCACGGTTGCCTTACCGGCGGCATCGATCCGGCCGACGTAACGCAGCACTTGGTTCTTCGCGCGGGCATCGGCCAGCGCGGCCGCCATGGCGGCATCGGACTCGGGCAGCCGGGCCATGAACTCATCGACGCTGCACTTGGTGAGCGCTTCAGGGACCAAACCTTCGACCTGGACATCGGCGATTTCCAGTGTCAGGCCCATCTCGCGCCCGAGAATGATGAGTTTGCGCGCGACATCGACTCCCGACAGATCGTCGCGCGGATCGGGTTCGGTATAACCCTTCGCCTTGGCAGCGCGGACAATGGAGGAAAAAGATTCGCTGCCGTCGAACACATTGAACAAATACGCCAGCGTTCCGGAGAAGATGCCTTCAATCTGCGTCACGTCGTCGCCGGTTCCGCGCAAGTCGCGCAATGTCTGAATGATGGGCAACCCAGCCCCGACCGTGGCCTCGTAGAGGTAGTGCGTTCCCGCGTCCCGTTTCGCCTCCTGCAATGCGCGGTAGTAGGGAAGCGTGCCGCTGTTGGCCTTCTTGTTGGGCGTCACGATGTGGATGCCGCGCGCCAGCCAGTCGCGATACTGATCGGCAACCGCGGCGCTCGCCGTGCAGTCGATCACCACCGTGTGCGGCACATAGTCCGCCTGCACATGGTTGATGAATTTCTCCAGATTCAAGGCTTCGCCCGCCTCGGCCATGCGTTCGCTCCAGCGGCTCAAATCCACGGAGTTTTCCTCGAGCAACATGCGCTTCGAGCTGGCAATGCCCCGGACCCGCAGATCGAGGTTCAATTCCCGTAGGCGCTCGATTTGCGTTGCGATCTGCGCCAGCAGCACCCGGCCTACGGTGCCGGGTCCGATCAGGCCGATGGACAGCGTGTTGGGCGATAGATAAAAGGCGGCGTGCACCGCACGCAGCGCGCGTGCCGCGCCCTTGCCGTCCACGACCACCGAAATATTGCGTTCGGAGGCACCCTGTGCAATCGCCCGCACACTGATCGCCGCATCGCCCAGTGAATTGAATACCTTCGCGGCAACACCATGCGCGCCGGCCATGCCATCCCCCACCACGGCCAGGATGCTCATTCCCAGTGCAATCTCCACATGCTGGATCTGGCCGTCGCGCAATTCGGCATCGAAGGCGCGGCGCACTGCTTCTTCGGCCCGTATGGCTTGCGCCTCGGGAATCGCAAAACAAATCGAGTGCTCGGAACTGCCCTGCGAAATCAGAATGACGGAAATTCCGGCATCGCGCAGCACCCCGAACAGCCGATGCGCCGTGCCGGGCACGCCGATCATGCCCGCGCCCTCGAGATTCACCAGGGCAACCGGATCAATGCTGGTGATGCCCTTGACGATCAGCGCCGATACTGGATTGCCGCAGATCAGCGTGCCGCGTTTTTGCGGCGCGAAGGTATTGCGGATGAAAATCGGGATGTCGCGCGTCACCGCGGGGGCCATGGTCTGAGGATGAATGACCTTCGCGCCGAAATAGGCGAGTTCCATCGCCTCGTTGTAGGAAAGCTGATCGATGACCTGCGCGTTCGGCACGAGACGCGGATCGGCCGACAGCACGCCGTCGACATCGGTCCAGATGATGATTTCGATGGCATCCAGCAGCGCCCCGAAAATGGAGCCCGAGAAATCGCTGCCGTTGCGGCCCAAGGTTGTCTGCTTGCCCTTGGTCGTGGTGGCGACGAACCCCGTCACGATCAGACGGCCGCTGAAATTCGGCGGCACCAGGCGTTGCAGATTCGCTTCGCTCACGGTCCACTGCACCGCAGGTCCCAGGGAGCCCCATTCGACGATGATGACTTCGCGCGCATCGATCCACAGGATGTCGCCCTTGGTGCGGGCGCGCTCGCGAAGAAATGGCGCGAACAGCCGCGTCGACCAGATCTCGCCGAAGCCGGCGATCACATCCCGCATCGAATACGTCGAGGAGCGAATCAGCCGCACGGTCTGCAGCATGCCGGCGATGTCGAGGCAGTCGCGCTCGAATTGCGCCCGGTAATTCTCGTAGGCAGGCTTGGATATCAGCTCGGCCGCCAGGTCCAGGTGCCGGGCCTTCAATGCACGAATGGCCGGACCAAATTCCTTGTTGGGTTGCTCCGCCAGCGCGACCAGCTCGAGCAACGAGTCGGTGACGCCGCGGCAGGCCGATAAGACGATGGCTTCGCGCGGGTTTGATGAGGCTTCGATAATTTCGGCAACCCGCCGAAAGCACGCCGCATCCGCGACGCTGGAACCTCCAAACTTATGTACCACCCACTTTTCCATTCTGTACACGCGCCCTGACAACCCTACGGCGTTCTTCGCGCTCCCTAAAGAGGTATTGATGAAATGCGGCGGCAAGCCGCTAGACAGCCCAGAACTGTAATCGTACTAAAGGGACGCTAGCAAGCGAATACGCGTTTTATGCTCTGCCCCGGCGGGAGTTGCCGCCCGCGCGGCCTGATTTTGGCAGTCCGGTGTACTGCGTGCGGAACGGACGGCCTGGAATTGCGCGGCTTGCGCCCACGGGTTGATAAGCGGGAATCAAATGCTGCTTGCCGTTGCCGATCAAGTCCGCGCGCCCCATCCGTTTCAAGGCTTCGCGCAGCAGCGGCCAATTCTCCGGGTCGTGATAGCGCAGAAATGCCTTGTGCAGGCGGCGTACCTTGATGCCCTTCGGTATCACGACCTCCTCGCTGGTGCGGCTGATCTTCTTCAGCGGATTCTTGAAGGAGTGATACATCGCGGTTGCGGTCGCCATTGGCGATGGCAGAAAGGCCTGCACTTGATCGGCTCGAAAGCCGTTTTTCTTCAGCCACAATGCAAGCTCGAGCATATCCACATCGCGGGTTCCCGGGTGCGCGGCGATGAAGTACGGGATCAGGTACTGTTCCTTGCCCGCCTCTTTTGAGTATTTGTCGAACAGTTCTTTGAATCGGTAGTAGCTGCCGACGCCGGGCTTCATCATCTTGGAAAGTGGACCCTCGCCGATGGCCTCGGGCGCAATCTTCAAATAACCGCCCGTATGATGCGTCGCCAGTTCCTTGACGTACTCAGGCGATTCGATCGCGAGGTCGTAGCGAACGCCCGAGGCGATCAATACTTTCTTGATGCCCGGGAGCGCGCGCGCGCGCCGATACAAATTGATGAGCGGCGCGTGATCGGTTTTGAGATTGGGGCAAATGCCGGGGAACACACAAGAAGGCCGGCGGCACGCGGACTCAATGCTTTCGCTCTTGCAATGCAGGCGATACATGTTCGCGGTGGGCCCGCCCAGGTCGGAGATGACGCCGGTGAATCCCTTGACGTCATCGCGGATGGTCTCGATCTCGCGAATCACCGAGTCTTCGGAGCGGCTCTGGATGATGCGGCCCTCATGTTCCGTGATCGAACAGAAGGTGCAGCCGCCGAAGCAGCCGCGCTGAATGGCCACTGAGAACCGAATCATGTGGTACGCCGGAATTTTCGCATTGCCATACGAAGGATGCGGGCGGCGGGCGTAGGGCAACTCGTAGATGGCATCCATGTCGGCCGTGCTCAAGGGTATGGGCGGCGGATTCAGCCACAGTTCCTGCGTTCCATGCCGTTGCACCAGCGCCCGCGCGTTTCCGGGATTCGACTCCATGTGCAAAATGCGCGACGCATGCGCGTACAGCACTGGATCCTGACTGACCTGCTCGTAAGACGGCATGCGGATGACGCTGCGTTCGCGCTGGGCGTTCGGGACCTTGCGGTAGAACTTCACGACTTTTTCCGACGCCGCGGCGGGCGCCGCGGCCGACGGAGCCGGCAGCAGCGCGTTCCTGCGCTCTTCTTCGCCGGCGTAAGGGTCGATGGGCGGACTCAGGGGGCCGGGGGTATCCAGTTCGCTCGAATCGATTTCCACCCAGCCGCCCGGCATACCGCGGCGCAGGTACGCCGTGCCACGTAGATCGGTCAAATCGCCGATGGACGCGCCTTCGTGCAGCCGCCGTGCGATCTCGCCGATCTGCCGCTCGGCATTGCCATAGACCAGCAAATCCGCTTTGGCATCGACCAGGACCGAACGGCGTACATGCTCGGACCAATAGTCGAAATGCGCAATGCGCCGCAGGCTTGCTTCGATGCCGCCGACGACGATGGGTACATTCTTGTACGCCTCGCGCAACCGCTGTGAATACACGATGACGCAGCGGTCCGGACGCTTGCCTCCGACTCCGGTGGGTGTGTACGCATCGTCGCTTCGCACCCGCCGATCCGAGGTGTAGCGATTGACCATCGAATCCATGTTGCCGCCGGTCACGCCGAAGAACAGCCGCGGCTCGCCCAGCACCTGAAAGTCCTGGGTGCCGTGCCAATTCGGCTGCGCGATGATGCCGACTTTGAATCCCTGTGCCTCCAAAACGCGCCCGATGATGGCCATCCCGAAGCTGGGGTGATCGACGTAGGCATCCCCGGTGACGATGATGATGTCGCACTGCGTCCAGCCGAGCGCCGCCATCTCCGTTCGCGAGGTCGGCAGAAAGGTCGCCGGCACGTTGCCGGCGACGCGAGCATCATTCTGGGAAAACAGGGGGGCGGCGCTTTGCACGCCCGCGATTAGGCCTGATTGCAAGGCTTAAGTACAAGGAAACTCATCACCCGACATCAATTGGATAGTAGGTTTGGGCGTCCTCGCGCTGCACCAGCAGCGCGACGTTGTGCCCGGCACGGGCCACCTCGCGCTTCAAGTCGGCCACGGTGGCCACCCCAACTCCGTTGACTCCCAACACGACGTCTCCCGGCTGCAATCCGGCAGCGAGCGCCGGCCCACTGACATCTTCGACGAGCAGTCGGCCCTTGGTATGCAATTCCTGCTGCTCGGCCGGCTGTAGCGACCGCAATACCAGCCCCAGCTTGCCGCCGCCGTCCTCGCCCGTGGTGCGCGCAATCTGAGAGGGTGCATCCTCCAGCAACACTGTCTTGACGGTCACCTCGACCGCTTTCTTGTCGTGCCAGATTCCCAAATGAGCCGCGCTGCCCGGCGGCAACTGCGAAATGATGGCGGGCAGGTCCCACGAGTGATCGATGTTGCGGCCATTGACACTGATAATCACATCGCCGGCTTTCAAGCCCGCCTTCTCGCTCGGCCCGGTGGGATCCACCGCACTGATGAGGGCGCCGTGCGGCGTGGCCAAACCGAAGGACAGCGCCAGCTGTTGGCGAATATCCTGAACAGATACGCCGATGCGGCTGCGAACCACCTTGCCGTTCTTCTGCAGCTGCTCCTTGACGCTCAATGCCATATCGATCGGAATGGCAAACGACACGCCCATGTACCCACCGGTACGGCTGTAAATCTGGGAATTGATGCCGATGACTTCGCCATCGATATTGAACAGCGGGCCGCCCGAATTGCCCGGGTTCACGGCGGCATCGGTTTGAATAAAGGTCACGTAGCTGGAGCCGCTGCCATCGTTGAGCGGCCGGCCGAGCGCGCTGATGACGCCGGCTGTCACGCTGTTCTCAAATCCAAAAGGCGAGCCTATTGCGATGGCCCATTGTCCCGGGCGCAGTTTGGCGGGGTCGCCGAAGCGCACGGTCGGCAAGCCGGTCGCGGCTATTTTGATCAACGCCACGTCGCTGGGCTTGTCGATGCCGATGACCTTGGCGGGGAATTCGCGCCGGTCGGTGAGCGTCACGGTGACTTCCGAGGCGTCGGAGACCACATGCGCATTGGTTAGAACATATCCGTCGGTGCTCACGATAAATCCGGAGCCGACGCCCTTGGTCGGCGGTGTCCGATCAGGTCCCTGTTGCGGCATTTGGAAGCGGCGGAAGAATTGCGACAGCGGATCGTCGCCATCGCCCTGGCCGTTGAAACCCGGCATCTTCTGCGCCTTTTCCGTGACGCTGACATTCACCACGGCGCCGCCGGCTTCGGCAACCAAACCCGAAAAATCCGGCAGCCCGGTCACGCGCGGCGAAGAGCCGCCGCTCGGGCCCACGGCGGCCAGTGTCGGCGCGGCCGATAGACCCGGGCCCGCGTCGGCATTCGAGCGTTGATGAGCGACGACCATCACAAAGATGCCCGCGACCGCCGCGAGCGACCAAGTTCTGATGCTTCCCATTGAAATACGTCCTCTGGCCAAAGAATGAATCCGGATTGAAATGACTGACCCCGAATTGGGGGTTTAGGTTGCAATTTTCCAGGCTAAACGGGGTAATTTTCAAGGTATCCGCGCTCTGGGGCCCCGAAATGTGAATTCCCCACGGGCAATCCAGGGTAGTCACCGACTACCCTTGTCGGCATGGCAGACTTGGGTCCAATTTTGGTCGTGGTGGGGGGTGACACCAAGCGTCTGCAATGGCTGACGCACCATGTCACCAGCCACTGGCCTAGCGCTCAGGTGACGACGCTTCGCGCGGGCGAATCCGCCCCTTTGAGCCGCCTGATCAGCGAGCGCACCCCCGACGCCGTCATCCTACAAGCCGATTTTGCCAATGAGGCGCTGGCCGGCGCCACCATCAACACGATGACGCAGCTCCTGCGCATGCAGCCTGCGCTGTATTGCATTTTGCTCGCCGACAATGGCAACGAAATGTCGGCCGTTCAAGCGCTGAAAGCCGGTGCCAAGGACTACCTGCCGCTGGCGCAGATCACGCGCGACCAGTTGCTCACCGCGATCGGGGAGGCCTGCGCCAAACGGCGCGTCGCCGCGCAGGCAGCCGCCATGATGGCGCAGAGTGAGAATTCCACCATTATCGAAGTTCCCGGCTATTCGATCGTCAAGGAGATTGCGACCAGCAATTTTTCATCGGTATTTTTGGCCCGCAGCGAACGCCTGCGCCGAAATGTCGTGCTCAAGGCGATGACCCGGGGCGAATCGGAACGGGAAATGGGCGATGCGGAGCGCTTCCAGCGCGAGTACGAGATCATTTCCAGCATTACGCATCGCGCGATCGCGGAGATTTACGACTTCGGCTCGCAGCCGGGTCACTTGTACCTGGCGATGGAATACTTTCCCTGCGGCGACCTGCGCGATCGCCTGCGCAACCCCCTGAGCGTGGATGAAAGCCTCTACTATTTGCGCGCCATCGCGGAAGCGTTGCGCGTCATCCACGTGTTTGGAATATTGCACCGCGACCTCAAGCCCGCGAATGTCATGTTGCGCGAGGACAATTCCCCAGTTCTCATCGATTTCGGTCTGGCGCGCCGCTCGCTCGACGAGGTCGGCAACACCGGCGTCGGCCAGGTCCTCGGCTCTCCGTATTACATCAGCCCGGAGCAGGCGCAAGGTCAGCGGGTCGACGTGCGCACTGACCTGTACAGCCTGGGCGTCATGTTCTACGAAATGCTGACGGGACAAAGGCCCTACGGCGGCCGCAGCGCCGTTGCCATTATGTCGCAGCACACGAGCTCCCCCGTTCCCCAATTGCCCGAGGCAACCTCCATGCAGCAGCCGCTGCTCGATCGCCTCATGGCGAAACAGCAGAGCGCCCGGTATGCATCGGCGGATGAATTGCTGGCCGACTTGGGTCCCATCGCCGCCGTCGCATAATCGGTGCCGTTGCATAGTCGGCGGGGGGAAGAACGTGACGCGCGTCACAGGCCGCTGCGACCGCGAATAATAAGTCAATCGCCTGCCTTAGGCTGTGAATCCCATCATGCCTCGCGTGCCTGCGGTTTGGCACCCTGTGGAGGCCATGTTTATCTCCGCTAAACGCCATGAGCGCGAAAAACAGGAACTCGTAAACGCCAGCAATCGGCTGACGGATGCGATTCTTAAGACCAGTTCCATCGGACTGTTTTTGATGGATTCGAAGGGTAAGATCCAGCCGCAGGTATCGGCATCCCTGGGAGCGCTGTTTCGCCGCCAGGACTTCGCCAATCTGACGGTCGAGAAGTTGATTGGACCGCTGGTTTCCGCGAAGACGTTGAGTGTGGTGCGCACCTACATGACGCGGCTGCTCGATCCGGCGCGCGGCGAGAAAGAAGAGACCAATCCGCTGCAAGACGTCGAGGTGAAACTCGGCAACGCGGACGGCAGCTTTGTCAGCGCCCACTACGCCTTTGAATTCTCGAGCGTCGACATGCCGCTCGAAGGACGCTCCTGGATGGTGCGTGTCAGCGACATTACCGCGCGCGCGCAGGAGCTGCGCGAATTGGAAGACTTGCGCGTCCACGTGCTCACGCAAGGCGAGATTCTGCGCAGCGTCCTGCAAGCCGGCGGCACCCGTTTCGGCACCTTCCTGCAAAAGACCGATGCGTCGATGAAAACCATCAATGGCGTATTGAAAAAGCCGGCGCGCGAGACCGGGGCATTTCGCCACAAGCTCGAGGAGACTCTCGAAGAGGTTGACCGGATACGCCGCGACGCCGCCGCATTCAAGTTGAGCGGATTGCAGGGAGCCGCTCGCGAATTCGAGGATGCCCTGCAGGAATTGCGCAGCCGCGAAACGTTGAGCGGCGGCGACTTCTTGCCGCTCGCCGTCAAGCTCGATTCGCTGTACGGCCAGTTCGCGTTGCTGCGAACCTTGACATCGCAGGCAGCGCCGGTCCGTGAGACCGAGGCCGCCGCGCCGGAGGCGCGCGTCACCGAGAACGGCACGCAGGTCATCGAGGCGCCCAAGTTCCTGGCCGAAATGGCGCAGCACGCGGCGCAGCGCGCATCGCCGCCCGCGCAACGCATGGCCGCCGTCGGCAGCCTCGAAAGCACGCTGGTGACGCTGACCGATCTGGTCGCACAGGAAAATCAGAAGACCGTGGTGCTCGCCTGCAGCGGTTTGGAGCTGGTGCCGCCGCGCTATCAAGCCACCGTGAAAAATGTGGCCATCCAACTCATCCGCAACGCCGTCGTGCATGGCATCGAAACCACACCGGAACGCGAGGAAGCCGGCAAGTCGCCCATTGCCTCGCTGCACCTGGAGTTCAATTCGGTCGCCGGCAACGGTTTCGAAATGCTCTTCCAGGACGATGGCCGCGGATTGGATCCGGAAAAAGTTCGCAGTGTCGCCGTTGCGAAGGGATTGCTGTCCGAAGAAGAAGCGACGCAGCTGCGCGATCGTCAGGCGATCAAACTGATTTTCAAATCCGGCTTTACGACCATGGCTGACACCCCCGGAGATACCAAGCACGGCAGCGGCATGTCGCTGGTGCGTCGCTATGTGCATGAGGCCGGCGGCAAGATCGCGCTCGCCAGCATTGTGGGTCAGGAGACTCGCTTCAAAGTGACGTTGCCGGCACTCGAACTGGCCGCCGACGCCCAACTTGCCTCGGCGATCAGCGCTTAAAGCGGCGCGAGTTCCACCAAAATCGCGCCGGCCTGAACCCGGTCCGCCAATCCGAAGGCTACACGCGAGACGACGCCCTCGTATGGCGCGGTCAGCGTGTGTTCCATTTTCATGGCTTCGACGGTGATGAGCGGCGCACCGCGCGCAACCTGCTGGCCGGCGGCGACGTGCACCGCCACAATGGTACCCGGCAGCGGTGTAAGCAATGAACCTTGTTCGGCCGCGCCGACTACCTGAAGTGCATCGTCGGTGCGCGTCGCCTTGACCACCGCGTGCCGTCCGTTTGCAAACAAATGCAGTTCGCCTGACGTCTCGAACACGCGCAGGTGCCGCACTTCACCATCGCATTCCACCTGCAGCGAGGCTGCATCACGCGCGAGAATTCGAATCCGGAATTCCTGATCCTTCACCCGCGCCAGGTAGCTATCCGACCCCGCCGCTTCGACGCTGAGGGTCCATTCCCCGAATCGCCAAGCTGTGCTCGCCGGTGCCGCCGCACGCCAGCCGCGAGTGTCTTCCCAAAGCGCGTTGCCCTCGGTGCGCCGCGTGGCGCACCACACGGCGGCCAGCGCCATGTCCTTCGGGGTGGCTTCCGGCTCGCCGAAGCGCAAATGACTCTTGCGCTCGGTGAGAAAATTGGTCGCCACCGCCCCGCGGCGAAATGCCTCATCGCCGAGCACGCTTGATAGCAGGGCCCGGTTGGTGGCAACACCCACGATCTCGATTTCGCCCAAGGCGCGCCGCAACAGATCGATGGCCGTGGCGCGCGTCTCTCCCCAGGCGATGATTTTGCCGAGCATGGGATCGTAATAGCTCGATACTTCGTCACCCTCCTCAACCCCGGTATCCTGGCGCAGTCCCTGAGATGCGGCGGCCCAGCGCAGATGCGAGATGCGGCCCACGCTCGGCAGGTAGTCGTGCGCGGGGTCTTCGGCATACAAACGCGCCTCGACTGCAAATCCGCGGCGGCTGATGTTCTGTGTCAGCGGCAGAGGCTCGCCCTGGGCCACGCGCAATTGCCACTCGACCAGATCGATGCCGGTGATCATTTCGGTCACCGGGTGTTCCACTTGCAACCGGGTATTCATTTCCATGAAGTAGAAATTTTGGGCCTCGTCGACCAGGAATTCGACGGTGCCCGCGCCGACATAGCCCACGGCTTGCGCCGATTTGATCGCCGCCTGCGCCATCGCGGCGCGCACCTCGTCCCGCAGATCCGGCGCCGGCGCCTCTTCGATGATCTTCTGATGGCGGCGCTGCACCGAACAGTCGCGATCGAAAAGGTTGATCGTCTGTCCGTGCGCGTCGGCAAATACCTGCACCTCGACGTGACGGGCCCGCGGAAAGTAGCGTTCCATCAGCAGCCGGTCGTCTCCGAAAGCGGTGCGCGCCAGACGCTGCGCCGACTCGACGGCGGCCGGCACCTCGGCGGCGGAATTGACCACCTGCATGCCCTTGCCGCCGCCTCCCGCACTGGCCTTGATGATGAGGGGATATCCCACGCGCCCCGCTTCCTCAATCAGGCGCTGCGCCGATTGTTCGCCGCCGTGATAGCCGGGTGCGACCGGCACGCCTGCCGCCGCCATGGCTGCCTTGGAGGCGCTCTTCGATCCCATGGCCTTGATGGCCGCGGCCGGCGGTCCGATGAAGATCAGCCCCGCTTCGACGCAGGCTTGGGCAAACGCGGCATTCTCCGACAAAAATCCGTAGCCCGGATGAATGGCATCCGCACTCACGCGCCTGGCCAGCGCGATCAGCTTCTCGATATCGAGATAGCTCATCGCGGCGGGCGCCGCTCCCAAGTGATAGGCCTCATCGGCGATGCGCACGTGCTGAGCGTTTCGATCGGCATCCGAATACACTGCGATAGTCGTGAGACCCAGGCGCCGCGCCGTGCGCGCAATACGGCAAACGATTTCGCCGCGGTTGGCAACCAGTATGCGTCGGATCATTGGCTCACATCCGGAACACGCCGAAGCGGGTGGCAACGGATTCCTGGGCGCGCGTCAGCGACAGTGCCAATCCCAAAATTCTGCGGGTGTCGAGCGGGTCGATGACGCCGTCATCCCACAGCCGCGCAGAGGCATAGTACGGATGTCCCTGGCGCTCGAACTGCTCACGAATGGGCGCCTTGAGCTTTTCTTCCTCGGCATCGCTGAAGGTTTCCCCGCTGCGCTCCAGCGCTTCGCGCTTGATCGTTGCCAGGACGCTGGCCGCCTGCTCGCCGCCCATCACCGAGGTGCGTGCGTTCGGCCACTGAAACAAGAAGCGCGGGCTGTAGGCACGGCCGCACATGGCGTAGTTGCCGGCACCAAAACTGCCGCCGATCACAACGGTGTACTTCGGCACCGCGGCGCAGGCCACCGCGGTCACCAATTTTGCGCCGTCCTTGGCGATCCCGCCGGCTTCGGCCGCCTGGCCCACCATGAAGCCGGCAATATTCTGCAGGAATACCAGGGGGATGCCTTCGCGGCTGCACAGCTCAATGAAGTGCGTGCCTTTCAGCGCGCTTTCGGAGAACAGTATTCCGTTGTTCGCCAGTATCCCGACGGTCATGCCGTGGATATCCGCAAAACCGCACACCAGCGTGGTGCCGTACAGCGCCTTGAACTCATCGAACCACGCGCCATCGACCAGCCGTGCGATGAGTTCGTGCACATCGTACGGCTTGCGGGAATTCTGCGGGATGATGCCGTACAACTCCGCGGGGTCAAAGGGACTTTCCAAACCGCTCGCCGGAGACTGCGCTCGCGCGGCCCGCAGCGTCGGCTCGCGCAGCCGCGCCACGGCGCGCCGCGCGAAGGCCAGCGCATGCGTATCGTTTTCCGCATAGTAGTCGGTGACACCGGAACGGCGGCAGTGCACATCCGCGCCGCCCAGGGATTCCGCGTCGATCTCCTCACCGGTCGCAGCGCGCACCAACGGCGGCCCGCCGAGAAAAACCCGGCCCTGATTGCGCACGATGATGGCGTGATCGGACATGGCCGGCACGTACGCGCCGCCCGCCGTGCAGGAGCCGTGCACCACCGCGATCTGCGCGATGCCCTGCGCCGAAAGCCGCGCCTGATTGAAAAAAATGCGGCCGAAGTGCTCGCGGTCGGGAAATACCTCATCCTGTTTCGGCAGAAAGGCGCCGCCGCTCTCGACCAGATAGATGCAGGGTAAGGCGTTCTCCCCGGCAATCTCCTGCGCGCGCAGATGCTTCTTCACGGTGAGCGGATAGTAGGTGCCGCCTTTCACGGTCGGATCATTCGCCACCACCATGCATTCGCGCGACGACACGCGGCCGATGCCGGTAATCAGGCCGGCGCCCGGCAATTCCTCGCCATATACCCCCTGGGCTGCCAACGGCGACAGTTCCAGGAACGGCGAACCCGCATCCAGCAATGCGCCGATGCGCTCGCGCGCCAGGAGCTTGCCCGCCTTGGTGTGTTTGCCGCGAGCCGCCGCGCTGCCGCCGGCGGCGTTGCGGCGCAGCGTGCTGCGCAGGTCATCGACCAGCGCCTGCATGGCGGCCCGGTTGTCGGCAAAGTCCTTCGAACGGGTATCGATTTGAGACGCTATCTTGGCCATTGGCTTTGTTGCCCCGGGCGTGGCAGAATTGTCGGACAGTCCGATTATCCAACGATCCTGGTCCGATGACAATGGGGGGCCGGCACAAATGGCCAATTCCGCATATCGAGAGTTCACTTTCGGCCTCGGCGAGGTGATCGACACCGTCCGCGATCAGGTGCGCCGCTTCGCCGAGGAGCGCATCGCGCCGCGTGCGCAGGAAATAGACCGCAGCAATGAGTTTCCCCGCGATATCTGGCGCGAAGCCGGAGATCTTGGCCTCTTGGGACTCACGGTCAGCCCTGAGGATGGCGGCGCCGGCCTGGGATATCTGGCGCACACCATCGCGATGGAAGAAATCTCGCGGGCCTCAGGCGCCGTGGGCTTGAGCTATGGCGCACATTCCAATCTGTGCGTGAATCAGCTGGCCCTCAACGGCTCGGTTTCACAGAAGCAGCGCTACCTGCCGAAGCTCATCAGCGGCGAACATGTCGGGGCGCTCGCGATGTCCGAGCCCGGTGCCGGTTCCGACGTGGTCTCTATGCAGCTCAAGGCGGTCCGTCATGGGGACTTCTACGTGCTCGACGGCCGCAAGATGTGGATCACCAACGGACCGGAGGCTGACGTGCTGGTGGTGTACGCCAAAACCGTGCCTGCGGCGGGCTCGCGCGGCATCAGCCCGTTCATCATTGAGAAAGGTTTCAAGGGATTTTCAGCGGCGCAAAAGCTCGACAAACTGGGGATGCGCGGCTCCCCCACCAGCGAACTGGTGTTCGATCAGTGCGAAGTGCCCGCGGAGAACATGTTGGGCACCGAGAATCACGGCGTCAACGTTCTGATGCGCGGGCTGGACTACGAACGGGTGGTGCTGTCCGGGGGTCCGCTCGGACTCATGGCGGCGGCGCTGGATGTTGCCGTGCCGTACGTGCGTGAGCGCAAGCAATTCGGTCAGCCCATCGGCACCTTCGAGCTCGTGCAGGGCAAGCTCGCCGACATGTATGCCTCCCTGAACGCCTGCCGCAGCTACGCGTACATGGTGGCGTCGGCCTGCGACCGCGGCGATTACACGCGCAAGGATGCCGCCGCCTGCATTCTGTTCTGTGCCGAAGCGGCAACGCGCGCCTCGCTCGATGCAATTCAACTATTGGGCGGCAACGGCTATATCAACGATTACCCGACGGGAAGGCTGCTGCGCGACGCCAAGCTGTACGAGATCGGCGCCGGCACCTCGGAAATTCGCCGCATGCTGATCGGACGTGAACTGTTTGGAGAAGGCGCGTGAGCGATCTATTTGTGCCGCTCGACGATCACCCTGCCTACCGGCAGATTGCCAACCTGATTGAGCAGCGCATCGTCGAAAGAACCTTGCGCACCGGCGATGCCCTGCCCTCCGAGACCGACCTCGCGCGACAATTCGGCGTCAACCGCTCGACAATTCGCGAGGCGATTCGCGAACTGGAGGTGCACGGCTTGCTGGGACGCGAGCGCGGCGAGAAGCGTCTGCGCGTCACGCGTCCGGAACCACGCCGCGTCAGTTCCGGCGTGAGCCGCGCGCTCGCGCTGCACGATGTGACCTTCATGGAATTGTGGGAAGCCATGATGGCAATCGAGCCTGCCGCCGCCCAATACGCCGCCTCGCGGCGCACCGCCGCCCAGCTGCTTGGGCTGACGCGCGCCAGCGCGCGCTTCAAGCGCGACATCACGGATACCGCAGGCGCGGTGGCGGCCGTGGTGGATTTTTTCACCGCGGTGGCCGCGGCCAGCGGCAATCAGGTATTGGCGCTGTCGCAGGCGCCGCTGAACCTGCTGTTGGTGCCGACGCTGACACAGGTGATCGATCGGGTGCCGCAGGCGCGCGCGCGAATTCAGGCGGCACAAAGCAAGATCATCGAAGCCATCAAGCTCAAAAGGAGCGAACAGGCCAAGCTGTGGATGGAAAAGCATATTCGCGATTTCAAGCGAGGCTACGAGCTTGAAGTTCCCAAAACCAATGCGGGAGTCCCGTCGTGACACCGAGTGCCCTGGAGAACGCTTGGGAGTCCCGCGCCCATCGCCGCGGCGGGCGAATCGCTCAGGAGAAATCGCCCGCATCGCCTTCATTCTTATTGACGGTGAGCGCGCTCGTTAAGATCCTGGGCCAAGGCCCTGATTGCCGTGAGATTCGACCACAAGCTGGCCTGCGGCAGGAATTCGACCCGGTTCCCAAACTTTGAGCGCTCGCGCAGTCGCACCGTGATGCGGTGGAACCCGCCGCTGCTCGAGACCTCGGCCGCGGCCACTTGTGAGAACGGAATCGTATCCTCGACGCGCCCGCGGCGAACCTTGAGGCTGTCCCGGCAATCGAGCACCTCGTCCGCAAGCCGGTGCATTTGCGTCTTCCAAAAGAAGTAACTCAAGGCGGCACAAAGCATGCCGACGGCGATGGCGCCCGGCAGCGGATTTTTCCACAGATCGCCGTTGAGTGCGGAAGGCGCAACGACGAACAGAATCAGGGCGACCGCGCTCAACCAAATGCCCCGCTTGAACAGGGCGGTATTCTTGAATGCGATGGCTTGCACGGGGACGCTCACGCCGGCGGGGACGTTAGAGAATCTGCTCCCGCTGCGTATCCGCGCCTTCCGGGTCATGCAAGTTGGTGCTGAAGGACACGAGCACCATGGCTGAAGTTCCGGTGTTACGAAATGCATGAACGACGCCGGGCGGTATCGTCAATCGCAGTATCTCTCCCTCCGCCACGTCGATGTCCTTGACCTCCCCCTGCTCCTTGAGGCGCACCCGGCAAGGTCCCACCACCGTGGTGGTCTCAACCGCTGTCCTGTGCACGTGATTGCCCCGCACTTCGTTGGGTTGGGTGAGGACGACGTGCACATTTTTCTGGGCGTGCAACTCGGCATCCGTCAGAGGTTCGAACAAGGTGCCGCGCGCGTCGCGATGGGTCTTCACCGCTTGGATGGTCGCGTGCCGCGAATGGGGAATGGTCATGCGTCGGATTATAAAGCCATCCGCGCGTGCTGTGTCTCCGGGGTTAGCGGCGCGTTCGCCTTGCAGCATGCCCTCTGACGACGAGCAGAACTCCCGTCACCAGCATGATATCCATCCAATCCAGCGCACCCCCGCCGCCGCCGCCGCTGCCGGCGACGCCTGTGGGACTGCTGGTGGCCGCAGTTACCGTCAGGGTCGCGGACGCCGGCGCCGTGTTGCTGCCTGCGGGACCCGTCACAAGGGCATTGGAAGGAATGCTGGCCGTGTACATGCCGGCCGTCGCGCTCTGCACGCTCAAGGAAATCTCACAACTGCCATTGGCGGGAATATTGGCTGCGGACAGGCTGACGCTGCTCGTCGTATTGGTCAGCGTCAGCGACGCGCCGCTGCAGGTGCTCGACGGAGCCGGCGTGCCCACGGAGAGATCGGCCGGCAAGGACACGGTAATTCCGGATTGCGTCAATGCAAAACCGTTGGTGTTGCCCAAGGTCACCACCAGCGTGGCCGCCGCATTCGCAGCGACGCTCGCCGGCGAAAACGCGGCACTCACGGTCGGTGCCGCCGGCGTCACAGTCATGGGAGCGATACAGGCGCCGGCACTTGTGCCGGCCGAGGACGGCGCGGTGGTCCGCGCACCGCCCGCAGTGAAGGTGACCACGGCCGTGTCGGTATTGCCTGCCGAATCGGTCACCACGAGGTTCAGCGTTCCCGCGCCGGTGGAGGTTACAGTCACTTGCGCGCTGCCGGCGCCGGAATTGATGGTCACCGCGCCGGTCTTGGACCAGGCGTAGCTGGCAACCGTGGGCGCGGCCGCGCCGGCGGCACCGCAAGCCGCTACGCTGCCGCTGCCGTCGAAGGTCGCGGTCCCGCCGCTGAAACCCGGGGGAATCTTCACGGCTGCAATGGGATTGAGCGCCGCCTTCACGGCGCTGAACGCATTGACCATGCCGGCGCCGCACGTGGTCGTGGTGCAGGCGCATTCAACGCTGGATGTCGAGCCGTTAACGCACAGCGCCACGCCTGCCGGTTGTGGATACGGCGTCGCGCTGGCCTTGATGCGCGCAATGAGTTGCGGCGGCGTGAGATTCGCGTTCGCTGCGCGCATCAGCGCCGCGATGCCGGAAACGATGGGCGCCGAAAAACTGGTGCCCAGATTGGAGTTGCTCTGGTCGGTGTAGCCGTTGCCCGCCGGAATGGTCAGTCCTTCGTTCACCGTCGTGTCAATCGACCGCAGGCACGGGCTCCCTTGAGTCGCGTTCACGCAATTCCCGGCCGGTGCGCCGACGCTGACCTCGGGCCCCAAGCTGCTGTAGCCGACTTTGGTGCCGACGTTTCTCAATCCGGCGACCGCCAGGACGCCGGGACAGTTGGCCGGTATATCGACGGGTCCGCTTTCGTTGCCGGCCGAGGCGACCACCAGCACACCCATGCCGGTGAGTTGCGTGACGAGACTTTGATAGCTGGAGGGACAGCTGCCGCCGACGCCGCCCAGACTCAAGTTGATGATGTCGGCTGGGTACGGATTGTCCGGCACGGGGTTGCCCGAATCGTCGGAAACCGTCATGCCCACCGACCACATGATTCCGGCGATGATGTCCGAGTCCAAGCCGCCGCATTTCCCGAGTGCGCGCACCGGCAGCAGGTACGGATTCCAGGTCATGCCCGCGATGCCGGTATTGTTGTTGGTCAGCGCGCCCAGCACCCCCATGACTCGCGTGCCGTGCCAGGAGCTGTTCGCCGTGCTGCAGTTCTTGCTGGGGAATACCTTGGTGTTCATCAAATCGGTGCTGTCGATCCAATCGCCGGGATCCGATGGATCGGGATCCCAGCCATCGCCGTCGTTCGCCACGAGGAATGTTCCCAGCGGAGTGCTGTTCGATGAGTCGAGGTCCTGGCCGACAAAATCAAAGCCCGGCAGCAAGCGCCCGCCAAAGCCGGCCCGCAGCAGATCCGGGTGATCGAAGCGAATTCCGCTGTCGACATCGGCGATCACCGTGCCGGAGCTGCCTTGGGTAATGCCCCACGCGGAGACCGCGTCGGTGGCCGCGGCATCGCTGGTGGGCGTCGTCGTGCTGGGTGTCAGCATGTACCACTGACCGCTGGCCGTGGCGCTCGGCACGAACAAAGGATCATTCGGCAGCACGTGCGGGTAGCGCCGTTCGTCGACGTCGGCGAAGGCCACGGACGGGTCCGCCCGCAATTTCTCGAGCGCCGCGGACACATCCGCGCCGTACAGCGTCTCGCGAAGCAACACAACGTGCATGCTCGGTGCAAACTGGTGTGAACGCGCGATGGCGATGCCGGTTCGCTGGGCCAGGGATGCAAGATCCGCCGGCGAAGTCTGCGCCTGCGTGACATGCACCAATTGCGCCTTCACGCGCGAGCGAATCGCCTTCGTCACCGAATTTGTCGGCGTGGCTCGGAAGCCCACCACCAATCGGCTCGCCTGCGGCCCAATTTCCACCGGATGCGTGCGCACCGGGTTCCATTCCGCGGCCGCCGCCGCGCCCGGTGCCAGGCCGCTGAGCAAGCCGGCCAACGCCGTTACGGTAAGCAGTACGCTGATTTGTCTCATGAACTGAAGCCTAACAACTATGCGGGGACCAAAATGCGAACTATGGCGGCAAAACCTCAGCGGAATCATGCCTGTTGGTGCCCCATGCGGCGATAGTCGGCCACTGGAGACATCAATTTCACGGGCGTGCCGAGCCGTGACCGACGCCCGGACGGTCGTTCAACCTGCGAAGGCCAATCACCCTGCGAACTACCCGGTCAGCAGGTAGAATGCGGGTGAGGAAGTAACCGCATTTTGAAGGGGTTTGGCAATGACATATGACAATCGGCAGTTCTACATCGATGGCGCCTGGGTGGATCCGGTCGAACCCAAGGAATTGAAAGTGATCAACCCGGCCACCGAAGAGGTCGCGGGCGTGATATCGATGGGCAGCAGCAAAGATGTCGATCGGGCCGTCCTGGCAGCGCGCCGGGCGTTCGATGGGTACTCGCGCAGCTCGCCGGCTGAGCGTCTGGCGCTCATGGAACGCATCCTCGCGGCCTACAAGGCGCACTACAATGAAATTGCCCAGGCGATTTCCATTGAAATGGGCGCTCCCATCACCCTCTCGAAAGGCTCACAGACGGGCATTGGCGTCGGCCACATCAGTGCCATGATCGACGTGTTGAAGACATTCAAATTCGAGGAAATGCACGGCACGGTGCGCCTGGTGCAGGAGCCGGTCGGCGTCTGCGCCTTGATCACGCCGTGGAACTGGCCGATGAATCAGGTGGCCGCCAAGGTGGTGCCGGCGCTTGCGGCCGGATGCACGATGGTGCTCAAACCTTCCGAGTATTCGCCCTTCAGCGCCATCATCTGGGCAAAGGTCATGCATGAGGCGGGCGTCCCCGCCGGCGTGTTCAACCTCATCAACGGCGACGGCACCAGCGTCGGCGCGCCGCTCTCCTCGCACCGCGAAGTGGACATGGTGTCCTTTACCGGATCCACCCGCGCCGGCTCCGAAGTTGCGAAGAACGCGGCCGCCTCGGTCAAACGCGTGAACCAGGAGCTCGGCGGCAAATCGCCCAATGTGCTGCTCGACGATGCCGACTTCGAGCGTGCCGTGACGAAAAGCGTGCTCCACGTATTCCAAAATTCCGGACAATCCTGCAATGCGCCGACGCGCATGTTGGTGCCCGCCGGAAAATTGGCTGAAGTGGAAGCGATCGCCAAGCGCGTGGCCGAATCGGTGGTCACCGGTGATCCCGCTTCGGAGAAAACCAATTTGGGACCGGTCGTTTCCAAATTGCAGTTCGAGCGGGTCGAAGGATATATCGCGAAGGGCATCGCCGAGGGCGCCAAGGTCGTCATCGGCGGCTCCGGACGTCCGGACGGACTCACCAAGGGTTACTTCGTCAAGCCGACCATATTTTCCAACGTGCGCAATGACATGACGATTGCGCGCGAAGAGATTTTCGGACCTGTGCTCTGCATTCTGCCCTATGACAACGAAGAGCAGGCCGTGCAAATCGCCAACGACACGCCCTATGGCCTTGCTGCCTACGTATGGTCCAAGGACAACCTGCACGCGCGCCGCATCGGCGCACGCATTCGTGCCGGTCAAGTCACTCTGAATGGCGCATCAGGCAGCATGAACACGCCGTTCGGCGGTTTCAAAATGTCCGGCAACGGCCGCGAGTGGGGCGAGTTTGGATTGCGCGACTTCTTGGAGGTCAAGGCAGTGATTGGAGTCGACGCCGCTTAAGGCCGGCGGGGGCCTTTGGGAGCCTGTCTGATTTCCTAGTGACTGACCCGGTTGTTCAGCTCGAGAACCTAAGCAAGCGCTTTTCCAAGGATCGCCCGGCGATTTTTGAGGGCGTCGATCTGACGGTCCGACCGGGCGAATACCTTGCCGTGATGGGGGAGTCCGGCGTCGGCAAATCGACGCTGCTCAACCTGTTGGCAGGACTCGATCGGACCGACAGCGGCCGTGTGCTGCTCGAGGGTATCGACCTTGCCGCTTTGGACGATGACGCCGCGACGCTGCTGCGGCGCCGCGCCGTCGGTTTTGTCTTTCAGGCCTTCCATGTTCTGCCGTATTTGTCGGTCGAGCAAAATGTTGCGCTTCCCTTGGATTTGCTCGGCATCGGCGAACCGGAGCGCGGCGAGCGCACCCGGGAAATGCTGCGCGCCGTGGGCATCGAAGCACTTGGCCGCCGCCACGCACGAGAGCTCTCGGGCGGCGAGATTCAGCGCGTGGCGATCGCGCGCGCGCTGGTGCATCGTCCGCGCCTGGTGCTCGCGGACGAGCCGACCGGCAATCTCGACACGCGCAGTGCGGCACAGATTCTTTCCCTGCTGCGCGCGCAGGTGAAAGCAAACGCCGGTGCCGGAATTCTGATTACTCACTCAAGAATGGCCGCGGACACGGCCGATCGCATCCTGGTGCTCGATGCGCGCGGGCTGCACGCCTTGGAGCCGGCGCGGTGAAGAGTTCCGGTTCGTTCAGCCTATGGCGGATGTTGCTGCTCGCCCAGCTACGCGAACAACCAACACGAATTGCCCTCACCGTGCTCGCCCTCGCGCTGGGCGTGGCGCTGGGCTCATCGGTCTATCTGGTCAATACCTCGGCCCTCAATGAGTTCGGGTTGGCCACCAAACGGCTCGTCGGCGAGGCCGACATCGTGATTCGGGGCCCGCGCGAAGGCTTCGCTGAACAGGTGTTCGCCGATTTGGCGCGTAACGCCTCCATCCGTGCCGCAAGCCCGGTATTGGAACTCGATGTGGCGCTGCCGGGTCACAGCGATGCCCTGTCGGGTCGCAACGATACCCTGAAGGTGTTGGGACTCGATCCCTTCCAAGCCGCGGAATTGCAACCCGCGCTCATCGGTGAAATCGGCGACGGTGTCTTCCAGCTGTTTGATCCCGATACCATTTACTTGAGCAGCGCCGCCGCACAGGCCTTGCAGCTGCACCGCGGCGATCGGCTGCCGGTCACCATCGGGAGCGCGGCCAGGACGCTGCGCGTGCTGGGCGTATTGCCGGAAAGCGCCTATCCGCAGTCTTTAGGCCTGATGGACATCGCCTCCGCGCAATGGACCTTCAATGCGCTGGGCCGGGTGAATCGCATCGATTTGCGGTTGGTGCCAGGGACGGACGTCGAGGCGTTGCGCCGCGATCTCGGAAAAGTCCTGCCGGCGGGAGTACTGGCCATTGCGCCGCAAGTCGAACGCGATCGCGCGGTCACCGTGACTCGAGCCTATCGTGTCAATCTGAACATGTTGGCGCTGGTCGCGCTGTTCACCGGCGCTTTCCTGGTGTTTTCCGCGCAGTCGCTGTCGGTGCTGCGTCGGCGCCGATCGCTGGCCCTGTTGCGCGCGCTGGGCGTCACGCAGGGTGAGCAGCGCCGCGCGCTGCTTGGCGAAGGATTGGCGATCGGTGCCGTGGGAGCGTTGGCCGGCGTGATACTCGGCATTCTCATTGCGGCCGCGATATTGAAATTTCTCACGGCCGATCTCGGCAACGGGCAGTTGCGCGCAGTGGGTGCCTCGCTGCGAGCCGCACCGCTGCAATTATTGGGTTTCTTCGCGATTGGAATCGTCGTGGCCGGCATCGGCGCCTGGGCGCCGGCCCGTCAGGCAGCACGCCAACCTCCGGCGCGCTCGTTGAAGGGCGGCGACGGCGACTACCAGATCGTCGCCCGTGCGCACTGGCACTTAGGTCTTGCGCTGCTGATTCTCGGCTCGGCACTGGCGTGGCTGCCGCCCATCAACGGACTACCGCTGTTTGGCTACGCCGCGATCGCGGCACTGCTGCTCGGCGCCGTCTTGTTGGTGCCGGCCGTCACCTTAAAGGCCCTGATGCTTGCGCCGCGCACGCATCGCATCGTGTTGGACACCGCGGTGGCGCAATTGCGGGAGAATGTCGGCCTCTCGGCCCTGAGCCTGGCGTCGATCATCGTCAGTTTCAGCTTGATGGTGGCCATGGCCATCATGATCCATTCATTTCGTGTGTCATTCGACCACTGGCTGGGCAAGCTCTTGCCCGCGGACCTGCAGATGCGCGAGCCATTTGGCAATGACACCGCGTTTTGGTCCGGCGCGGATCAAGCCAGGATCGCGGCGCTACCCGCTGTTGCGCGCGTCGAGTTTCGCAGGACTCGGCAACTGCTGCTCGATCCGAAGCGCGCGCCGGTGACGCTGATCGCGCGAGGCGCGACGGATACCCAAACCGCCGCGGAATTGCCGCTGGTGCAAAGCGCCCCGGTCGCGCACGGCGAGAATCCGACGGCATGGATTTCCGAGGCCCTGCAGGATCTATATGGCTATAAAGTGGGCGATACGATTCACCTGCCGCTGGCTTCGCGCCTGCGGCCCTTCGTGGTCGCCGGCGTGTGGCGCGATTATGCGCGCCTGGCCGGTTCGATCGTGATCTCGCTGCAGGCCTATAGGTCCGTTACCGGCGACGCAAACGCGAACGAAGGCTCGATCTGGCTCGAGCCCGGCGCCGACGCGCTATCCGTCGAAAAACGGCTGCGCTCTTCCTTGGGCAACGGTGATGCGGTCGAGATCACCAGCAGCGCCGCGTTGCACGCGAGATCGCTGCAGATATTTGATCGTGCCTTCGCCATTACTTACGCGCTCGAAGCCATCGCAGTCATCATCGGGCTCACCGGCGTGAGTTTTGCGGCCACCTCAACCGCCCTCGCCCGCCGCGCCGAATTCGGCATGCTGCGGCACGTCGGCATGCGGCGCAGGCAAATCATCGGCATGTTGGCCGACGAGGGCATTCTCACCAGCGCCTTTGGCGTCATCTACGGGCTGGCACTCGGCATCGCGCTAAGCTTGGTGCTGGTCTATGTGGTCAATCGCCAATCCTTCAATTGGAGCATCGATCTGGATGTGCCGGCGCTGCCACTGGCGCTGCTCAGCCTGGTGTTGATCGGGGCGGCCGCCATCACCGCGGTCTGGAGCGGGCGCGCCGCCTTGAGTCAAGATGCGGTTCGCGCCGTTCGTGAGGATTGGTGAGAAGGCCGCTTATGGTGCTGGCGTTGATGCTGGTCCCGCTGATGGCGGCGGCGCAAAGCGCTTACGCGCCGGTGATCGCCGGCCATCCGCTGAAGTTTCCGGAGGACTTGGGAAGCCATCCGCAGTTTCGAACCGAATGGTGGTATGTCACGGGTTGGCTGCTGACCGAGCGCGGCGAATCGCTCGGATTCCAAATTACATTCTTTCGCACCAAGCCGGGCACCGATGCCGACAATCCGAGCAGCTTCGCGCCGCGCCAAATCATGGTCGCGCACTGCGCGCTGAGCGATCCGAAGCGCGGCACGCTGTGGCAGGACCAGAGAATTCGCCGCGCCGCCTTGGGGCTGGCCGGAGCCGCGGAGAGCAACACCCGTGTCTGGATCGATCGCTGGTCTCTGCAGCGCGAAGCGCAAACGTATCTTGCAAAAATCGCTGCGGAGGACTTTTCATTCGATCTCGCCTTGTCCGAAACGCAGGCGGCGTTGATCAACGGCGACCAGGGCGTCAGCCGCAAGGGGCCGCAGGTGCAGGCGGCCAGCTATTACTACAGCTTGCCGCACATGCAGGTTGCCGGGACGGTCTCGCGCAAGGGCGCGGCAACGCGGGTAACCGGCGAGGCCTGGTTCGATCACGAATGGTCCAGTGAGTATCTCGACACCGAGGCGGCAGGATGGGATTGGATCGGCATCAACATGCAGGACGGCGGCGCGCTGATGGCATTTCAGATTCGCGGCCTCGATGGCAAGGCGCGCTGGGCCGGCGGCACGATCCGCAGCGGCGCCGGAGTTTCGCAGATTCTGCAACCGGATGATGTGGATTTTCACTCCGGCCGGCGCTGGACATCGCCTCGCACGGGCATTGTTTATCCGGTGGAATGGACGGTGCGCGCGGACGGACGGGAAATTATGCTGCGGCCGTTATTCGACGATCAGGAGAACGATACGCGGTTATCGACGGGCGCCATTTATTGGGAGGGTGCGGTTCGAGCCTTCGACGGCAAGGGCGAAGTCGGCCGCGGTTACTTGGAATTGACCGGTTACGGCGAGCGGCTGCGCCTCAGGTAGCGCTGAGTGCAGCGCCGCCCAGCGTTGGTAGATCGCGGCGCAGTTTGGATCGCGCATGAAAAGCGCGAGTCTTGACGGTTCCAATCGGGACCTCCGTGATTGCCGCGATTTCTTCCTGGCAGAGACCCCATTTGTAGCCCAGCCGTAACGTCAAGCGTTGATCGAGCGGCAGTTGGCACATACCGCGTGTCAACCAATCCTGCAGTTCGATCTCCAGCGTCGGATCGGTGGTCTGCTCCGGTGCATCCTGGAGGCGCACGTTGGATGTGTGCCGCCGTTGACGACGCAGCGATTTCAGCGCCGTGCGGTAGGCGATGCCGAAGATCCAGGTCGAGACTTGCGATGCGTGACGATACTCGCCGGCGCTTTGCCACACGATCATAAACGTGTCGTTGACGATTTCCTCGACGTCTTCTTTGTGCCAGTTGATGCGCACGATGAAGCGCGCCAGGCGTCGATGATATTTCGCATATAACTCGTGAAATGCCTCGCACTGACCGAGGGCAATGCTCGTTATCAGGTCCCTATCGCGATCCGCCGGCGACCGGCAGCATCCGGATATCAAGCCGTTAATGGGCTTCCGCAGCACTGGTGACTTGTTCAACGGGGATTCCTCCGCAGAGCACCATAACTTCTTGCAGGAGCGGCGCACTTGCGCCTGCTTGCTGATAGATTGGCCAAATTGCGATCCAGGCGATCTACATCCCACAAACCTCGACGTAGTCTCGAACAAGCTCCTAGTGCTTGAACATGCTGCGAAGCTGATTGATCCGTCGGCGCCAGAAGAAGGAGAGAAAATGACGATGCGAGTGGCGGTCCGAGCGCAATATCCGCAACAGCTCGGGGAAAATTCCGCCTCGCATCAAGTAGTGTCTGCGCTGCTGCAGGTTGGCGCTGCGCAAATGTTCAAGCCACGGTGATTCGCGGATGTGCTTGCTCATTTTGACCGGAGTGCTGTATTGCAGAATATAGGCAAGCCTGGATGAGGCGGTCTTGTTGCCGAACGAGCCATGCACCGTGCGGCCGTGATGAATGATCATGGCGCCCGCCGGAATCGGCCGGACAGCCGCGGTCGCCGGATCAAATCCCTCATAACACTCGATCGTGTTGGCTTGCTTGGCATTGCCATGCAGCCGATGCGGTAGCACGCCCAGCAAATGCGATCCCGGTATATAAGCCATCGCGCCGTTGTCGAGCGTGCTTTCCGTCACCGCGATCCAAATGCTCAGTTCGTTGTAGTCGAAGCCGGGTTCGCGGAACGCCTCGTCCTGATGCCACGGCGTGGGATGGCCTCGATGGCTGGGCTTGAAGATTGCGTGATCGCCGGCGAACTCGGCGTCCGGTCCCAACAGTTGCCTGGCGGTGGCAAGCGCGACGCTTCGATACGATAATTTGCGCAGCTCGCGGGCGTACATCGAAGGCTGCAGCACGCTGGGCGAGGTTTTGTCCCCCGCCCCGTCTGTTTCGGCCAGATCGAGATTGCGGCCTGCACTGCGCCGTTCCCCGCCGAGAATCATGCGCATCAGAATCTCACGGCACCACTCGAGCTCAGCCGCCGGTATCTGAGGTTTCTCGATGACGAGAAAGCCTTCTTGAAAAAATTTCTCGACCTGTCCGGCAGTAAGCGGCTGTTCCAAAGGTTTACGTCCCGGCGATTTTTCGATCAATGGGAAAAGCCTAAAAAAATGCCGCGCATCGCTGCCAATATCATAGCTCCGGAGCATTGATGTTGTAAGCTTGTCACGCTTGTGGGTCGGAGTTCGAGCTGTCGCGACTGCGCGACGGCGGGAACAAGAGAGGAACATATGTTGCGACGAAATGCTGCCATTAGTGCTTGTTTGGCCATTTTTACAATCGCCTCTTCCGCGCCGCAGTGCATCGCCAATCCGCTTGGCCAAAATGCCAATGGGTCGGGTGACGATCCCTGCCTGCCCTTCATGCTGCCCAACGCGGACTCCTGGTTTAATTCGTCGAAAAAAGTGTTCGCCCACTATTTTTATCCATTTCCATTGTCCATAAATAACAAGTCAGCGTCAGACGATTACTACAACGTCAACTACCTGAACAGAAACGGCGAATCGGGGAAATGGGCCGCCTCGGGCGGTTATTTGCGTCAGCGGCCTTTACCGGTGGCGGTCAATTCCGATCGAAACTGGCCATTGAGCAATATGCAACGCGAAGTGCGCATGGCCATTGCCCGCGGCATCACCGGCTTTACCTTCGATGTGCTCTCGGCTAACGAAGCAAGCGGCAGCGATAGCACCCACCTGCAAATGCTTCTGAGCGCCGCCCATGCAGTGGATCCACGCTTTAAAATACTCATCATGCCCGACATCTCCGCGCTGAAATCCGATAGCGCGACAGTCGTTAACAGTATCGCTGTTGCTGCGTCGAGCCCGGCAGCATACCGGCTTGCCGATGGCCGCTTAGTGGTCTCCGCCTTCAACGCGGGTGCCAATTCCCCGGACTGGTGGTCGTCGGTCATCGCACAGCTCAAAACACGCGGTATCGCCATCGCCTTCGTTCCGACGTTTCTGGGCTGGAAAGGCCAGGCCGACGCCTTCGCGTCCATCACGCACGGATTTGCCGATTGGGGAACCGCGACCGCGAGCGTGTCGGAGGGTATGAAAAATGATTCGCAATTAGCCCACGGCAAGTATGGAAAGATCTTCATGATGCCGGTGGACCCCCAGCAGTACCGCCCCAAGGACTCGATTTATTGGGAAGCAGGCAACAGCGCAACTTTCCGCAATGCCTGGATGAGTTCCATCACAGGCGATGCCGAATTGGTGCAGCTGGTCACTTGGAGCGACTTCTCGGAATCCAGCGAAATTGAACCGTATACCGATTCGACGCTGCGCACTGATATCGGCACCGCGTTTTACGACCTGAATGCCTTCTATGCGACCTGGTTTTTAACGGGAAAACAGCCCCCTATTACCCACGATGTGCTCTATTACTTCTATCGGCGTGAACCGACCGGCGCGGCAAGCCCCGCGCAGTCCGCTCCCAATAAAATCGTCAACAGCTCCCCAGAGGACAATATCGAGCTGTTGGCGTTCTTAACCGCCCCCGGGGAATTGAAGATCACGATTGGCGGCCGCAGCGAGGTTCAACACGCGCCTGCCGGTATTACCTCTTTCAAGGTACCTACCGCGCCCGGCACTCCCATTTTTTCGCTGTCGCGGGCCGGCGCGGAGGTTTTCTCGTTTCCGGGTCCCATTCAAATATTCGGCCCTGGAGGCCTTCCTTCCGGCGTCATAGACATGACTTATTGGGGCGGCAGCGCGTCGCGGCGCGGAGTTTGCACTCTTTGAACAGCGCGAAAATACAGGATCTGTCTGCCTTTCAGCTGCCGCCGAACTTCAGGGGCCGCTCCGGGCTGGTGGTTCAGCTGTGGTGGTTCGTTCAAGCCACCCTGTTTCGCGCCTCGCCACAAGTGATGTATGGCTTTCGGCGCTGGTTGTTGCGCCGATTCGGTGCTCGCATCGGCAAGGGCGTCATTATTCGCCCCAGCGTAACCATCCCCTATCCTTGGAAGCTGCAAATCGGCGACCATTCTTGGATCGGCGACCACGCGGTCCTGTACTGTTTTGCAGAAATTACAATCGGTAAGAATGTCGTCGTGTCCCAAAAGAGCTATCTGTGCGCCGGCACGCATGACTTCCGTACACCGAGTTTCGACATCCAGGCATTCCCCATCGTCATCGAAGATGAAGCGTGGCTGGCGGCCGATGTATTCGTCGCGCCGGGCGTCACCGTGGGCAGAGGCGCGGTAGTCGGCTCACGCAGCTCGGTATTCAGCAACCTTCCGGAAATGATGGTCTGCATCGGATCTCCTGCACGCCCGGTCCATGCAAGGGTTTAAGAACCGTTCAGTCGCGTTCGAGAAGATCGCAGCAAGGGTCCGGCAAAAAAACAGCATCTACCTGGCCCTTTCGCTCATCGCGAGGGTGCTCAACGCCGCCGGTATGTTCGTGGCCATCAAACGATTTGCGCCCACCAGCTTTGGAGAAATGAGCTACCTGACGGCCACCGCCGTGTCGACCGTCGCTTTTTGCTCTTTCGGCATCGAGCTGTCGATCAATGCGCAACTGACGCGCAAGCTCAAAGAGGCCGGCCCCTTGGGTCCGACGATTGCCGCCGGCTGCGCGCTGGCGCTCGCAGGCACGATTCTCGCGTGCATCGTCATTTGCGCCGTGTTTGCCTCGCAGCTCAAAGTGTCCGGTTCCCCGGGCAGGGCCATCCTGTCTGTTTGCATCTACTCGTCCTTCATGATTTCAACATCGTTATTGACGGCGATGTCATTTGCGCTGGATGCCAGCATCAATGTCGGCATCTGCTATATGGCCACCTCGGTCATTTTCGCGGGCTTCGCCCTCTTCGCCGGCACCGGCACATCCGGCGTCGATCTGATGTTTTTTTTGATCTGCGCGCAGATTGTCGGGGTTTCATACATGGCAATCGCGCTCTTTGAGCGTCATCGCAAACCCGATATTCAGCCGACGCACGGCTTGTTTCGGCGCCTGTTGCCCGACGCATGGATCGAGACGAAGACGCTGTTCACGTACGGCGCCAAGCAGATCTTGGTCGTGTCCGCGCTCACTTTTTCGCAATGGTTGATACAACGAAAAATCATTTTTGGCGACGGCGGAGCCTCCGAAAACGCCGTCTATAGCATCGGCAATCAAATTTTCAACATGATGACTTTCATTCCCTTGATCATTACGCCGATCATCATCACCAAGCTTGCCGCCGCGCACGGCGACATGGCACTTCGCCGCAAGATTTGCTTTCAGAGCTTGCGCCTGTTCACCGCAATCTCGGTATGCGCGTGCGCCGCCGTGTTCGTTGGGCTGCGGCTCATCATTCCGTTCCTGCCTCCCCGCTATGGGGTCGCCCTTGAGACCGGTCTCATCGCCTCAGTCGCGGCCGCATTTCAGATCGTGAAATCGCCGTTTTCACTATATTTTCTTTCGGAGCTGAAAGCGTCCCGTGAAATCATCAGCGCAACGGTGGGTGCGGTGTTCATGGTTGTCGCCACTTCCTTGTTTACCCAGCTAAACCCGAACGAAGGAACTACGATCAGGCTTTTGGGCTGCGCGTTGCAGGCGGTGCTGCTGGCAGCGTTGTTCTTGATCGAGACCAGACGCGGCGTGGCGGCCGATCATTGATTGTCGCCATAGCGAAAAAATCGATAAGTGATACTGGCGCTGCCCTGAAAGTCATTGTATTCGAACTGCGAGATATTCGAGTTTCGCTTTACATGCGCCGCGGAGAGGGTAAGCACGATCGCTCTAATTGGCGTGTAGACCAGGCTGCCGGTCTCGCCGGTCAGTGTGTCGTGCCGAGCTTGACCAACTACAGCGACAGGGATTGGACCAATGGGGTTCGAACCAATGTAATTTTCATTATCCCGGGAAATCACGGCTGAAAACGTCAGCTTTTCCGACGCAACCCACTGCGGTGTGAGGCTGATGCCCTTGTCAACGAAGTAGTCCGTCTGGGAGGTCAAATCCGCAGCGAGCTGCTGCCATACGCCCAGCAGCAGCTGAGTCTTCGGCGTAGGCTGCCACTGCAGCGCAGCCCGCCAGATCTCTCCCGAGAAACTGCCTATCGCGGTACTGGGATATTCACGCTTCAAATACCCGGCACTTGCATCGAGAAGCGTCTTTTCCGTCAGAGCGTACCTGAAGAGCACGCGCGCCCGTTCCTCGCGAAAGTCGGGATCGAATAGCACGCCGTTCAATACGGTGCTGTTCGGCGCGCGTGAGTCGTTGTAACGATAGTCGAAGCCGATCCGGTTGAGATCGGTCGTGAAGTCGAAGCCCACGTCGGTGCCCTTCGATCGCGAATTGTTGAAAGTCGCCTGTGGTCCATTCACTGAGTAGTCAGTACCGAGCAAGCCGCCGAATATCCCCCAGCGCGGACCAACCTGATAGCGCATCGATGCAAACAAATCCGATCGGTTGATGATGGTACGGGAATACACCTGCGTGTTGGCGAATCCGCCGAACAATCGGGTGTAGTCCGCGCCGGCCATGCCCGAAAGGGCATTGCCCAAGCCCCAATTCCACGCCACGCGGTCACTGCTTGAGACATTGTTGAGGTCGGTGTTCCTGAAGAACCGGTTGTAGTCGGCCCGCAGACCGACATCGAGGCTCTGTCGGGCTCCGGTCAGCCACTCGCCGTCGAGCGCCCCCGTTACTGTATCGATCGAGTCTTGCCTGCTGGGGTTGGCGCCTATACCCGGAAGTGTGGTCAGGTCAGTGACGCTTGAGGGGAGCCGATAGATGTTGTCGTCATAGGTGTAATTGTCACTGGCGGACAGGATCAGCCGGCTGGTGCGCTGCACCGTGCTCAAATCCTCGGGCGGCGTAAGGGCAATATCCAGCGCATCTTTGTATTCAATCGCAGCGCCCAGGGAAGTCGACGCCAGCCCCGACATTCCAGCGGTAAGAAAGATCCCACGAAAGTGAGTTTTCACAGGGACACTCTCACGTGTTCATACGTGCCTTGCATTGAAGCCAGTAAATTCTCCAACGCCAATTTGCTCGCGCAGCGTACGCGCCGCGCTTGCAGCATGGACCTTCTTTTTGCCGCCAGCAGCGCGGGCCGATCACGGTCGAATTTTGCAATTTGCGCGGTGGCTGACTCGACAATCCGCTCGCTCGAAAAGGCCAACCCGGCGCCATTGCAAAGCATCTCCGCGATTGATCCCCGATCGCAGGCGATGACATGGACCCCTTGGCGCATCGCCTCGTAGATAACGAGCGGCTCAGCCTCGTTCGCGTAGTTGGTCGGGAACACAAAAACGTCAAGCTGGCGATAGAACCGCTCCTTCTGCGCAGCGTACACGGCCCCCACGTACTCCACGTCATGGGCGGCCGCGAGCAATTTGTCGAAGGCTTGCCGCGCATCGGGCGCCACCGGGCCGGCGATATGCGCCCGATATTTCACGCCGCAGCGTTGCAGATTCTCCAATATGCTGAAAAACTCAACGATGCCTTTCTCGAAGGTTATGTTTGACAAGAACCCCAGCTGAATCGGTGCGGAATCATCGTCAGCCGCCCGCGCATGGGCATCATCCGTATCGTAGAAGGCGGCGTTCGACACCACTCGCAGCGCGCCGGGATTCAAGCCGTATGCTCGAGTCAGCGATTGACCCATGTTGGGACTCAGCACGATATGCGCCTCCTCGCGGACCAGGGAAAAAAAGCGGCGATTGAGCCATGAAGGCGAATTGATATAAACAAAGCTATGGTGATGAACAAAAATCGGGCGTCGAAATAACTTGCTGATGAGCACGTAGACCAAATCCACGAGTTGGCCGCGACCTCCGGACAGCGCCAGGTAGAGCACCACCTCTCGGCGCCCAAGGCACAAGCCGAAAAAACGTGCCGGTTTGGCGAGCTGCTGCAGGATGCCGTATGCCCGGGCGCGCAGATTGGGGGCCCGATTGAATACCTCGACCGGCATTCTCTTTTTGAGACGGTCCAGCATCATCTCGCATACACTCGAGAATCCGTTCAGGGGAGGCGGCAGCGGCCCAACAAATGACACAAAGCGCGTCATCCCCTGTCTCCGGCCATGCGCAGACATCCGTCCAATATTTGGGTCGCCGATCGTTCCGGCGTGTACTTCGCAATGACCGCCAAACAGTTTCGCGCCACCGCCTTGCGGTTGGCCGACAGCTGCATGACGGAAATGAGCGCCTTATGCAAGGCATCGACATTTCCAGATTCAAACGAGAAGCCGGTGTGGCCGTCCAATACCAGGTCCGGCACACAGCCGCAGACGCTGCTCACGACTACCGGGCATCCGTAGCTCAAGGATTCGTTGACCACCAATCCCCACGGCTCGCCATGACTCGGCAGTACCGACGCGGTGCATTTCAAAAACAAATCCGAAGTTTCATCCAAGCTTTTGGTTCCCAAGAACGAAATCGCGTCTCCCATTCCGAGCGCGGCGGCCCGACTCTTCAATTCCTGAGCCAGGGGGCCAGAACCGACCAAGTCCAGCCGTGCCCTGGGATAGGTTGCATGCACGGCGCCAAATGCTTGGAGCAGGTCATGGAGACCCTTTTCGGCCGACAATCTGCCCACGTAGAGAAAGTGCGGTTCATCCGCGCGGCCGGTCCAGTTCGACTCGTAGTGGGACAGCACCTGGGCGGCACCATATCCGCGCGGTAACGCGGCCGCCTGGCACCGAAGGGCGATCTTCGACTCGCTGACACCGTAGCTCATCAAATATTCTTTGCTTCTGATCCCGTAGCAAAAAAAGCCATTGCACCAGCCAAAGAACCGGCGCTTGGCGAACTCCCGCCAGGCAATTTTCGGCCGATCGGCGCTCGTCGAATCGCAAAAGACAGCACGCTTCCGGCGCAACAAAATGCAGACCAGCAGCATGGTCCAATATTCCACGCGGTCGTATCCCGGCATGATCACTAGATCCACCGGGTTCTTGAATAGATCACGCGCAAGCGCCCCGATCCGCCGCATGAGCGGAGCGCAATCATATGAGCCGCGGAACAGCAGCCTGAAAGGGTATTGATGATACGAGAGATCAACCCCGCCAAGGCCTACTCGCAGCTCTTCCGTCTCGGCAATCTGAATGAATGAGGGTGTTATGCCGCGCGACCCTCCGGCCAATTCAACCTGCGAAAAAACGACGCCCTTGTGTCTGGCCCAAAGATTATTGTGATATATCGCTACTCGCATGGTCGACGATTGCGCAACGCGCCCTTCAGGTCACCATGGGGCGGGTGCCGATGCGTCCGGCAACCCGGTGTCGCACGCCGAGTTTCGCCGACAGCAGCGCGGCGGCAAGACAGAAGGATAAAAACGCGGCCGCCGCGAATCCCAATGCGATCATCAACGAACCGCGCAACACAATCATCAGGAATACGGACGCGTAGGTGGCCATGGGAAATGCAATCGATGCGTCGCGCCGCGACGCTTGCCGGTTTAGAAGCGCGACGAACCAAGCCGTAGCACCCGCATAGGCAAGCACGCCACCGGGCCCAAAGTCCAGGTAACCCTCCGCGACCAAGGGTGCCGACAAATTCGTGAACCACATGCTGTAGTTGGCGATCAGATAGTCAGCCAGGAAAATTCCCGTCGCCAGCGGTTTTGTGCTCCAAACCGAACTCGGCACAAAGAACAAGAGAGAGCCGAGCAATTGATGGCCCCACTGCATACCGTGGACTTTTACGACTTCAACGGCCGTATAAATGTTGGCCCAGGAGTCATAGTTGATGGAAAAGTAGTGGTCCGCAATCTGCTCGGTGAATTGATTCAGCGACACACTGCCCAACGACAGTTGGTGATTGTGAGTAAATACCGCGATTGCCGGAAACACCACGACCATGCTGCCCACCAGCAACAGCAGCCGTCTGTTGCGCTTTGGAAACCAGTTCTGGAATAGCACCAACAGCAGAGCAATGTATACCGGCCCAATCGCGTTGCGCTTCTCGGTGTAGGTGTTCTCCGTGATCAGTACCAGAACCAGGAGCAGCAGCAGCACACAGACGCGGCTGAACTGCACTTTGCGTCCCGATCGGACCGTTTCATGCAGGACGATCAAGAGCGTCGCGGTTGGAAGAAATAGCAGGAAGCGCTTCATCACCAGGGTTGCCGGTGTCGCGGCCTCCAAATTCTCGACCGACGCATAGGCACTCGGCGCGGCCAGGCCGACCACCAACACGCAGACAACGACCGCCAGCCCGACGGCGCCCGGCGCAAACTCCTGGCTCGAGGCGACGGCCGCGGCATCGCCCGGCGGCGAGGGTTTGGCCCGTTTGCTCAAAAAGACGTAAAAGAGCGTGAACGCGATCATGAAGAGAGCACAAACCAGATTTGTCCACGCGACTCCATCAATCGTGACTGTGGAGGTATTGACGAGCCGCTGCGGCATGTTGATCAATTGGATTTTGGGGGCTAAATCGAGAAACAGCCAATTGAAAATGAAAACCACGAGATCCGCAGGCGCAGGGGCATTTTGTTGAACACCAAATCTCAGCTGTATCAGTAGCGCTATGGTGACAACGACACTGGAGAGTATGAATTCCATCCCGGCCGCGGCCAGGCTATTGATGAACACCACTTCGATGAGCACTATCACCAGCGCGAGCAGCACCCGAAAACCGAAAAAATCGATCGATGCTTTGGCGCGTGTCCGCTCAATGCGCATTGATTACGCTGCCGATGACGTTTACACCGGTATCAGTCAACGCCTGCATCGCCTCTACCAATTTCGATTGCTGCGTGTAATTGCGGCGCGCGATCATTACTGCATTGCCGGCGTTCGCCGCCAGAATCTGCGCATCGGCGGTTTCGGAAACCGCCGGTGTGTCAATGATTACCAAGCCAAATTGCGCGGCAAAATGATCGAGGATAATCTCGAATACCGGTCGGGCGAGCAATTCTTGGGGGTTGGGCGGGATGATGCCCGCGGGCAGCACAAACAGCCGCAGCTGCGGATGAATCCGGCGCGCGATTTCGCGCCCGGCGCGCCCGGTTAACAGGGCCGACAATCCGACCGAATTATCGATATTGAATAGTCGATGTTGACGCGGGTGCCGCATGTCGGCGTCAATGAGCAGCGTGCGCTCCCCGAGCTGCGCAAACATGATTGCGAGATTGGCGGCGAGCCAGCTGCGGCCTTCACCGCGTTCAGGGCTGGTGACCGCGAACACTTTGCGGGTGGCGCTATTGAACCACCGCAGGATCAATTGGCTGCGCAGCGCGCGCAGCGGTTCAACCACTTCGCCTTGCGGTTGATAGGCTGCGATCAGGTCATCAGCCACCCCTCCCTGGCCGCCGCGCGGCAATACCGGATAATTGTATTGCTGGGCAAGCGCCGACTCGATGTCACGCTCGCTAATGCGCTTCATCTGCACCGCAGCTTCTCCAAATCTCATCCCGTGCGTCCCGGCGAAGCGCTGAATCTCATCGACATCCTGGGCACTCAGCCTGCCCTGCTCGATGAGTATTGCGCCAATGGCACGGCCGCGATCGAGTGGAACATCCCGGCGCTTGGCCGGCTGATCGGCGATTTTGTTCATGTAAGGCTCTTTGTTCCGAACTGCGAAAAACGTCTAAATAGCCGATGGCTCGAGTCGACCGGCCGCTGCCTGCGCAACTCGAGAATCGTTCGCACGTACCTGGATTAAATCGATCTTGCCAAGCAGGGGCACGCCGAGAATTTCAACCATATCCTCGTCTTCACGTACACGCCGATTACGCATTTCAGCACCTACAGCGGCGCCGATCCCGAGCACTCCGCCCAAAAATACGGCGAGTATCAAATTGATGATGAGCTTCGGGCTCGAGGGACTCATGGGCGCGAATGCCGTGCTCAATTGCACCACATTGGTCTGCTGCGTCAGACTTTCCAGGTTGCTTTGCGCCAGGCGCTGGGTCACTTCGTCCAGGTCGCGTTGCGCCGACGTTACGTCGCTTTGGAACATCGCCGATTGGTCATGTTGATACTTCAGGTCGAGGACCCGCTTCTTCTGCGCCTCCAAGGCTTGGCGCACTTCGTTTTCACGCCGCAAATTCACCTGGGTCGTGCTGCCAAGCGATGCTGCAATATTCGCGCTTTCGACCGCGATGCGGCTGCGAAGATTGGTAATCTCCCCCTCCAATGCCTGGTAATCCGGGTGGTTCTTCCCCAAGCGGCTGGCCAAATCGGGCCGTTTTGCCTCCGCCAGCGACAAGGCGGCCTTGAGCGACTGGATGACGGGACTCTGCAAGACTTCCGGCAACGAATTGATGTCGGTGCCCACCTGATGTTGCCGCGATTGGCTGTCCTGACGCAGGCCCTGAATCGTTACCAATTCGGTGGACAGCTCCGCTAGGCGGGCATTTTCGACATCCAGTTTCTCATCGGTGGCAATGATCCCGTTCTTGCTTTGAAAGTCGGAAAGCGCCCTTTGTTTTGCCTGCAGATCCGCACGCAGCGCACGCGAGCGTTCGTCGAACCAGCTCGCGTACTGCTTGGCGGGCTCGACCTTCAATTCGATATTGGTTTCAATCGCAGCCTGTGCAAAACCATTCGCGAGCGCGGCTGCTGTTGCCGGATCCGACCATTGCACGGAAATATCGATTACGTTGCTGGCGTGTGTCGGACTGTCGTGAGCCGGCGCGACGATAAGCTTCCTCTCCAGCAGAAGGTTGGCGATCGGCACGCTGATGTCGTCGTTAGTGCCCTTCGCCCATAGTTTTCGCGCTTCAGGCTGCTGGTCGAGCTTTAGCGTTTTCACGACACGCTGAGCGACGCGCTGACTGGCGATGATGTCCGCCTGCGTGTTGACATAAGTGGTCGGAGGCTGCCCGGCCGTTCCCGCGCCACCTCCTGCGGTGACGGGATCGGATTTGCTGTCGATGACGATGGACGCGGTCGCCGTATATTGCTTTGGCCAGATGAGGCTTGCGAAGCCGACCAAGAACACCACAGCCAGGAAGATGCCCACGGCCATCAGCCAGCGGGCACGCAGAATCACCAGGAATTGATTTAGGCTCATGCTAAGCGCGGCCTCCGCGGCGGCAACGATGTAATTCGGACTCGATCAAAATAAACTCTCCTTGACGTAGATAACGTCCCTGTCTTGGACATCGTCGTCCATCGAAACGCCCTCTTCCTTTACTTTTCCGTTGGCATCGCGCCGGTGTCGAACGATGCCGCGCTGCGTGCCTTTGCCGGTGACGCCGCCCCCGGTAGCGAGCGCCTGGATCACGGTCATGCCTCGCTCCAAACGGTACTGACCGGGCTTCTGCACCTGGCCGTAAATGTAAAACATCGGCGCGCGATTGACATAGACCGTGTCGCCGCCATAAAGCTCGATGTCGTCGGCGGTATTCCCGGTCGAAGACATTTTGACGATGTCGACGTCGCGCCGAAATGGCTTGCCATTGCGCATGCCGGAAACCGAGACAATCTCACCGCCGGTGGACGCGACTCCTCCGGCTGCCGCCAGCATCCCTGAAACGTGCCCGCCCGCTGAATCGACTGAATATCGACCGGACTTGTTGACTTCGCCGATCACGGACACCAAATTGCCGAACCCCAGGGTCAGTAAAATGTTGACTTGCGGGTTGACCACGAAACCGCCGTCTCTGAGCATTTGCGCGATCTTGCTTTCCGCTGCGGGCAGGGTCAGGCCCTTGACCGGAACCGCTCCAATGAGCGGATAGCCTATCGCTCCCGACTCCGAGACGCGCACATCGAGGCTCAAGTCGGGATTCTTGAATACACTGATCTTCAATATGTCGCCCGGGGCCAGCAGGTATTCCTGCTGCGCGGTTGCAGGCGCTGCGCCCAGTCCCATCGCGCAGACAAAGAGACACGCCGCCGCAGCAAGCCAGCGGCGAAGGCGTTTCGGGCGTCGAATTTTCAGAATCACGGCTGCATGCGCTTTGGCGCTCATAATGTTTTACTTCTTGCTGATGCTAGACCCAACCCAAGAGTGCTTTAACGTCACTGCGAATTCATATTCAACCGGCGCCTTAATTTGTTCTTCATGCAGCGAGATCATTTCCTGCGGCCGCAAGCTGATGTTCGTCGTCAACCGCAAACATGGTGTTCAAAACAGCGTCACGCTCGAAGTTCTCCTCCGCGAAACTCCTTGCGCGCCGACCCAGCTGAAACCTGGCTTCGGGGTTGTCCGCAAGTTTGACGATGGCGCGTGCGAGTTCCGCGCCATTCTCCGGCGGCACCACCAAGCCGCACTGCGAGACGATTTCGCCGATCTCGGTTTCCGGACGGCAAGTCGCGATCACCGGGCGACCGCTGGCGAGCATGCCGCAGAGTTTGGACGGGAGCACCAGGTCCGCGGCATCCGGGCTTTGGGGCAGCAGATGAACATCTGCAATTCCCAGCAAGTCCGATACTCGCCCGGACGGTTGCAGCGGCATGAAACGCAGATTCTGCAGTCCGACCGCGGCGGATTCGAGTTGGGGCTTCATGACGCCGTCGCCACATACGACAAAAACGATGTCGTCGCGCGATTGCAGCAGTCTCGCGGCTTCCGGTATCACCATCAGTCCCTGCTTGCCGCCGAGAGTCCCGGAGAATAGTGCAACGATGGCGTCCTCGGGTATGCCGAGCTTGGCGCGATAGCTACCGTTCTTCGGCGGCTTGATTCGTGAAAGATCAACCCAGTTCGGAAAGTACCGCGCCTTATTCACACCCTTGGAAACCAGGTGTTGGATCATTCTTCTCGAGATGGTCGATACGGTGTCGAAGCGGCGCAGCAGCGAACCTTCCACGCGCAGAATCACCCGCTGCAGCAGCTTGCCCTTCAGCAACCCCAGCCTGAACGCGACGTCCACTTCGAAGTCCTGCAGATGCAACCAGCGTTTTGCGTTACTCAGCCAGGCCGTCAACAAACCCGCCGGAGCGCACATAAACGCCGGTGCGACCGTCAGCACCACATCCGGGCGCCAGCCGATCTGCCACAGCATCACCGGAAACGAAGTAATCGCAAACGACAAAAGGTGCAATATTCGGGTGAGCCCGCTCGGCGACTTTGGAACCCAGAGCGGAGTTCGCCAAACATCCACACCTCGCCAGCTTTCGCGCCGATACAGCGGCCATCGATATTTTTTATCGACTTGCCACGCCGGGTAGTAGGGCGGCGCGCACACTACGCGAACATCATGCCCGTGCTGGGCAAGCCACCAGGCCATTTCCCCTGAGTATTTGCCGATGCCAGTCGGCTCAGGCGCAAAATTGGCGCTGTATATCAATATCCGCATTCATAGCCCCTCAATCCGTGCAGCCGGATCCCCGAAGCGGCTAGTTCGCCAGACAAAGATAAAGAAAGATGCCAGACATCCGCCCTGCTCAACGTAAGGTCTGGTCTGACACGCGGCGTTCCCGCACCACGACGTTGCGCGCGCGCCAGATCCTGCACCGGTGGCGAGCGTGTCCGGGTAAATTCAAAGCGACTGCAGGAGTCGGGGCCGTGGCGTCGGCGATCGCCGACAACCAGCGAATCCCTTTGCTTGGGGGCGGTGTCGCGACAGTCTTGCGGCCGCCTCATGGGGGCATAAACGCAACTTGACTTCTGCCGGCGCTTCTTGGTCCGGTTCTGCACCATCGTCACGGCGACCGGAAACCAAGAACGACGCCGCGGAGAACGCTGTCTTTTACGCGTTCAAACTGCTCAGAGCACCTGCTTCTTCGACCCGCGTTGAAGTTCGCGGACAGGCGGGACTGCGTCACACTTTTGATCCCGCATTTTTTTCGCGTGTCTGCGCACTACGACACCGTGTCGCAGTGAATTTCTCATGCTCTACTTCGGCTCGTTCAAGGGCAAACCCGGCGTAAGCCGGTGACGCAAAGCTTCCGGTCTGTGAGTGACAGATAGCGGGGTTTCCGAAGGCGGCCGCAACACGTGGCCGTCTTTGTGAACTCAGGCAACCGCCACTCGCGTTCCGCGTGAATCACCAACGATTAGGAACAGGTGGCTATGGGATATCGGTCGAACTCGCTTTCATTATTGACTCCGCTGGCGTTGATGCTTTTTGTCTCCGCAATGAGCGGCTGCGGATCCAGCAGTTCCTCGAGTAGCGACGCCACACCGACCGCGACATCGAAGCCCCCAACCGCATCCACCACGCCCGCGCCGGTGCCTCCTCCCGCACCGGCACCGGCCCCGAAACCTGCGCCCGCGCCCGTGCCGCCTCCTGCACCGGCACCGGCCCCGAAACCTGCGCCAGCGCCGGTGCCGCCTCCTGCGCCGGCACCGGTTCCGAAACCTGCGCCAGCGCCGGCGCCGACTCCTGCACCGCCGCCAGCTACGCCGGCCGTCGCTGCCGGAGACGCCTGCCTGCCCTCGACGATGCCTTCGACAGACGCCCTTTTCAATTCATCGAAGCGGGTTTTTGCACACTACTTTCACCCCTTCCCGGTCTCGATTGACAATGCGGCCCCGGCGAATGATTACTACAACCGGAACTATCTCAGTCCCACCGGCGAGTCGAGCAAGTTTGTGAAAGAAGGCGGCTTCCTGCGCCAAAGACCATTGGGAGTGCCGGCAAGCAGCAAACCGAATTGGGTACAGCTCAACATGGAGGGCGAAGTACGCAGCGCGATTGCGCGCGGCATCACCGGCTTTACGTTTGACTCGCTGTCGGCGAGTGACGCGACCGACCCCAATAGCGCATTACACCTGATGCTCGCTGCCGCTCACGCCGTCGATTCTCGCTTTAAAATCGTGGTCATGCCGGACATTACGGTTCTCGGCTCCGACAGCAACTCCGTCGTTGCGATTATTGCGTCGGTGGCCGCCGACCCCGCCGCCTATCACTTGAGCGACGGACGCCTGGTCGTGTCGGCATTTGACGCCGGCCTGAACGCGCCCACTTGGTGGCAGTCGGTGATCAGCCGGCTAAGCTCCCAAGGGATTCATGTCGCCTTTGTACCGACATTTTTGGCATGGCCGGCCACCGCCGACGCGTTCGCCGCCTTTTCCTATGGCTTCGGCGATTGGGGCGCGGCAACGGTCGGGGGCTCCGATGCCATGCTGGGCGACCCAGACATCATTCACAAGACTTACAACAAGATTTTCATGATGCCGGTCGATCCGCAGCAATACCGGCCCAAAGATTTTGTCTTTTGGGAAGCCGGAAACAGCGCCGCATACCGCAGTGCCTGGACCAGCTCGATCCAAGGGGATTCCGATTGGGTCCAATTGGTGACCTGGAATGATTTTTCGGAAAGCGCGGCCGTTGCACCGGTCACCGATGCCACCTTGCAGCGAAGCATCGGCACGGGCTATTACAATCTCACCGGCTATTATGCATCGTGGTTCCTGACGGGCCAGCAGCCGCAGATCACCCACGACGTCTTGTACTACTTCTATCGCCGTGAAGCGACGACGGCGGCAGGTCCGGCGCAGAGCCAAAAAGACGTCATCGCCACCGGCGTGGCCGAAAACAACATTGAATTGCTGGCCTTCCTGACCAGCCCCGGCGTACTGAAGATCACTGTCGGCGGAAAATCCTATACTCAAAACGCAGCCGCAGGGATGGTTTCCTTCAAAATTCCCTCGCAGCCGGGAACCCCGGTGTTCACACTATCGCGAAACGGAACCGACGTATTCTCACTCCCGGGTGGCGTTGCAATCTATGGTGCCGGCGGCCTCCCATCGGGATACCAGGATCTGACCTATTGGAGCGGGAGCGCCTCCAAGGCGGGCGTCTGCTCACTTTGAGTTGAGGTCTCGGCTCGGGCCAAGCTTCAAAGCAGGCCCGAGCCATCCGCCTTGCCTGAACCAGCGACAATGCGCTTAAGGCGGCGAACCATCTGCCGGGCGAAAGTCAGATAACCAGGGACTGGAGTGCGGCAGAAAGCGAGTTTTCGGATATAACGATCCACCGTCCATTCGGCGCTTGATCCAGCCGGGAAGAAGACGGTATCGCCGGCAACGACTCGATGGGAGCTGCCAGACGGGTACTTCAGGGTGACCTCGCCCTCCAGGACGTGAAACGTCTCGTCGAAGCTATAAAACCAGTTGAACCGACCGGCGGTGCAATCCCAGAAATACGTGCTCGCCGTCCCATCAGCGCTGCTTGACAAGAGTTCCAGTCGCGCCAACGGCTTGCCGTCCAAGATCCAAGCAGGCTGAATGGGATTCGATACCAAATTTGCGGGTGACGTTCCAACCGTAATTGAGGTTTCGGCAGCCATGTTTGCCAGAATTTATCATGACCCCCGCACCCCTCGTGTCGGCGCAATCCGCACCGCGCACTTCAAATCGTCCTACACTATCTGCAGTCGCCTCTATAAAGTTTGTTGGGTATAAATAACGCGTCGACAAAAGGTGCGAATAACGCCGTCACTTCAGCGAGAGTTGCGGCACGCCGTGAATATCGAGATGAAGGGCGGCTTGGATAAGAGCGTAGAGGAGCGACGTACCAAGCCGCCCATGCGACAGAATATGTCTATGATAAAATGTATTTTTGGGGACCTGCCCTCCCAGGACTGCTGCACCTTCGAAAATTCTCGACCATCGGCTCGCGATCGTCCATGAGTGCACCTTTGAGCACCGTCTTGCCACGCAACACCAACGCTTTGTTCGCGCACGCTTCGCGCAACTCTGAACGGATGATCGTGCCGATCAACGATTGCGCTCTTGATACCGGCACGCCTCGCCCCGCGTTCTTCTGTGTCCACTCCGCATCGGGAGTGGCCGGAACCGATTTCCTGGATTTGGCCCGGTTTCTCGAGCCGTCGATTCGTTTCTTCGGAATCCAGGCGCCGCCGAAACGGATGGCGGATGTCGAATTTGGCAACTCCGTGGAATCGCTGGCGGACTACTATGCCGCGGCCTTGAACAAGTTTCAGCCGGAAGGCCCTTTACTGCTCGGTGGATACTGTGTCGGGGTGGTTATCGCGCTCGCAATGGCCGATAGGTTACGCGGCCTCGGGCGCGAAATCGGTCCGCTTCTCATGATCGACGGTGTGCCGGAAAACACCGGCGTGGCGCTGTCCCGCTGGGAGCTGCGTTATTGGCGTGAATTCGCCCGAAATGTGCGTGGTTGGTTGAGTCACGGAGACTTGATGAGGAGTCGTACGCTGCGTTCATTGCTTTGGAGCATTACCAACAACGCAACGGCGATCGGCAAGCGGGTAATCGGTCTGAAGCGAGGACAAAAGCTGGGCGGCGGATACGCGATCGAAGGCATCATGGACGTCTCGCGATATCAGCCGGCGCACAAATCCTTCGTCAATCGCCTGTTCCAAGCGCTGTTCAGCTATACCCCAAAAAGCTATTCCGGCGACGTCGTTGTGTACGAGGCAACGGTCAAGCCGCTGTTGTATCTGCCGCAAATCGGGCGAATCTGGAGGGAATTCGCCCCGCAATCCAAAGTCGTGGAGATCGTGGGAACCCACATCAGCATGATGCACGAGCCGTACGTCGGCGCGCTCGCCAAGGATATCCAACGGCGTCTCGCCGGATTCTTCTCCGCAAATTCGACCAGCTAAGGCAATCATTCGATCTTGGAATTAAGATTTCGCCGAAATGCTGCGTGGGCCATTGCGGAAGTTGCTGCGTCTGCGCTTGTCCTTTTTTTCCTGTACCGGGTCATTGTGGGCCAGCTGGGCGTCAAGGCGCTCGGCATTTGGTCGCTGGTTTTGGCCACAACTTCACTGGGTCGTCTCGCCGACCTAGGCACTGCGGCCGGTCTGGGCCGGTTTGTGGCTATCGCCGGTGCCAGGCAAGAAAGGGACAAGACCGTTGTCTATGTTGAAACGGCGATCGTCACCAACCTGCTGCTCTATTCGGCCATCGCCTTGGCGTTGTGGGCACCGGCTTTCTATGCTCTCTCGCTGACAACCTCGGGTGAAGTCCTCGCGACGGCGCGGGCACTCTTGCCCTTCTCCCTGCTCTCCTTCGTTCTCATCGGCGTGGCCAGCGCTACGACCGGGGCCATCGTCGGCCAACAGCGCTCCGACCAGAAGAGCATGATTGTAATCGCCGGTTTGGTCCTGCAATTCTTGGCTTCCGTGGCGTTGCTACCGTACGGCGGGCTTCGCGCTCTCGCCTGGGCACAGATCGCGCAATATGCGCTCGTCATTTGTCTCGGCTGGATGCTGTTTCTTCGAAACTACCGGGGATCATGGATTCTGCGACTTCCGCACCGCTGGCACCGGGAAGTCTTTCGGGAATTGATAGGGTTCGGCGCGAAGCTGCAGGCGGCGACCATCATTTCGTTTCTGCTCGATCCCACCGTGAAATTTCTGATGACCACCTATGGCGGCCTCGAGGCGCTCGGCTTCTTCGAGATGGCGCAAAGACTGGTTCTACAGGTGCGACAAATCATTGTCATGCCAAACCAAGTACTCATGCCGGGCTTCGTACACCTGATGGAAACTCAGCCGCAACGGGTCGAGCCTCTCTATCACAGGGCCATGACGCTCTCGCTGGTGGGAGGGTTCGCCTTGTTAGGTTCCGTTGCGCTGGCATCGCCAATCATTTGTTATCTCTGGACCGGGCACGTTACGCCGATATTCGTCCATTTTACGGTGATCTTGGCGGCAAGCTGGTTTGCCAATCTGGTGGCCGCGCCGGCCTACCTTCTCGGCGTCGCAAGCGGGCGCATTGGATGGAATCTCTGGGGGACCCTGATAAGCCTGATCGGTACGCTCGTCGCGGGAATGCTCTTGGGCCGCTTGTTCGGGGCCATTGGCATCGCGATCGGCGCCGGCAGCATGCTGGCTTTCGGCAGTCTGTTCAGCATGTATCGCAACTGTTACATGCTCGGTCTTCACCCATTTCCCGGAACTCGAGATTTTCGCTTGCTCGCGGTGCGATCGGCCACCTTTGTCAAAACTAAATATGCGCAACTTCAACGCCGCTAGATGCAGATGAGCAATCCTCGCGAAAAGACCACGATTACTTATGTCTCCAAGGGCGGCGACGGCCATCACGAAGAATATGATCGTCTGCTCGAAGCCGCGCTGGCGCCGCTCGAGATCCACTTGCGCCGTGTTCCTGGGCCGCGCTTCGCCACGAACGCCAAAGCGCCGCTTTTTTATGCCTTTTTGGATACTCGGCCCGCGGAGACCATTGCGGCGCTGAGTCGCGCGGCCGCGCGCTCATTGCTGGGCCGAGCGACGATTGGGCTGTTCTTCCGGCCGGGCGATTGCTTCATCCAGGGATCGATCAAGGCCACCGTCCGCCGGCTGCTTTTTCGCTTCGTCTCACGCCTTCCGCACGTCCATATCTTGAGCATCCTGCCGCCGGACGTTTTGCCGCGGCTGCGCGAGGTGGCGACGGACTGGATCTATGACCCCCAGCTCTGGGACCTGGATTATCTGAACGAAGTGAACGCCGAGCCAAGCCCGCAAATCGTGGATGAGCTGGCGGCAGCGTCGCGCGGACGTCGCTTCCTCATCGCGCTCGGGACGCAGAGCAAGACCAAGGGATTCGACTATCTGGTAGACATTTGGTGCGCATCCCCGCGCCTGCGTGAGCAGTATATTTTCGTCGTCGCCGGCAAACTCGCTGCTTCCTCGGCTGCGCAAGCCAAGCGGTTTGTCGACCTCGGGGGCATGTTGGTAAATAAGCGCATTGCAAATGGCGATCTATTCTATCTTTATAAGAAAGCGGACATCATCTGGAGCTGCTACGCCGAGGGGTACGATCAGTCCTCGGGCATTCACGGGCGCGCGGTGCAGTTGGGCATCCCGGTGTTGGTGCGCAACGATTCTTGCATAGACCGCCTCGGTAAATCACTGGGATATCCTTCGCTTGGTCTGCCGGCCGATGCGGCTGGCGCGGCTGCGGAACAAATCCTGAGCTGGCACCCTGGCGGCGTCGATGCCGGCCGTCGCAAAGAGACCGCCGATAAAATGCGATTGCGAAGCTTGTCGGTACTGGTGAACGCGCTCAGCGACAAATGATTGTCAGTTAGGATCTTGGCAAGCCGGCGCGAACGAAAAACCCGTCCGCCTGCAGCAATCGGCCGCTGCGCTTGTCGCGGAACCCCGGAATAAGATTGAACAGCTCAAAACCGTTCGCCTCCGCGAAAGAAATCATCTGCGCAATCGTGGGTGCGCCGTCGTACAGCGGCACCAGCGAAAGCTCCAATTGCAGGGCAACTGTGCGTCCAAACAGGCCGCTGGCACCTTTCAGCACCTCCATCTCATATCCCTGTGTGTCTACCTTGATCAAGATCGAGCCTGTCGCCGGAATCAAGGGCTGGGCAATTTCGTCCAGCCGCGCGATGTTCACCAGTTGCTTCTGAACATATCTCGATTGCGGGGCTGCCTCCAGGTGCGCAGGCATCATCGGCAGAACACTGCTGCTCACGGAATTTCCCGCGATGTTGATCTCGATCTGCCCCGTTGAGCTTCCCACGGCCGCGCACGGCGCGACGAGCCAGGATCGGCTGCGTCTTTTGGCGTGCTCGAGCAGGCGGCCATGAATGTCCGGTATGGCTTCGAAAGAAATCAGCGTGCCGTTGAAACCCTCGTGAAGTAAGGAGTCTCCGTACTGGCCCAAATTCGCTCCGACATCGAGCACTATGGAGGCACCCGTTGTGCCGAGAAGGTTTTTCAGCACGAAAGGCTCGAGATTGGCGTTCCTTGCGCGCCGCACCTCCAAGCCGAAGGCGCGCAGGACGCCCTGTATCAAAGGCCTTATCGGCTCGAGCGACATTGTTGAACCTCGGTGTTTCGCTTCCCGTTGGGAAACGCGATGGCGAGTGCGCCCAGCAACGAATCCGCTGCCGATTGCGGGGACGCGGGTATCATCAGATCTCGAAGCTGCTCGCGACGTGCTTGCCAACCATCATCGCCCGACAGCCAAAGATCCAGGCAGCTCAGAAGCTCGGCGAACGTCTGCGCGATCGGGCCCGGTGAATAGTCCTCCAGCGGATGAATGAGAAGTCCCCGCGTTTCCTTGTAACGTTCCATATCGGGGAAATAGAGAATCTGGGGGCGCTGAGTAATCAAAAAATCGACATAAACCGATGACACGTCGGTCACCAGCAGGTCCACCTGAGCCAATAGTTCGTAGAGACCGAGTCCGCTTTCAAACAGCACCCGCTCGTCTACCATTGCCCAGTTGGCGTCATCCTCGAATGGCTTTCCGGCATTGATGGACATCGGATGCGGCTTCACCAGTAATTTGCAGCGATTTGCTGCCAGCCAGGAATGCAGCTGCCGTGCATCGGCTTCGCTCAACCCCAATACGGTATTGGTCTCCGTTCCATCCTGAGTCAGGAATCCATGGGCTGAATTTCGGTAGGTCGGCATGAAAAAGATCAGGCGCTCCGCGTCGCCTCGCAATCGCGCCACGCTGGCAACCGACTCCGGGCGTCGCATGGTCAAAAAATCGTTTCGCGGGAGTCCGGTCTCCAGTAATTTATCCGGGCTGAATCCACTCGCGTTAATCAACACACTGCTGAAAAAGGCAGACGTGCTCAGTAGATATGTGGACAGCGGCAGTTCTGAACCGGGCACTCCTCGCCAAATCTTCTTGATGGGCATGCCATGCCATAAGTTGACCACTAGCTTTCGCTTGGGCGGGGCATAGTTGAACAGGGCGCCATGCGTATAGAAGACGCAATTTGCCCTGAAGTACGCCCAAATGCCGCGCAGCGAATGCAGATGCGAAAAACAGATCGCAACGTTCCCCAAACCTCGCCGCTGCTGCCAGGCACTGAACGGAGCCGGGTCCCGATGTACCAGCCAATGAATTTTTCCTTTCCAATGCAGTTTTTCGAGTGCCAGACACAGAGAAGCGCCTTGATCATCCCCGTCGGGATGAGTGACCAGGGCAATTCGACCATCCTTGGGGACGAGATAGTCACAGAGCCGAAATACACCAGCTCCGAGCAGGCGAAGGCCGGACTTGATAGCGTTCGCTGCGTTACTCATTTCTCTGAAATAAGGTATTTAATATAGGTTGTTGAAATGCCCGCAGTCCTGGGCAAATACGTCACTTCGCAATGGGATTTCAGAAAGTCGAACTTTCCCTCCCAATCGTCTCCTATGACAAAAACATCGATCTTGTTCGCGAGCACGTCGCTGACTTTCTGATCCCAGCTGCCTTCCGGGATGATTTTATCGACGTGCCTTATCGCGCTGAGGATGGCGAACCGCTCCGGGTAGCTGAAGACGCTGCTTTTACCTTTCCCTAGATTGAACTCGTCCGTGGAGAGACCCACGACGAGATAGTCGCCCAGCGCTCGCGCGCGCTCGAGCAGCCGGATATGGCCGACGTGAAATAAGTCGAACGTGCCGTACGTCAGCACCCGCCTCATGCAGCGGTCTCAGTCGGTGTGCAGCGCGTGGGCGGTAATTTTACTGATTGTTTCACTCTCTGGCCCTCGCAGATCCGCCCGGCGCGCGACTGAGTCGGTCGGCATACGCGCCTCACAGATAAAGGACCCAAATCGCTTAGCAGCAACTCATTGTGGGGTGTGCAAAATTGAAACGCAACCGCGCAGGAATGTAGGCGGCGTCGTACGAAGGTGTAAATTTTTCAATCACGCCGCTACAGCGGAGTGATGATTCCGCGCTGCTTTCGAAAGGACTCAAGCTTCGCCAGGCTGCGCGCCTCGAGTATCTCCGCTATCTCGAGACGCTCCTTTACTTTCTCGTACAGGTTCGCTTCAGCCCTCAGGCGTTGCGCCACAACGCGACACTCGCGCTGGGCGATGAGAGCGGCTTCGCGCAGCAGGCGCCATTCCGCCTCCAAGTCATTCAGCTGCGTCTCATGCAAGGGCATTTCGCTCATGGCGGCGATTTGCCAAGCGCCGCGGGTGCATTCGCTACGTCCAACAGCAAATTGGCCGAATGGCTCTTGTTGCGCTTTTGCGGCGACACGATAGTCGCAAAATGCCTGCGCAATACACGGCGCGGCACCAACCCAAGCGCCAGGAAACCAATGGCTACAACCAGGCGCTGATGCAGCTTGAGATGCGGAAAGCGTACCGCCGACAGCAGACCGCAAAGCAACAGATTGCCAACCCGGTCGGATTTGATCGGATGCTCGCCCGGAAGCATACGGCGCGACAACAAACGCAGCTTCGTATGTCCCGGGCAGTACCGAGAATGATCTTCCGGAAAATGAAAATTGAAGTGATCGTCAAATGCGTGCTGGGAATGCTCGCGCTTGACGTCTCGCATGAACATATGATGGAGCTGCTGAAGGCTTTTTACCCCGCTCTCCCCGCCATAGTTATCGCCGTGAACGCGATAGAAGCCCAAGATTTCCGCGATGGACACAATGTTTCCGGCCATGCCGGCCAAACCTGTCGTATAGCCGTCGGGCGCGTGGCGATACAGCTCTTCGTCCGCAATCGGCATGATTTCGTCGAGAAAACTTTTACGGTATGCATTGCCGCTGGCCGGCGGACTCACGTAGTAGCCGTAGGCGGCAATCTGCTTGCGCGGATCCATGCTCGGAAAGCCATAACTCGGCAATAAAAAGCCAAGCGGCTTGAGTTCCCGGTCAACCTGCCGAAGATAGAATTGCACCTTGACGGCATTGGAGCGCTCGAATGCACCGACAACGCGCTCCATCGCCTCCCTTGCCAGCACATCGTCGGAGTCGAGAAAGAGTACAAACTCGCCGCGCGCCGCCAGCCAGCCGGCATTGTAGACGGCGCCCTGGCCGGCGTTCTCCTGAAAGATCATGCGGATCCGGTTTCCGTACCCTGCAATGATCTTGCGGGAGCCGTCCGTCGAGCCATCATCGACCACGATCACTTCCAACGGCGCGTATGATTGCTCGAGAGCGCTGTCAATCGCAGCCGCAACAAAAGGCTCATAGTTGTAGCTCACGATCACGATCGTCGCCAAGGGACGCCGGTCCGGCAGCGCACAAACATTCCTGGGTGTAGGGTTCGGCATCAGACCAAACAGCCTACCGCGCAAATATTTCCGTTTTTAGACGGCGGTACCCAGGCGCTTAGCGGCGATTCATCGTGGGGTGTCCAAAATGGAAACGCAACCGCGCAGAATGTGAGCGGCCGCGTGCTCCGGTGTAAATTGTGCAATCACGTCCAAACACCTGAGCGCAACCGCGGCCCGATCTTTGGATAAGAGCTGCGCGTTCGACATGGCTTGCGCCAAGGCGCCCACATCGCCGGCGCGGAATGAATAACCGGTTACGCCTTCAATCACCAGTTCCGGTACGCAGCCGCAGATGTCGCTGACGACCACGGGGCAACCGAAGCTGAGCGCTTCGTTGACCACCAAACCCCAAGGCTCCCGCAGACTCGGCAGGATCATAGCCGCGCTCTTCATCAGCAGCTGACCGATATCTTGAGGCGTTTTTGTGCCGAGAAACCTCACGGCTGAATCGATCCCGAGACGCCTCGCCCGCTGCCGCAGCTCCTCTTCGAGCGCGCCCGGTCCGGCCAAGTCGAGCCTCGCTTCGGGAAGTTGCAGACGGACGCGGGCAAACGCATCGAGCAAATCGAACAGCCCTTTCTCCTCCGCCAATCGTCCGACATAGAGAAATCTCATCGCGCAATCGGCAGTGAACGAGTTGTCGGCGTAGTGCGCGCGGATGGCGGCAGCATCGTAGCCATGCGCCAGGGCGGCCGATTGACAGCCATCGAAGATCTTGCGTGGATCGATGCCATAGCTCGCGATATATTGTTTGCTGCGGCTTCCGTAGCAAAAGAAACCATCGCACCGGCGGAAAAAAAACGCTTTTGCCTTTTCCTTCCACGCGCTCTTCTTACGATCGAACGCCGTCGAATCGCAGAACACCGCGCGTCTGCGCCGCCGCAACATGCATATCAACAACATCACCCAATATTCAGGCAGGTGAAAACCCGGAAGGATCACCAAGTCGCTGGGATTCTTGATGAGGTCGGCCGATAGCGACGCGATCATCTTGTAGGCAGGAACTTCGTCGTACGAGCCGTTGAATAGGAGTTTGTAGGGATAGCGGTGATAAGAGGGGTCCGTGCCGCCCAGGCTTTTCCGATCGGCGGACGTTTCCACCACTTGTACGAAGAATGCGGAGATCCCATTGCGTTCGCTGTTCGCAAACACTTCTGAAAATATCACGCCCTTGTATCGAGCCCAAAGATTGTTGTGATAGATGCGGACGCTGCGAATGCTGGAAATACTCATTGAGAGGAACGTGGCTGGTGGCGCTGGCTGCAAAGTGCAGGGTGGAATAGCATACAAGATGCCGGGATCTTATCGTGCGCTGTAATTGATCCACAATGAATCGGCGTCATAATCTGCTTGCTTGTACGCACTGGTGGAGTCGCTGAATGAACTCTGTATTGAAAAGTTTGCAGCCTGCGGCGCGGATTCGCGTGGCTGTCATCATCGCCACGAAGGCGCGGCCGCAAGCGCTTGCCGAACTGCTGTGCTTGCTGGAGCGTCAGTCTCAGGCTCCCTTGATAGTTGTAATTTCTGCAACCTGCGCGGCCGATGTGGAACTGCCGGTGGCGACGGCGTTGAATATTGAATGTGTCTACGGGCCGCCCGGTCTGTCGGCGCAGCGCAATAAGGGCCTGGCACAGATCAACGGCCGCGCGGATGTGAGTGTTTTTTTCGATGATGACTTCGCCCCGGCCGAGGATTGGCTCGAGCAGTGTGCCAGGGTATTCAGCCTCGAGCCGCATATCGCAGGTGTCAATGGCATCGTCGTGCGCGATGGCGCAAAAGGCGAGCCGCTTTCCTGGCAAGAAGCCCGGCTTCTGATTGCGCGCCGCGGCCGAGACCCGATCAGCATGTCGCGAATTCCGGATCTGTACGGCTGCAATATGGCGTTCAGGATGTCGGCCATCGATGAAATACGATTCGACGAACGGCTGGTTCTCTACAGCTGGCTCGAGGACAAGGATTTCTCGCGCGCGGCCGCGAAAAAAGGCGAGCTGGTGCGATGCAATTGGCTCGTCGGCGTGCATCTGGGGGTGCAGGTGGGGCGAGTGTCAGGCATAAGATACGGCTACTCCCAGGTTGTGAACGCCTGGTATCTATACCGAAAAGGAACCATGTCGTTGCGCGAAGCATCCGTCAACATTCTGAAGGCGCTCGCGGCCAATGCGGTCAAGGCAGTCGGGCAGCAGGGTCACATCGATCGACGCGGGCGGCTGCGCGGTAACCTGGTCGGAGTTGCCAACCTGCTGTCCGGTACCTGCCGCCCGGAAAAAGCCGCGCAGCTCTAGCAAGTCCGCCCGCTCATTCGTGCAGTACGCGATGCACCTGCTGAATGCACGCGGACCCCTCTCCGACCGCGGCGGCGACGCGCTTGACGCTGCCGCATCGCACATCGCCAACCGCAAATATCCCGGGAATGCTCGTCTCGAAAAACTCCGGGCGGCGGCCGCTGCGCCATCGCGTCGCGGGCATATCCGCGCCGCGCAAATCGGAACCGGTTCGCACAAACCCCTTGTCGTTGAGTGCGATGCAGGAATTCAGCCAGCCCGTGCACGGCAGTGCACCCATCATCAGAAAAACATGGCCGATGTCATGCGTCTGCGGTTCCTGGCCGGCCGTTTTCCAAGTCACGCGGGTCAGCTGATCTTCGCCTTGCAACGCGGTAATTTCCGTTCGTACATGCAACATGACGTTGGGCATGTCATTGATACGGCGAATCAGGTATTGGGACATCGTGTCCGCAAGGCCGTTGGAGCGAACCAACAGGTGGACCATTTTGCAGGTGGCCGCCAGGAATATGGCCGCCTGCCCCGCCGAATTCCCGCCCCCAACCACGATGACCTCGCCGGCACCGCAGCGGCGCGCTTCGGTGATGGTCGCGGCATAGTAAATGCCCATATCCAAAAAACGCGAGGCGTTCTCGAGGGTCAACTGGCGGTATTCCGCGCCGGTTGCAACAATGATGGTGCGGGCTCGTGCGCATTGGCCATTTGCAAACTGAATCGCATAGGGCCGTTCATCGCAACTCAAATGCATCACCGAGTAGGCGGTCCTGATTTCAGCGCCGAATTTCTGCGCCTGAATCAGGGCCCTTGCCGCCAGGGCCAGTCCGGAAATCCCGGTCGGAAAACCCAGGTAGTTTTCGATCTTGGAACTCGATCCCGCCTGTCCGCCGGGGGTCCCCGTTTCGAGCACCAGCGCATCGAGCCCTTCGGATGCCGCGTAAACGCCGGCGGCCAGCCCGGCGGGTCCGGCGCCGACCACGATGACATCCCGAATCCGATCATCGTCAATCTGTTGATTCATTCCCAGGCACGCGGCAACCTCCTCGTTGCTCGGATTCCTGAGCACGACCGAGGCGCGGCACACCACCACGGGAAGATCCTCGACCTTGACATGGAAGCGATCCAGCAGATCGCGGACCGACGGGTCGCTGTCGAAATCAATATTGACGAACGGATAGGTGTTGCGCGTCAGGAACTGCTGCAGGCGCAACGTGCCCGAAGAGTGCGTCGAACCGACCAAAATCACATCGCTGCTCTGCGTGGAGATCAGGGTTGCGCGCCGCAATATATACGCGCGCATGAAAAGTTCGCTGAGTTCCGCATCCGTCTGAAAGATGGCGCGCAAATGCGCCTCGTCGATCGCCAGCACCTCTCCGGCGTCACGCACGCGCATGCGCACGACGCCACTGCTGCCGCGCAACGTGCCGACGTCGCCTGAAAAGCTTCCCTGTGTGTGCACCACCAGCAGCGTCTCGCCGGACAGCGTCGGCTGAATGATCTCGATGCTGCCCGACAGAACGACGTACATCGGCAGGCGATCGCCCGGCTCGGCGAGTATCTGGTTCTTGTGGGTGGAAACTCTGCGTCCGTGCGTGCTCAGTCGTGCGAGTTGCGCCGGCGTCAGATGCGGAAACATTTGCGCACTGCGCCCGGCGTACGGTGACTGCAGGATCGACCCTTCGAGATTGGCTTCTTGATTCATTTGGAAAGCGCAGGACCTGAATTCAATTGTAGCTCCTCGGTCCCCTCGCGAGGGCGCGTTGTCCTTCCGCGGCGTGCCAGAGCAGCAATATCGGTACTCCCAAAGCAATATCTCGGGCGCGCTTCAGCAGCGAGACCGCCAGTCCGAATTCCGCGCCGACGCCGAACAACGGCGCGAGCACGGCATAGGCCGCTTCCTGCACACCGAGCGCGTTGGGAATGAACACGGCCATGCTGCGCGCCGCGCAAACCAAGCTTTCGATTGCCACGACGGGCAGCAAGTCCACGCGTGTTCCAATCAGGCGAAACGCGATCCAGGTGCCGATTGCACTCGCAATCCAGCCGGCCAAATGAAGCGCTGAGGACAATCCGATGCGGGCGGGAGAACGATGAATTTCATCGAAGGTGGCAGCGACGGCGGCGCTCACCTCCCCGGCGCCGCGCAGCAGGCGTGCGGCGAGCTTTCCCGTAACCCAGAGGCTATGGCGCTGCAAGGCGAAAAATAATCCGCAGCCGGCCGCCGCCGCGCTCAAGCCTACAATCGCGCCGGTGGTCAGCGATGAGGCGAAAGCGCTGTGCGGTCCGCGGACGATCAAAATCACGAGCCCGAGCGCGACAAAGACGATCTGCGCCAGCAGCTCGGTGGTGACGTCGACGACCGTCGATGCAAAGGCGATGGCGGGCGCTACACCCTTTAAAATCGCTGCGCGCGCGCCGAACACGATCCCGCCGAGCTGCGAGAATGGCAGCACCTCCGTGGCCGCATCCCGCACCATGCGTGCACCCACGAACACCCACAGGCTTTGCCGGCGTGGATCCGGCAGCAACACTTGCCAAGCCAACCCCAATATCAGGAACAGCGCCAGCGCGTACAGGCAGAGGATTGCAAATCCGCTCCAGCCCACCGCGACCGCAGCCGACAGCACTGCGCCGATTCCGACAAATGCCAAGAGATAGAGGGCGAGCGCGGCGCCCAGAGCCGCGATCACAACGATGCGCAGTTTCATGAGATTCTAAGCGTGGGCTTGGGGCTTGGGACCCGATCGCATGAAACGGCGCGCCAATTTAACCAACGCCGGCACCGCGAAGGGCCGCAACAACCGCCGGTCGTAGGGAGCCATGCGCCGCGCGTTTTCCGCGAGGCAGATGTCCATCAGTTCGGCAGCGTCAATATCGGCGCCCACGGATTTCGCGCCAGTCACGGTGAAATTGTTGTCCTGCACGCCGCTTCCCACGTCGCGCGCGATGCCGATGCGCTCCCAAACCAAAAACAGCCAGACCGCCAGCACCTTCAGCTCGAACCACGGCCGCCGCCAAAAGGGCATATTTCTGCGGTGCCAGGCGGCCCAATTGACGAAAAACAGGATGTGGCGAGCCTCTTCATGGATCACCGGCTCGAAAGTCTCGACGAGCTCGGCGGGAAAGAACCCGGAGCGTTTGGCGGATTCGAACAGCCCGAACGCGAAAAAGCTGTCGATGCATTCGCTGTAGCCCGTGACCATGAAGGCCCATTCCGGATCGCCGCGCACGACGTATTCCGGCTCGGGGGCAAGTTTTATGCCGTACGCCGCGACCAGATTGGACAGGACGTGTTTATGGCGGCCTTCCTCGAAGGCATTGAGCTCGATGGCCTTGCGCAGCAGCGGGTCTTTCGTGACGGCGGCATAGGAGGCGACATTGAGCCGTGCCCTGCCCTCCGTCTGCACGGCGATGTCCCAGATGGGCAGTTCCACCAGGCGATCCCGCGCCTCGGATTCGAGTTTCGGCCAGTCGATTACCGCCGGCTTGTACGGATTGAATGTATCCAGCAACGTGCGGCAAAAAAGCGTCTTGTGCGCTTCGCTGCCGGTACGAATCGGGCCTGCAGCGAAGGCCTCCCCGCTTGACTCGTTCATCGCGGACGTGGAATTCACGCTTCCCCCGCCTCAGGCGGCATCGTGCCGCGAGCGCAGGAAGTGGAAGAATTCAACCCCCTCGCGCAACCGCCGCTTCATCATTTCCGGGCTCTTGAGCATTTCGGCGACGATGGATGCGATCTTGGAGGGGCGGAAATAGAATTTCTTATAGAAATCCTCGACCGACTGGAAGATCTCGGTGTGGCTCAAGTGCGGATAACTGAGCGGCGCAATCTGTGTGCCCTCCTGCGTCAGCAGATCGATTTCCTCGTTATAGAGCCAGCCGTTTTCCTTCGCCTGCCGGTACAGGAATGTCCCCGGATAGGGAGCCGCGAGCGAAATCTGGATCGTATGGGGATTGATCTCCTTGGCGAAATCCAGTGTCTGCTGGATCGTTTCCTTGGTCTCGCCGGGAAGACCCAGAATGAAGGTGCCATGGATGACGATACCCAGCTCGTGGCAATCCTTGGTGAATCGGCGCGCAAAATCCACACGCATGCCCTTCTTGATATTGATCAAGATTTGCTGGTTGCCGGACTCGTAGCCGACCAGGAGCAGCCGCAAGCCGTTCGCCTTCATGACCTCGAGCGTCTTGCGGGGTACATTGGCTTTGGCATTGCACGACCAGGTGACGCCGAGTTTCCCCAGCTCTTTGGCCAGCGCCTCGACCCGCGGCAGGTTGTCAGTCAGCGTGTCGTCATCGAAAAAGAACTCCTTCACTTGCGGGAAGGCATTCTTCGCCCACTTCATTTCCTCGACGACATTTTCAACCGAGCGCACGCGATAGCGATGTCCGCCCACGGTCTGCGGCCAGAGGCAAAAGGTGCAGCGTGATTTGCAGCCGCGTCCGGTGTAGAACGAGATATAGGGATGCTTCAAATAGCCGCCAAAATATTTCTCGACGTCAAGATCGCGCTTGTAAACGGGCGTGACCCAGGGAAGGGAATCCATGTTTTCCAGAACCTGGCGGTCCTCGTTATGAACGATGACGCCGTCGGAATTGCGGTACGAGAGACCCTTGATGCCGCTCCAGGGCATGCCGTCGGCCACCTCTTTGATGGTGAAATCGAATTCGTTGCGCGCGACGAAGTCGACTGCGTGCCCCGCGATGAGGCTCTTCTCCGGTTCAACCGCCACCTTGGCGCCGATGAAGCCAATTTTCACAGCGGGATTGATCGCTTTGATCATTTCCGCGGTCCTGACATCTGCTTTGAAGGACGGTGTCGAGGTGTGCATTACCACCAGGTCCCGATTCTTCAGTTCGGGCACGATGTCGTCGAAATCAAGCCCATGCGGCGGCGCATCGATCAGCTTCGAGCCCTCCACCAGCGCCGCGGGTTGCGCGAGCCACGTGGGGTACCAGAAAGAGCGCACCTCGCGTTTCATCTGGTAGCGCGCGCCGGCACCGCCGTCGAAACCGTCGAATGAGGGCGGATGTAAAAACAAGGTTTTCATCGTGAAGTTCCTCGAAACTGATGTCTTCGCAATGCTCAATAATACAACATGCGCGGCGGACGCGTCTTGCCGGGCGCAGCGGACGCCTCGGCTGGCCGATTTGACGCGGCGCGAAGCCTTATGGGGCGGTGGGAGAATTCGCGCGCGCGTGCTGCCGGGATGAGGACCGGTAGTCGATCAGCGCCGTTCGCAGCCAGCGATTGCTCGGCACCACGGGCCCGGCCTCGCATTGGATTTGATACTCCTCGCCGCTCATGCTGCTTCTGGTTGCGCCTTGCTCGATGAAGTCGTCGGCGGTCTTGATACGATCGTGCGCGGCCAGATAGTTGTACTTGACGCGCAGATGGGACTGCGCTCGTTGCGAATCGTACCAGCTGCCGTTGCGAAAAAATTTGCAGCCAGAGCGCCCCACAAAGTCAAGCAGGTAGTTGATCTCTGCGACTGCGTTTGCCGGGGGCGCGGCCTGCGCGGGCTGCCAATAACTCAAGAAAACGATTGCCAGCGCGAATATCCATGGCCGCTTCACAGCTCACGCTCCAGCGGCAAATGCGACAAGAACTTCGCCTGCAGCCGCTGCCAACCGGAGCGCGCGGGCTCCCGATCGTACTCGACGGCATGGTTGTTTTCTTCCGTACGCCAGGTCAGGCGCGATTTGTGCAGCGTGCCGGCAGGACTTAACGCCAGGATGTAGCAATTTTCGGGCTTGATCATGTTTTCGAAGCGCTGCGCGGTCTGCTGCGCGATATCGGTGCTGCCGATGATCAGACCAATTTCGGTATTGATACGCTGCGATCGCTGATCAAAGTTCATCGAGCCTATCAAAACCCTCTTGCGATCGAAAACATACATCTTGCCGTGCAAGGCATAATTGCCGTAGCGCGATATTTTGGCACTCTGACCGCTGCCGCGTGTGCTCCCGAGCATTGCGCGCACTTCGAACAGTTCCACGCCGCTCTCAAGCAGCGGCACGCGATATTTATCGTATCCCGATTGCGCGGAAATCTCCGGACATGATTCCAGCGAGTTGCTCAAGATACGAACCCGCACCTCATGCTCGCGCAGTTCTTTCAATGCCTGCAGCTCATCCGCGCTCGGCACGAGGTAGGGCGTAATCAGCAGCATCTCGGACTGAACCGCGCGAATCGACTTCTCGACCTCGGGGACGATCAAGGCGCCGGAAACCCTGCCGCCGACCACTTGCTTCTTGTCGGGACTGTCGTAGACCAATTGAGCCGGCGCCCAGGACAGGGGTAGTTTCCCGGACATGATGCCGGTATAAGGCTCGCCGCTCGAGAGCAGCGCCGCGTAGTCGATTCCGCCCGGTTTTGCTTTTCGTGCGCGCGCTGCGTGCGGGTGTCCCAGCGCTTCCGCCGGAATCGCCAACGAACTGTTCCAGAACTCATCGAAAGTCCTGGATAGTTGCGGGACGATCGGCCCCGCCGCAAATACATCATCATCGGCAAACTGGGACTCAGGATCAATTTGAAAGTACTGATTACCGATGTTGCGCCCGCCAATGAGGGCCAGCGAGTTGTCGGCGACCAGCAGCTTGTTGTGCATTCTGTAGTCAAGCCGTCTCGCGTTCAGCACGAACTCCAGCCTTCTCACGAAGCGCACGTGGCCGCGGTATTTTCCGGGATTGTAGATGCGCAGCTCCACGGAACGATAATGCGTCAGTCGCAGAATCTGCTCATCGCCGGCAACCGTGTCGCCGTCGTCGATGAGCACGCGAATGCGCACGCCGCGATCGGCCGCCCGCAGCAGGTGGTCGGTCAGCATGCGGCCCGTCTCGTCGCCTCTAAAAATATAATATTGAAGGTCGAGGGTTCGCTGCGCGGCGTCGATCATCTGCGCGCGGGCTCGGAATCCGTCCGCCCCAACACTGATCACGCGAAATGCGGATTCGCCCGGATGCTGGCGCGCGGCGCCCGCAAACTCGCTGCCAAGAGCGGTCTCTTCCGGATGAGCGAGGGCGACGGACTCGTGCTTTGGAAAATCGGCACCGGGCGGACGCCCGGCGCAGGCGCCCACGGCGATCGAGGCCAGCAATAGGACGCTGAACCGAATGCGCACGGGATAATGGGGAAGCAACGCCGGCGACTCCTCGAGGCGGTAATTTTTTTGATCTTAACAGTTGCTCGCCTGCGGGAGTCGCCGACACGCTGTCAGCAACCGCTGACATGACGATCAAGAGAGTTGTCGATGGAGAAACTTGCGGCACTTTGCGGCCAATGTAAGATTACACGCCTGGTTCGACATCCGGCGGTTTGAACAACAGAGATGAATAAATCGGTCGGCAAAATTTGCAAGGATATTTTAACGGCACCGTCTGGTGCAGATGTAGCGGGACACTGAGCCATGGGAAATCTTCGCACTGCGATTGGCGATGCTTTCAGGCTGCGCTACTTACTCGAATGCCAGCTGGTGACGTTATTGACCGAGGCGGAGAAGCGCGACCATATCAAATGGTGGCAACGACAGACGGGGTATCGGGTCTTCAGCGAGACCGGGACCTTCCTTGGTAAGACCACGCTTGCGATGGCCGATGTTTTCGATCGCTGCTACACCATCGAGTATGATCCGGCGCTCTACGAAAAGGCCAAGGCCAGCTTCGCGGGTCGCGACAACATTACCGCGTACTTAGGCGATAGCGGGAAACTCCTCGGAGAGATTCTTGGCATGATGAGCGAGCCTGGGATTTTCTGGTTGGATGCTCATTACTCGGGCGGGATAACGGGTCGCGCGAAAGCGGATACGCCGATTGAGCGGGAGCTCTCCGTCATCTTCTCCCATGCCGTCAAAGGTCACGTCATCCTGATCGATGACGCGAGATTATTCATCGGGCGGCACAACTATCCAAGGATCCGCTCCCTGGTGCAGCTCGCAGCCCGCAACGGCTATAAGCTCAAGATTCGGGACGACATCATCCGCATATACCAGGATGATCTTTGAGTTAGAACCGTTGTGAAATTGGTCGGGGCGACAAGATTCGAACTTGCGACCCCTTGCACCCCATGCAAGTGCGCTACCAGGCTGCGCCACGCCCCGACCGGAGACGAATGATAGCCCAATTGGGCGGCAAACACTTTGAATCGCGCGCCTGATCAGCGTCGCAGGATCTTGATCAGTTCCTCGAGTTCCAGGCGCATTTGATGAATCAGCTGCTGACTCTGATTGAGATCAACCTGCGCATCGTCGCCCGTGAGCCGATTGCGGGCTCCGCCGATGGTAAAGCCCTGTTCATAGA